>WNFJ01336737.1_pt1 | contig 17825 bp, 16 predicted proteins | sample 5400461 | NCBI WGS metagenome assembly WNFJ01 (sample SAMN13153349, study PRJNA577476) | soil metagenome | isolation source: 115 cm saprolite on Douglas fir-dominated hillslope | place: USA:California | collected 2013-09-17 | reverse complement strand
CGTCGCACAAGTGTTTGCAAGATGGCTTTAGCAGAAAATGATTCTAACCCAGTTATTGGAATGGACAGATTCCTCTTATGCTTCATTTACTGTAAATTGCGGGGCTGGATTTAACGGCGCGTGTTTAGCACAGGAGCAGCGTATTTGCAGAACAGTTTGTGGAGAGGCCTGACTTTGCGCGCCCTTGGTGCATGTCTTGGGCTTCGATGCCCCCACTATGCGGAGAGAGGACAGTTATAGGATCGTTGCCAAAAGGCGTTAGAAGTTACTTGACAATGAAAGTGGCCACGGGTCGTTGCAAGTTCAGTTTCGGCTACAAATCGTCTTTAAGTTTAATTATTGGTGTAGCTGAACATCAAGGCAGTCCTGTCAACGGTGTTTTTCAGACGACCAGCACCGAGTTCGCCATGACAAAGTACTGTCTTGCTCTTATGAGCCCACAGCATACGGAGAGTCACGTTCGGACGGGCGAATTTCCCGCGGTTGAACGGGCGTTTGAACTGGCGGAGCTCATCGCTCTTGATTTAGGTATCGAAGTTGACGGCAAGTGGTGGGGCTGGACCGTCGAGGTTCGCAGCGCGCAAGGTCGAAAGTTGTTCGCGGTACCCGTAGCCGGTGGCGATCTACATTAGCCACCCAGACGGTTATTTTGTTTGCTCGCGATATTTCGGCAACGTGACAAATGCCTGTGTTGCGTAAAAATCAGAACCGGTCATGGACGCCGAATGGATGGCCGCGCTCGAGGCGGCAGTCGTTTGATGTCTGCGCTCGTTTGCCTTGGACCAGGTTATTGCGCCCGACGATTTGTCGGCGAACTCGGTGGGCGGATCGGCCGCCGCATTGCAACGATGCGAAGCGGAAGCGGCGAAACCGCGCGGCCGGGAATGCATCCGGAGCTGGTGGGTTGACATAACCGTTTTCGACGGCAAGCCGACGGCCCGCGAACCCGCCACCTCAATTTCCCAAGCTCATGAACGATCCTGATCGGCCGCCGGCCGCGACCGGCGGATGCCGGACTCTAAAGCACTGCAAATAAAGGAGAATTTTGGCCCTCGGCCATCGCCAATTCCTCGGCCAGTTGGGTTTCTGCAAACGTGGGCCGCTGCAAAAGCACCCGGGCTGCCACTTGGCATTAACCCTACCAAATACTTTCGTGCCATTTTGACCAAGGTATCATATTAGGGTTGAGGAAGCTTCGCTTAACCATGACCGCTAAACCCAGCGGCTCGCAGGTGGAGGCCACAGCCGTCATGGTCGATTACCGCATTCTGATGGCCGGCGATACCGCGATCGTTGTCGAGTTCGGCGACAGGATCGAGCGCAGGCTCAATGCGATCGTGCTGGCCCTGGCCCGGCGACTCGAGGAATCCCGCATCCCGGGCCTGAACGAAACGATTCCGACGTTCCGGTCCCTTACGGTGTTCTACGAACCTATGGTGCTGTCGCGCTCGACCCTCGAGCGCCACATCGCCGGGATCGTGCACGAGCTCAGGATCACACAGGGAGGCGGCCGAAGCTGGCGTCTGCCGGTCTGTTACGACCGCGAGATGGCGCCGGATCTCAATGATGTTGCCGCCCGCACCGGTCTGACGCCGGCCCAGGTCGTCGAGCGGCATTCCGGCGTCAATTACCATGTCTACATGCTGGGGTTCCTGCCTGGCCTCGCCTACATGGGGGACGTGCCGTCGGAGCTGGTACTGCCGCGTCTTGTCTCCCCACGCCACAAGATCCCGGCCGGAACGCTCGGGATCGCCATGTCGATGTCTCTGATCATGCCGCGGGAAACGCCGTCCGGATTGAATCTGATCGGGCGGTCGCCGGTCGCGATGTGGCGGGATTCCGACAAGCCCGGCACCGAGGAGAACACCCTGCTGGCGCCTGGCGACAATGTCATCTACCAGCCGATTTCGCTTCGCGAATACGAGGTGTTGGCCGCAAAGGCGGCCGCCGGTGAGCTCGATCTCCAGCCGGAGCAGGAACCCGCCAACGAACAGAGCGAGGCGGCCGCATGAAGCAGGCTCTCCACATACTCAAGCCGGGATTGATGACCACCCTCCAGGATCTTGGGCGCGCAGGCTACCAGAATCTCGGGATCGGGATCAGTGGAGCGCTGGATCCGGTGGCGCTGCGAGTTGCCAATCTGCTGGCCGGGAACGAACCCGGGGCAGGTGGCCTTGAAGTGCTTTATATCGGCCCGGCCATCGAGATCGAAGCCGATAATGTGCGGATGTCTTTCGCGGGGGCTGCTGCCACGGTCGAGATACTGCCTGACGCCTCGGCAAGCTCCGGCACCAGGATCGAGACCATGCGCAGCGTGCTGGCGAAACGCGGCGAAGTGGTTCGCGTCGGTTCCCTGGCCGGTGGCGCCGTCCTCTATATCGGTATCGAGGGTGGCTTCGATATCCGGCCGGTCCTGGGCAGCGTTTCGACCAATATTCGGGGCGGAACCGGCGCGTGGCAGGCCCGTGCCCTGATCGCGGGCGAACGGTTGCCGTTGTGCCGGATGCGGGCTTCGGATCGAGGTGAATGCCGCGTGGAAGGGATCGAATTTCGTGCACCGAGCCGGATCCGGGCGATCCCGGGCCCGCAGGACGACTATTTCGACCACGCCGAGATCGCGAAGTTCTTCGGCAGTGAATACACCGTCCAGTCCGGGTCCGACCGGGTCGGCATGCGCCTTCAAGGAGAGGCCATCCGGCACGCGAAGGGCTTCAACATCGCCTCCGATGCCACGGCGCCGGGATCCATTCAGGTGCCTGGAAACGGTCAGCCGATCGTGCTGATGGCGGATCGCCAGACCATCGGCGGCTACCCCAAAATCGCCACCGTCATCTCGGCCGACCTGCCGGAGCTTGGCCGGCTGTCGATCGGCTCCAAAATCGTGTTCGAGCCGGTCACGATTGAGACCGCTCAGGCCTTGCGGCGGGATATGTTGTCCTACCTGGACAGCCTGCGGGACTACATCGTTCCGATCACCCCGACCAACGCCGATGTCGCCCCCCTGTTGTTCGACCACAACCTCATCAGTGGTGTCGTCGACGCCTATCTGGATGTGGCCGAACATTGATGGGTAAGGCAAATACGATATCGCAAGTCGGCCAGGACGCCGGTCCGTCGATCGAGCCGGGAAGCTCCCTTGCGGCCCACTCGGCCGCCCCAACCAAACGGATCGACAACGTTCTTCTCGGCATCGCCTTCATGATTGCCGCCACGGTGCTGTTTGCCGGGACAGCGGCGCTGGCGAAATGGATGGCGGCGATCTATCCGGTCGGCGAGGTGATGTTCTTCCGATCGTTCTCCTCGCTTGCTGTCTGCGCGGCCGTCGTGTTGCCGTTTACCGGATTTTCGGTGTTCGCGACCAAGCGGCCGCGCGACCACCTCGCTCGCGGAATCTCGCAATCGATCTCGCAGACCTTGACGGTTCTCGCCGTCAGCATGATGCCGCTCGCCGGCGCGATCGCCATCAATTTTTCGGCCCCCTTATGGTCGGCGCTGCTGTCGGTGCTGTGGCTCAAGGAGCGGGCCGGACCGGCGCGCTGGATGGCGTTGCTGACGGGGTTTGTTGGCGTGCTCATCGTCACGCATCCAGGTGCCGACTCTCTGCAGATGGGCGCCCTGTTCGCGCTTGGCAACGCCATCTTGTACGGCAGTGTCACCGTCGCCGTGCGCGGCATGACCGCGACCGAATCGACCTCCACTCTGCTGATGTGGCAGATGACGACGATGGCGGTGCTGCACTTCCTGTTGCTGCTGTTCGGATTTCGCCTGCCGACGCCCGCGGATGCCGCAATGCTCTTTCTCGGCGGCGTTGCCAACGCCATCGGTCAATTTTTTTGGACAAGGGCGCTGCTGCTCGCGCCGGCGACCGCGGTATCGCCGTTTTATTATCTTATGCTGGTATGGGCCTTGGTGATCGGTTACCTGATCTGGGGAGATGTGCCGACGCTCGCGCTTCTCGTTGGTTCCAGCATCGTCGTGGCATGCGGGTTGTTTCTGCTCTGGCATGAGGCGCAGCGATCACGCTGACGCGATGACCCTTCAATTAAATTTCCTGTACACCGGCTTTACTGGGCGACCCACCAGGTATTTTTCGACGCCATCCTCCAGCGCTTGTCGGTAGACCCGCAGCGATTCGCCGACTGCGTCGATTGTTTGATCTATGTCCGCGTCGGTATGCGAAAAGCTGACCACAAACGACTGCGTCAGAAATCCTTGTTGGATCATCTGCTGAAGAAAGAGCGCCTGAAACGACTGCGAGAGCTGCCCTGATTGATCGCGCGTCGTATATGTCAGATTGGACGGACGTCCCAGCACCTCAAAATGGCCGACAAGGCCGAGGGCTTCGATCTCCCGATTGATACCGGCCCGCAACCTCTCTCCCTGACGGTAGAGTTGACGCTATAACGTTGTCACGGCGATAGATTTTCATGGTTTCAATTGCTGCGGCGAGTGCGTGGTTTTCGGCGCCATGGGTTGAAGAAAGCAAGAACACGCGCTCCTTGTCGTGGTGCAGACCACCAAGCTCCATAAGCTCCTTCTTGCCTGCCAAGACGGAAACCGAAAAGCCATTTCCCATGGCTTTACCGAAGGTCGACAGATCGGGTGTAATCCCATAAACCTTTTGTGCACCACCAAGATGCCATCGAAAACCAGTGATCAACTCATCGAGAATGAATACCGCTCCTTCCTTCCTGCATAGCTTTTGAATAGAGGCGAGGAAATCGCCTTCAGGCTCTACCGCCGTGGCTGCTTCCATCACAACGCAAGCAATCTTCGCAGGATTCCGCTCAAACAGCAATCGGAGGCTGTCGATGTCGTTGTATCGAAACTGAACCGTCAAGCCTTGGACGACTTTCGGAATGCCTGCCGACATTGGTGTGCTTCCGATGAACCAGTCATCGGTGGAAAAAATCGGGTGATCCGTGCAGCGGGCAATCAGATCGCGCCCGGTATAGGCCCGCGACAACCGGACCGCTGCACTAGTCGCATCAGATCCGTTTTTCGCGAACTTGACCATATTGGCATTGGCGCCGTCAATCAGGCCCAGCAGCTCTTGCGCGCAGTCGAGTTCGATGGTGGCAGGGCGCGTGAAGTTGATCCCGAGCAGCATCTGCCGATAGGCTGCTTCGACGACAGGCCGGTAGCCGTGGCCGAGAGATACGGCACGCAATCCCATACCATATTCGATGAACTCGTTACCGTCCGCATCCCACACGTGGCAGCCATCCCCCCGCGTCAGAAAGCCCGGCGCCATGAGCGGATATTGATCGTCCCCTTTTGCATAAGTGTGCCCTCCGCCGGGAATGATCGAATGTGCTCTCTTCTGCATCGCAGACGAGGTCCGAAAAATCATCATCTCACCAGCCGCCTCGCTCAATCCAGGATAATTTATTGATTGTTAAGAATCTCAGCCAACAGGCCGAAAATCAGTGTGTCATCCGGCGCACCCGGCTGAAATTCACCGTCATCGCGTCGCCCCGCTCCCCGGCCTCGGCCGGCCGGCGCCAGCAACGAGGGCCGGTTGCGCGCTTTAACCCTAAATCCATCTCTGTGCGGCGCGATCTGGGCACGACGGCGTGCCGAATATCAAGGGCGAAAGGCAAAGGTGGTTTACAGCTTGCCGGGCCGCCTGCTACGTTTGATCTGCTGGAAATAGAGCCGGATGTCCATGAACAAGCCGCATCTCGAATTCACCCGGGTCGACATGTCGGCCGGCTGGACGACCCCGCCCGGATATCCGGCCCGCATCCAACAGAAAATCCTGGCGAGCGATCTCGACGAGAACGGCAAGACCGGAAGCCGGACCCGGCTCTTGCGTTTCGAGCCGGGCGTCTACACGTGCGCGCCGTTTGTGCATGATCACTGGGAAGAGGTCTATCTCATCTCAGGCGACCTGATCGTCGGCAACGACGCGTATGGTGGGGGCGGCGAATCGTTTAAGGCTCCGACCTATGCGTGCCGGCCGCCGGGCGTTCGGCACGGCCCGTTCAAATCGGCGGGCGGCTGCATGTTGTTCGAGATCCACTATTACGATGCGAGCAAATCCTAGCCCAGCTGTCCGTAGATATCGCGGTCCGCCGGCACGTGCACGCAGCCCTCGATTTTACCAACCTAACAAATTATCATGACGATGATGAAGACACGCGCGCCATCAAGTAGAGAGATCGTGGATTTGATGCGGAGGCCGGCGCACGGCATTAACTATATGCTGAGGCCGAAGCGTTTAGAGATCTGGCTGATGAATACCGGCGACTTGAAAAAATAATATGAAGACGAAAGGTTTTAAGGAATAACGCGGTCAATTATTTTGGACAAGGGCGCTGCTGCTGGCGCCGGCGACCGCGGAATCACCGTTTTATTATCTTATGCTGGTATGGGGGCCGCCCTCGATCCGTCGCGTTTCGCCGTGCGCGAGCGTCCAATTGGCACTTTCCGGATATCCAGCCTCGCGCCATCGTCGTGCGAACCGCGCCGGCGGCTCTTCGAGCGGCTCGTCGGTCAGGCGGAACGTTCCCCAGTGCACCGCGAGACACGGTGGAGCGCCGCCATCGGCGAGCGCGCCATAGGCCGCGATCGCGTCCTCAGGATCGAGGTGGACACTGCGCATGAACCAGCGCGGCTCGTACGCCCCTATCGGCAACATGACGAGATCAAACGGCCCCAGCCGCGCCCCAATCGTACCGAACTCGGGATGCAGTCCGGTATCCCCGCCAAAGTAGACGCGCACGCGGTCTGCCTTTATCGCCCAGCTGCACCACAGCGTGTCCCCCCGGTCGCCGAACCCGCGCGAGCTGAAGTGTTGCGCCGGCGCGCACGTCGCGGAGAAGGCCGGGGTGTCGACCGACTGCCACCAGTCACGCTCGACGGCATGCCTCACGCCGAGCGTGTGCAGCAGATGTCCGAGCCCCAGCGGACAGAGCCACGCCGCGTCCGGGAAGCGACCGGCGATGCGCCGCACGGTCGCAGCATCGAGGTGATCGTAATGATTGTGCGAGAGCAGCACCACGTCGATCGGGGGCAAGGCGTCGAAGTCGACGGCGGGCGTCATCAGGCGCCGCGGGCCGATCCAGCGAAACGGCGAAGCGCGCTCGCTCCAGATCGGATCGGTGAGCGCATTGAGGCTCCCAAGCTGCAACAGGACGGTCGAGTGGCCGATCCACGTGACCGACCGATAGCCGCCACCGGCGCGCGGGGTGACGATCACCGGCTCCCGCTTCGGGAGCGAATCGCGTGGAGGATTGGGGTCGAGCGGACGCATGCGCCGCTCGACGAAGCGCCAGCGCATGAAATCGGCGAATGCGTGGGGCTGGGCGTGCGGCCACGGATTCTGGTATCCGCCGCCTGGACGGTGATGCGAAGGAGAGGCCGGCATCGAGCGCACGAGGCTTATTACCGCGCCGCGACCGCCAAGAATAGCCGCCCTGCGTCCGACGCAGGAATGCTCACGGCCACGGCCGGGATTCTCCGATGGAACGGAGAGGCCGGCAAGGCTAGGATACGCACATGAGCGGCAGGATTACGCCCGCGGTCCGCGCGATCGAGCAGGCCGGAGTGGCCTTCGAGCTTTTGGAGTACGACTACGATCCTTCGGCTGACAAGATCGGGCTTCAGGCGGCGCAAGCGCTCGGACGGCATCCCTCGACCGTCTTCAAGACACTCGTCGTGGCCCTCGATTCCGGCGAGCTCATTTGCGCGATCATCCCGTCCGACGCCCGCTTGAACCTCAAGGCGATCGCCTCGGCGGCGGGCGCCAAGAAGGCGGAGCTTTCGGATGCGAAGAAGGCGGAGCGCGCCACCGGATATGTGGTCGGGGGGATCAGCCCCCTCGGACAAAGAAAGCGCCTGCGCACCTTCGTCGACGCGAGTGCGCCGCCGCTCGATGAGATCGTCGTGAACGGCGGACGGCGCGGCCTGCAAATCGTTCTCGGGCCTGCAGACTTGATCCTCGCCACTGCCGCGGTGGTGGCGTCCCTGCAGTAGTAGTAGATTAGCGACTATCCTGCGTCGATCCACGCGAGGGCGCGATGAACGAATTGCGAAAGTGGGCAGGCGGCTCTTCGAGGCGGCGCTTCCTCAAGGATGCTGCGGGCGTCGCCGCCGGCACGGTGTTGACCAGGCGACCGCTGTGGGCCCAAAGCGCCGGCGCAGCCGCGGCGGCTCAATCTGATCCTGCTTTTCCCAGGATCAATCCGCAGCTCATGATCACGCCCGATCAGGCGTGGGACTGGAACGTGTTCAAGGCCCGGGGCGGTCCCACCTACGCCGGCAGCACGGGCTGGAAGCGCTACACCGACTTCCTGATCGCGAAGATGCCGGAGTTTGGCGCCGTCGACCTGGACTATGTCGAGATCCCCTACGACCACTACATCGTGGACGATTGGCCCGATCGACGCACGCACATGCACGACTCCGGGGTGGCGCTCGAGCGGCTCGTTACTGACGGGACGCCGGTGCCGGTCGTGGCCTCGTACGGCATGACGTCCGGCTTCACGCCGCCTGAGGGCATCACCGCCCAGATGCTGTATTACGACCCCGCCCATCCGCCGACCGCCGGGGATATCTCGGGAAAGATTCTCGTCTTCCAGACCGCGCCCTACCCGGAGCCGCCGTACGCCAATTCGTTCCTGGATAACTACACGCTGACCGACTACGAGTGGCGCTCGCCGGGAAAATGGCCGCCGTTGTTCGTACCTCCGCCGACCAGCGTCACGAGCTCCTATCATTGCCGCTGGGTCTGGAGTCAGCTGAACGGATTTGCCGCGAGCGGCATTAAGGGGCGCGCGGCGGGCATCGTCATCGTGTACGACCTGTCGCCGGGCGCGGCGTTCGGGCTGGCGCAGCGGAGCGTCTACACGGGCGACGGCAAGGCGGGGCTGGGCGCGAAGTATGTCAACTGCCCCACGCTCACGCTCGATCGCGTGGACGGGGCGAAGGTGCTGGCCGACGCGAAGGCCGGCAAGAGCGCCACGCTGAGCCTCACCGCCCGCTTCCAGCGCGATACCGGCAAGGCGATCATCGCGTATCTGCCGGGCAACAACTACGGCACGCCGCGGGACGAACAGGTCCTGCTCGCCACGCACACCGACGCCATGTCGTTGATCGAGGAGAACGGCGGCCTGGGCATGCTCGGAATCATGTCCTACTTCAACCAGCTGCCGCGGTCGGCGCGGCCGCGCACGCTGGTCTTCTACTTCGACTGCCGGCATTTCATGCCGGGCGGTGAGGGCAGCTGGCCGCAATTTGACTACTACACGATGCATCCCGAGCGCCTTAAGCCGATCGTGGCGACGCTGGGCATGGAGCATATGGGCGGACGACAGACGATCGAAACCGGGCCTGGCGGCAACCAGTACGTCTACTCCGGTGAGCTCCCGCAAGATGGCGGCGTCATTACCAGCCTGATGGACGTCTACAACAACAACATCTGGCTGGTCGAGGCGATCGCGCGAGCGGCGACCGACAATCATTGGCCCCGGGTCGACGTGAAGGCCGGCAACGTGGGACCCGGCGTCAACGGTGGATTCCAAGGCACGGTGAAGAGCCCGATGAACAAGGGCCGGGCCTACCGCATTCCCGGCATCGGGCTGGCAGGCGACTGGCCCGGCGGCTGGACGCAGACTTACGCCCAAGTGGACACGGAGGCCGGAGCGCATGGCTTCGACCGGGACTACTTCGTGCAGCAGGTGGCCGGTTTGTCGCAGCTCGCGGGCGAATTGATGCTCGTCAAGCCCATGGTCATCGACCTGGGATGGGGCACGCTCAAGTCGGGACTGGTGAACCTTCAGGACTCCGGATTCGTTGCCCCGCACGAAGCCACCGCGCACCGGCGAACGCTCGTGAACCAGTACGTCGCGGCATTCAGACACGTCGAGGCCGCCGCCCGCGATGCGGCAAGGAGCACGCTCAACGACCTCGTGGCCAATATTTCCGCCTGGGTCGTGACCGACCAGCAAGGCGCCCTTCGTGCGCTGGTGGATGGCCAGCTCGCCAAGCTGGGCTGAAGTGACCGGCACCTGAAGCGCGCTCCAATCTTCAAGACCGCGAATGTCAAAAGCCGCAGCGCCATCATTTGCCGATCATTACGTCGGAGGCCTTGATGACCGCCCAGGCCTCATCGCCCTTCTTGAGGGCGAGATCGGCCACCGCCTCGTTGGTGATCGAGGACGTCACGATGATGCCGCCCCCGATATCGATGCGCACATGCGAGGTCGTGGCGCCCTTCGCCACACCGACGATCTTTCCCTTGAGCTGATTGCGCGCGCTGAGCCTCATGATGTTCTCCTTAGGAGCCCGCCGGCTTGGTCCTCCGTGCCCTTTACATGGGGATGTATTCCGCCGAATTTAGCGAGATCGGAAACGATAGGGAAGGGCCGGACAATGGCGACATTTCTCGGCGCCGTCCGCTGCATGCTCATCGGGGCCATGGCGGCGCTCATGGTCGCGCTCATGGCGCCGTGGAGCGTCGGCGCGCATGCTCAGGGCCGCGACCTGCTGGTATTCGGCGCGGCGAGCCTCAAGAACGCCTTGGACGATGCCAACGCGCAATATCAGCGCGACACCGGGCGCAAGATCGTGGTCTCCTATGGGGCAAGCTCGGCTCTCGCCAAGCAGATCGAAAACGGGGCCCCCGCCGACATATTCATTTCGGCCGACCTCGATTGGATGGATTATGCGACCGAGCACAAGCTCATCAAGCCGGAGACGCGATTCAATCTGCTGGGAAACAAGCTCGTTCTCGTTGCGCCGGCCGACAGCCGGATCAATCTGACCATCGCGCCGAATTTTCCGCTCGCGCAGGCGCTCGGCAACGACCGCCTGGCCATGGCGGATCCGGCGGCGGTCCCGGCGGGCAAATACGGCAAAGCCGCGCTCGAGGCGCTGGGCGTGTGGTCGTCGGTCTCGCGCAAGATCGCTCCGGCGCAAGATGTCCGCACCACCTTGCTCTTGGTCGCGCGCGGCGAGGCGCCGTTGGGCATCGTTTATCAGACCGATGCCGCCGCCGATAAGGGCGTCAAGATCATCGGCGCATTCCCCGAATCGACCCACCCTTCCATCATCTACCCGATCGCCGTGACGACGGCCTCGACCAATCCCGCGGCTGCCGCCTATATCGGCTTTCTGAAGTCGCCGTCGGCCAAGCCGGCGTTCGAAAAGCAGGGCTTCGTCGTGCTCCAATAAGCAATGTCTCCGGGGCCGGCGAATCGGCCGAGAGATCACTCCGGCTTGATGTTGGCGGCGCGTGCCGTGTCTTTCCAGTTTTTGATCTCGGTCGCGATCACGCTGCGGAATTGCGCCGCCGTTCCGCCGCCCGGCAACATGCCCTCCTGCGCCAGCTTGGCGATCAAGCCGGGATCCTTGAGGGCCTTGCTCACCTCGGTATTGAGGCGGTCGACGACGTCCTTCGGCGTGCCGGCGGTGGTGAGCAGGCCCACCCATTGAATCGCTTCGAAATCAGGGAAGCCGGATTCAGCGACCGTGGGCACGTCGGGCAGCTGTGGATAGCGCGCGAGACTGCCGACAGCCAGCGCTCTCAGATTGCCGGCCGCGATCTGCGGCAGCGAAACCAACGGCGAGAGCACCGTGAATTCGGTCTGGCCGGCGACCACGGATTGAACGGCCGGTGCGCCGCCGCGATAGGGAATGTGTTGCAGCTTGATGCCGGCGCGCTCGCTCCACAGCTCGGTTACAAATCGCGTTTGGGTCGCAGCGCCCGGCGTCGCATAGTTGAACTTGCCCGGGCTGGCCTTGGCCAGCGCAACGAACTCGCCAAGGGTCCTCGCCTGCACCTTCGTATTGACCACGAACAGCAGCGGGTTTTTGCCCATCAACACGATCGGCGTAAGGTCGCGCTCGGAATCGTATGGCAGCGCGGCGGTTGTTGCCGGCAGCACCGTGAAGGAGGACGCGACCATGAGCAGCGTGTGGCCGTCGGGCGCGGCCTTGGCAACAAATTCCGCGCCGACAATCCCGCTGGCTGCCGGACGATTCTCCACGACGATCGTCTGGCCGAGCGCTTTTTCGAGGTAGGGCTGGATGAGCCTTGCCGCGGTATCGTTCAAGCCGCCGGCCGCGAACGGGACAATGATGCGTAGGAGATGCGTGGGGTAGCTTTGCGCAAGCGCCGCGCCCGCGGCGAGCACAATCCCCAGCGCCGCGAACCAAAGCTTTGCGCAATCAGCTGATCGAACCATGGCGATCTCATTATCTTGACGCATTTTCAGGAAAGCCTAGAGCAGTTTCTGCCTCCAGCCAATGCGAAACCACTCCGCGCCGGCGCCCTGTCAGCCCCAACGCAGACACTCCCGCAGACCGCGGCCCATGATCCAATCGAGATCGTCGGCGGACAGGAAATCCAGTTCTTCAGTGAAGTGCGTGACGCCCTGGCGATAGGTGCAATGCTCCAGCATGCGCGACAGGTCGCTCCCCCAGAAGCAGCGCCGGGGACCGAATGCCTCGATCACACGGCGCAGCGGTTCGTTCAAGTTGCGGAATGGATACGGCTCGCTCGAAAAGCAAGGCAGCGCCGAGACCTTCACGAACACGTTGGGCCAATGCGCTAGCGCCGCGACGCGGGCGGCGCCGGCGAGCGCGTTGGCGTCCATCGTTTCACGCCCGAAACCCATATGGTCGACGATGATTGTGAGGCCGGGATGTCGCTCGGCAATTTCGGCGAGCTTGGGCAGGTGCGCCGGCGCATGCACCATCAGGGGAATGCCGTGCTTTTCCGCAGCCGGCCAGAGCCAGTCGGTGGTGCCGTCGGCCAGTTGCGGGCTTGTATCGGGGCGATGGAAGGTCAGGCGCAGGCCGAGCATGCCGGGCTGATCTCGCCAGGTCGCAAGCGCCGCACGCGCGTCCGGCTTGGCAAAGTCGATGCGGCCCATCACGGCGAAACGATCGCTGAATTTCCGCGCCGCCGCCAGACACAGATCGTTACGGTCGCCTTCGAGCGAGGGCGGCACCAGGATCGCGGCATCGACGCCGGCTTGGTCCATCATGCCGAGAAGCCTCTCGGCACTCAGGGGCTCCGTCAGGTGCGCGCGGCCCTCCATGTTCGGCGCCCAGGGGCGGCCGGCCGTGTTCTCCGCCCAGATGTGGACCTGGGAATCGATGATCTGCACGGGCGGCTCCCGGAAAATTCAGTGAGGCGCCCGAAGCCATTCGATCCACGGCGACGCCGGCGGAAACGGTAGCATTCTGGAAGGGGACGCGGAAGCGACGGTTCCCGGAAGAGACGCCAAAGAATCCACGGGAAACCCTGGCTCACTGTACTGCGGCAGCAAACTCGACGACTTTTTCTTGCGTCATTCGGCCGACGATTTTCGCAAGCTCCGCCTGCGGCAATGTCGTTTCCCCGATGCGGAGACGATACAGGTTGCCCGGTCGTGGGCCGCCGGCCAGAGAGGCCTGGTAGGTTTCGAGGAATTTGGTGACATCCGCCATGCTGGCTTGCCCAGCGAAGCGGACGGCCACGAGGGCGCCTTCGGTTGGAGCCGAAGCAGTCTGGTAGCTGCCGCGTTGCTGCGCGACATGGACCGCCGTGACGCCCGTTTGCACGCTGATCGCCAGCACCGCCGCTCCAATCAACCAGACGATGGTGTCCCGGCCGAAGCTGGATTCGAGCTTGGCGATGCGGCTCCCGAGGCCAAACGAGGCTTGCGTCTTGCGGGCGGGAATCCCGGATAGGGGGACCGTCAAGACTTCGTCTCCATTCTCGTCGGTGACGATGACCGTCCATGCCTGGGTCGGTTTGTGGATTCCGTGCCGCGTAATATCCTGGGCCAGGCCGATGGCCTCTTTCCGCGCTTCGCCGGCGCCGGAGAGCAAAACCCCTTCGATATCCCGCACGAGATTTTGGGAATGGCCTTCCATGATGTTGAAAAAGTAGCGGGGCATCATCGCCTTCCGGCTTTTTCGGCGAGCGGAAAAAGCTGAACGCTCCTCAACCGGGGACGATCGTCGAGTCGGACGAGCTCCTTCGCCTGAGCGGTGCGGCAGCATAGTCGTCTTGCGACGCCTGCAATCCGCGCCATGCGAAGCTGGTTAAGGGGGCGTTTCCTGAATGCGCGAAACGCGGCGTTCGATCCCAGCCCCAGGTACCGTTTCAGTGAGCGATCGATCGGTTTAGCGAACCAGGCCGCCGGATTCGCATGCATGGGGTCACGCGGGGCAATCGACCCTTTGCGGTGGCGACCTGACCGTTGCGGATCCGCCGGTCAACGGACCGTCAACCGCTGGGCTGCGCCTTGCCGAACACGACCCCCTTCGCCTCGGTGCCGACGGCCGCCAGGACTGCGATGACGATCGCCACCGTCCCGGCCACGGCGGCGAGAGCAAGGCCGTAGTTGCCGCCGTAGTGGGCCGCGATACCGGCCTGCAACGTGGCGTTGGCGGACGCAAGGAGATTGCCCAGTTGATACACGAAGCCCGGAAAGGTCCCGCGTGCGCTGTCCGGCGACAATTCGTTCAGATGCACCGGAACGACGCCCCATGCGCCCTGCACCATGAATTGCATCAGAAAGGCCCCGAACGCGAGCAGCACGGGACTTGTCGAAAACGCCCACAGCGGAATCACCGACAATGAAAGCAGCGCCGCGATGATGATGATCCGGCGCCGGCCGAAGCGTTCCGACAGGGAACCAAACAGCAGGCCGCCGCAGATGGCGCCGATATTGTAAATGACGGCGATCAGGCCGACTTCGCGCGGCGACAGACCATGCTGCACCTCCAGGAAGGTCGGGTAGATATCCTGGGTCCCGTGGCTGAAGAAGTTGAATGCGGTCATCAGGATGATCGCGTAGATGCCCAGGCGCCAGTGCGATTTCAGGATCGTCAGCGTATCCCCTTGCGCCGCGGCTGCCCGATTCCAGCTCGGCGATTCCGGCACGGTTCGGCGGATGTAGAAAACCAAAAGGGCCGGCAGCACTCCCACCATGAACATCCCGCGCCAGCCGATGATCGGGAACAGCAAGCCGTAAACGATCGAGGCCAGGAAATATCCGGTGGGATAGCCCGATTGATGGACTCCATGGTGAGGGACGCGCCGACGCCCCATTCGCCCCCCATCGCCACGCCGTAGAGTGCGCGCAGCACGATCAGGACCGTGAGGCTCGGCGAGAAGCCCGACGCGAATTCGATGATCGAATAGAGGAGAATGTTGACCATCAGGGTCGGACGACGGCCCCAACGATCCGCGGCTCGCCCGAAGATGAACGCGCCGATCGGCCGCATCGCCAGCGTCAGCAGAATGGCGATAGTGACGTTGGAGATATCGGTTCCGAATTCCTGCGCAATGTCCTTGAGCACGAATACGAGCAGGAAAAAATCGAAGGCGTCGAGCGACCATCCAAGAAAGCTGGCGGCGACCACGTGCTTTTGCTCGCTGGTCCACCCGGAGAGCGCTGCGATTCGCATCGTTCAGCTCTCAAGCTTTGCGTTCATGGTGAACTCCAGGGCAATAAGGTAGGGTTCGTCGCTGCGGGCCGCAACCGGTCCGCCTACAGGATTTTCTTCATCGACGGGCTCGTGTGCAGCTCGTAGCCGATCGCCTCATAGAACCCGATCGCTTCCGGCCTTGCATCGAGAAAGACCGCCATCATGCCGCGCGCCCGCGCGTCGGCTTCCGCGTAAGCCATGAGGGCCCGGCCGCCGCCGGCTCTGCGCTCCGATTCCTCGATGACGATGTCGTCCACATGCAAATGCGGCCCACGCACCAGGGTATGAACCGGGCGCATCCCCAGCACGCCGATCAGCCGGCCGTTGCGGTACGCTCCGACCAGCTCATAGCCGCCGTGGCTTTGCCGTCGAATCCGCTCGAGGAATTCCTCCGCGTCAAGGTGCGGGCGCAATTGCGCGACAATGGGAAACACCGCCGCCCATTCGCGCGGTTCGAGGCGGCGGGTATGCACGTCGTCGCTTTGCACGTCGTTCATGGGCGGATGAAGCTGCGTGCTTTTCATTGAACGGAGATGTCGCCGCATCCCCCCGGATGGTCGGTTCGGGCTGACGATACACCGATTGCGCCGGCGGGCGGAAGGGTGGCGCACCCCGGCGAGCCGGGAAGGGCGCCAAGCGCATGGCCGGCATGCGAAGCGATGTCAGCGCCGGGAAAAGGCCCACACGGGTGACGGCGTCCCTTGATGCAACCAAATCGCGGAACACGCGTTTTCCGGTGGGGTCGGCATCACCAGGATTCCGCCCGCGACGGCCGGTCGCTGAGCGGGTGAGGGCGGAAGCCCTTGAGCGGCGGCATACCGGGCACGGCCCGAGCTTCTCCCCTGGTTGCCAAGTCGGTCTCGGCGAAGTTGGCTCGCCCGTGTTGGCTTCGGAGGGAGAATCGCGATGCCGGACCCGAATCGATCTGAACGCAGGCCGGCTTCGATGAAAGCCGCAGAGCCGGCAAGGCGGGGGCGCGCACAAGGCGGTACCGGGCCGGTGAGCGCGGCCGCGCCGCGGGGGCCCACGCCGCCGCCAAGTCCGGGCTCGATCGAGGAGCGCTGCATCAACACGATTCGCACCTTGTCGATGGATGCGGTGCAGCAGGCCAATTCCGGCCACCCCGGTACCCCGATGGCACTGGCGCCGGTGATCTACGCCGTGTGGCAGAACTTCCTTCGCTTCGATCCCGACGATCCGATCTGGCCCGATCGCGATCGCTTCGTGCTGTCGAACGGCCATGCCTCGATGCTGCTCTACGCGATGCTGCATCTCACCGGCGTGAAGGCCGTCGATGCCAAGTACGAGCAACACGGAGAGCCCGCGGTCACGCTCGACGATATCAAGCGCTTCCGGCAGCTCGGCAGCAAGTGTCCGGGTCATCCCGAATATCACCTGACCTCGGGCGTCGAAACCACGACCGGGCCGCTCGGCCAGGGTTGCGGCAACAGCGTTGGAATGGCGCTCGCCGGACGTTGGCTGGCCCGGCATTTCAATCGGCCGGACTTCGCGCTGTTCGACTACGACGTTTACGCCATTTGCGGGGATGGCGACATGATGGAGGGCGTTGCGAGCGAAGCGGCCTCGTTCGCCGGCCACCAGATGCTCGGCAACCTGTGCTGGATCTACGACAGCAATCAGGTGAGCATCGAGGGGCACACGGATCTGGCGTTCAGCGACGATGTGGCGGCGCGGTTCCTCGCCTACGGCTGGAACGTGCAGCGAATTGGCGATGCCAACGACACCGCGCGCCTGGCGGAGGCGATCGAAGCGTTTCGAGGCACGCACGAGGTTCCGATGTTGATCATCGTGGAGAGCCATATCGCTTACGGTGCTCCGCACAAGCACGATACCAGCGCGGCCCATGGCGAGCCCCTGGGCGAGGAGGAGATCCGCCTGGCCAAGCGCAGCTACGGCTGGCCTGAGGACGCCAAGTTCCTTGTCCCGGAAGGCGTGCGCGAGCATTTTCGCGACGGCATCGGGCAGCGCGGCCGGCAGCTTCGCAAGGCTTGGATCGAGCGGTTCGCCGCATATCGAACGAAATATCCGGAGCTCGCCGATGAGATCGATCGTATGCAGGTGCGCGAGCCTCCCAAGGGCTGGGACGCGGACCTTCCGAATTTCCCGGCCGACCCCAAGGGGCTCGCCAGCCGGGACTCCTCCGCCAGGGTGTTGAACGCCATCGCGCGCAACCATCCCTGGCTCATCGGCGGCGCAGCCGACCTTGCGCCGTCGACGAAAACGCGCCTGACCTTCGAAGGGGCCGGCGATCTGGAGGCGGAAAAGCCCGGCGGACGCAATCTGCACTTCGGCGTGCGCGAGCATGCCATGGGAGCGATCTTGAACGGAATCGCATTGTCCAAGATCCGCGCTTACGGATCGAGCTTCCTTAT
>WNFJ01190377.1_pt1 | contig 17826 bp, 13 predicted proteins | sample 5400461 | NCBI WGS metagenome assembly WNFJ01 (sample SAMN13153349, study PRJNA577476) | soil metagenome | isolation source: 115 cm saprolite on Douglas fir-dominated hillslope | place: USA:California | collected 2013-09-17 | reverse complement strand
TCGTCTCGCTGGGTCTTGCCGCGAGCGTCTTCGCCGCAGTCCATCATGCCGAAGTGATCGCCCAACGGGTGGGCGAACCCTATGGCACCCTGGTATTGGCGCTTGCGGTTACGCTGATCGAGGTTGCGCTCATCGTGTCGTTGATGGCCGCGGGTGGGGAGGAAGCGGCCGGCTTGGCGCGCGACACGGTATTCGCGGCCGTAATGATCATTCTGAACGGCATCATCGGCCTGTGTCTGCTCGTGGGCGGCCTCACGCACCGCGAACAGACCTTCAGCCTCGACGGCGTCAGTGCGGCGCTGGTTGCATTGGCGACCATCGTGATCATGACGCTGATTTTTCCCAACTACACCGTGACCACGCCCGGGCCGTACTATTCCTCCAGTCAGCTGATACTGATCGCCGTCGTGACGCTCGTGATCTATGGCACATTCGTCCTTGCCCAAACCATCGGCCACCGGCAGTACTTTCTGCAGGATGATGAGGCCGAGAAGTCGACGCAGCACACGGCGCTGCCGAGCAACACGGTAGCGGCCTCGAGCGCCGGCCTCTTGCTGATGTGCCTGGTAGCGGTGGTGCTGCTGGCGAAAAAGCTGGCCCCCAGCCTCGAGGCGGCGGTGTTGAAGATGGGAGCCCCGGAAGCGCTGGTCGGAGTGATCATCGCCGGCATCGTGCTGCTTCCGGAAGGGCTCGCGGCGCTGGGGGCGGCGCGCACGAATCGCCTGCAGACCAGTCTCAACCTTGCACTGGGATCGGCGCTTGCCAGCATCGGACTGACCATTCCCGCGGTCAGCTTCGTGTCGCTCTACATGAATTCCCGCCTGCGCCTGGGGATAGACGCCAAATCTTCGGTGCTGCTCCTGCTCTCGCTGTTCGTGGCGGTGCTGGTGCTGCGAACCGGGCGCACGATCATCCTCCACGGCGTCGTGCTGCTGACCATTTTTGTCGTTTACCTGTTCACCATCATCGTGCCATAGGCCGCCATCGCCGCGCCGCGGCTCACCCTCATCGCGTAGGCCGGGCTCGGGCGTGCATCAGCTGCGCGCGGCAACCTCATCGATATGCCTGAGCAGATCCGCAGGATCTTCATAGACGCGGAAGGCGCCGGCGCGTGCCAGTTCCTCTTCCCCGTAGCCGCCGGACAACAACCCCACGCCGAGCCCACGCGCGCGCTGCGCAGCGATCATGTCCCAGATGCTGTCGCCGAGCACCAGCGAGTCGCGAATATCGACGCCCAGGCGGTCGGCCGCCGTGAGAAACAAATCGGGATCGGGCTTGGCGTATTTGACCTGATCGCGCGTGACCACCGGCACCTTGGCCGGATCGACACCGAGCGCGGCGAGATTGTGCCCGGCGGTTTCCATTCGCCCGCTGGTCGCGATTGCCCAGGGCATGCCTTGCGCGGTGAGATAATCGAGCAACTCGCGCGCACCGGGCAGCGGCTGAACGCTGGCCGACAGCTCGCGGTAGGCCTCGGCATGGCGTACGCGAAGCCGCTCCAGACGCTCGGGCGTGTTGTCGAACCCGGTCTCGCGCAACAGGATGTTCGCGAACAAACCGCCGCTCATGCCGATCTTGCGATGAATGCGCCACACCGACAGCGGAATGCCTTCCTGATCCAGCGAAGATTTCCATGCGAGCACATGCTGGTACACGCTGTCGATGAGCGTGCCGTCGAGATCGAAAAGAAAAGCTGTCTTGTTGCGTGCCATGCGCCGCGCTCAAGGCCGCCGCGCCGGCGGCCGCCGCATGGGCGCCGCGAGATAGCAGCCGAACTCTTTGACGAAGTCGACCGAGACGCGGGCATGAACGCGGCCCTGACGGTCGAGGAACTCGGCCTCCTCGTCCAGCGGCACGACCGCCCCGTGCCATACGTTGGGGTGCAGGTACAGGCCGCGGCCGCCGTCGCACCAGAAAGTCACGAACTTTTCCGGAGTCACATCGTCTCCCGGCGGCGCCAGCGGAATGACGAAACTCTGTCCGTTGAGGGGATAGAAAAGCTGACCGCCGTCCGGATGATAGTTCGCGCGCCAGATCAGGGCGCGCTCGCGCGATCGGTCGCAGGCGCCGGCGGCGGCCTCTTCCGGCCAGTTGCTCCAGCCGAATAGATAGCTGTCGCCCACCGCATTGTTTCGCGCATACAGAGTCTCGCCCTTCCAGCAAAACTCGAACAGCCCCTCGGTGACTCCACCCTGATCGCCGGAATTCGGGTCGATGGGCCGCCACCCTTGCGCCGGCCAGCGGACGATCTCGATGGGGAAGGTTTTGGGATCATCGACGAGACGGCCAAAGCCTTCCAGACTGGCTTCCGTGGCGAGGACGATGGGAGTTTCATGCGCCCGCCGCACACCGGTGGTCGGCACATGAGCGAATTCCCATTGAGCGATGTCCATGACGGCTCTCATTCCCGCGACTAGTGAGATTATGCCTCGCCGCCGGCAGCGTTGTTGGTCGATTTCCTGCCGCACGCCTGCCGGCGGCCGAGGCACCGTCCGGGAGCGCTGCCGGGATTCATCCGGTATTCTTAGCCGCCAAATGAATGGCCGCGCGGATGCGCGGATAGGTGCCGCAACGGCAGATATTGCCGCGCATGGCGTTGTCGATGTCGGCATCGCTGGGTTGCGGTGTCTTCTTGAGCAATGCGCATGCCGACATCAGCTGCCCGCTCTGGCAATAGCCGCACTGAACGACGTCGACTTCGGTCCACGCCCGGCGCAGTGCGTCGATCTGCGCGCCGCCGACGCCCTCGATGGTCACGATCTCGCGCCCCTGCACGGCCTCGATGGGCGTTACGCAGGAACGCACCGCTTCGCCGTTCAGGTGCACGGTGCAGGCGCCGCACAGCGCCTTGCCGCAACCATACTTGGTCCCCACGAGCTTCAGCTCGCCGCGCAGCACCCAGAGCAGCGGCGTGTCCGGCTCGGCGTTCACGGTGACTGCCTTGCCGTTGATGATGAGCGTGGTCATATCATTCCTCGCATGTGACGTTGACTTTCAGCGGCAGGCTGCGCAGCCGCTGTCCTGTGAGCGCGTACAGGGCGTTGGCGACCGCAGGTGCGATCGGCGGCGTGCCCGGTTCGCCCACACCTCCGGGAGGCTCTTCGCTGGGAATGATCTCGACCTCGATTGCCGGACACTCGTCGATGCGCAGCGGTGCGTAGTCGTGAAAGTTGCTTTGTTGCACTCGACCCTTGTCGATGGTGATCTCGCCCTGAAGCGCAGCCGACAGTCCGTACACGATGGCGCTTTCCATTTGCTGGCGAATCAGGTTCGGATTCACGGGCACACCGCAATCGATGACGCAGTGAACCCGGTGCACGCGGATCTCTTTATCCTGCGTCAGCGAGACTTCGGCGACCTGCGCGACGACGCTGCCGAATGAGCGGTGGATGGCGATGCCCCGCGCGCGCTTCGCACCATCGGCCGCTCCGCCATTCGCCGCTCCGCCATCCGGCGCGGCGCCCTGCGGCTGCCCCCAGTGCGCGAGCTCGGCCGCCCGGCGGAGCACGCGCAGATGACGTGGGTCCGAGTCCAGTAGCTCGGCCCGGAACGCCACCGGATCCTTCCCGGAGGCGGCCGCGCACTCATCGATGAAGCTTTCCGTGAAGAAGGCGTTCTGCGAATGCGCCACGGAGCGCCAGATGCCGGTGGTCACCGCCGATTCGACCGGCTGGTGCGCGATGCGTGCATTCGGAAAAACGTACGCCGTGTTGGACGCGCCGTCGGTGGAACTATCCAAGAAGGACGGAGCGCCCATGCTCGATCCTGCGGAAGTAGCAGTCCAGGCAACCAGTTTACCTGCCGTATCGAACCCTGCCTTGCAGCGGGACAGGTAGGCCGGACGGTAGTAGTCATGCGCCATGTCCTGCTCGCGCGGCCACAGCAGCTGCACCGGCGCGCCGCCGGTCTCGCGAGCGAGCAGCGCCGCCTGCACGATGAAGTCCGTGAAATATCTCCGGCCGAATCCGCCGCCGAGATAAGTCACTTTGATGTCGACGTTGGCTGCCTTGATGCCCAGCGCCTTCGCCACCGCAGAGTTCGCGAAACCCGCCGCCTGCGTCGGCGCCCACACCGTCGCGGCGCCATCCTTGACCTGAACGGTGCAATTCATCGGTTCCATGGTCGCATGGGCAAGAAAGGGCACGCGGTATTCCGCCTCGATGACCTTGGCCGCCGCCTTCATCGCGCCGGCAGCGTCGCCGCGCGCGAAATGTACTTTTCCATCCTGAGTGTCGAGCGAATGCGTCAATTCATCGAGGATGGAGCGGCTCGACAAATCGGCGGCGGCGCCATGGTCCCACTCGATCTCGACCTTGGCCAGGGCCCGCATGGCATGAAACGGTGTGTCTGCGATCACCGCGACACCCCCCGACGTTTTGCCCGGCAGGAGGGCACTCCCGGCCACCGGCTCCAGAGCGACGACTTTGCGCACACCAGGCATGGCTTGCGCCGCCGCGGCGTCGAATTTCGACACCTTGCCGCCGAACGTCGGGCACATGGCGATGCTGGCATACAGGAGCCCCGGCGGCAGGACATCGATGCCGAAGACCGCCGACCCGTTGAGTTTGGCGGCATTGTCGATGCGCCGCACCGGGCGGCCGATCAGCTTGAACTGCGAGCGATTCTTCACGGTCACGCCCTTCGGCAGACCCAATCGTGCGGCGCTCGCCGCGAGTTCGCCGAAGGCCGCACTGCGTCCCGAGGCATGCAGCACTCGCCCCGTCTCTGCGCGGCACTCACCGGCGGGAACGCCCCACTGCGCGGCCGCGGCGGCGATCAGCATGGCGCGGGCCGAGGCACCCGCCTCGCGCATGGGCAGCCATTGGTCGGTGATGCTCGACGAACCACCGGTAACGAGCAGTCCGGGTATCTCTCGCAACAACTTGCCCATCAGATGTCCGGTCGCACGCTTCACGACACCGTGATCGTCCGGCTGGAAGGGCAGCGAATCGATCACTGCCGCCTGATTGTCGTAGATGGCGTCCAGAGTCGATTGCTCGAGCTTCACTCGATTCCAGTCAGCGTCCATTTCGTCGGCCAACAGCATGGCAAGTCCGGTGTGAGAACCCTGCCCCATTTCGGCCTGCGACATGACCACCGTCACGGTATTGTCGGCGGACACCTTGACCCAACCGTTCAGGACGGTTTGCCCGGGCGCAGCGGCCAAGGGCGTACTTGGTGTCAGGCGGCGGCGCTCCGGCGCGGCCGCCCAACCGATCACGAGGGCGCCCGCCGCGCCGACGCTGCCGAGGATGAGGTGGCGTCGCTTGAGATTGGGCATATCAGGTCCTCAAACCGCGGAGTGTCCGGGTGTCGCCAGCGAATCGACTCACGTTTGTATCTTACGAAATAACAATAGAATTCGGTAAGATGCAGTGAGTTTTGGCAACGGTCGACGAAAAACGCCTTCTTGGCAGAACAATCGCGACCCGCAGGGAGTATCGATGAAGCACTTCTGGGTGGCCTGGTTCGTACTCGCCCTGAGTTTGGGGGCCGGCAAGGTCGAGGCCGACGGCCAAAAGCTGCGCATCATCAGCTGGGCCGACTACGTGCCCGCCGACCTGATCGCCGCATTCAAGAAAGAGACGGGCATCGATGTGGAATTGACCCTGTCGAACAATGAGGAAATGATCTCCAAGCTCCGCGCAACCGGGGGCGCCGGCTACGATCTCGCGCAGCCGTCCCAGGACCGCATCGTGGCCGCACAGCGTGAATTCGGCATCTACAAGCCCTTCGATCTCACCAAGCTCAAGCTGGACCAGTTTCAGCCCGAATTTTTGGACATCGTCCGCAAGAACACCACGGTCGACGGCAAGGTGTACGGAGTGCCATACTTGTGGGGCACCGATGGCCTCGTGGTCAACGCCAAGCGCGCCCAGGTTGCCGACTATACCGACCTGTGCAGGCCGGATCTCAAAGGCAAAACCGCCGTCCGACTGAGGCGTCCGACGCTGATGGCGTTCGCGTTCGCGGCCGGCAAGGACCCGTTCGCGCTTTACGGCGATCCGAAGGCGTACGGCGCGCTCATGGATCAGGTGGGTGCCGCGCTCATCGCCTGCAAGGCGAATTTCAAGTTCTTCTACGATAACAAGGACCAGCTGCTCAACGGCATCCGCTCGGGCGAAGTCGTGGCCGCGATGATGTGGGACACGGGCGGCTGGACGCTCAATCGCGACAACCCCGACATTCAATTCATCGTTCCGCGCTCCGGCGCTCTCGGATGGCTGGACACCTTCGCGCTGCCCGCGCGCGGCCGCAATGACGCCGCCGCCTACGCCTGGATCAATTTCACGATGCGCCCGGAGAATGCCGCGCGAGTCGTCAAGTCCGTGGGCAGTTTCTCGGCCGCCATGAACACGGCGCCGCTCATCGACCCGCGCCTCAAGGCGCAGTTCGCAGCCGCATTCCCCAACAACGATCTCAAGCGCATCCACTGGTACCCCGCCATACCGCCCGGCCTCGAGGAATTGGAAGGGCGGGTGCTCGACCGCGTGAAGGCCGCCAATTGAGCACGCCGGATCTGGCGGCGGACGCCGTCGTCAAGCGTTTCGCGGATCACGTGGCCGTGGATTCCCTGTCATTCTCGGTCGAGCGCGGCAGCTTCTTTTCGATTCTGGGTCCGTCGGGCTGCGGCAAGACGACGCTCCTGCGCATGATCGCGGGATTCATCGCGCCGGATGGCGGCGACATCGCCATCGGCGGCAAGAGCATGCGCGATGTGCCGCCGAACCGCCGCCCGGTGAACATGGTGTTTCAGCAGCTGGCGCTGTTCCCGATGATGTCGGTGGGTGAGAACGTCGCATTTGGATTGGCTCGGCGCGGCACGCCCAAGGCAGAAAGACTGAGGCGCAGCAATGCAATGCTGGAACGGGTGGGATTGGGCAATGCCGCGGACAAGCGCGTCGACGAACTGTCGGGCGGCCAGCGTCAACGCGTGGCCATCGCGCGCAGCCTCGTTTTGGAGCCCACGTTGCTGCTGCTGGATGAACCCTTGGGGGCGCTCGATCTGAAGCTGCGCGAGCACATGAAAATCGAGCTCAAGCAGCTGCAGGCGTCCTTCGGCACGACCTTCGTCTACATTACCCACGATCAATCCGAAGCGCTGGTGTTGTCCGATCACGTCGGCGTGATGAGTCACGGCCGATTCGAACAACTGGGCACTCCGCAGGATTTGTACTACCGGCCGCAAACGCCGTTCGTCGCGGGATTCGTGGGCGCGAACAACCGGATCGTCGGGCGCACGACCCAAACGGACGGCGCGATCGCTGAAATTGCCACCGCCGATGGTTGGTCCGTGCGCGCGCTCAAAATCGGCGCGATCGCCGCGGGCAGCGCGGTCGAGGTATTCGTGCGTCCGGAAGTTGCCATTCTCGCGCGCAGCGAGGCGCAATTGCCGCCCGGCCAGCCGCGTCATGCGGGAGAGGTGCAGAGCGTGCTGTTCGATGGGGCGAATTCGGCGGTTCTTCTTCAGGAAGCGCGCACTCGCCGCGAATTTCGCATCGCCCTGCCCCAGACCGGGCAGTTGTCGGATCTGAAGCCTCGAGAGAAAGTGATGTTCAGCTTCGATCCCTCCCGGGCGGTGTGCTTCGCGGCACGCAGCGGCACGGAAGGGCAGGATGCCTAAGGCGGCAATGGACTCCCGCTGGCACGGACGCCTCGCGCTGGGTCTGTTGCTCGCACCCGCTCTGCTCTGGCTCGGCGCTCTGATCATATTGCCGCACGTCGATCTGGCCGTGCTCTCGTTCCGCGAACGCGTCGGACCCCGCCAGTACGCGGCGAGTCTCACGCAGTACAAGACCTTCTTCGCGGAACCTCTGTATTGGCACGTATTCCTGCGCACGGCGGTCATGTCCGTGATCGCGACCTTGTTGACGCTGCTCCTGGCGTTTCCCATCGCCTGGATCATTGCAAAGCTCGCGCGGGGCCGGGCCGGCTCCCTGCTGTTCATCATCTGCCTGATCCCGTTCTGGGTCAGCGAGACCGTGCGCACGCTGGGGTGGATGATATTGCTCAGAGAGTCCGGCGTTCTGCCGGCCTTACTGGTAAAGCTCGGCCTCACGGCGATGCCCGTCGAACTCCTGTATCGGGATGCGACCATTCTGGTGGGATTGGTATACACCTCGCTGCTCTTCATGGTCGTGCCCCTGGTATCCAGCCTGGAGAGCCTGGACAATTCGCTGATCGAGGCGGCCTACGACCTCGGTGCGGGCGGGTTTTCCATTCTGCGCAGCATCGTGATTCCGCACGCCGCGCCCGGCATCACGGCCGGCTGCATCGTGGTCTTCATGCTCACGCTGGGCAACTACCTGACTCCGACGCTGCTCGGCGGCAAAAACTCGCAATGGTTCACCGAGCAGATCTATACCCAGTTCATCACCCGCTTCAACTGGGAACAGGGCGCCGCGTTCGGCTTCCTGCTGCTCGCGCTGTCCACCGCGCTGGTGATCCTGGGCTTGGCGGTCAGCGGGCAGCGCTTTGGCGACGTCATGAGACGAACTTGATTCCCTCGCTGCCGCGACCTGTCTGGCTCCGTTCCGCCACGGTGGCGTACTTGATCGCGTTCCTCGCCTTCCTGTTTCTGCCCTTGGCGGTGGTTGCGGTATTCGCCTTCAACGACGCGCCCTACCCCGCGCCGCCCTGGCGCGGCTTCACGCTCGATTGGTTTCTGGGCAACGCCGCGCTCGGGCGTACCGGCCTGTTCGCCGACGGCGAATTGCTGGGCAGCATCTGGACCAGTTGCATCGTCGCCATTTGCGTGACGGCGCTGTCGGCGCTGGTCGGGACCACCAATGCATTCCTCATCGAGCGCGGACGCTTCCGGGGCAAGCAGACCTTGTCGATCTTGATGCTGGCGCCGCTGGTGATTCCCGGCGTCATCCTCGGTATTTCCATCCTCGCTTTCGCGAGCCGCATCGCGGATTTCGCGGATGACACTTTCGGCCTGGAACTCGATTTTCTGCGGCCCGGGCTGCCCCTGGTCGTGTTGGGTCAATTCTCGTACATTGCGACCATTGCGACGCTGACCATCAGCGCCCGCCTGAGACGCTTCGACCGAACTCTCGAAGAAGCGGCGCTCAATCTCGGCGCCTCCAAGGCGGCGGTGTTCCGCACCATCTTGTTGCCCTATCTGCGGCCCGCGCTATTGGGTTCGGCCGCCATCTCCTTTCTCATGTCGTTCGCGGACTTCAACACCACCCTGATGTTGGTCGGCGCCGATACCCCCTTGACCGTGATGATGTACGGACGGATGCGCGAAGGCGCGACTCCGGTGCTGAACGCGGTCAGCTTGTTTCTCATGATCGCGTCGGCGGTTCTGGCGCTCACTCTGCTCCGGCGGGGCGGGCCGCGCGTGAAGCCTGCGGAGTGAGGGAATCCCGCCGCGCCGGCCCTTGCTGGCAAACACAGCGAATTCGAGTGCCGCCATCCGGCAGCCGCTTGATCTTCATGACTCCGCCGATCACGGCGCAGCGGTACTCCATGAGTTTGAGCCCCATGCCGGCGCCCCGCGCCGGATTCTCCGGGATCCCCACGCCATCGTCGGTAATCGACAGGGACAGCCGCGCTCGGTTGGTGCGCGCGGTCACGGCGATCGATCGAGCACGGCCGTGCTTGACCGCGTTGTTGATGGCCTCCTGTACGATCAAGTAGAGATGGGCCGCGGCGGATTCGCCGATGAGCAGCGGAGACCTGACGGACAGGCTCAATCGGACGTCGACGCTGTAGCTTGCTCGGGACCATCCGATGAGAGTCTGCAAGGCGGGCAACAATCCGCCGCGTTCCAACGTCACCGGCGAAATGCCGAGCGCCATTTTCCGCGCGCTCTGAATGGCGTGGTTCACGAGGGCGATGATCTCGTCGAGCTCCGGAACCGCCTCGAATGCCGCGAGGCCCGCGCGCTTTGCGAGGCTGCGCAACATGAGCGAGATGCCTGTCAGCTCTTGGCCCAGGCCATCATGCAAATCGGCGCCCAGGCGCCGCCGTTCTCGATTGGTGATTTCTATGATTTCTGATTCCAACTGCTTGCGCGCCGAAACGTCCTGCACCACGAACAGAATCCTCTTCTCGCCGCTCAGTTCGATTTCCGCGGACAACACTTCTCCCGCGAAATGGCTGCCGTCGCGCCGGCGAAACAGCATGTCGCGCTTGCCGCCGCGGCCATGCTGTTCGAGCAGGCCTTCCAATACGGTGGCCGGAGCTTGACCCTGCCTCGTGTTGAACAACTCCAATACCGAGAACCCGACCAGTTCCCCGGCCTTGCGGCCGAATAGGCGGTCGAACGCCGGATTGGTGAACTCTATGCGCCCGTCGAGACCGGCGAGTACGACGCCTTCGCGCATGGTTTCCAAAATCATCGCCTGCGTCCGCAGGCGCGCCTCGCTGTCGCGCAGCGCCAATTCCGTGCGCTTTCGCGCATCGATATCGATCGTTACGCCGGCAGCACGGACCGTGCGCCCTTTGTCGTCGCGCGCGGCGGCGCGTCCTCGGCTCATGACCCAACGCCAGTTTCCGGATCGGGTACGGAGCCGGTGCTCCGATTCATAGATATCGCGTCGATCGTCGAGCAACGCCTGGTATCGCTCGTTGAAATTAGAAAGATCATCGGGGTGCACGTTGGCGTCCCGGTAGGCTGCATAGGGACCGTCGTCGCAGGGATTCAAATCCAGGCTGGTGCACCAGTCGTTCCACCAGCGCACCGTGTCGGTGACCAAGTCATGATCCCAGAAACCGACGCTCGCTCCCCAAACGGCGTGCGCGAATCGAGACTCGCTGCGCTCCAAGGCGTGTGCGGATTTGTGCCGCTCATCCGCATCGAGACACAGGCCAACCGCGCGCAACGCTCGCCCGGTCGAGTCGCGCTCGATGACGCGGCCACGCTCCTGGATCCATACCCAGGCATCGTCGCGATTGCGGAGCCGATACTCGACGTCATACGGCGGAGTCCGGCCGTCCAGATGCCGGGTCAACGCCTCCCGGTAGACCGGCAGATCCTCGGGATGTATTCGCGACGACCACAGGTGCTCGTGTCCATAGCCGGAGAACGCCGTGAGCTGGGAGTGCTCGCACCAATCGTTGATCCACGTCAGCCGGTCGTTCACGACATCCCAATCCCAAAGACCGATCTCGGTACCCCATAATGCAAGTTCGGGAACGGGTTCGTTGCATCTTGCATCCACGAACGACCAGATCACACGAAGACCATCACGTGATTCCGCCCGGCGCATGACCGCGCTCGCGACGAACCTCCCGCCGGAACTGCGAACTTGGGTGCGTAATTCCTTGTTGGTCGCCAGCGCGGCCCGATGCAGCCGTTCCAATTCGTTGTTCGCGCCGCCGTCCAACAAGCGGAAGATCGATGAACCCAACAGCTCTTGTGCATCCTGCCCCAGCAGCTGCAGGAGCGCGGCATTGCAAAAATCCAAGGCTCCATCGGGCGTAGTGACCGCGACGCCGCTCCCGACGAGATCGAATAGCAACCAAGGTGATTCCGCGGCCGTTTCGCGCCCTACAGCGTTCATCTCTTCGCATCCCTCCCGTCGCCGCGGCCGCCGTTGCGCAAGGAGCTACGGACGGCGGAGCGCGGGCGGTCGCCGAAGCCTATCACGCGACACCGGTGGCACCCTTCTGCTTCGCGGCGGTCAAGTCGTTTTTTGCCAATCCGTAGGGCCAAACACCCAAAACCGGACTGCCGCCGCGAAAAATCAGGAAAGGCGCTGTGAATCGCCTTTCCTGTTTCTCGCCTTAGATGTGGCTATAAAACCGGTAATCCAGGCTGGCGGAGCCACGAACACCTAGAGCCGCACGAACCGCGAGTAGCAATTTCTTCATATAAGCCCCTGTTTTGTTATGTGCAGAAAGTACAATAAGGCAAATGCGCGTTATGTATAACACCTAGCTCGAGGCGATACCAGCCGGGGCTTCCCCGCATTATCCTGCTAGCGCCGGGGCCGGAGGGTCAGGCAATAGGGGGGTGGTGCCAGTGCGGCCGCCGGCGTCGGCCGCGTGTCGTGCGGCGTAACCGACAGCACGCTTTCCCGTGTGATGGCTGCCACTATGTGGCTGATCAGCTGTGTCGACAGATCCGCAGCGACACACTGGTGGGGCCCGTAACCGAAGGGAATGAATGCCGGGTTGCGCCAGCTCTCCTCAGCCGCCCAGCGCTCCGGGCGATATTCCGCGGGGTCGCTCCAATAATCGGGGTTGCGGTGCACCAAATACGGACACGCCACGATCTTGTGGGCCGCACCGACGCTGACGCCCGACAGTTGATGGTCCTTGGCCGGCCGCCTTGCCAGCCTCCAGGCCACCGGCCACAACCGCAAGGCCTCTTGTACCACCCATTCGGGCGGCACCTCGCGCCCCGGGTGAGTTCCCAACAGGTAGATCGACCACCCCAGGACGAACCCGATCGAGCCGGCGATGGAAAGGACGAAGGACATGAACACTTCCGCCAATTCAGCGCTGCTCTGCCCATGAGCTGACGCGCGCGCCACGACATCGAGCAAGTCGAGCGGCTGAGGGCGCTCCTGCCCTGCCTGCCGCGCCTCTATCGCGCCCGACAAGAGCAAGGTCACGCGAAACTGCAGAATTCGCCGCTGCCAAACGGATCGGCGCAGGCTCGGACTCCTCAATATGAGGCGCTCGACGATGTCGTCGAGCAGCCGCAGCAGTTTGGGCGGGCTGTCAGGCGCGAGCAGCAAGGGCTGCAAATAGCGATAGACCAACCGATTGCCGGTGCCCGGCCATTCGCTCACCGCGGGCACGTTCATCTTGACCAAGGAGGTCAAGGCTTCACCGCCGTGCCCATCCAGAAAGTTCCGGAGCAGCGCGCGCGACTCGCGCCGGATATTCAGCTGCGCGTCGCGCGGGCCGAACAACCCGATGCGCGTGGTGAAAAAATCCGAGTCCTCCTCGTACAGCTTGCCCTGATTGAGCAGGACAGCCCGTGCCGCGGCCGGGTCACCCAGACAATATTCCTTGGCGCCGGTCTGAACCATCCCACCGGACGACGGAAATTCCCGATCAAGAAAATCCAACGGATTTTGATGAAATCTATCTGTCAACGGCATCTCGGCCGTTGTTCTTCCTCTGAACGGGTGCCTCAACGATGTGTCCCCCAAGGAATATTAGAGTATTCCGGGGAATAGTAGCGCCAACTGCGGTGTCTCGATCGGAAAGCCGCGGACGGCGTGGCCGTCCCTCTGACAAGGCTCGAGCGGGTCTAAGCGGCGGTGCCCAGGATCTCGACCAACTGAACTCTGCGGTCGATCGTGGCGGAGTCGAACTCGGCGCTGATTCTCGTCAATTCCTTTTCATCGCGGGCGCTCACGACCTTGATCAGACAGGCGCGGTCCCGACCCCGGCGTTTGGCCACGTAGAGCGCCTTGTCGACCAGGCTGATCGCGCTGTCGAGCGAGATGTCGGCCGCCGAGCCCGCCATCGGGAAGCTGGCGTAGCCGATGGAAATCGTGCAGTGGATCATTTGTCCATTCCAGATGACGGGCTCGCGGCGCACCGCCTGCAGCAGCCGTTCGGCGGTCAAATCCGCCTGCGCCGGCGTCATCGGGCCGAGCACGGCCAGGAACTCTTCGCCGCCCCAACGGACGAGCTTGTCGGTCTCGCGCAGCGCCGCGGAGAGCCGCTGACTCATCGCCGCCAGCACCGCGTCGCCGGCCGGGTGCCCGTGGGTGTCGTTGATGCGTTTGAAGTGATCGAGATCCGCCAACAGCACGCAGCCGCCGACCGGGCGGCCGCCGTCGACCGCGAGCACCCGCTCGTTGAAATATCGGCGATTCGACAGCCCCGTCAGCGGGTCATGCTCGCTGCTGAAGCGCAGCCGTTCGTTGGCCTTGCTCACGCGGGCGACGGCCCAGACCAGCGCCGCGCAGATCAATGCGATGAACAGCGCGGCCGCAAGAATCAGCTGTTGGCGCAGGCGCTGGCCGCGCATTTCGGAAACCTTGAGCGCATTGTCGCGCCGCAGGAGCTCGAGTTCGCGCGCCTTGCGCTCGTCGTCGAATTGCGCGGAGAGCTCGAGGAACGCGCGCTGCCGCGTATTCGTCATGAACTTCTCGCTGGTCTGGTCGTAGCGGTGATACACCTGGATCGCCATCATCAAGTAGCCCGCGTGCTCCAAGGCGTCGGCATATTCTCGAAGTAACCCTTTTGCGCCCACGAGGTCGCTACCGGCGAGCGCTTTGTCTATCGCTCCTTGCGCGAGCTTCTCTCCGGCCTTTACGCTGCCGAGTCCGATGTAGGCCAAACCCTCGTTGAACAGAGCGATTTGCTCACCCTCGTGGTGGTTGGCTCGCAGCATGATCGGCAGCGCTTGTTTGGAATAATTGAGCGATTCGGTAAAGTCACGGGTCTTCAAATACGAATCGCCGAGATTGAGCAGCGCGAGTTCCAGCCATTTACCGCTTCCCGAGCGCTTCGCATGCTCCAGTCCCGCCAGCGAGCCGCGCCGCTCCTCGGCTCGATCCCCGCGGCGGTCCGCTATGTCGGATACGCGCTCCTCGGTTTCCACCAATGCCGCCTGATCACCCAAGCGAGTGGCGAGACTGCGCGCCGATTTCAACAGAATCGTGGCCCGATCGAAATTGCCGCTGTCCGAGTAGACAACGGAAAGCGAAAGCATCGCGCGCAGGGTCCGCGTTTCGTCGTGCATCTTATTCGCGAGATCCAACGCCTGCTCCAAAAAGGGCAGTGCCGCCTCGTCCTGCCCGAGGATACGCAATACATGGCCGCGCAGGGACAGCGTGCGATAGCGCTCGGTATCGGAACGCATTGAAGTGATGTCGATGTCCTTGAGGTCGGCTTCGGCCGTCGCGAACTCCCTGTGCTGGCTCGCTGAAAACGCCCGCACGAAGTGTTGCGCGCGAACGGCCGTCGCATCGCCCGCGCGCGCGATCTCGTCGAGTCGCTGCACGACGGCGTCCACATCGGCGTCTCGGGCGCTGTCCGCGTAGACCATTCCCCGGATCTCGAGCATCTCGATTTCCGATGCGGAGGAGTCCGCCGCCAGCGGCGGCGCTGCATCGACTATCTGCGCGGCGCGCTCCGGATCCGACCACTCCAGCATCTCGAGCTGATCGGCAAAAGTCGACTCTGCCGCCGCCCCGGATGCAACCGCGGCGGACAGCAAAAAAATCGTCCCGATCATCCCGAGCTTATTAGCTTTTCGCATACCGGCCAGCATTAGACCGCAGTGCAGCACCGCACCACATGGACTGCATTTTTGCCATGTTCACACACAAAGTGGCGTGATGAAGGTCATCTCTCAGGGGTTACCTGTGGGTCTACCTTAACGACGGGCGCAAGGACTGTGACGCACGTCCTCGCGAGCGTGCATACGCGCCTCTCAGCCGCTCAATCGTCAAACGCAGAATAGACGAGATCGCGGAACAGCGTGCGGTAGTAGTCGCGCTGCCCTGGTGCCTGGATGAGCAACAGCGCGAACAGCTGCTCTGCCGGATCGACCCAAAAGGTGGTGCCGGCGAGCCCGCCCCAGAAGTACTGGCCGACCGAACCCGGCACGGAAGCGATGCCGGCGTGGAGGCGAACCGCGAAACCCAGCCCGAAACCGTGGCCGGGGAGCAAGAGATCGGGCGCCCCGGTGATCGGTCCCAGGTGATCTGCCGTCATGAGTTCGAGGGTCTTGCGGCTGAGCAGCCGGCGTCCGTCGAGCGTTCCGCCGTCGAGCAGCATCTGCAGAAAGCGCGCGTAATCGCTCGCCGTCGACACCAGGCCGCCGCCGCCCGACTCGAATTTCGGCGGAGTGCGGACGTCGAGCAGCTGCACCGCTCCGCCGCCGTCCGGGTCACGGGCTAGGGCCTCGGCGAGGCGCGAGTGGTGACGCTGCGGCACGTGAAAAGCGGTATCGACCATGCCGAGCGGCGCCAGAATATGTTGCTCGAAGAATACGCTCAAAGGTTGGCCCGACAGTACCTCGACGAGGCGGCCGACGACATCGGTCGAGCGTCCATATTCCCACCGCGTCCCCGGCTGATGGAGCAGAGGAATCTTGCCGAGGGCCGCGACCTGTTCTGCGTTGCTTTGCGCGCGGCTGTACAGCTTCGCGCTCTGATACATCTTATGCACCGGTCCGGAACCGCGGAACTCATAGGTAAGACCCGACGTATGGCGCAGAAGATCCTGGATGGTGACGGCACGCTCGACCGGCACCTGCTCGATTTCTCCGCCCCGCGCCACTGCGACTTGGAGGCCGGCGAGATCGGGCAGATATTTGGCGATCGGGTCGCCGAGCAGGAACCGTCCTTCTTCCCACAACATCATCGCCGCCACTGACGTGATGGGCTTGGTCATGGAGTAGATGCGGAAGATCGTGTCCTTTGCCATCGGCGCGCCGCTCGCAGCATCTCGTTGGCCAAAACTTTCGAAAAGCCCCAGCCGGCCGCGCCGGGCGACCAGTGCGACGGCGCCGGGCACACGTCCGCGTTCGATCTCGCCGCGCATCACCGCGCCCACGCGGGCGAGGCGAACGGATGAGAGACCGATTTCTTCGGGTGCGGCGAGCGGCAGCGGAAGTGCAAGCGAGGTCATGGAGTCGACCGCGCGTCCGCTTGCAGGAGTTCCAACCCTGCCGCGTGGTTGCGTTGGAAGCCCTTCCAGAGGGTGATTTCCGCGGTGCCGGGACTGTAGGCGTCATACGCGAGGGGCGGCGTCGCGGCGGGCCAGGCGCCGGCGGCCGAATCCGTGACCGGCACATCCAGATACGCGGCGCGGCTCTCGTCGCCCTTGACGTACCGATCGAGGAACGCCGTGATGAAATGCGCATTGATGGCGTTGATCCGCTCCTTCCGCCACACCGGATCTTCGAACCAATCCTGATCCCAAAGACGCTGCCGCATGGAATCCGGCGCCGGACTCAAACCGATCGAATGTCCGCCTTCCTTGAAGGTCAACAGGTAGCGATGCGCGCCGCTCGCCATGTCGAAAATCGCGCGCGCCCCCGTCGTGTAGTCCACCGTTCTGTCGTGGTCGCCGGCTATGAGCAGCAGCGGAGCCGTGATCATGCGCACTCCGTCCGCGCCCCACGCTGCCAGCGATCCGCCGCCGGCAGGTGAAATCGCCACGACCGCGCGCAGGCCCTTGACGGTAACCGCGTCGAGCAACGCTCCGCCGCGCGCGAACGGCAGCATCAAGCCGCCGGGCACGAACTTTACGGCGCCGCCGTTCGGATCGAGCGCCGCACCTGCCGCCGTCAGCACCCCATAGCCCCCCATCGAGTAGCCGATCAACGCCGTGCGCGCCGGGTCCACGAGATCCTCTGCGGCGAGCGTGCGCTGCAATTCTCGAGCCGCAAAGGCGATGTCGAGGGGCCGGCGCATCAAGGGTTGCGGGAAGCGCGTTCGATCGGTGATCGGAGGATCGTCGTGGCGGATGGCGGCCACGACGTACCCCTTCGATGCGAGGTTCTCCGTCAGCCAAGTCATGGCTGCGGGGTCGTTGCTGTAGCCATGCGAGACGATCACCAGCGGCAAGCTCGTTCCCGAGGGCGGTGCGTCGCGCACGGCGATGCCGGGAACGGAAAAACTCGCCGGCGCGGCGGGAGGCTCTGGTGGAAGTCTTGCCGTATATACCGCGTGCGGCGAGCCTGGGCGTGGGTTTGCCGGATACCATAGGTCCACGGTCAGCGCGCGATCCGCCAACGGCGCGGATCCCTTGGCTGCATCGAAAGCCAGCACGTCGATTTGTCCATGCTGGACCAGATGCAGGGTCTTGACCCCTACCGCGTGGTCGCCGAGGCGCGCGAGCTCCGGCGCGTCGACACCATAACGGCTGGGCGGCTCACCCGCGCCAAGCGCT
>WNFJ01312050.1_pt1 | contig 17828 bp, 17 predicted proteins | sample 5400461 | NCBI WGS metagenome assembly WNFJ01 (sample SAMN13153349, study PRJNA577476) | soil metagenome | isolation source: 115 cm saprolite on Douglas fir-dominated hillslope | place: USA:California | collected 2013-09-17 | reverse complement strand
TATCAATGAGAAAGTCACACGCGCGCCCGCCGCTTCTGCCGCGTTCCGATGACTGCCCGTAGCGTAAATGTCTCGACCGATTTTTGTGTGTTCAAGAAGAAGCCAAGCCGAGATAAACGCTAACAAGGTAAAAGCACTGCGAGGCGAAAACGCAAAGAGTAGAGACTTTTCCCACCAATCTAACACGTCGAGATTGTCGTAACTTACTACTCGCCCCCCGGCGATCCAAAAGGACAGCCCGGTTAGTACGATCATAGTACCGACCGTGACTACCAGAGAGGAAATCCTTAACGCTCGAAAAAGAACTCCATTAAATAATCCGATGAGGAGTCCAAGCGCTGCGGCGACACCGATACCTAAAACTGGATTCTCCTGACCAAGCTTGACTGTGCACAGCCCTGCCAATGAGACCATTGCCCCGACACTCAAGTCAAACTCACCGGCAATCATTGTGAGGCCGAGAGCGAGAGTCAGGAGACCTAAAAGGGAAAAAGCCTGCATCAATGCAAATAAATTACCGGCGCTAAAAAAATTAGGTGCGGTCAGCAAGAAGAAGACCAGGATCGCCCCGGCCAAGAGCAGTTGGAAATGGATTCTGCTGATGCGCATACTACTAATTTGTTTCAACGGATCGCGGTTATGAGTTAACTTTTCGTAGTCCTAAGCACGAAGTGACCAATCGTTACAGACAGCAGAACCACCAATCCCTTAACGACGAGCTGGATCTCGTAAGTGAGATTGCATAGCAGGAGAACGTTGCCAACGATCGAGAGGAAGAGCGCACCGAAGGCAGCGTCGGAAACTTTGCCGCGGCCTCCCTGGATTGATACCCCTCCGATCAGCACCGAGGCGATCGCGTCAAAGTCCAACCCCGCGCCCAACTGTAGATTCCCTTCACTAGCCTGGGACGCGAGGAGAGCGCCGGCAAGTCCAGCCCCGATTCCAGCAAGACAGTAAGCTGTAACTACGCAGTTGCGGGTACGAAGCCCGGCGATCGTAGCAGCTTGAACGTTGGTTCCCACTAATCTGATTTCGCGACCGAAGACGGTGAAATCGATCAGGAATTCGTAAATCAGGACAATCCCCAGAAAAACCAGGAGCTGGTTTGGAATGTACGGTGTGATCTGACCAACTCCGAGCCATGACGCATCGCCGATTCCAAGGATCGTTTGCCCGTTCGAGTAGAGAGACCCAAGCCCGGTAATAATCGACGCAACGGCGATCGTCGCGATGATCGGGTTACATTTCGCTACTCCAACAATCACCCCTTGGACCAATCCCACCAGAGCGCCCAGAACGAGCGCTGCCAGCACCGCGATCAAGAGCCCATTGTTAAGAGCTGAAGCAAAAACGAGCGTAGCTACCGCGCTGGTCGCTCCGATCGACAGCATAAATAGATTCCCGCTTAGAGTGATGAGCGTTAGCCCCACCGCAGCCGTTCCGGTAGCACAGGTGGCAATGTTTCCTGCCGATCCGAACGTTGGTATGCCGATCACAGATCCAATGACGAGAAGGAAAGCTACTAATCGCAGAGCGGTGGCATGGATTCGCTCCGGGTTGAATTGTGCTTTTAGCCACAAGCGCCGGGGCTGATCTTGGGCAAGCGGCACGCCCGCATATCCTTTAACTAACGGCATTCTGTTCTTTTGGGGGATAACTTGTCGATTTGGTTGCCAAGGTCAGAGGTCACTTCCCGAGACGTCCGCTCGGGCATGACTCCGCCCTTTGTGCGCTATTCGCACGAGTGTTCGTATTAAAGAGAACATAAAGGCCTCCTCATTTCGCTGTCAAATGCTATTTGTTCTACGGAACGCCCCCATGGCGAACTCCCTGGCTCTGATTTCGCCGGGCCAGGTTGCAGCAATTCCTCCCGGTCTTGCGAAAGGCGGCAAAGAATATCTCTTTCTCTCTTGGACATCTGCAGTGTCCGACCGCCTAAATGATAGCGATTTTCGTTGCGATCAAAGAGTGGTGCCAACTGCGCAGCGCTAGGTGAACTGCACCGCTCTCGGGGCTCCGAGGAACGATATTGGGCCTGGCCCGGCGAAATCAGAGCCAGGGCAACTTCACTCGACGTCAGTGCATCCGACGGTCGCATGTTCGAGGTTGCTCAGAGTCCGGGTCGGAGGTGACGAACGCTTTGATAATATCTAGCCCCGAGCAAGGAGAGGAAAAATCGGGCCAATCGGCAAACGACGCGGATTTTTTAGGCACGTTGCTTAGATGATGGTTAAAGTCAGTCGCAACAAAGACCGAGAGCCGCCCGACTGTTCGGTATTCGAACGCTCGGCTCTTAAACAAAGGCAGACCACCGTGCAATTCAAATTTTGTCCGGTGTTTGACAAGGGATTGCACCGATATAGGATTTTCGTACAACCGTGCGAATTACGAACCAGGCTAGCCTTTACGAAATATGGCGCAGAACAAAGGACGGTTAGCTTCGGGCGAGTTCACCAGACATAATCGCAAGCCCTACGAATCCATTGCCGCAGATCTACTCTAATAGCGAAGATCGACTAGCTTGTGCCGGTTGCCCAATGGGGAAGCGCATTAACCAAAATCACAGGATAATTCGGAACATGCGATGACCTCCCAGGGAGGCTCTTGTGTCCACGGTGATCATTCAGAGAAAATCGAATTTTATGGTGGAAGATACTCAAACTCCTATGGGCTCTGTTGCGCTGATTGTCGGCGCCAGCGGTATCATTGGCAGCAACCTTGCTCGGCATCTCCTTGATCGAAAATGGACAGTGTACGGACTCGCTCGCCGTCCTCCTACCGACATTGCCGGCTTGCAGCCAGTGGCAGCCGACCTACTGAATCCGGACAGCCTGAGAGACGCGCTCGTCGGCTTGCAGCCAACGCACGTGTTCTTGAGCGTCTGGATGCGGCAGCCAACGGAGGCAGGCAACTGCGGGGTGAACGGTGAATTGGTGCGCAACATTCTTGACGCGCTAAGCGACCGGTCGTCACTGCGTCACGTCGCGCTCGTGACCGGCCTGAAGCACTATATGGGCCCATTCGAGGCGTACGGCAAAGGCCATCTGCCCATGACACCGTTGCGGGAAGAGCAGGGACGGCTGCCCTTCCTGAACTTCTACTACACGCAAGAGGACGAGGTGTTCGCCGCGGCCAAGCGTCAGGGTTTCTCCTGGAGCGTACACCGACCACACACCGTCATCGGCTACGCGCTCGGCAACGCCATGAATATGGGCGTCACGCTTGCGACTTACGCCACGATTTGCCGTGAGACAGGGCGTCCTTTCCTGTTCCCAGGTTCGCCCACGCAATGGAATGGGCTGACTGACATAACCGACGCGCGCCAGCTCGCCCGGCACCTCGCATGGGCGGCAACGACGGAGGCAGCTCGCAACGAGCCCTTCAACATCGTCAACGGTGATATTTTCCGGTGGAAATGGCTGTGGCCGCAGCTCGCTGCCTACTTCGGCTTGGAAGCAGCGCCCTATCCAGGCCACGCTACACCGTTGGAAGGGCAGATGCGGGACGATGGTCCGGTCTGGACCAGAATCGCTGCGCGCGAGGGTCTCATTGAGACCAACTTGGAACGCCTGGCGTCCGCCTGGCATACCGATCTGGATCTCGGTCTTGAGATCGAGTGCGTAACGGATATGACGAAAAGCCGCAAGGCGGGATTCCTTGCATACCAGGATTCGCGCGACTCCTTCTTTGACCTGTTCGTCCGTCTCCGGCAGGAGCGAGTCATCCCTTGAACTGCCATCGCCTCCCGACGGGTAAATGTGTTAAGGTGTTCGCACTACGAACATTTAATCGGTATGAAAAAGAACCAGAAACTGCCGACTCAATCCGCCCGAACTTCCAAATTGCGCCGCTCCGAACCGGCGAACGGTGATTTTGTCAAGTCTCTCAAGCGTGGACTTTTGGTAATCCAAGCCTTCGGAGCGGACCGCGCTAGGCTTTCCCTAAGTGATGTTGCCAAGCTGACGGACATGACGCGGGCAGCCGCCCGCCGTTACTTGCTGTCGCTCCGGGCACTGGGATTCGTCGGGAGTGACGGCAAGCTTTTCTGGCTAGAACCTCGGGTTCTCAATCTTGGTTACTCCTACCTCTCGTCGGTCAACTGGATCGATTTCGCTCAGCCTATTCTGCGCGATGTAGCCGATCGTCTTAGCGAAAGTTGTTCCGCCTCAGTGCTTGATGGAACAGAGATCGTCTATGTCGCGCGCGTTCAGACTTCTCGAATCATCAGCGTCAATTTGACGGTGGGAACCCGTCTACCTGCGGTCGTCACCTCGATGGGACGCGTGCTTTTGGCGGCACTTCCGCCGGCAGAACTCGACCGCAGGCTTGCTACTGCCAAGCTGCGTTCCTACACGGAGAGCACTGTTACGAGTGTCGAGGAGCTCAAAAGAATTTTGCAAACCGTGCGGGACCAGAAATATGCCTACGTGGATCAAGAGCTGGAAAACGGCCTACGCTCGATTGCCGTGCCTATTACCGGAAGCAGGGGAGAAACGATAGCCGCGGTAAACATTGGCGCCCATGCCATAAGGGTGAAAAAAGCTAATATGGTCGGTCCCTATCTTGATGCGCTTCGTGAGGCCGCGGCCAAAATATCGGAGCAAAGCCGCCTTCGACCTCTGTGATGGTCACGGCATGCCTTCTCCCGATGTGAGTCGAACGCGCGTCTCCACATCCTTGGCTACTCAAGTGATCTTAATTCACGCGACTCAATCCGAGCCGATTAGGACAGGTCTATTGTTTGACAATGTGCGCCTTCCGCATTGTGCGCAGAGCGAATCAGTGATCGATAGCGTCGGGAAGAACAGCCAGCTTGAAATGGCGAAGCCTTCAGTAAGGCTGATGACGTCCTTCTGGAATCTCCAGCCGACTGTCCGCTGCTTAAGCGTCTTAATATGGGGCACGGCAGACGACCGGTGAATTTTTCCGGAACGACGCAACCGAAGAAACAGTGATGGAGACCGAATCGCTAAACTGCCGCATTAGGATGCAACCTGACCTTTTCTTCACGAGTCGGTGCAAACTTTGTTCCCGCGACGGTTCACCGTGATATTTCATTTCTTGATAGGGGTTGACAGGCATGCCCTTATTTTTTAGATTGTCCGCAATGCGAAACTCTGTTCGCAATACGAACGACATCGCGATGGCTGAGATTCTCCCTTTAAGCAAAGCAATTGAGTTATTGGTTCGTGACGGAGGCCACGTTGCACTTGAGGGTTTTACTCATCTAATTCCGCACGCCGCGGGGCACGAGATCATCCGGCAAGGAAAGCGCGATCTGACACTTTATCGAATGACGCCCGACCTTGTCTATGACCAGATGATCGGCATGGGAGTGGCACGCAAACTCGTCTTTTCGTGGGGAGGTAACCCCGGTGTCGGTTCTCTGCACCGGTTCCGAGACGCCATTGAGAACGCTTGGCCATGCCCGCTTGAGATCGAGGAGCGCAGCCACGCAGATTTGTCCGGCGCCTACGTAGCTGGTGCTTCGGGGCTGCCGATGACCCTACTGCGAGCCTACCGCGGCTCCGACCTACCCCGGTACAATCGCCAAATAAAATTCATCACTTGTCCCTTCACCGGTGAAGAGCTCACGGCAACACCCTCGATCCGTCCCGATGTAACAGTAATCCACGCCCAACAGGCCGACCGGAAGGGCAACGTGCTGATCTGGGGCATTCTTGGAGTCCAAAAAGAAGCCGTCTTGGCCGCGAAGAACTCGATTGTCACAGTAGAGGAGGTGGTCGACAGGCTGGCTCCGGCTCCGAATGCCTGCGTTCTTCCCACTTGGACTATCACGGCCGTTTGCCCGGTTCCCGGCGGCGCAAGCCCCTCTTACGCGCAAGGGTATTACGAACGTGATAATGCCTTTTATCGGGCTTGGGACAAGATTAGCCGGTCACGGGAGGATTTCCGACGGTGGATGAAACGGCACGTGCTTGAGACTAGTTCATTTGCAGAGTTTCAGAAGATTGCACCAGAACGAGCGCAGGAGGTCGCTTAATGACCAGCCAATCATTTTCGGCCGATGAAATCATGACGGTCTCAGCGGCGCGCCTGTTGAAAAACGGCGCTGTCTGTTTTGTGGGCATCGGCCTTCCTTCAAAAGCGGCGAATCTAGCCCGCCTCACTCACGCGCCGGAAGTCGTGCTTATTTACGAGTCTGGCCCGATTGGGGCCAAACCAACTGTTCTACCACTTTCCATCGGCGACGGAGAGCTATCAGCAACGGCTGAAACCACGGTTTCGACGGCGGAGATTTTTGCATACTGGCTACAAGGCGGTCGGGTGGACGTCGGATTCCTCGGCGCCGCTCAAATTGATCGCTTCGCTAACATTAACACGACGGTAATCGGGCCGTACGAAGAGCCCAAAGTTCGGCTGCCTGGGGCAGGCGGTGCACCCGAAATTGCCGCCTCGGCCAAAGAGGTGTTGATCATCCTCCGACAAAGCCAAAAGGGATTCGTGACCAAGCTCGACTTCACTACTTCGATTGGCCACGGGGAAGGCTTCGACCACCGCGAGCGACTTGGGCTATGCACTAAAGGACCAACGGCGGTAATTACTGACTTGGGCATCCTAACTCCCGATGAGCACTCCAAGGAACTAACTCTGACGAGCATTCATCCGGGAGTCGCGTTGGATCAAGTCAGGGCGGCAGCTGCCTGGGATCTCAAAGTTTCCGATATTCTTCAAGTTACGGCTGCCCCCGGCCCGGAAGAACTCCGCGTCTTGCGCGATTTGGAAGCCCGGACCGCAGCTGCCCAGAAAGGAAAGTGAAATGGATTTTATCTACGAGGGTTTATCGACCCGCGTCATCTTTGGCATTGGAAAATTGAAAGCGTTGTCTTCAGAAGTCAGTAGGCTTGGATCGAAAGCCCTAGTGCTATGCACACCTGAGCAAACAGAGGTCGCAAACGAAGCCGCGCGGATCTTGGGCGATCTCGCGGTGGGGATCTACGACCAAGCGGCTATGCACGTCCCGGTAGAAACCGCACGTGCCGCTCAAAGCGAAGCAGTTCGCCTGGGCGCCGACGTTTATGTGGCTATTGGAGGTGGATCGACCACGGGTTTGGGAAAGGCGATCGCACTTGAATTCGGCCATCCTATCGTTTGCGTGCCAACTACCTATGCTGGCTCTGAAATGACTCCAATTTGGGGTCTCACTGAGGGCGGGGTGAAAAGGACTGGCCGAGACATGAAGGTTCTGCCGCGCACCGTCATCTACGATCCGACGCTGACCGTCTCGCGCCCGCAAATGCTATCTGCCACTTCTGGAATGAACGCGATCGCTCATTCGGTCGAGGCTCTGTACGCTCAAAACCGCAACCCGATAATTAGCTTAATGGCCGAAGAAAGCATCCGCGCTCTGGCCCGCAGTTTGCCGCAAGTGATGCAGGAGCCGAAAAACCTGGAGGCACGGTCTGAGGCGCTTTACGGCGCTTGGCTCGCCGGGATTTCGCTGGGCTCCGTCGGCATGGCTCTACACCATAAGCTTTGCCACACCCTCGGTGGCAGCTTCAACCTGCCACACTCTGACGTGCACACAGTCATCATCCCTCACGCGACCGCCTATAACCGTGACGCGGCGCCTGAAGCGATGCAACGAATAGCCGGGGCGTTAGGTCAATCGGATGCCGCCGAAGGGCTTTACCAACTTGAGCTGATTCTAGGTACGCCGACGAAACTTTCCGACATTGGGATGAAGTACGAAGACCTGGATTTGGCGGCTGACCTCGCGTCCCAGAATCCGTATTACAACCCTCGTCCGGTCACTCGCGATGGCATCCGTGCATTGCTTGAAGATGCATTCTCCGGCGAGCACCCTCGCAAGATCCTTTGATCGACGCCGTAAGGTCCGAGGCGGCGGAACACAGATTTCAGATAACGAAGAATCTTATTTTATAGATTAGAGTTTTATGGCCGAGGCTTTTTTGTGTGGTGGAGTCAGAACCCCGATTGGGCGTTACGGAGGCGCGTTAGCGTCCATTCGTGCGGACGACCTTGCAGCCTTTGTTCTCAATCAGCTAGTGACGCGGTTTCCTAAAGTCCAGTGGGACTCTCTGGACGACGTAGTTTTGGGTTGTGCGAATCAGGCCGGGGAAGACAACCGCAACGTGGCCCGCATGGCGGCGCTGCTAGCTGGCCTTCCCGAAGGAGTGACAGGTTCTACGGTAAATCGGCTGTGCGGTTCCGGTCTCGACGCGGTAGGAACTGCCGCCCGAGCGATACGGGCAGGCGAGGCGGATCTGGTGATCGCCGGGGGCGTAGAATCGATGTCGCGCGCTCCTTTCGTGGTGCCGAAGGCCGACACGGCTTTTTCCCGCGTCGCTGCTATTTATGATACGACAATCGGCTGGCGCTTCGTAAACCCTAGCCTGCAGAAGGCATATGGCACCGATTCCATGCCCGAAACGGGACAGAACGTTGCAACGGAGTTCAAGGTAAGCCGACATGATCAGGATGCTTTTGCGTTCCGGTCTCAGCAGCGTGCCGCAAACGCACAGTCCAATGGACGTTTTGCTAAGGAAATCGTGCCAATACCGGTCGCTCAGAAGAAGGGCGACCCGTTGCTGGTATCGCAAGATGAGCACCCGCGCCAAACCTCGATGGAAGCCCTTTCCAAACTGAAGAGTGTTGTTGGCTCGGACGGTACGATTACCGCCGGCAACGCCTCGGGCGTGAATGATGGGGCGGCGGCCCTGCTTGTTGCTTCTCAGGATGCCGTGTCGCGTTTTGACCTGGAGCCACTTGCCAGAATTCTTGGAATGGCGACGGCGGGCGTACCTCCCCGGATCATGGGCATCGGCCCCGCGCCCGCAACCAAAAAACTTCTGGAACGTCATTCGCTGAAAATTGGTCAAATCGACGTCATCGAGTTAAATGAGGCGTTTGCGAGCCAAGCACTGGCTGTGTTGCGGCTTTTGGGAATCTCAGATGACGCCGAGCACGTAAATCCGAACGGCGGCGCTATTGCTCTGGGCCATCCGCTAGGGATGAGCGGAGCGAGGCTAGCCCTAACCTCGGCACTTGAACTCCGAGGACGAAATGCTCGCTATGCGGTTGCCACAATGTGCATCGGAGTTGGGCAAGGCATTGCGGTGCTCCTAGGAGCTCCTTAATCGAGAGAGACGCCGGTGAAAAGGCGTTCGTCATCAACCCACCCGCTTGCGGAAAGCTCGAATCTCGACCTGCCTCCAAATATTTGCGTTGTTGAAGGGGTCATTCGAGACGAATTGCTCTAAAGCCCTTCGGTCATCCGTTTCCACGAGAAAAAAACTCCCGATCATCGTCTTGTCGTCATCTGTCGTCAACGGCCCGGACATGATGGTCTTATGCGGTGCCGCGGCCAAGTAAGCTTTGTGCGCTTCGTAGTGTTCCAGTCGCACCGGTTCGTGGCCGGGCTTGTCTAAGCAAAATATAACGAATAGCATAGCTTGCCGTTGATTGCTCTGGGTTCGAGTAATGCCTGAGGTCAGCGAGTTTTTCTGTCCTGCACCTTGACGAAGTCAAAAGAAATCAAGATCCGAATACCTTGTACGGAAACAGATGGCGGTTTGCTCATAGAGAGGGATGTTAAGGTGGGCGTGCTATCTATACCCGCGCCACCCTGGACTTGAAGTCAGCCGCTTCGGGTCAAAATGCGATGCGTTCACAATGCGAATGACTGTACGTTGTGCGTACTTTCCAGAATCCTCCATTGTCTGTCAACTGAAACTGTGCAGGTAGGGAATCTTGCCACTGTCGTTTGAGCGTCGGAGCCTCGGTGAAATGCCAGTGCAAAACTTTAAGGCAAAGTTTTTTAGGGAAGGGCAGTTTCTGGTCCGATGAGAATCCGCCTGTGGACAGCACTAGAATCAGCGACCGGAGTGCTTGAGGTTCGCGTTTGACAAACTTAATTCATAAGAATAGCTTCCATAGCGAACGAGTGTTCGTAATGCGAACACCGATTGACCCCCGCTGATTTAAAGCCTTATGAACCCTCAAAGCGGCGTTTTCGCCTCCACTACCACCACGGCCGGTATGATCACCGAGAGCGTTCTCGCCTCTTTCCAGAACACAATGGATCCTCGCACAAAAGAGTTATTGTTGGCGGCGACTAAGCATCTGCACGCTTTCGCCACTGAAGTGGGGTTCACTACCCAGGAATTGCTACGCTTGGCCGAGATTTTGACCGCTGCTGGCCAGATTTCCGACAGCTCACGCCACGAGTTTCTACTGATGAGCGACGTCATGGGGCTTACGATGGTTGTCGATTATCTGACAAACCAAAAGCCCGCGGGTGCCCACGAGAGCAGTGTGCTAGGGCCCTTTTACCGAGCAGATGCTCCATGGGTCGAAATGGACGGGGACATTTGTCGTCAGGAAAACTGTGGGACCCCGGCGCAGTTCTCGGGTCGCGTGCTCTCGCTTGACGGTGAGCCCATTCCGAATGCAACTCTTGACGTCTGGCAGGTCGCCGCAAACGGTTTGTACGAGAACACCGATCCGAACCAACCCAACTTTAACCTTCGTGGTCGCTTGAGGACGGGAAATGGCGGCAAGTACCGCTTCTGGAGCGTAAAGCCAGTTCCTTATCCCATACCGGTCGACGGTCCCGCGGGCCTGATCCTAACCGCGGCAGGCAGACATAACATGCGTCCTGCTCACGTTCACTTCATTGTTGGGGCCGAAGGTTACGAGACCGTCATTAGCGAACTATTTACCGTGGATGATCCTTACGTCGAAGGTGACGCGGTTTTTGGCGTGAAGGAATCACTAAAAATCAAATACGTGCTACACGACAGAGAGGAGGACGAAAGGAAGTACGGGCGTCCAATCCCTTTCTACACGGCGAATTACGATTTCGTGTTGGTTCCGGGTAAGACCAAACAAGAAGTCGCCTTTTCGGCCGGTCGTGCCTAGAGGCAGAGCGCAAATCGCTGAGGTCTCCTCATAATTGCTGTCAAATGGGTGCGTCTGGCAACATTGGTGATTCAGGAATTTCGTATACTTAACCGTTTCCGCGAGAGGCGTAAAACCGGACACTCAAGGGCACTTGTTGCAGAGTTTTGGCCTGCTGTTCGCCATTATCGCCGCGTTCTTGCTTCCCTATCTCCCGATATTCCACTTCGTCAACTTTGCACCGGTCAACCCTGTTCTAAGCAGTGTCGGACTCATTCTGAACGTCGCCGGCATGGCCTTCCTGGTCTGGGCGCGACAGCGTCTCGGCAGGAACTGGAGCCAGACTGTCTCCGCCAAGGAAGAGCCTGAATTGGTAACGTCGGGTCCGTACCGCTACATACGGCCTCCGATGTATACTGGAGGGTTTATCGCGTGCCTCGGTTCGGCGATCGTTGCCGGCGGCGCTTTTGTCTTTCTTCTCCTTTTCCTAGGCGCCATTTTTTTCTGGCGCGTAGGCGCAGAAGACAAGCTCATGGAGCAACAATTTCCGAACGAATATCCCGATTACAAGAAACGGACGAAGGCGGTGATTCCGTTCGTGTGGTAATACGTCCGCTCGAATGTCTAATTCCGCCGAATATTGGAGACAAACGGGGAAGCCACCCTGGTGAAGTCACGCGTCCCCTCTTACCACCCATCACCTATGAAGGGTGATCCCGAGCGCCCGTGCGTATCCTTTGCGTGATAGTTATCGGGAGAGGCGTCTCGATGAACACATTTGCTTGCAGGGCAGTCGTGTCGGTATTTCGCAGGATAATGTCGGCAAGCGTGGTGTTTGCGATCATAGAGGCGGTTTCGTCGTTAAACCCTTCATTCATCCAGAAGAAACGATCTCCCGCTCTTAGAGCGTCAAACTGGCGTGCGATAATCGCTTGGAAAGTAGGGCCAACGCGGGCACCGGGAGCATCCACCTCCGCCATACCACCTTCGAACAAGTCGACATTGTCGATGTTGCCGTAGATGGCCTGAAGGTATTTCTGCAGTATGGGATCAGGGGTCAAATCCGCGAAGGAATCAAATGGTTCAAGCCCAAGCGCCCGCCGCGTCTGGTTGAGCGTGCCGAGGCCCACGTCTCTCTCACGCTGAATATCAATGGCAATGAGATCCATTGCGTCTATGCCGCCGCCGACAAGATTCTCAAACAGCAGGTTGCGAAGTGCCGCCACCACGTAAACGTCAGTCGCCTGAGCGAAGTCCACGCCGATGGAGCGGATCAATGGGTTGATGCCATCCGACTCATCTATCGCGGCCGTATTAAAGAACGACTGCGCCAGCGGTTCGGTGAAGACTACGTTTCCGTTATTGTCGAGCCCCTCCTGCGTGTCCGATATCTGTGTATGTAGCCGGAAAGCAGCGGTCGAAAACTCCTGCGTCACTTGCGCATCTATATTCGGATTATAGCCACGGTAGGATCCCAACACAGGCCCGATAAGAAGCGGCAAATATTCCGTATAAACGATGTTTTCATATTCCGCCGTCGTGATGGCTTTTGCCATATTGTAAAGCTGATCGCCCGTCCATCGGGGATGCTGAGCTTTGAGAGTACGAACCCAGAAATTATGCTCGCGCATAAACAGGGTCGTCGTTGCGGTCAACTCCGGGTTCTCCATCACCCGAACATCGCCAGAAACGAAGCTGCCGTTTACTACCGGGAGGTATTGCCCATTGCCGGAGCTTACCAACGTTCCGTCGGCGTTACGCAGGGAGGCGGCTATCGCCGCAGTTGAGCCGTAAACTTGGGAAAGATCAAGGTACCCTGCGACGGTATTGATAATCGTGTTGGTCTCCGGGCTTCTCGTGGCCCGAGTCATAAGGATGCTGGTTCCAGAAGGAAAAACCGGATCACCCGGCGGAATGAGGATATTGATGGCTGGTGAGGTTAGCGGTGTTTCTTCCAGATCGAGATCATGATCGACGAACTGTCCGAAAACGTATAGCCATGCTGCAGCAGCCGGATCGGTCGTCTGGCCGTTTACACCATTCGTACCTGTGCCTCCTGAGATGACGTTGCTGATAGTTCTGGGGTTTGGGCCGTTTACTAGTCCGTCATGAGTTCGGTGAGCGAAGTTAAGCGGAGCCAAAGCAATCTCTGGCGAGCCAGGGACGACATCAAGATCCGGATTTTCGAGGTTGTTGCCGGAACCGCCGATCGGGCGGAATTTTTCCAGCAGGTTTATTTGAGGTATATTCGCCCCCTGAAGATCGGCGACTGTTGCCGATAGTATCGCTGCAAAGAATACAGATGTTATGATTAGGGGATGACCCCGCATTTTCAGCTGCATCCCCGGGGGTTACCGATAGCGAAAGATTGACGTATTTATGCACACAATGGCTCAATTTGGCGCTATTTAGGACATGTATCAATCTGTTTTGAACAAAAAATACACAAAACGGTCATAAAATGCGAGACAACTCGCACATCAGAGCTTAAGTGCCGGGCTGTGAGCATCTCGCGATAGCACGGCGTTAACGCGCGAAGAAGCGGCCCGGATGAACGGGGGTCCCGGTCGGCAAGGCATTCGAAGAGGGTGTTACCAGGATGGAGGAAACGCCCAAGTGACACCGATCGGAGCGGGAAGCTCGTCGCGCTAGCGCAAGTGCACAGTGAGTTTGACTTGCCTCGAACGCCGCTCTGAAAACGGCCCGAGCTGACCAGGTTCATCTGACCAGCCTTTGAAACCTGGCTAAGGGCGAAGGTGAGCCTGCCTACGGATTACAGCGTTTCAAGCGGCTCTGAGAATCGCCGACTGTCCGGCGACGAGCCTACGCTTCGACCTTCAGGTTGACCCCGACGCGGTTAGCGGTGGCTGTCTTTCTGTCGTCCAGCTTTCGCGTGCACCATCTTTCCAGCAGAAGATGGTAGATTGATCTTTTCGCGTCGATAGAGCCGTATGGCAACCCTCTCGATAAGGTTCCGCTCTCCTCGATTGATCGTAAGGCCCATACCAGAAGATCCGATTATATCGCGATAGTATCTCCCGCAGAGCTCTCGGAACTCCTCATAATTCCACGGCCCGTTATATTTAATCACATTTCCCACTTCTAATGGTTGGCTCTGAAAGTCTGTTCCGTTTAGCTGACGTACCTCAGCGTTTAGATCCCTTAAGCGCTCATCGCCAACTTTGAGGTCAAACTCAATGAGCGAGTCGATATGGCTTTCGTCTGGTTCGAAAGTCGAAATCCTTTCCGTGTTTATTCTGATGCACTTGAATTCGATTGTTCCGGTGGGCATTTCGGTGTTTGAGTTCTTAGCGTTGAGCTCAAGGCTTTGGGGGTTTCTAATTGCACAACTTTTGCGGCATTAATCGCTGATTTTCTTTAGGGGGAGTAAAAAAAACGCCACATAGATAACGTACCGGATTAGCTCGCGCAAGCCGACGAGTCGAGCGAGAACTGTGAGTTGCTTGGACGCGTGTCCGGATGCGGCATTAAAAAAAGAAAGCATCCGCTAGCAAAAAGTGCGACAAAAAGGGGTGAGGCAAACAGATGCGCAATCGCCTCGACTAGAACCAGGAGAGTGTTGCTGTGGAAAACCTGATTTGGCGCAATTCAAAATGGGTATCCAAACTCATAGCGATGGCCATCGCCTGCCTGGCCGAAGTTTGATTGGCGGTTCCGTTTCTCTGGACTATCGACAACTCGCTTAAAACCGATATCGATATATTCAGGCCGGGAGCATCATTCCGTTTTTGCAGTTTACGCCCAACCTGGACGTGTGGAAAACTGTCGTATATGACCCCTAAGTTCTGAACTACTTTTTCAATAGCGCCTTGGTTGGGCTCGGCACGACTGTCTTGGTGTTGCTTATCGGAACTCCCGCCGCGTACAGTTTCCCTCGGTTTGAATTCAAGAGGATGAAGAGCAAAGACATTACCCTCTGGTTCTTGTCCCAGCGGGTCTCGCCTCCGGTTGTCGTTCTGACGCCCTTTTACATCCTACTCGCCAAGTTTGGCATGATTGATACCTGGATCGGGCTCATCCTACTCTATTCCACATTTAACCTGACTCTTTGTGTGGTCATCATGCGGGATATTTTCCGTGACGTGAGCAAGGAGGTATCATTCCCCGTGCGACTCCGCTGTCGCTAGAGTCTGCACTGTTTTGCTGACCCGCCACGCTTCGGGGGGCAATCCCTTCTGCTCGTGGAGGGAAGCTCGAATTTCGCCTGGGGCTCATTCTCATTCCCTCGTTTTTGTTTCTTTTGCTCCCCGCTTTTAGCAAAAAAGAAAGAGGGCCGCTAACCACCTCCTACAGTTAAATTAACGACCCTCACTGAGGAACAATACTAACACTGTATAGGTACTACTATAATGGTGATAAATGCAACTCCTTTGAGCGTTTAAATTTCCTAATCTCTATGTGTAGTTTGAGCGGGTAATAAATGTGCTGAAACCAGCCCCGGCCTAACTGACGATGGACTTCGTCCATAGAGTACAATTGGCGCAAGGGGAAGAAAGTTCCAAGATGACGCCGGAAAGCTATTCCAGTGGGAGTAAGACGGCTAAATTTACCGAGGTCGGGATTATACTTAGGGTTAGGAATCTTCGTTCCATCTTTCCCATTGAGAAAGCGCTTATTATTAGCCACTTGAATGGTACGAGGAAAATCATGAGAGTAGGAAACAATGCGCGCATGAGGGAAGGCGTGAGCTGCACGCTCCATTTTAGAATAATCGTAAATGATAATTCCGTATTTAGAACGAATCGGTTCAATTAAAGTTCTACCTATTCCATAGGATTGAAGTAGGTTATTCACTCTGCGACGTAAACGTCTAAGGGTGTTCTTATCCCACAAATTCAGAGTGGTGCGAGTAATGATATGGAAGTGAGGATTGCCGGTTCCCGGCTGTTGATCTAAGAACCGAGCATAGGGTCGTGCGGACCATTGTGTTTGAAGGTAATGAGGACGAAGGGGACCCACAATCAATTGAGGATTAAGGAAGCGGCCCTGGAAGCAGAGTTCGAAAATGACCTCATCGATGCTGATGAGTATCGATGGCGGCAACGGGCACTGGACGAGGAGCGCCATACCCGCGCACAGTGCGTGCAACTAGGCTAATGCCGGACGATCAACCATTGAGCGCCGAGGAAGTCGCGAATGCAATTGCTAGCTGAGATACAAGTTTTCTGCAAAGTGACGGCGGAAAGGCATCATTGAACTAAGCCGACGCCGAGATGAAATGGCCAAGATGGTTAGCGCGCTAGCGCTACATTACGAAAAGCGCTTCAGCGCTTGCGATACGCTCCTTACCGACACGCACCAAAAATTCGAGGAAGTTGCTCTTTTTCAGAAAGCCGCTGCCGACAATTGAGAAGCGTCATAAACTGGATCGACCACCAATCGTCAGCCGGAAAGGCGACTCGTGGAAAGAAGATTCGGACGATCGGCAGTTCATTACGACGCGCCCGTTTCGATCGCCCCAGCGAATCACAACCGGAGGCGACCGTCGGATCGAATATCGACACATAGCGCTGGTTTTGGGCATAGTCCCTGGCGTTGCATGAAGATGCTCTTTGTCGCCGACCTGCATTACACACTCAAACAGTTTGATTGGGTGATGGCCAACGCGACTAAGTACGATCCGATCATCATTGGTGGTGATTTACTCGACCTGAGTTCGGCGCTGGACCCTGACATTCAGATCGCGGTGATTGAGAAATATCTCTATCGTCTCCTACAGCAGACAAGAGTGGTCGTGTGCTCAGGCAATCACGATCTCGACAGTCGCAACGCCGCGGGCGAAGCGGTAGCAGGTTGGCTTTACGACGCGAAAGCCGCAAATCTCTTTCTTGACGGCACCAGTGTAGAACTCTCCGGCGCTCTCTTGACGATCTGTCCCTGGTGGGATGGCGCGGTCTCGCGCGCCGAAGTGGAAGCGGAGTTGGCCCTGCCAGCCGGTATGATCAAAAGACCTTGGATCTGGGTTTATCATGCGCCGCCAGCCGGTTCAGCAGTTTGTTGGAACGGCAGAAAATTTGTGGGTGATGAATTCTTGCGCGAGTCGATCATACGCTTCGGTCCAGACCTCGTGCTAAGCGGCCACATTCATGACGCGCCGTTCTACCAAGGGGGCTCATGGGTAGATCGCATCGCCAAAACGTGGGTGTTTAATGTGGGGCGACAACTTGGCCCGTGGCCAACCTATATCGTGCTTGACCCCGGCACGATGACGGCAGAGTGGACTTCCTTCGAGAAACAGTCAGTCCAACGGCTCACCATGGCGGATCGTTGAATCACTCGGACGCACGCGTGCCCGAGGTTGGCGGTGCACTAAGGTTTCGAGCACCTGATCAACCATTCCGATATGATCGTGATCTTCGAACTGGCGTTTGATGTCCCGGAGGTATTCCAACAGCGCGTTAAGCCGGGTGGCAAGCGTTTCGCACACGTGAAAAGATACCGCAGGCGACGTTGCGAGAAACTCGCGAGGATTTGCTACGGCATAGAAGGCGCACGATTTTACTGCGTTAACCGTGGCGTGGTGGTTGCCGCCGAGCAGCGTGGAAAGCTCCCCAAATACTGTTCCCGGCTGTGAAGTGGCGAACAGAAGCACGTCGTCCTTGCGGACTTCGACGGCCCCTTCAATCAGAAAGTACAAGAGACCGGTGCTTTCACCCTCCTTGATAACAGTCTCGCCGGCATTAAACCGGCGCACTTCATATTCAGTGAGGAGGTCGAGTATCGAAGGCATTCGAGTGGAGCATATCCGCTCTTGGAACAAGCGTAAACCCAGGTTACGGCCCAAATCGTACTATTTTGTTGATTTGGGGTGGTGACCCCGGGTACGAAGAAAGAAAGGAAAGGTTCAAAGTGGAACCCGCTTTTTTGGGAATGGCAATTGCCTCCGGGCTTCACGCCGCGGAAGAATACGTCTACCCCGGTGG
>WNFJ01275462.1_pt2 | contig 17831 bp, 14 predicted proteins | sample 5400461 | NCBI WGS metagenome assembly WNFJ01 (sample SAMN13153349, study PRJNA577476) | soil metagenome | isolation source: 115 cm saprolite on Douglas fir-dominated hillslope | place: USA:California | collected 2013-09-17 | reverse complement strand
CGTCCGGGAAGCATGAAGCCCCGCCGCCATTCGCTGGCGGCGGGGCTCGTGTGCCCCGGGGCGTCCCCGGCGGTCAGGACCGCGTGACTGTGAACGTGCCGCAGGCGGTGAAGGCGATCGTCACGGTGGACGTGGCGCCGTTCTTGGTCACGACCGCCTTGAACGTCCCGGCATCGAACTTGGGGCGCACGGTGCACGTGGCGTTGTAATGCAGCACCGGGCTCGTGGACACGGTCAACGCGAACCAATTCGTGTCGCGCGTGAACGTGGCGGTGCCGTTGACATCCAGCGTGCCGCTCGGCAGCGCGGCATCCTCGCGGATCGAGCCCGCCGTGTCCGCGGTGAACGTCACGTTCCAGTTGCGATTGGAGGTGGCTGTGTCGCCGTCGCCGAAGACGAAGACGGTCGAAAAATTCGTCTCACTTTGTACGATCTGATTCGCGTCGCGCAACGACTGGCGGGCGCCGTTCACCAGACTGGAGCGGGTGCGGCCGTCCTCCACCTCGACACGCCGGAAGTTCGTGAACACCAGCTTGCGCGCGTTGTCGGTGACCGTCGGCGTCGGGTCGATGAGGTCGATCGAGCCGCTGATCGTGTCGGCTTCGCTGTCTTGAACGAACGCGCAATTGGGGAACGTGATGCGCACGGAATCAGGCACCCGGTCGCTGTCCGAGTTTACGACGGGCATCGGGCTGATCGTGGGGATGCAATTGAGGCCGCCATCGGCCATCGGGCCCGCGGGCGCCGCGAGCGCGGGCGCGAAACTCGCCCCCGACAACGTGATGCCGTCGAGTTCGTTCTGCGCATTGGCGACCATCACCTGCCCGAGCGACTCGGCCTGCACCCGACTCAATGCGGGCGTGGGCCGAGACGACATGTTGTCGGTGTTACACGCGGCCACCAACGCGGCGGTGGCGACGGCGCCGGCGACGAGCCAGCGCGACTTGGTGGAACTGAGCATGGCAGCAGTCTCCTGAACGAGCGGGTTCGGACGTTGATACACCAGCTTAGTTGCAACGACCCACGCCTGGCAATGTTTAGGGATCGTCGGCGCGAAAGACGCCTGACCCGCAGTGTTGTGCGCTACGTCACCAGTGCCGCCTGTGACGCTACTCGCCGGAGGCGACCAGCTCGCCCGGACGCGCCCACGCCACGCGACGCGCGGGCCAGAGGGCCCCCGCGAGCGTCGCCACGGTGAGCAACGCGCCGAACTGCAACGCCGCGCCCGTGTCCCACGCCGGCAACCCTTGAACCACGGACGCGAGCCCGCCCCACACCATCCCGCCGAGCCACAGTCCGATCACGATTCCGAGGGCGCCCACCGCGAGGGCACGCACGAAGACGAAGCCAAGCACGTCCCGCCGTGTCGCCCCGACGGCGCGGCGCACGCCCAGCTCGTAGCGCAAAGCGAGCACCCACAGCCGCATCACCACGAACGTGCCCAAGGTCGCAAGGAGGAGCACCACCCAGCCTTCCGCGCCGAACATCCGCCCGAACCACGCGAGCGGCGCCGCTTCGGCGGCGATCAGGTTGGCCTCGCTGGCGACGGCGCCCGCGACCACGTCCCCGTGCGACGATCGAAGAACGCTTGCAGCGGGGACGGTTCCGCGCACCAGCAGCTCAAGCGTGGGCGCGGGGTGCTGCAGTACGCTCAGATAGACCGCCTCCCGCGGCTGGAGCTTGGCGCCGAGCGCCGTGGGTGATTGGTCTGCGACGACCCCCACCACCGTGTACCAGTCGAAAGTGCCGCGTATGATCTGAATCTTCCGCCCCACCACCTGCCCGCCCTCGAAATTCTTCGTCGCCAGGGAATGACTGACGACGGCGACGCGCGGCGCATCCCAATCGTCGGCGGTGGTGATCGCGCGCCCCGCGAGCACCGGCAGGCGCAGCGTGCGGAAGGTGTCGGCGCTGATCAGGTAGTGCGTGGCGAACACGACGTGCGGCAGGCCAAAGTATCCGCCCCAGTCGGCGGTGAGCACGTCGTTCATGCCGAGACCGACGAGCGTGCCTGGGCTGGCGAGACTGGCGGTCTGCACGCCCGGCTGGCGCTTCACGTCCTGCAGCAGAGCCGCATACGTAGCTGAACGCGCGGCCGGTGAGGCGGCACGGCTCGTGATCGCGAACATCTCGCCGCCGGTGGCGCCTGTGGCGGCGGGCGCGGTCAGCTCCCGGGCGCGGCGCAGCAGGAGGCTGCCGGCTGTGAGCACCGTGAGACTGAGCCCGAGCTGCAACACCGGGATCGTGAGCTCGAGCCGGCGGTCGGTGAGCTCCCGCACGGCGCGGTGCCGCGCAGGGAGATACGGGAGCATGGCGCCCAGGAGAATCGGCAGCAGCACGAGCGCCACAGCAGCGACGTTCCACGCGTGGCCGGGTGGATGCAGCGCGCCAGGCCACCGCGCTAGCGCGAGCCGCACCGCGATCGCCCCCGCGAGGCCGCCCAGCAGCAGCGCGGTGCCGGCGGTGAGCGCGCCTTCGATCACGCCCGTCGCCAGCAACACGCGCCGCGACGCACCCACGGCCCGCCGCACGGCGATTTCCCGCGCCCGCGCGGCGGCGTTGGCCGTGGCCACGGAGACAATCGTCAGAGCCGCCACTGCCAGCACGCCGATCGCGACGCCCGCGAGCAGATCGAACAACATGTGCACGCCCCATTGCCGCATGGCGGTGGGCGTCAGGGCGTACGGGCCCCAATTCATGCCGAGGGATTCGCCGGGCATCGCCGGCACACCGAGCCGCGTGGCGAAATGCCCGGCGTGCGGGGCCACGAGCGACGTGACGGGCAGCGCCGCGGCGAGTCCCACGGCGCCCGCGGTCACGCACAGGAGCACGGTGCCGCGATACGAGCGGAGGGTCGACAGAGCCGGTCCAAGCGCGCGGCGCAGACTCATATCACCGCCCAAGGTGCATTAGATTCGCCGCATGGGCCACCCACAGCGGGTGCGGGTCGTGATCCTCGTCGCGTTCCTCGCCGCGGTGTCCGCTGCATGCGGCGACGGCGCGGGCCCCGTCCGCGCGCCGCGCTCGTTCCTGATGGGCTTTTCCGACTTCCCACCGCGTCTCGATTCGACGATCGTGATCCCGGCCCTCAACTATTGGATCCCGCACGCCGACGCCGCGATCATGCACGTCTCGCCACCGTGGGCCGCACTCATCGGCGGCGTGTCGCCTGCGGCGGCGGTAGATGACGTCGAGGTGCCGCTCGCGAACTATTACCGGGCCAAGGGCCTGGCCCTCGTCTTCACCGTCGACGCGACCGACGGCCTTAACCGCGCCGCCCAGGCGCCCGAGCTCGTGGCCCTCGGCCGCAGCATCACCGACACCGCCATCCAGCGGATGTACCGTCAGTGGGTCACGGCGGTCGCCACCCATCTCCATCCTGACTACCTCGGCCTCGTCGCCGAGACGAATCTGATTCGCGTGGCAGCCCCGGATTCGGTCTATCGGGCCGTCGTGACGATGGCGAACGCCGCCGCCGACGACGTGCGGGTGGCTGCGGTGCCGACTACGCTGTACGTCAGTATCCAGGTGGAAGTCGCCTGGGGCCGGCTCGGCGGCCCCACCGGGTATCGAGGGATCGCGCAGGACCTGACGGATTTCCCGTTCGTCCACGCGATCGGCCTGTCGAGCTACCCGTACCTCGCGGGGTTCGCCGTGCCCGAGAGCCTGCCGCTCGATTACTACGCCCGTATCGGTCATGATGCAGTGTTGCCGGTATTAGTAGTAGAAGGGGGCTGGCCCTCGATTGCCGTGGGGGCCGTGGCGTCGTCGCCTGCCCTGCAGCAGCGCTACATCGAGCGGCAGGCGCAGCTCCTGGACAGCGCCCGGGCGCGTGGCGTGTTTCAGCTGACCTTCTACGACCTCGACACCACCGGTGCCAAACTGCCGCCCAGCTCCATTCTCGGTCTCTTCACGCACTTGGGTCTCGCCGACAGCGCGATGCATCCCAAGCCCGCCCTCAACGCGTGGGACGCCGCGCGCGCGCGGCCCTATCTCGCGCCGTGATCGGCGACGGCGTCCCCAGCTGTCTCTAGGCGAGCAACAGAACCAGGATGATCACGACGAGCACAAGCGTGAGCGTCGTGTATTGGACCGTGTGCGTCTGACTGCGCGCGGCGGCGCGCGACGCTGCATCACCGGGCAGCGTGGGCTCCTGGCGACGCCACTCCGGCTGCAGGCGCGGGCCCGCCGCTGGGGTGCTTGCCGGGGTGGGCGCGACGGGCGCCGGGTTCGCCAGCTGTTGGGCCAAGGCTGGTCTTGCGGCAGCCGTACAGAGCAGAGCGACAACGATGGGTGCGATTCTCATGTGCGCCTCAGGGTTTGGGGACCTACAATGGCCTTCGGAATCATGACGTGCACGCCGACGTTCCCGTCCACCAACTCGGTGACGCGCACGTCGCAGGCGACGCTCACCAGTCGATAGGCCTCCATCCTCGACCAGCCGCGATAGGCGGCCACGAAGTCGATCGCCTGTTGCACGGCGATTTGGGTGGCTTTGGTCAGATCCTTATCCATCCCCATCGCGATGAAGTGCGTCGGGGTCTCGGCGCGGGGCCACGTGAGGTGCATGTCCTTGCGGACGATGAGCTGCAGGCGGCCGCGCAGCGAGGTCTCGATGGCCGTCTGGTCCACCTCGCCGTCGCCCTGCGCCGCATGGCCGTCGCCCACCTCGAATAGCGCGCCGGCGGTGTGAATCGGGATGAACAGCGTGGTCCCCGCGACTAGCTCCTTGTTGTCGAGGTTGCCGGCGTGGATGCTCGGCGGGTTGCTGCTGACGCGGCCGGAATCGCGCGGCGGCGCCACGCCCATACTGCCGAAGAAGGGATGCAGCGGAATCTCCAGGCCCGGCGCGAATTGCGCGACCATGCGGGCGCGGTCAAGCGGAATGATGCGCGTCGCGTTGGTGGAATCGCAGTTGCCGCGCAGGAATCCGCCGCACCCGTTGTAGCCGTACGGGATCGCGAGGTCGATGCTGAGGATCCGCACCTCGAGCACGTCGCCCGAATCGGCCCCCGCGACGTAGACCGGGCCGGTGAGAATGTGCCCGCCGGGGCCGCGCTCGGTGACCTGGGCGACGATGTCCCGCAAGGATTGTTGCACGTCGGCCGGGGCGACGCCCGCGGCTTCGAGCCGGTCGGGCCGGTTGGTGATGAGCGTCTCGACGTCGACCGTATCGCCCGAGGCGACGCGGAGCACCGGGGTGGCGACGGCGCTGTAGTAGCCGTAAGCCACGGTCTGCGGAGTCGCGGCCAGGTGATGGAGATGCTGGGCGGCGACTTGCGGCGCCCACGACAGACCGAGCAGGAGCAGCTGACGCCGCAGGCGCTGGTGATGCCGAGATCGTGAGAGCATGGGAGTGAAGCATAAAGGCGTGAGAAGCCCCGTCAACCGTGTCACCGGCTGACGGGGCTCTGGTTCAGCTTATGGGCCCGGGAGGAGCTGAACCTCCGACCTCACCTATCAGGCGGCCCGGCCCAGGGCGCAGCGCGGTCTTTCATTTTCTGACCGGGCGGAATCCCACGCACCGCGGCTGAAGCGACTTGATCGGCGCGGCAGGCAACACGCCCAGAATCGTTGCTACGATCAGAACCTTCACAGTCAGGGCTACGGTTTATACGTGGTCGAGACTCTTTTACCGATAGCGTCGAGCATCACTCGCACGTCGCTTGCGTGTGCGCCATTATTGGAGCTGACGCAAACGACTTGCGGGGGAGAAGCGGCCCGTCACTATTGCATGTGACGATCCCCCCACTTGGTGCGGGGCGGTCCTGGACGCTCTCAACCTGAGCGAATGTTGCGGGGAGCCCTACTACGTCGTGCCCCATCGCTCAGTCGCTGTTAACACTCTCGAATAGAGGACCCGATGCGGCTTCCGACCACACTGCTGCGATTCGTTCCCGCGTTCGCGTTTCTTGCGGCGCCTCCCGTAGCTGCGCAGCGGACGCCTGCCACCGGTCGTGATCTCTTGCAGACCATGCGCACCACGTACGGGAACCGTTGGTTCAAGTCTCTGATCTTTACACAGGCGACCACTCAGAGGGATTCGACCGGGAAGGAAAGGGTCTCCACGTGGTACGAAAGCCTCCGCTACACGCCGGAGCGTGGAACGCAGCTGCGGATCGACATCGGCGACCCGTCCCAGGGGAACGGCGTCATCTACTCGCCCGATTCGCTCTGGGTTTTCCGGGCCGGCAAGCAGGTCGCAGCGCGGCCGGGTGGCAACTTGCTTCTGCCGCTCATCGAAGGGGTATACGTCCAGTCCGTGGATCGCACCGCCCACGAGCTCGCGCCTAGCGGTGTAGACCTGAGGCGCGCCGTGCTGAGCGGTCAGTGGAATGGGCGCCCCGTCTGGATCGCCGGAGCCGTGGCGGCGGGAGACACAACGTCACCGCAGTTCTGGGTCGACAGTCTGACCAAGGCGGTGGTGCGGGCCATCTTCTCGCCCGTGTCGGGCGCGCCGGTGATGGACATGCGGCTCGACAGCTTGGTGCAGACGGGTGGCGGCTGGCTCGCGACTCGCTGCGAGTTCTGGGTGTCCGGCTCCCGGGCGCAGGCTGAGGACTATCATGATTGGAAGACCAACGGGGATCTCTCGCCGGGGCTGTTCGATCCCGCCACGTGGAGCACCGCACCGCACTGGGCACGCAAGCCGTAGCCCTCGTCCGACCGATTGTGCGAGCCTGCCGACCTTCGGCGTGCGCGGGGGGCCAACGCGACGACGGTGGCCGGTAGAGTATGGTGTATCACTTTACTCGGGGGGTTGGGACGTGAGCGATCTTTTGGGTATCGGGCCCCTGCTCGAGTACACGGCTTGGGAGCGCGATAAGTGGCGCGCGGTGTTCGACAAGAATGGCGCGGCCTTTCGCACCGGGGCCGGTCCGAACGGCGATGGACGCCTAAACACGGTTGGGGAAATCGTCCGGCACATCTTCTCCGCCGAGAAGCGGTATCCGGAACGGCTGATGGGGAAGCCCTTGAGCGAGACGGGAGGGGTTTCCGCAGAAGACGTGCGCGCTGTCTTCACGCTCGGTGAGGAGAGCCGGGGGGCGTTTCGCGAGTTCCTGACGTCGTTTCCCGCGGAAGAGTGGGATCGGTCCCGCGAGATGCCGATGTTCAAATCGACGCTGATGATCACGCCGCGAAAGATTGTGATGCACACGATGCTGCACGAAATCCGCCACTGGGCCCAGATCGCCACGATGCTCCGGTTCGCGGGAGTCACGGACGGGTTCCATGACTTCTTGTTCAGCCCGGTGCTGGGGCACGCGTGATGTTCGGTGTCCGGTCACGCGGCGCCGCGGTAATCACACTCGTGGCGTGGGATGGCTCGACAGCGGCGCGGCGGTGAGTGTGTTCACGGTCGCGCGTGAGATGGGGTACGGTGGCGACGCGCTCGTGAAGCGCGCGTACGGGCATCTCGGCCAAGTGCGCCACCGCGCCGATGCGGTCGAGTATCGCGTCGAGCAGCACGTCGAGCGGCTGGGGAAGCGACTGACGGCGCTGCACGCCCGAGTTTGTCAGCGCCGTTGTCAGCGGCACGACAACGCCGGATAGAACAGAAGCCCGATGCGCGCTAATCACGCATCGGGCTTCGCGTTACGGAGTGGGCCCGGGAGGAGTTGAACCTCCGACCTCACGCTTATCAGGCGTGCGCTCTAACCACCTGAGCTACAGGCCCCGCTGCTCACTCCCACTCCCGGCGGGGACCCTTCTTCGGCTTGAACTCCTCGTCCTCGTCGTCGTCGAATTCGTCGTCCAGGTCGTCGTAATCGTCGAGGTCGTCGAGGTCCTCCTCGTCGGCATCATCTTCCTCGAGCTCGTCCTCGAAGTCCTCGTCGAGCTCTTTGTCCTCCTCGAACTCCTCGAACTCTTCGTCGTCGTGACGGTCGCTGCGGCGCTTGAGCGACACGTCCATCGACGTCACACGGGCGAACATCGTTACCTCCGGCTCAGGTTGTCGCCGAACGACTGACCGAATCTCGGATTGCTACGACTCCAACGCCCGCGCGTTGCGGGCCCGCTTGCGACGATCCGTGGCGTTCAGCTCCCGCTTGCGCAGCCGAATCGACGAGGGCGTGATCTCGATCAACTCGTCGTCTTCGATATACTCCAGCGCCAGCTCCAACGTCACCTGACGCGGCGTCTCGAGCAGGATCATTTCGTCCGAGGCCGTCGTGCGCATGTTCGTCAGCTTCTTTTCCTTCGTCGCGTTCACGTCCATGTCGCCCGAACGCGCGCTCTCCCCCACGATCATCCCCTCGTACACCGCTTCATTCGGCTTGACGAACATCGTGCCGCGCTCCTGGAGATTAAACAGGGCGAACGCCACCGCCACCCCCTCCCGGTCGGCTACCATCACACCGCGGCTGCGCCCCGACAACGGGCCGGCCCAGGCGTCGTAGTCCAGGAACCGATGATGCATGGTGCCCAGGCCGCGCGTGTCCGTCAAGAACTCCGAGCGGTAGCCGAGCAAGCCCCGTGCCGGGATCTTGAACCGCAGCCGGATCGTCCCCACCCCGGGATTCCGCATGTCCAAAAGCGTCGCCCGGCGGGGCCCGAGTTTCTCCATCACCACACCCATGGAGCCCTCGGCCACATCGATCATCAGCTCCTCATACGGCTCGAGCAGCTCGCCCCCGGGGCCCTCGCGCGGGATGATCCGCGGCCGGCTCACCTGGAACTCATAGCCCTCGCGCCGCATCGTCTCCATCAGGATGCCGAGGTGCAGCTCGCCGCGCCCCGACACCGTGAACGTCTGGGGATCGTCGGTGTCCTCCACCCGCAGCGCGACGTTGCGCTCCAGCTCGCGGTACAAACGCTCGCGCACCTGCCGCCCGGTGACGAACTTGCCCTCGCGTCCGGCGAACGGTGAAGCGTTCACGCGCACGTCCACCGAAATGGTGGGCTCTTCGACGGCGATGCCCGCCAACCGATCGAGGTGATCCACCGCGCACACCGTTTTGCCGATCTCGACGCCCGCGAGGCCCGCCAGGGCGACGATCTCACCCGCCGACGCCTGCTCCAGCTCGGCGCGCTCCAGACCCTCGAAGCCGAACAGCTTCACCACGCGCGCCTGGTCGAACGGCCCGTCGAACACGGGCCCCGGCTCGCCGATCGGCAACAGCGCCACCGTCTCGCCTACCTTGACCGTCCCCCGCTCGATCCGCCCGATCCCGATGCGGCCGAGATAGGAGGAGAAATCGAGCGTCGAGATCAACATCTGGAACGGCCCGGCCGCATCCGCGGCGGGGGGCGGGATCTCCGACAGAATCGTGTCGAACAGCGGCCCCAACGTGGTGCCGGGCTGCGCCAGATCCAGCGTCGCCACCCCCTGGCGGCTCGACGTATAGAGGAAGGTGCAGTTGAACTGCTCGGGCGTCGCCTCGAGGTCGATCAACAGCTCCAGCACCTCATCGTGCACGCGCAGCGGTTCGGCATCCTGCCGGTCGATCTTGTTGATCAGAACGATCGGCTTCAGCCCCAGCGCCAGCGCCTTCCCCGCCACGAACCGCGTCTGCGGCATCGGCCCTTCGGCCGCGTCCACGAGCAGCAGGAACCCGTCCACCATCCGCAAGATGCGCTCCACCTCGCCGCCGAAATCGGCATGGCCCGGCGTATCCACGATGTTGATCTTCACGCCGTCCCAATGCACCGACGTGTTCTTCGCGAGAATCGTGATGCCGCGCTCGCGCTCCAACGGATTCGAGTCCAGCACGCGCTCGGCCACCTGCTGGTTGGCGCGGAATGCCCCCGACTGGCGGAGCATCTGGTCCACCAGCGTGGTCTTCCCGTGGTCGACGTGGGCGATGATGGCGATGTTACGGATCTGCAAGGGGCTACGTCCTGTTCAAGTCACGTTGTGAGGGGCGCAGTATAGGGAGGTGGCAGGGCGAATACAAGGCTCTCAGTCACACACCTGCTCCCGCTCAACCTGCACGGTGACGTGGCCGATCCCGAAGGCCCCCATGCGGTCTTGCACCTGCTCCAGCACCCGCTGGTGGTCGCCCGGGTCCCGCACCACCAAATGGCCGCTCATGGCGACCACGCCGCTGGTCACGGTCCAAACGTGGAGGTCGTGCACCGAGCTGACCCCGGGGACGCTGGCCAGTCGCTCGTGTACCGCCGCCAGCGGGATGTGCGCCGGCGCGGCCTCGAGCAGCACGTCCACGCTCTCGCGTACCAGCCGCCACGCGCTCACGAGCACCAGCAACGAGATCGCGAGCGACAGGATGGGGTCGGCCGGCGTCCAGCCGGTCGCCAGAATGACGCCGCCCGCAACGAGCGCCGCGAGCGAGCCAAGCAGGTCGCCCACCACGTGCAGGAAGGCAGCGCGCTGGTTGAGGGAATGGTCGTGCCCGTGATGCAGAATGCGCGCGGCGACCACGTTGGCGGCGAATCCCACGGCGGCGATGGCGAGCAGCACCGGTGCGTTCACGTGCGTGGGATGGCGCAAGCGGCTCATCGCTTCGAACGCGATCGCCACCACGATGGCGAAGAGCACGGCGCCGTTGGCCAGCGCCGCGAGGATCTCCATGCGGAGATAGCCGAAGGTCCGCTCGGGAGTGGCGGGCAGCCGCGCCATGCGCGCCGCGAACAGCGCCAGCCCGATGGCCCCGACGTCGGCCAGCATGTGACCGGCGTCCGCCAGCAGCGCCAACGAGTGCGCCACCAGCCCGCCCGCGGCCTCGGCGCACATCACGAGCGCGGTGAGACCCAGCACCCACGTCAGCCGCCGCGCGCTCTCGCCGCGCCCCGGCGCCCGATGCGTGCACTGCGCCGCGAAGGGAAGAACCAGTCCGTCCGCCATCTTGGCCGAAACTTAAACACGCCGTAGCTTTGGCGCTCGATGCCCCCCACATCCATCGGCTCGATCGGCTTGCGCCTCCTGGCAGTCGCCGTGCTCGTCGCGGCGAATGCCTGCTTCGTGGCGGCGGAGTTCGCCCTCGTGGCCTCGCGGCGCACCCGCCTCGAAGCCCTGCGCCGCGCGGGCGATCCCCGTGCCGCCGTCGTGCTCAAGGCGCTGCAGACCCTCACGCGCTACATCTCGGGGACGCAGCTCGGCATCACGCTCACCAGCCTCGCCCTGGGGTGGATCGGCGAGCCGGCGATCGCAGCGTCGCTCGAATCGCTGCTCGGCGGGCTGCCGGTGGCGCTCGCGGTGGCGGCGGCGCACACCATCGCCGTCCTGGTGGCGTTCGCGCTCATCACGTTCCTGCACGTGGTGCTGGGCGAGCTGGTGCCGAAAGCCGTCGCGCTGCTCTATCCCGAGACGCTGTCGCGCTGGCTGACGCCGCCGCTGGTGCTGTTCACCACGGCGACGAATCCCTTCATCTGGCTCCTCAACGCGTCGGCCACCGGCCTGCTGCGCACCTTCAAGCTGCGGCCCGTCACCGAGCGCGAGCGCGTGCATTCGCCCGAGGAGATCATGATGCTGGTGGAGCAGAGCCAGAAGACCGGCAAGCTCGGCGCGCAGGACGCGCGCATGATCGAGGGGGTATTCGAGTTCAGCGAGAAGAACGCGCGCGACGTGATGACGCCGCGCACCCAGATGGTGGCACTCCCCGCGGACCTGTCGCTCGACGCCGCCGCCGACCGCGTCGCGCAGGCGGGCCGCTCGCGCTATCCGGTGTACGGCGAATCGCTCGACGACATCGTCGGGACCGTGCACGCCAAGGAGATCTTGCGGGGACTGCGCGCCGGCGGCGTGGGCGGCGTGAAGAGCGTCTTGCGCGCGCCCTTGTTCGTGCCGGGCAGCCGCGAGATCGAGGACGTCCTGGCCGACATGAAACGCCAGAAGGTGCACCTCGCGATCGTGCTCGACGAATACGGCGGGACGGCGGGGCTCGTCACCATGGAAGACTTGCTGGAGGAGATCGTCGGGCAGATCTACGACGAATACGATCGTCCGGCGGAGTCGCCGGCCGCGGGCGCGGCACCGGTGCTCGACGGCGCGACTGAGATCAAGGACGTCAACGCCGCCTACGGGCTGCAGCTGCCGGCCGCCGACTACAATACGGTCGGCGGACTGGTGTTTGGTACGTTGGGACGGCTCCCGAAACCGGGGGATCGGGTGACGGTCGGAGCGGCGAGTTTTGAAGTGGTGGAGATGGCCGGCAGACGGGTCGCGAAAGTGCGATTTCTCACTTCAGGAGCAAGGGGACCGTAGAACAGACGTCCGTGGAGTTGCCAGACGGCACCTTGACCAGCGACTAGGAACGGGATTTCTGCCGTCCGGTGAGCTCGACAGCCAGGTCCAACGCCGCCCTCATCGAGCCCGAATCCGCCGTCCCCTTCCCGGCAATATCGAACGCCGTCCCGTGATCCGGCGACGTTCTTACGAACGGCAGCCCCAGCGTGACGTTCACACCTTTGCCAAAGCCCGCCACTTTCACGGCCGTCATGCCGACATCGTGATACGGCGCGAGCACCGCGTCGAACTCGCCGCGCAGCGCGCGCACGAACACCGTGTCGGCGGAGAGCGGGCCCGCGGCGCCGAGGGCGTTCGCGGCCGGGCGGAGGATGCGCTCGTCTTCGTCGCCGAACAAGCCGCCTTCGCCGGCGTGGGGATTGAGCGCGCACAGCGCGAGCCGCGGCCGAGCGATGCCCCACCAGCGGGTCAGGCCCGCCGCCGCGATCTCGCCGACCCGCACTACGCGCTCGCGCGTGAGCTGCGCGAATACGTCTTTCAGGGGCAGGTGCGTGGTCACGAGCGCCACGCGCAGCGCGCCCGCGGCGAGCATCATCACGGCCTCGGCGCCGCCGGTGAGCTGCGACAGGAATTCGGTGACGCCGGGGTATTTGAATCCGGCGAGGTGCAACGCGCGCTTGTGGACCGGGGCCGTAACGATGGCATCCACTTCGCCGGCGCGCGCCAGCCACACGGCGCGCTCGATCGCGCGCCCCGCGAGCTGGCCGGCGAGCGTGGCGCGCTCGACGTCCTCCCCTTCCCCCGTCCCCCGCCCCCACGCCCCGACGCCGATGCGCGAGCGCGCGGGAATCGCGGCGAGCAGGTCGTCGGGACCAAGCAGTACGAGATCGGCGTCGAGGGGGCTCGCGGAGACGGCGGCGGCAACCACTTCCGGGCCGACGCCCCGCGGGTCGCCCAGCGTCACCGCCAGGCGCGGGCGGCCGGGCACGATGCTAGAGGCGGATGTCCACGTAGGTCATGCGGCGGAGCTGGTCGAGGTAATGCTGCTCCGCCAACTCCTGACTCAGCTTTTCGCGAATGCGGTCCTTCATGTCTTCGAACGTGTAATCGCCCGGCGGCTGGCGCGCGATCACGATCAGGATGGCGAACTTCGGCCGCTTACCCGCGGGCTCGAGCGGCACGACGGGCCTGAGCCCGCGCGTCGTGTCGTCGCCGATCGTGCGGCGATAGTCGGGCGGCAGGTCGGTGAGTGCCACCTGCTCGGCGAGGCGCGGCTCGTTGGGATCGCTGTAATGCTTGGCGATCGAGTCGAACAGCGCGCCGGCCGCGAGCGCAGTGTGCAGCGAATCGGCGAGCTGGCGCGCGGCGGTGACTTGCGCCGGCGCGATCACTGGGGCGACGAGAACGTGACGTGCCTGGATCTCCCCCGGCTGGATGCGCTCGACCTGGATGATGTGGAAGCCGAAGTCCGAGCGCACCAGCGGCGACAGATCGCCCGGCTTGAGCCGGAAGGCGGCCTGCTCGAACTCCGGCACCATCACGCCACGCCGGAACCAGCCCAGCTCGCCACCCGATTCTCGGCTCACGGAGTCGTCCGAGAACCGTTTGGCGAGCCCCGCAAAATCGGCGCCCTGGCGCAGCTGGCCGAGCAGCGAGTCAGCCTTGGTCCGCGCCGCCGCCACCGCCTGCGAATCGGGGCGCGGCACGACCACGATCTGGCGGAACGACACGGTCGCCGGCCGCTTGGGCAGGCTGCCGTGGTTGTTGTCCCAGTACTCGCGCATTTGACGGTCGCTGGGTGGGATCGGCCGCATTTTGCCCTGCTGGTGCAGGCTCTCGAGCAGGCGGTCGCGCAGCGTGCTGCGGCGCTGTTGGTCGGTCAAATAGCGCCGCCATTCCTCGGCGGAGGGGAACGCCGCGAGGCGCAGCTGATTGAGGAAGTCCTGCTCGGACGTGAACTGACTGCGCACGCTCTGCACCCGCTGCTCGACCACGTCCTGGATTTCCCGCTCGGTCACCTTGATGTTCGTGTCACGCTGGGCCTGCTGGACTTCCAGCTCCTCGCTGATCATGTCGCCGAGGATGTGGCGCCGCAGTTTGGCGAGACCCGCGGAGTCCGTGGGGAGCTGCTGCCCCTGCGACTGCAGCTGTGCCACCTGCTCCTCGAGCTCAGACATCAAGATGGGCCGCGTGCCCACCACCGCGACGATCCGATCGACTACTCCCGCCTTGGACTGGGCGGTGGCCGCGCCGCACAGCGCAACGCACAACACGAAGACGTCGCGGAGCAACCGCCTGATCATTGCAGCGACCGTTTCGGCGGCGTGACGGTGGGTCCGCCGGGCGCGGGGCCGGGCGCGGGCCGCACGGGACCGCCGCCGCCGTGTGCCCGCAGCGACTCGGCCGCGGCGCGGAGCACTTTGGCGCGGTCGGCTGCGCGCTGCACGCCGGGGGCGCTGAGCGACCACGGCGCCGCCCGTCGCAGCGCCTCACTAAAGAACGCGTTGATCGGCACGTAGGATGCGCGTCCCTGCACCAAGCGGTCCAGGTAGTCGTTCACATGGCCCGCGGCGAAAGCAGCGCGTTGGGCGGGCGTGGCGCCCGAATCGCGCAGCGCGTGCGGCGTGAGCCCCAGCGCGTTCGCGAGCCCCGCCACCAGGGTATCGTGTTGGGCGAAGAGCTGCTGCCAATCCTCGGGCTTGAGCTGCACCTGCGCCGACTCCGCCCGCGTCAACAGGATCTCGCGCTGCGCGATGATCTTCAGGAACTCCTTGATCTGATCGTCCGACGCATACGGCAGCGCCTGCGCGTTTTCCGGCGGCAGCGAGTAGACCCAGCGCATCATGTCCCGCACGCGCAGCTTGCCGCCGCGGTAACCGACGAGCGAGGTGCCGTCGCGTCGCGCGCTCGCCGGATCGCTCATCGCCTGCCGCACCACGGCGGGCGCGTCGCTCGACACCGCGATCTTGTGATCCTTGGCGAGCTTGTCGAGGTACAGCGAATCGAAGCGCAGCGCGACGCGATTCTGCATGCCGACGCGGAACGAGTCCCTGACTTCCGAGAGCGGTGGCCGCCGGATGATGTGGAAGCCGAACGCCGACCGCACCACGCCGGTCACGCCGCCCGGGGGCAGCTGCCACGCGGCGTCTTCGAACTGCTGCACGAACTGGCCGTGGGGAAAGAGCCCGAGGTATCCGTGATTCGGCTTGGAGCTGGGGTCCTCGGAGTATTGGGCGGCGATCTGGCCGAACGCGGCGCCGCCGCGGGCACTCGCCTGCGACAACAGGCGCTCGATCTGCGCGCGTTTCTGGCGTTCCACATCAGGCGACGCGGTTTGCGGCACCGTAATGAGGATGTGTTGGAATATGCGACTGTCACCCGCGTTGTAGGCGGAGTCGATCTGCGCGGCGGTGAGCGTTGTGTCCTTCGCGATCAGCCGTGCGTGCAAGTGCTCCCAGCGCAGCTGCGACACGGCCGGCCACATCGCCGCGGCGACGGTCGCCGTGTCGGTCAGCGTGTTGCCGCGCGCGAGCTGCTCGGCGAACAGCGTGTTGTCGATCCATACGCTGGCGATCTGCTCCACCCCCGGGTACTCGACCTGCATCTGCTTCACCTGCGAGACGAGCTCCGCCAGCCGGTCGACCGTCAGCTCTTGCCCGTCCGCCGTGGCCGCGACATCGGCGTGCGTGGAAAACGCATCCCGCAGCGCGGCGCAGCCCGTCACGCCGAGTACCCCCAACACCAAAACCATCCGACGCATGCGATCTCCTACGCGTGAGTGTCGTCCAATACGGTTGTGAGCGCGCGGGCCAATCCCGGACCGATCGCTTCGCCGCCGGTGCGGCGCAGCCGCAGGTGCAGCGGCACGGCCCGCCGCACGTCGGCCTCGAATTGCACCGCGTCCAACGCCGCCGTGAGGTTGGCCAGGCGCGGCTGGGCATCCCGCCGAAACGTGAGCCGCGCCTCGTCGCCCTTGATCAGGACCGTCTCCAGTCCCGCCCGGGCGCCGAGCGCGCGGAGTTCCGCCACGAGGAGCAGCCGCTGCACGGGCTCGGGGCTTGGCCCGAAGCGCTCGCGCAATTCCTCGCGCAGGGCAGCAATCTCGCATGGCCGCACCGCGCGCGCCAGCCGCCGATACACGTCGAGCTTCGCCGCGGCGTCGGGCACGTAATCGTCCGGCAAGTGCGCGGCCTGGTCCAACACCACATCCGGCGGCGCCCACTCCACGCTGCCTTCGCCCCGCCCCCCGCTCTTCAGCGCTTCGACCGCTTCCTGCAGCCAACGCAGGTACATGTCGTACCCCACGGCGTGCGCGTGCCCCGACTGCTCGCGGCCCAGCAGGTTGCCCGCGCCGCGGATCTCCAGATCACGCAGCGCGATGCGGTAGCCCGACCCCAGATCGGTATGATGCTCGAGCACCCGCAAACGTTCCTCGGCGTCGGCGTCGAGCAGGTCGGGCACCACGAGGTAGCAGTAGGCGCGGCGGTGGCTGCGGCCCACGCGCCCGCGCAGCTGATACAGCTGCGCCAGACCGAGCTGATCGGCGCGGTGCACGATCATCGTGTTGGCGTTGGGCACGTCGAGCCCCGACTCGACGATCATGGTCGACACCAGCACGTCCACTTCGCCGCGCACGAAGCGGCTCATCACGTCGTCGAGCGCATGCTCGGCCATCTGGCCGTGCGCCACGGCGACGCGCGCCCGCGGCGCCAGTGTTTGCACCCGCGCGGCGATCGTATCGATCGTGTCGATGCGGTTGTGGACGAAGAACACCTGGCCGCCGCGATCGAGCTCGCGCGCCATCGCCTCCTCCAACAACGCGTCGTCCCAGGGCTCGACGAACGTGAGCACCGGGGAGCGGTCCTTGGGCGCTGTTTCCAGCAGCGTGAGGTCGCGCAACCCCGCGAGCGAGAGGTGCAGCGTGCGGGGTATCGGCGTAGCGGTGAGGGTCAGGACGTCGACCGCCAGCTTCAGCGCCTTGAGCCGCTCCTTGTGCTTCACGCCGAAGCGGTGCTCCTCGTCCACAATCACCAGGCCGATGTCGCGAAACGCCACGTCGCGCGACAGCAGGCGATGGGTGCCGATCACCACATCCACGTCGCCCGCGGCGAGCCGCTTGCCGACGGCGGCCGCTTCCCGCGCGCTGCGGAACCGCGACAACACCTCGATCCGCACCGGATAGTCGGCCAGGCGCTCGCGGAACGTGCGGCCGTGCTGCTCGGCGAGAATCGTCGTAGGGACGAGGACCGCCACCTGTTTCCCCGCCTGCACGCTCTTGAAGGCAGCCCGAATCGCCACTTCCGTCTTGCCGTAGCCCACATCGCCCACGAGCAGGCGGTCCATCGGCCGCGCCCGCTCCATGTCGCGCTTGACCTCTTCGGTCGCGCGCCGCTGGTCGGGGGTGTCCTCATAAAGGAAGGCGGATTCGAGCTCCCGTTGCCACGGCGTGTCGGGCGGGAAGGCGAAGCCGGGCGCCAGCTGCCGGCGGGCGTAAAGATCGAGCAGTTCCGCCGCCAGCGCGCGGATCGCCGTGCGCGTCTTGTCGCGCTGGCGCTGCCAGGCACTCGCGCCCAGCCGGTGCAAACGGGGCGGCGGAGCATCGGCGTCACCGCCCGTGCGGTAGGGCTCGAGCTGGTCGAGCCGGTACAGCGGCACATTGAGGCGGTCGCCGCCCTCGTACTCG
>WNFJ01733274.1_pt2 | contig 17833 bp, 24 predicted proteins | sample 5400461 | NCBI WGS metagenome assembly WNFJ01 (sample SAMN13153349, study PRJNA577476) | soil metagenome | isolation source: 115 cm saprolite on Douglas fir-dominated hillslope | place: USA:California | collected 2013-09-17 | reverse complement strand
GGACCATCCCGCCCGGCATGATCGAGCGCGCCGTCGAGGCCGCCTGGCCCGGCACGCACACCATCACCTCGGACGCCAGCCCCCCGCTGCCACCCAGCGCCCTGACCGCCGGCGGGACGCTGCGGCTGGCCCGCCCCGAGATCCTCCCGCTGTCGGTGAGCCATGACCCTGACGCGCCGCTGCGGGCGCTGGCCGGCGCCGCCGCCGGGCTGGGCGACGGAGAGCACGCCATCGTCCAGGTCCTCGCCCGGCCGGTCACCGGAGCCCGGCTGCGCCGCGCACGCCGCGCCGCCCGCACCCAGCGCGCCGGGCAGCCCGCCCGGCTGTCCTCCCGGCTGCTGGACCTGGCCACCCCCGGCGGCCACGCCAGCAGCGGCACCCGCCGCACCGCGTCCCGCACCGATCCCGAGCTGGCCGCCGACATCCGCGCCGCCACCGAGAAGCTGGCCAGCCCGCAATGGGAAACCCTGATCCGATATTCGACCGCCACCACCGCCGCGCAGGTCCCGGACGGGGTCGGGCGGTGGCAGGCACGCGCCGCCACCGCGCAGGCTGACGCCCGGCTGCGCGGCCTGGCCCACGCCCTGGCGTCGGCGACCGCCCTGTACACCGGGCGGAACTGGCTGGCCCGCCGCCGCCTCCGCCACCCCGCCGAGCCGATCAACACCCGCCGGCTGCGCCGCGGCGACCTGCTATCGGTGCCGGAACTCGCGGCGATCGCCCGGCTGCCCGCCGACCCGGCGCTGCCCGGGCTGGCCCGCGCCGGGGCGCGCGCCGTGGCCCCGCCGCCCGCCATCCCGCTCCCCGGCCCGGATGCCCGGCCGCTGGGTGTCAGCGACACCGGCAAGCCCCGCCCGGTCGGCCTGGCCGTCGCCGACGGCCGCCACCACATGCGGATCTGCGGGCCGACCGGGACTGGCAAGACCACGCTGATCGCCGGGCAGATCCTCTCCGATGCCGCCGCCGGGCGCGGCGTGGTGTTCATCGACCCCAAAGGCGACGCCGTGACCGACATCATCGCCCGGCTGCCCGAGCAGGTAGCGGGGAAGGTGGTGCTGTTCGACCCCGAGGACCGTGCCGCGCCGCCCTGCCTGAACGTCCTGCAAGGCGACGGGTCCGGCACCGACACCGACGTGATCATCGACAACGTCACCGGCATCTTCCGCCGCATCTTCGCCGCCAGCTGGGGACCGCGCACCGATGACATCTTCCGCTCCGCCTGCCTGACCCTGCTCGGCTCGGTACCGCCCGGCTCCGGGCCGGTCACCCTCGCCGACATCCCCGCCCTGCTCGGCGACGACGCCTACCGCCACCGCCTCACCGCCGGCATCCGCGACCCGGTCCTGCGCGGCTTCTGGGACTGGTACGAGCAGCTGTCGGTGCCGACCCGGGCGCACTCCATCGGCCCGCTGATGAACAAGCTCCGCGCCTTCCTGCTGCGCAAGTTCGCCCGGCAGGCCATCGCCGCCGGGCCGTCCACCTTCGACATGGCCGGCGTCCTCGACCACGGCGGGCTGTGCCTGGCCCGCCTGCCCAAAGGCATCCTCGGCGAGGAAACCGCCCAGCTCGTCGGCTCCTTCATCGTCGCCCGCACCTGGCAGGCCGCCTCCCGCCGAGCCCGCATCCCCGAGACCGCCCGGCCCGACGCCGGCCTGTACATCGACGAGGCGCAGAACTTCCTGAACCTGCCCTACCCGCTGGAGGACATGCTGGCCGAGGCCCGCGCCTACCGGCTGTCGGTGGTCATGGCCCACCAGAACCTCGCCCAGCTCCCGCAGGACCTGCGGCAGGGGATCTCCGCGAACGCCCTCCCCCAGGTCATCTTCTCGGTGTCGCCGGAGGACGCCCGGGACCTGGAGCACCACACCGCCCCCGTGCTGACCGCCCACGACCTGTCCCACCTGGGCGCCTACCAGGCCGCCGCCCGGCTCGTCGCCGGCCGCGCCGAGACCCCCGCCTTCACCCTGCGCACCCAGCCGCTGCCCCCGCCTGTCCCCGGCCGCGCCCGCCTCATCCGCCGCGCCGCCCGCGCCGCCCACGGTGGCGGCACCGCCGTCACAGCCCCGCCGCCCGGCACCGCCGGCACCGACCCCCGGCTGCGCCCCGCCGCCTGACCACCACCTGCGCAAGGAGGACCGCATGCCCTACTCTCCCGCCCTGCCCGGCCGGCCGCGGGCCGCCGGGCGGCTGGCCCGCGGCCCGGAACTGGCCGCCTCCCTCGCCGCCCGGCTCACCGCCCGGGACCGGTGGCTGCTGCGGATGCTGCACGAGCACCGCGTGCTGACCACCACCCAGATCACCCAGCTCGCCTTCGGCACCACCCGCGCCGCCACCGCCCGCCTGCTCACCCTCTACCAGCACCGCGCCGTCGACCGGTTCCGGCCCCTGGCCCCCGCCGGGTCCGCGCCGCTGCACTTCATCCTCGACGAGGCCGGCGCGCAGGTACTCGCCGCCGAGGACGGCATCACCACCGCCGAACTCGGCTACCGCCGCGACCGCGCCCTGGCCATCGCCCTGTCCGCCCAGCTCGCCCACACCACCGGCGCCAACGGCTTCTTCACCGCCCTGGCCGCCGCCGCCCGCGCCAGCAGCGGGCAGGCCGCCCTGGGCTGCTGGTGGTCCGAACGCCGCTGCGCCGCGGTCTGGGGCGACCTGGCCCGCCCCGACGGATACGGCCGCTGGCGCGAGCAACTCCCCGGCCACGCCGCCGTCACCGCCGACTTCTTCCTCGAGTTCGACAACGGCACCGAGAACCTCGCCCGCCTCATCGCCAAGCTGGCCGGCTACCGGAACCTGGCCGCCCGCACCGGCATCCCCACCCCGGTGCTGTTCTGGCTGCCCACCGCGCGCCGGGAAGCGGCGCTGCGCGCCCGCCTGGCCGGCCCGCCCCCGCACGGCACGCCCAGCGCCGCCTCAGCCGCCACGATCCCCGGCGTCCCGGTCGCCACCGCCGCCCCCGGCACCGCTCCCGGCGGCCCGGGGCCGGCCAGGGCGGCCTGGCTGCCCGCCGCAAACCCCGGGCCGCGGCTGCGGCTGGCCCAGCTCGCCCCGGCCGGCCTGCCCGGCCCCGCCGAGGATCCACAGACGGCCGGGCCGCCCGGCGGCCTGGCGTGGTATCCCCCCGGCCCCATCCCGCCCGCCTGGCACGCCCTCCCCGGCACACCGGGCATCCCGGAGGCCAGCGATGACTGACCACACCGCCCGTGCATACCGCGCCATCCGCGCTGCCGGGCTGCTAGCCCCCGCCTGCCTGCTGTGCGCCGGCTGCTCCCTGCTGCAGTCTCCGGCCGCCAGCCCGGCACCGGCCCGGCATCCCGCGCCCGCACACGCGACCGCCCCGGCCAGCCCGCCGGCCGCGGCCAGCCCGGGGCTGGCCGCGATCCTGCCCTTCAGCCCGTCCCGGCTCCAGGCAGCCGCCGCCCTGGCAGCCCGGTTCGCCGACGCTTACGGCACCTGGTCCTGGCGGCAGCCCCCGGCCGCCTGGCTGGCCGGGCTGCGCCCCATGGCCAGCAGCAGGCTGTACGCCGCCCTGGCCCAGGCCGCTGACATCCCCGGCGTCCTCGCCCAGCGCGACCACGCCCGCCAGGCCGCCGCCGGCACCGCCACAGCAGTGCAGATCCGGGACCTGACCACCGGCTCGGTCACCTTCACCGTCGCGGTCCGCCAGGTCATCACCAGCACCAGCGGCACCAGCCAGGCAGTAAGCAGCTTCGCGGTCACCCTCACCCCGCGAGCGGCCGGCTGGGCCGTCTACGACATCGAGCCCGCCAGCGCCGGGAACAGCTGACATGCGGGCACCCATCCCGCACCCGTCCCCTGACCGCGGCTCGGCGGCCATCGCCCTGGCCGTCAGTGCCGCCGTGGTGATGCTGCTGGCCATCGCCCTCATCGGCGCGGTCGCCGGGATATCCGGCCAGGAAGCCTCCGCCTGCACGGCCCAGCCCGCTGCCAGCAGCGCAGCCACGTCCATCCCCGCCGCCTACCTCGCCGGCTACAAGGAAGCCGGGGCCGCCTACGGCATCCCGTGGACGGTGCTCGCCGGGATCGGGACCGTGGAAAGCGGCAACGGCCAGTCGAACCTGCCGGGTGTGCACTCCGGCACCAACGCCTTCGGCGCGGCCGGGCCGATGCAGTTCGGCGTCGGCGGCGCGGCCGGCGACACCTGGGGCGGCGCCCCCGTCCACCCCGCCTCCGAGCACACCGGCGGGTACGGCATCGACGGTGACCACGACGGCGTCGTGGACGTCTACGACCCCGGCGACGCCATCCCCTCAGCCGCGAGCTTCCTCCAGGCACACGGCGCCCCCGGGAACATGCAGGCCGCGCTGTTCGCCTACAACCACTCCAGCGCCTACGTCACCCAGGTCCTGGACTGGGCCGCCCGGTACGCGGCCGGCGGCGCCCAGGCCATCTCCGCCGCCGGCAGCCCGCTGTGCCAGCAGGCCGCCCTCGGCCCGCTGCCCGCCGGGACCGCCGGCAAGGTCATCGCCTACGCCGAGGCCCAGATCGGCAAGCCCTACCTGTGGGGCGGCACCGGACCCGGCGCCTTCGACTGCTCCGGGCTGGCCATGATGGCCTACCGCGCCGCCGGCGTCACCATCCCCCGCACCAGCCAGCAGCAATGGGCCTTCGGCAAGCAGATCCCCGCCAGCCAGGCCAGGCCCGGCGACCTGGTCTTCTTCGCCGGCTCGGATGGCACCATGTCCGCTCCCGGCCATGTCGGCATCGTCATCGCCGGCCACGACATGATGATCGACGCCCCGCAGACGGGCCAGACCGTAACCAGGCAGAGCTTCGCGGGCAGCGCCGATCTGGTGGGCTTCACCAGCCCCTGACCACAGTAGTCGAATATATGTTCTAGTATTTACCTGATGAGCAGGGACCTGTCAGATGAGACTGCCGTGGCCAGGATCATCGGGGCGGCTGCCCGGCACGCCCGGCGCTGCGCCCTGTCGGAGACCGGGCATCTGGCGGCCGTGACCGAGATCGCAGGGCTGGCCGGGGGCCGTGCTGACCTGCTCGCCCAGGGCGCCGGGATCGCCGCCGGATTCCACTGCGGCCGGGCTGACGAGGCCCGCTACCTGCGGGCCGCGCAGCTGTGCATCGAGGCCGGCGCCGACACCGGCCAGCTACACCGCTGGGCCGAGGAAGGCCGCCGCCGGGCCGCGATCACCTGGCAGCATGCCTCCCCGCCAGCCCCGCCCGCGTCCGGGCCATTAGGCGGCCTGGCACCGTCAGGGCGGCGGCTGCCGGGGGTGGCCCGTCCACGCCCGCCGCGCTGCGCGCTGCGGGCCGGGTAGCCTCCCGGGTGTGCCGAAGTCCCGGGGCCGCAAACCTGCCCGCAAGTCCGCCCGCCACCCGCGGCGCCCGGCCCGCGCCCCTGGCGCAGCGGAGCTGTGCTGGTTACGGCTGCGGCATGTCCTGCGCCAGGACGCTGCGGAGCCGCTGCAGGTCACGGCCGTGCCCGCGCTGTTCCTCGACGCCATCGCCGCCGAGCACGGCCTCCCGGCCGAGCGGTGCCTGGATGACTGCCTGAGCCTGGCCTGTGCCTACGCCCAGCTCGGCCTGCCCGCGCAGGTCCGCGCCGCCGAGCTGGTCATCACCGTCCCCGACGGCCGCCGGGCCACGCACGGCACTCTCACGCCCCGGTGGGAAGACGGCATGATCCACGGCCACGCCGTCGTGTGGCTGCCCGGCCCCGGGCACCTGGTCGACGTCACCGCCGGGCAGTTCCCGCTCATCGCGGCCGAGGGCCTGGGACCTGTCATCGCCCCCGGCATCATGCTCCCGCGCCCGGCCAGCCAGGCCGGCGGCACCGACCGCGCCGGCGTGATCTGGGGCGACCTGCAGCTCGCCTACACGCTCGCGCCCATGGCCGTGACGGCGGCCATGCTCGACAGCCCGGTCATGGCAGACCCGGACCGCCAGCCCGGCCGCCACGGCATGAACCTCGCCACCGAGACCGTGCGCCTGCTAGCCGAAAGGCTCCCCGCCCGCCGGCTCGCGATGATCCCGCACCCGCGCGCCGCCGCGCTGGCGCTGGCCGTCCGCGACCTGCCCGGGCAGCAGGACGAGAACCGCGACTGGCAGTTCATCCTCCCCGGCCCCGTCACCGCACGGCTGGATCAGATCCCGCTGCCCGACGGAACCCCGCCGCCTGCCACACCCGGAACGGGCTAACCCGGCGCATGCCAGCCGACCAGCGCCGGCTTTGGGCGGGATGACTCGGCAGGCCAGGCCACCCGGCCTGGCCGGGGCTGCTGGTGACCCGCCGCCTGATCGCCCCGGGCCGGCGTGCCAGGCTCCGGGCGGCCCAGTACAGGCAGCCGCATCTGCTCGTCGTGATCGGGATGCTCTTCAGGGCAGGGAACCCGGCCCCCATGACGGCCACCCCGGTGCCGCCCCCAGGTGGTTCTCGGGGCCGCTCGCGCTGAGGACCGGCCAGCACAGGGTCAGCTCGCGCGGCCCCGCCGGGTGTCATCAATGCGCAGCACATGTCCCGGCAAGGTGATCGCCAACGGCCCGGCCGCGGCCTCTAGCCGTTCGAGCGCCTGATCATACAGGGCGGGGTCCGAGCCGCCGATGCCCCTCCAGAGGTCAAGGTTGCGGCGCAGCTCCGCGACAAGGATTGCCTTCGCCTGACCGAAGGGCATGGGTATCCAGGAGCTGGAGGCCCCGGATCCGCGCTGGTCCTTCTCCTCAGCCCAGCTGGCCACATAGCGCCTTTCCTCGAAGGCCAGTAGCGCCCCGGCCTCCTGCGCGTCGCCCATCGCCAGGCGGGCTGACGTGAACTCGGTGCAGGTCGCCTGCGCGTCCTCGCCCGCGCCGGGGAAGGTGCGGTAACGCATCCACTTCCAGGTACCTGGCTGCTGCCGGTCTGGGCTGACCACGATGTATGAGCCATCGGGCAGTATCAGGCTGTAGCTGGTCCCGGGCCGGCCGTCGCTCTCGTGCCGGGCCTGCTGCCACCCGCTCATGACCGGATCCCGGGGCTGCCGGGGCACGGGCCGCCCTGTCCGCCACCTGGATGATTCTGCCTGACCCTCCGGAGGAGGATCTCGTAGTCCGCGGCAGGCAGGTACCCCTCCAGTTCGACGTGGGCCTGCCCGGCGTGGGCTCCGGTGTCACACCAGTAGGTGCCGCGCGGGATGAACCGCAGGCGGCCCAGGGCGCCGGGCAGCCGGTCCTGGTCATCACTCACGGTCATCTGTCCTGTGAGCGCGGAGGGCCAGGGCTTCTATATGGGTGACCTCGGAGGCGCCTGTGGAGGTCCAGTGCTCGTCGTCTTCGGTGAGCAGGCCGGGGTATTGCCCGATCACGGCGGCGAGCCGTGTCATGCCAGAGTCGTCCAGCGTCCCGCTGGCCTGGAGCCGGGCCAGGAGCTGGCGCACCTCGTGCTCGGCGCTGGTTCCGGCGACGCGGCTGAGCAGCGCCGCATCGTCCAGGCTGGCGCCGTACTCGCGCGGCGTGACCCAGGTCACGCAGATGTCCATTCGTCCTTTCCCTTCTAGTTCTCCGGCCCCGGTGCCGGGGCGGTCGTTCCTGGTGATCTCCGTGAGCTGCTGTTCTTTGCGGCGCAGGCCGGCCAGATGCTGCTCGGCGGCTGTGATCTCCACGGTCAGCAGCTCCAGGTCGCGTACGGCCCTGGCCTGGTCAGCCCGCGTGCGGGCTTGCGCGGCCAGGTCCAGGATTTCGGGATGAGCGCGGAGATAGGCCGCGACGGCGGCCCCGACGATGCCCGCTATCGTCTCGGCGACGCTCCGCCCGGCGGGGCCTCCCGCCGGGTGCAGGGACAGCCCGAGGCCGGAGCTGCCATGCCAGCCGGGGCCGGAAAGGAACACGCTGCCGGTGTACTGGCGCCCCCGGTAGGTGAACGCCTGCCCGGCTGCCGGGCAGGCCCGCGCGTGGCCGCGCCCGGTGAACTGCACCGTGACCAGGCCAGCCCGGGTGGCGACGTCGACGGCGATCCCGTCGCCGTCATCGCGCGGCCCGCCGGCTGCTGTTCCCGGCGGCGCCGCGCCGGAGCTGCCGCCTCGCGGGCTGCCAGCTGCCGGGTCACTCACCCGGCAGCCCGCTGGTGCAGGGCAGGAACTCGGTGTCGGCTTCCAGGCTGGCCATGCCGTCCGAGGTGCCGTAGAAGCCGGGGGCTTCGGCGATGATGTCTGACCACAGCGACCCGATGACCGCGGCCTTGCTGGGGAATTCCTCGGGCGCGGCGCTGGAGTCGCTGCGCCGTGCCTCTCGCGTGCAGTCCCGGCAGTCCGCGCGGTGGACGCGGAACTCACCGCTGACCAGGTAGGCCCGTATGAGCATGTGATTTCTCCTCAGGTGAGTCAGTTACGGTGCGGTTGCGGGGTGCCTGAAGCGCTGCGCGGGCCGCAGTCACTTCGGATTCCATGCGTTGTGGAGCTTGCGCAGGACGTAAGCGGCGAGGGCATCCCGCTCGGCGCCGGTACGCAGCGGGCCGGCCAGCTCCAGCAGCGGGGCGAGGGCCTCGTCCAGGGCGCTGCGGCGGGCATCGCTGCGCTCGGCGCGGATCATCTCCAGCCGGGTCTGCGCCACGGTGTGCTCGGCCCAGACGGTGCGGCGGGTGGCCTCATCGGCGGCGGAGCCGGCGTAGGCGGGGGTGCCGTGCAGCGTGATGGTCTCGTCGTGCCGGGAAACGCTGACGGTGTACTGGCTGCCGACGGCCATCCGGGCTCCGGTGCGGGAGAAGATCAGTTCCTCGCCGCTGGCATCGAGCCAGGCGTGCACCCGCTTGCCGCCTTGGCTGACGCGGACGCCGCCGTAGGTCCACACCTCGGTGGCCGGCTCCGGCGCTGCCCGGGTCATGATCGCGGCTTCTGCTGTACCAGGACGAGGTCCCAGCCTTCGGCCTGCTTGCCGGTCCAGACGCGGCTGGCCCTGGCCAGCCGGCCGGCGGCCAGGATGCCGTCGTAGGCCAGGCGGCTGAACTGCAGCCGGCCGCCCTCCCTGGCGAGCATGCGCAGCACGACGTCCTCGCCGGCCTGATGGCTACTCATGTGCCGTGGTCTCCTTCTCCTGTTCCGGCGGGCTGCCCGGACGCCGGGACCGGGCGGCTGGCCGGGCGTGGGTGGGTGCCGTGCTCATCGAGGCGTACTTCGGTGATGCCGCCGCGCAGCGGCGCCCAGCCGGCCCGCTCGACGGTCAGGGCGGCCTCACCGGCGGCCACCAGGTCACCGGCCTGGACTTCCCCGGAAGGTTCGGCCGCGTTGCGCCCGCCCGGGAATACGATCTTGAATCTGACACGGCGGCCGGGCTGCCACCGCTGGATGACTCCCTCGACGAACTCCGGGCCGAACCCGGCCAGGCGCTCACGGATGTCGTCAGCGGTCCGGACCGGGTCGCCGTCCAGGCTGGCGAGCTTCCGCTCGCCCGCGGCGTACTCAGCCTTGCCGATCTGCGGGAACGGGTTCTGGCGCAGCCCGAAGCGGTGCCACGGGTTCATGTCGGTGCCGTTGATCGTCACATTCAGCTCGATCCGGTCCATGCTGCTCATTACTCCCTTCGGCCAGTGCTGGCTGATGCTGGGCTCCCGTAGTGCATGGCGTCCCGCCCGGCACTGGTGCGCACCGGGGCGGCAAGCGCCAGGGGCTTGCGGCTCACAGGTCGTCGTCTCCTTCCCGGCCGGCGGGCTGCCCGGCCGGCCCCGCGGCTTCCAGCCGCCCCCTTACGGACACTCGCTACGCGAGCCTCCTGAACCGCGGGTCGTGCTGCCCACCGGCGGCATCCGGGTTGACGATGAACCGGTTGCCCCATTCGTCCAGATGCTCACGGTGGTCTCCCGACGGCTTGACGCACCGGTTGTAGCCGCCAGGGCCATACGGCCGCTGTGACTTGCCCTGCCACGAGGACACCTCGCAGCGGCCGCTAGCGGGCTCGCCGCCTGCCGCGAGATGCACGACGTCCCGCACGGGCAGCGGATCTCCTGCGCAGTAGCCACCGCCGGCCCACTCCACGTACTGCGGCTCCGGACCGGGGCCAGGCAGCGGGCTGACGCCGCGATGGATCCGGCGGCCACCCCGCGCCGGGTGATCGCGCTGGATGTACTCGCAACTGACGCCGTACGGGTCGTGGGCCGGGCCGATGCTGAAACCGGACTCGCACGGGAAACCGCCGCAGCTGCAGCCGGCCGGTCCGCCGTAGTCGGTGAACATCCCGCAGTCCGGCAGGTGATCCCCACACGGGCCTTCGTCCTCGTGCTCGCCGGCCATCAGCGGCTGGCTGGCAGCAGCCTCCTCGTGGTAATCGCGTTCGTCGCTGTTCACTGCGTCCTCCAGTTGGGTGATGGTGGTTTATTGCGTGGGCGTCCGGGCCTCGGACCCGGATGGCTGGGGGCGGGTGCCTGGTCGTCCAGGGGATGGGTGCCGTGGTCGTGAACGGCCGCGGGCGTGAAGGGGCCGCGCAGCGGGGTGAAGCCGAAGCGCTCCACGATCAGGGGCGCCTCGCCGGCCACCACCACGTCCCCGCGCAACAGTTCCCCGGAAAGTTCAGCGGTGTTGCACAGCCTGATGCCGGGGCGTTGGCCGGGCGGAGCTAGGGCATCTCCAGAGAGGTGCTGGATGGCGGCAACGGGTACGGCCGGGCGTGAACGCCGGGGCCAAGTGCCGGGCCGGAAGCTGTGCGCGGCTTTGCGAATCACTGGAGGGCTCCCGTCTCGCGGGCGATCGCCACGGGTGAGTCGCCAGCCCGCATCCGCTCGATGATCCGGGTCACGTCGCCGGACTCCGGGCCGGTGCCGGGCGCGGCCATGGCGGACGCGACCGCCTCGCGGATCGCTGCGCGCTCGGCGAGCACCGCCTCGGCGATCAGCCCGAGGTGCCTCGGAGCGTCCGCCGGGTACGGCTCATAGCAGAGGTTGCCCGTGTTCCGCGACTCGGCGTTGTCGAAGGCGCGGTTGGCGTGCTGCATGAACTCGAAGCGGGGCGTCCCGTCCTCGTGTGCGAGTTCGGCCAGCGGCACGGTGGCGACGCCGGCTGCCATCTTGCTGATGACCGGGTTGCCTTTGATCCGGTCGCGGGCGATCTGGTAGTCCGGGGACTCAAGAGCAGTCATGGCCGGTTCGGCTCCTTCCGGGGAATCGATTGGGGGTTCGCCGGGCGTTGGCCCGCGCCGGGCCGCTGCGGGCAGGGGGTGGGTGCCGCGTCGCCGGCGGACAGTTCACCGGAAGGTTCGGCGGTGTTGCCGGTCCCGGGGCGTCCGTCTCCGTTTTCCTGGAGTGTGATCTGCAGGCTTTCGGAGCCCTCGTACCTGGCGTATTACTCCCGGTGACAGGTACAGCCTGATATTCAGGCCGATGCGCATGTCGCCCTCGTAGGGGCCTGCATCGCAGCACAGCGGGCAGCCGACCTTGTCGAACCTGATCTTCACGTCGCCTCCTGTAGCCTGCCGTCCGCAGATGGGCTGGCTGTCTCCCCGCGACCGGGTGCGCTGGCCCCGCGCCGGGCGACCGCGTTCTCCGTCCCGCTCATGCGCGCCCCGCTCCCCCGCCGCCGGCCGGGGTCCGGGCAGGGGGCGGCGGGTTGCCGTGCCAGTAGTCCCAGGCCGCCTGGGCCGAGGGGAACGGGCCTTGCGCGCCGTCGGTGAAGTGCAGCCACCACAGGCCCTCGTCCTCTTCACCCACCGTGGGGAGCGGGTACTCGATGCTGGCGCGCAGGACTTCGCGGAGACGGCCGGGCTTGCCGCACCACTGGCACTCATCGGGGCTGTCGCGCAGGCACAAGCCGGTGTGGTCAAGGTCGTGCGGGCAGCCGTCCTCGCATTCGGCAAGCAGGCCGGTGCCGCCCTGGTAGCAGCCGTCGCACAGCAGGAGGGTCTGGGTCGCGCGGGGCGGGCCGGTGCCGTGCCCGTCCGCAGCACCGTCCTTCGGCGGCATGCCCAGCAGCCGCCGCACCACGTCGTTGTACGCCTCGCCGGGGCGCTGCTCGTGGGTGAGCACGCCGAAGATGGCCTCGTCCACCTCGATGGTGACGCCGTGCCCGGCAGTCATGCCGTAAATCACGTCAGTCTCACGTGGCATCGTCTTGTCCTTCCTGAGACGGGAGCCGGCCGGTGCCGCGCTGGGCATCCGGGAGCAGAGGGTGGGTGCCGTGCTCGTCGGTGCGGACCTCGTTCAGGCCGCCGCGGACGAGGGTCCAGCCGACGTGCCCGACGGCGAGCCCGGCTTCGCCGACGGCTACGACGTCACCGACGGACAGCGAGCGCAGCCGCCGCCGGTAATAGAGGCGGGACAGCCGGGTGGTCTCGTCGTCGCTGGGGTGGTCGTTGAACGCGGCGAACGCGTCCTCGGCGATCGCCTCGGGGCTGCGCCCGCGCGGCAGGGTCTGGTAGGTGAAGACGCGCACCATCGGGTCGCCGGGGGTGAACCCGTCCAGCGGGGCGGTGTGCCGGCCTGCCTGATCGCAGGCCACGTTGTGCCAGATGGTTACCGTGACGCCGGTCATCGCCGGTTGCCCCGCCCGGGTGCCCGCTGGCGTGCTGCCGGGGCCGGGCCGAGGTGCGGCCGGCGGCGGATCGCCAGGGTCTCAGCTTCGGTGAGCACGAAGGAGGGCAGGTGCGTACGGCCTTGCACCGTGGCCTTGTACAGGCGGTGTGTCCCATCTATCAGCAGTGCGGCGGGTGGCCCTCCGGGGACCGGGACGGTGGCGATGATCACCGGTTTGGTCAGGTCGGTGGTCAGCGCATAGTCGCGGCCGAAGCCTGGGCCGGGGCCGAGCAGCGGGATCGAGTGCGGGCTGGCGCCGGGGCCGGGGATGAGGCCGTAGGCGCGCGCCCAGAGGATGACCGGCAGCGGCTGCGCCGGGCGCGGCGCGCGGCGCAGGAGCCGCATCGCCGCCCGGACGTCGAAAAGCCACGGGCCGAAGATGAACCATTGCGGCCGTCTGTCCCCGGCGGGGGCGGCGGGCCGGGGCGGCGGCCCGCCGCCCCGGCCATCGGCGGCGGGGGCCGTCATGCGGCGCCTGCCACGGGCTCCTCGCCGGCGCCGCCGCCGGCGGGGTCGTTCCCGGCGGGGGCAGCGCCGGCCTCATCGCCGGCCGGCGAGCCGGCGTTGCCGGCGAGCCGGAAGCTGCGGGGCTTCTCGGTGGCCAGCTCCGCGTCACCGAGCTTGACGAGGGTGTCCAGGGCGTTGGCGACCGCGCCGGAGGACCGGGCCAGCTTCTTGCCGATCTGGTGCGGGGTGAAGTTCCCAGCCGGGTGGTCGCGCAGGTGCGCGGCGACCAGCTCGCGCAGCGCGCCGGGCTTGACGGCGGGTGCCTTCCTGCCGCCGGTCACGGCCTTCAGCGTGCGGCGGGCCTGGCTGGCCTGCTCGCAGGCTTCCTCGATGCCCGCCAGCGCCGCGCGGAGGTCCCCGGCCTGCAGTGCGGCGGTGACTGCCTGGGCAGCCGCCTCGATCTGGCTGGCGTGCCCGGCGATTTCCGCCGTGACGGCCGGGTCCGGTGACGTGTCCGTCCCGTCGCCGGCGGCGGGGCTGTCACCAGCCTGCTGGCCGTCGGTGTCACCGGGCGCGGCGGCCTCGGCGGTGCCGTCCTGTCCGGGTTCCCCAGCCGGGTCCTGGCTGCCGGGGCCGTCCTGGTCTCCGGCATCTGGGCTGCCGGCCGGCTGGCCCTGCCCGCCGGGTTCGCTGCCGGCGGTCGCGGGCTGGGCTGCTGTCTCGTCCTCTCCGGCGGGGCCGGGGATCGCGGGGTCACCGGCCGCGCCGTCGGTGTCCGGGGACCCGGCTGCGCCGGCGGCCTCGGGCGAAAGGCCGGCGGGGGCATCTGCTGCCGGGCGCCAGGTGTCCGGGATTCCGGGGCGGCCGCCCTTGGTGCGCCCGGCGGCGCCGGCGATCTCCAGCTCGGCCAGTGCCTTGCCGGCGGCGGTGCGGCTGATCCCGGCGGCGGTGGCGATGCCGGCGGCGGTGGCGCCATCAGGGCTGGCCGCTAGCGCGGCCTGGACGGCCGCTGCCGGGCCGCTGGCCGCCGGGCCGGTGTCGGGTACGGGGGCCGGGGCTGGCGCGGCGTGCGCCGCGCTGTGGGCCGCGTTCCGGCCGGCGGTGTTGTTCTTCCTGCGTGCCATTTCCGTGACTCCGTTTCTTCTCCGGCGGCATTATCTAATGCCTGGGTTCCGTGTTTTCTGCACGACCATCGCTCTGTGCCCGGCGTGAAGTCAAGCGGTGGACACAGATATATCTGGCTATCCTGGATAATCCGCTGACCCGATTATTAACAGGGGGAACGCAGGGCTTCCGGGCCGGGATTTACGTGCTGGATAAGCACGCGACAGCAGAGCCGTAGCACGTTTTTCACGGCGTGCTTTTCTCCTGCTCCCCAGTGCCCTTTTCTTCTTGCCTCTGGCATCCCCCGCCCGCGCGGGCGGGGGAAAGGCCGGCGGGACAGGACGGGATGGTGCTGGCGGGATGGGAGGCTGGCGACGGTGTTACTCGCTGGCCGTCACAGATCGTCCATGCCGTCCCGCTGGCAGCCGGGGTAGCTGCCGGCGCGGCCCGGCTCGCAGCCGGGCTTGCGGCATTCGCCGCAGACGGGGGTGGCGTCCATCTCGGGGGGAATCCGCAGCAGGCGCAGGTGCGGCAGCCGGAGGGGTACAGGTGCGCGCGGGCGATGCGCTCGGCCTCGTTGCCAGAAACTCTCGGCCGCGGTATCCAGGTACGCGGGTGACGGCGCCCGCCAGGGCCTCGTCGCCGCCGTCCAGTCCGAGGTCATCCGCGAGGCCGGTTTCGGTGTAGCCCGTCGCGGCGGACAGGCCAGGGGCCTGGTAAACGCCCATGATCAGCGGGTCGCCGTCTTCGATGCCCCGCAGGACGCGGCGGTAGGTTCCCTCGGGCGTACTGCCGTCGAAGATCCAGGATGCCGCCGCCTTGCCGGCGTCGCGGCCGGGTTTCCCTACGGCGGCGGTGATGTCGCGGGCTGCGGGGCCTTGCGCTGGCCGTGGCTCATGCCGCGCTCTCGGTTACGGTGATCGTGAACACCTGGCCGTTCTCCAGGTGCGCGGTCAGCGTGCCGCCCGCCGTGTCCAGGGATTCCATAGGGACGCTGCCCCACTCCTCAAAGCGGGCCTGCGAGATGTCCACGTAGGGGGATATCCAGAGAGCCCCATGTATCCATCCGGTCGCGTCGGCCACGGTCGCCGGGGTGTCCTGCACTTCCGGCTCCGCGGCGGTACCGGGCGCTGCGGGCGGGGCTGGCGCGGCGAGCGCCGCGCCGGGGATGGCAGCCTGCCGACCGCCGGCATCATTCTTCTCGCATGTCATTTCATGACTCCATCTTCTTCTCCGGCACCATTTTCCAATGGCCAGTATTCCGCGTTTTCCGCACGACCATCACTCGGGGCAGGCATGAAGTCAAGCCGCAGATGCAGGGCATTTCCCTCTTCCCCCATCCGGATCACCTCGTGAGCATCGGGCGGGGGAAACCAAGCGGCCCTATCGCTGGCTTCGCCGCCACGTATGGCCTGGGTGACCGGATAAGCCGTGGCCTGGGGCGGAATTCGCGGTGGCATAAGCGCCGGCGGCTTGCCCCGGGTCTCGTTTGCGTATGGAGGCGCGCAGTCAGCCGCCCCCATCCGGCTGGCCGGGCGGGGGCGGCGGGACCTCGATGAGGCGGTGGCAGGCACGCAGCAGGATCAGCGCGGGTGACCGGCCGGCATACGCCTCGAAGAAACCGCGGCAGATCGCCGGGCCGTAGCCGGGGTGATCCCCGTACGTCAAAGTCTGATGGCAGACCACATACGTGCCTTCGGCCAGCACCTGCCGGACGAACGCGGCCGTCTGCTCCGGGCCGAGGTGCATCTTGTCGCCGGACCGAAGGATGCAGGTCGAGCAGCGTTCAGACAGCAGCCGGCTCAGCCCGCTGGCCCGGTCGGTGATGTCCTGCCGCAGGTCCGCGCCCTCGGCTTCAGCGTCGTCCTCGTCTTCGGCCTGGGTCTTGGCCGCCCCCGGCCCGGGCTCGGGGTGAGCACGGCCGGCCTGGTCGCCGTCGCCGGCCCTGTGGTCCGGGCCGGGGTGCAGGCGCCGGCGCGCGAGGCGCGCAGCCTCCAGCCAGAATTCCTCACGGGCGGCGGCCAGGTACGTATCCGCGGCCCCGGCCATGCCCGGGTCGTCGCGGGCCAGCCCGAGGTCGGCAGCCAGGCTGTCCCGGTCGTAGTCCTGCCGCGCGGTCAGGCCGGGCACCTCGTACAGGCCCGTGATCTCCTGGTCGGCCTCGGAAATGCCGCGCAGCAGGTCCCGGTAGAACGGCTGGGCGTCAGCACCGCTGCTGTCGCCGATCTGCCAGTGCGCTGCCGCCTTGCCGTGCCGGCGCCCGAGCCGGCCGGCCTGGCGCAGCGCGGCCTGCGCCGGCTCGGGATGCGGGGCGGGCGTACTCACCGGCTGCGCTCCGTCCCGGTTTCCGCGGGCCGGGCATCGGTGGTGTTCCCGGTCAGGTGCTCGCGGGCGAGGCGCTCGGTCTCGTGCCAGAAGCTCCCGGCCGCCGCGTCCAGGTACGCGGTCACGGCGTCCGGCGGGAGCTGGTCTTCGTCGTCCAGGCTGAGGTCGCAGGCCAGGTCGGCTTCGGCGTACCCACCGTCGGCGGACAGGCCGGGGGGCGGGTACGCGCCGAGGACAGCCGGGTTGCCTTCCTCGATGCCGCGCAGCACGGCGCGGTAGGTGTCATCGGGGGTGTTGCCGTCGAACATCCAGGAGGCTGCCGCTCTCCCCGCGTCGCGGCCGAGGTTCTCAGCATCGTCGGCGATGCTGGCGGCAGGTGCTGTGGGCTGGGGGTGGCGGGCCTGCCAGGCGGACCAGAACTCCTCGTCACGGTCGGCGGGCGCGATGAAGACGTCGCCTCCGCTGCCGGGCGGGCAGGTGCGGTGATCCAGCCGCGGCGCGCTGAGCATGCGCTCGATCTCGCCGCTGGTGGCCTCGCGGTAGCGTTTCCGGGTGTAGCTGCCGTATAGCAGGACATGCATCGGGGGGCTCCCTTACCTTCTGCCTTCTTTTGCTTTCCTGGCGCTCTGGCCGGGTGCCGGCGTGCCTGCGGCTGGTGGTCAGGCCGTTTCGACGAGGATCCGGAGTTCGGAGTCGCTGTGCTCGTGCTGCCGCAGGTGCGGCAGGCAGTAATCCTTCAGGCACAGGCCGCAGTAGATGTTGCAGGCCGGTTCTCCGCAGGTGGTGCAGGGCTTCATGCCGGTTCATCGCCTTCCGGGGCCGGGGTGCTCGCGGGCGGGGCCGATGGGGTGGTCCGGGCTGGGGGCTGGCCCGGGGCGGGGGTGAGCAGGCGGACCTGGTCTCCGTCGCCAGGGAGCATGGCCAGGGTGCTGCCGGAGTCCCACTTGACGTCGAGCTGGCCATGGCGAGGGTCCCAGCGGGTGACGGTTCCCTGGTCACCGGGGCGGAGGCGGGTATCGGGGTCGTCGGTGCGGACGAGGGCGACGCCGGTCGCCGGGCTGGTAGGGGGCGGGGCTGGTCATGGCCGGGTGCCCTCCTGCCCGTTCGCCGCGCGCCAGGCGAGCCACCCGTTGACGGGGGCCGTGCCTGGGTTGCCGTCCTTGAGGTCCAGGTTCTCTCCCAGCCCGGTCAGCAGGGTCTCCTTCGCGGTGAGGCCGGAGGCGGCGGCCAGGGACTGGCCGGGGCCGGGGTCGGCGAGTTCCGCCTCCACTTCCATCAGGTAGGCCAGGGCGGTGTCGGTAAGCAGCGCGAACAGCTGCGCGGCGGTGTCTCCGTCCATGTGCCGGTAGAGGGCGGCGGCGTGCTGGGCGGCGATCTGGGCCATGTGGTCGTGGATGACCTGCCGCAGGTTCTCGTTCATCGGCGGGCGTGTCCTTATCATTTTGGGCCTAG
>WNFJ01734652.1_pt1 | contig 17835 bp, 17 predicted proteins | sample 5400461 | NCBI WGS metagenome assembly WNFJ01 (sample SAMN13153349, study PRJNA577476) | soil metagenome | isolation source: 115 cm saprolite on Douglas fir-dominated hillslope | place: USA:California | collected 2013-09-17 | reverse complement strand
GCTCGGCGCCGCGGCTCCAGGTTTCAATGACGCCATCGAGAGAGACGCCGAGGATTCCCTCCTCGGGCGATTCGAGAAGGGCGGCAAGCAAGTGCCCCCGGACCAGACCATGTGGCATGGAACTGTCTTTCAGAAAGGGGGACGACGTTCGTGTGCAAGAGGACTTTCCCGTAGGCGAGAGGTCGAGCCAGCGGGCAATACAGCGCTGTGAGCATAGCCGCAGCTATGATTCTGCAATTCTACCACTTGGACCGAGAGGCGCAAGGCTGCCGATCAGTATCGATTGTGCGTTTTAGTAACTTGGCTAAATGGAAGCCGAATAGGGACGAAAGTGCTTGGAAGGGATGAAAATTTCCTGATGAGAATTAATTGCAAAAGATATCGGACCGAGTTAGTCTCATATAGATTGTTGCAAATGACTTGCAAGGAGATCCTTTGGTTTCTTCCACTCGGCTCATTTTGTTTGGCTTATTGATGCTTTTCCTGGTCGGACTATTCTCTGCCCCTCACGCAAATGCTCAAGAGAACCCTTACATTGTCGCCTATGACCACTATCTCGAGGAGCCCGGCAACCTGGAGATCGAGTATTTCTCCATATTTGGAACCCAGAGAGGCGGAAATGACTTTCATGCCTTCTGGGGCGAATTCGAGTACGGCGTTACCGCTTGGTGGACCACGGAGCTTTACCTGGATGGCCAGACCACTTTCCAAGACAGCACTATATTCACAGCTGTCAAGTGGGAGAATCGCTTCCGCGTGCTGAAGCATGAACACTTCGTCAATCCTGTCCTCTACGTCGAGTATGAAAACAAGAACGGCGCGGACAAGACCATCAAGGAGGGAGAAGGCCACGACGTGGAATCGGACTTCCTCGTTTCGAACGCGGTGGCCCGCAAGAACCACATCCATGAAGTGGAGCTGAAGCTGATCCTGTCCAGCACCTTCAAGGGGTGGAACTTCACCGAAAACACTCTCGCGGCCAAGAACCTTTCGAATTCACCGTGGGAGTTCGGCTACGCGCTGGGCGCGAGTCGGCCGCTCGCTCTGAAAGCCTCCGCGAAACGCTGCAGTTTCTGCCGCCAGAACTTCATAGCCGGTGTCGAAATGTATGGCGGGCTTGGCGACCGTCACAGTTTTGGCCTGCATGATACTTCGCATTACGTAGCACCGGTGCTCGCCTGGAATTTGCCATCGGGCTGGACTTTGCGGGTTTCGCCGGGCTTCGGTTTGAATGACAATAGTCACCAGTTCCTTTTGCGGTGGGGAGTCGCGCGGGAAATTACGGGCTTCGGAGCGATGGTGAACCGGCTCTTTGGAGGCCGCAAGTGAAAGCAATTGTTGCGGCTCTTGCGGCTTGCACTTCCTTTCTTGCGGTTTCGTTTGCTCTGGGGCAAAGCGGGAATTCGGGCAAATCAACCACCGGCGCGGCGGCTCCACCTCCATACGATCCAGCCATTTATGCGGAGCTGCGAAAAGCGCCGGAAAAAGCCGGGAACCGCAAGAATCCACTACAGAACAACCCGGACGCCGTCGCTGCTGGCGGCATTCTCTTTGAACAGCACTGCGCCGAATGTCACGGTGACGCTGCGCAAGGTGGCAAGAAGGGGCCAAGCCTGCGCGTTGCCGAGGTGCAGAGCACCACTCCGGGGGCGATTTTCTGGGTTTTAACGAACGGTGTCGTTCGAAAAGGAATGCCGGTCTGGTCGAAACTGCCCGAACCGCAGCGCTGGCAGCTAGTGCGCTACATCCAGTCGCTTGGGGGGGCTGGTCCAGCAGCGGAATCTGCCGCGCCGAAACCTTGAGGAAGAAACCTAGTTCGAAACCTTGGCTGCATCGTTCAGAATCATCGCCAGACGCACGCCGGCTTCCGCAAGACCTGTCTCCGCAGCCTTGGCAGCATTAGTTTGATAAGCCTCGCCAACGGCAAGGTGCTTCTCGAGCATGCGCTTTCCCATGTGATTGTTTTCGGCGCAGCTCTTCAATTTCAGGTCCGGTTCGATGCCAATTTTTTCCGGGAAGGCATCGTACACGGCGGTCTCCGCTCGTTCGTGGCTTTCCCAGGCCCAATTATCGACGTGGATGCCCGCAGCTTCCCATGCGGCGCTCTCCGCGTGAAACTTCTCGTCCAGTTTGTCGGCGTAACGTCGTGGGTTGGAGATTTCCATGTCGCGTTCGACAATCTCGGTGTCCCAGACCTGATGAAGATTCGGAGAATAGTCTTCACGCTCCGGATGCGAAAGATTAGGCACGGGATCATAGTCGAGGTATTTCACCGGGATGCAAGTTCCCCCGATATCTCCGTTACTGATCGCGTGAAGCGGCTGATGCAAGTCGCCCACAAAATGGATCAGGTAACGGATCGCTTCGGCGCGCCTCAGGGGATCAGCGGACTTGTCTTTCAGGATGGCGCGCTGCTCCTCAATTGCGCGGGTCACACACCCATAGTTCCCGCAGTAAGCGTCCTCGAGGGGACCTTGGTGCTTTCCACGGGGAATATTGATGTAGTGCCATGGTCCGTTATCGCGCTCGTCGCGAATGTCATCAGCCCAAGTTGATGCGTCCGCTATCGGATCAGAGAGGACATTGCCGCAATAGCGCTTCAGCTGTGGATCGATAGGGTTCTCGCTGAGGAGCTTCTGGACCAGTTGGCGAGCCTGAGGCGTCAGGTGCTTGCCCGCGATAAATGCGACAGCTTGATGCCCTCTGCAGCCCCAGGCACCTGCCGGTGGCACAGCCGCAAATATGAATAGCACGCTTAGAGAAAACGAAATCACGTAGGTTCTCATACCACGCACCTCTGCATCAAAAGTTCTATGCCTGCCGCGCATAGCCCTTCATTACCAGCGGGGGACAGCCTAAGTGGTCTTTAGGCAACCTTAGAATAGGCCATCTACAGCTGCACTTGACAAGAACGTACCTCAACGATAATTTAGCGGCACTTCGAAAGTAGCCGATGGTTCTCTCACCCTCAGTTTCGAGGCGAGTTCTTTTCGTTGTTCTCCCTATTGCTGTGCTTCTTTCCGATTTCATTTCTTTTCCCGCGGCCTATGAAAATCGGCCGGCAGTCCGGACTGTCAATCTGATGTCGTTGCTGGCGGCTGGCAAGACAAAACTCGGGGTATTCCGGGCCCACGACATGTTTGTGTCTGTGGATGACCTCGTCGCCGCCGACTATCTAGCCGATCTCCAGAGTAGTCGAAACGCATTGGTGCTCTCAGGTTTCAAGGATGAAGACAATCAACTCAAGGTGGCCGCTCTAGGGACAGCTGTCCTCAAGAAGCTTCAGTCCGTCTCGCCTATTGAACATGACGAGGTTAGCGAGAAATGGAACCAAAGATCATATATTCATCCCGGCGAAGTCTTGATCACTGAATTCCGCGCGGCTCCAGAGGGGCACAAAGAATTTCCCGTTGACGCCCTTTACACCATAATATTCACGGACGGACAGTCAATAGACAGCAAAGAGTTAACTAAGGGCTTGACTACCGTCATCGAGCTGGCGAATGAGCACCACATCCAGAACTTGATTCTTCCGTGCTTGGGAAGAAACTGGGAACACTCCAAAGATTCCTATGCCACATCATTCTCAGTCATCTTTTCATCGTCTTTCGCTTCCGTACAAGCGGATTCCCATTCCCCAGCTATTTATCTCTCCCTTTACAAAGAATGGCCCTCCTTTGAACTTGAGGACGCTATCGGCAATCTTAATTCTGAATGGGGTAAAGTAGCCTTCGGGACTCCGACTGTTCACATGCGCCGACTGTATCGCGTCAAATACCGTACAACCATTCTTGCTTGGTTTCTATGCCTCTCGGTTTGCAGTTTTGTGATCTTTCCAGGAGTCAAAAACTTTCTAATTATCACCGTCGCGTTCCTTACGATGGCACTTGCCTCCGACGAGTTGGTTCGGTTTCTAACTGAAGGGCGCCCCTCGCTCGAAAACACGCTCCATTACGTGGTCTTGGCTGGGCTCGCTATAGCTTTCCCAGTTATTGCTGCCTGGGATCCAAAGGATCTGTTTAAGCCTCGGACTTCCTCCTGAGGTTCAGTTGAGAATGCTTGAGCAAGAACAAATCTCTGCTATTGACAAACTTCCGGTTCAATTGTCGATCCGACTGATTTTGGATGATTTGGCGTTCAGCAACGCGCTTCCCGGCTGGTTCGATGCTATTTCCATCGATTATTCGGCTCGCGAATTCATCATTCGGCAAAAACTGAAGGCCTATCTTGGCGGTGCTGCGCCTCCAAGCTGCTTCAGCGTTTTGGTGCCTAGAAAGTCTGGAACGAAAAAGCTTTGGACCATTCCGTCAGTCAACGACCAAATCGTCCTCCAAGCCCTCGTTTCGTCATTCGCTGAGAAGCTAGACGAAAAATGTCTCGACGAGCGTGTGTTCAGTTACCGCTACAATCGACAGCCCGAACGGCTTGCCCTAACGGACGATTCGATCGCTGCCTGGACGCGATTTAAGGACGAAACGAAGCAGCGCTGCATTAATGGCGGGTGCCTATTGCAATTTGACTTGCAAAACGCGTTTCAGAGTATCAATCGAAAGAATTTCTACGATTTTCTCTCGAGTTTCGCGAGCGTTCCGGTGCTTACTCTTCTGGAACGACTTCTGGATTCCTTCTCGCCGGAAAGCGGCTTGCCTATGGTTAGTGACTCAGTTTTCTTTCTAGGGAACGCCTATCTTAGCCAGGTCGACAAAATTGTCCGGAAACATGCTCCAAAGTTCATCCGCTTTGTGGACGACTATCGAGTGTTTGACGAATCCAGAGAAAGACTCGAGAACTCCGTGAAGCGAATCACTGCCGATCTCGAAAAGGCGGGCTTCCGAATTAATCCGGGAAAACTCAAACTTGGAAGTGCACAAGAGTTTCTGGATGTTGCCTCCAAGCTCCGGTATGGTGCAGACATCGATGAGAATGGCTACGTGCGCCCCACCGTGCTGCGAGGTTTGATGAGAAAGGAAGACATCGTATCGACCATATCCACCTCACTCGACAATCCAGATAAATACTTGAATGAAGGTTTTGGGCGCTTCCAACTCGGAGTGATCCGAAAATTTCGCTTTAACGAAGCTGTTGCAAACATAGTGAAACCCGACGCGCCAACGACCGGCCTAACTGACCTTTTGTCCGGAGACGTGAGCTTGGTGCGCCGGTTCTATGAGCTGCTGCAGACGTATTCCAACGATCAGAGCGAGGTATGGAGAACTGTGTGGTTGCTCTATGTGGCCAAGGATTTCGATGTCAAAACAATCTCGGAAAAAGACGGAAACATTGCCGCGCAGCTAAAGGCAACTCTTGACTCAGTTCGATCTAGCTCCGGGTCGGCGTCAGTGGTGAGACTGTGGGCCGACAAGAATGCGGGAATTCGAGTGCGTGACGACGACGTGAGCCGTTTGCATGATCTGGATTACATCCAAAGTGGGGAACTCCATTGCAAGGAGTGCAACAAGTGAGAGTCAATCGTAGATCGTTTGTTGAAATTCTAATTGGTGCGGTTGCTTTCGTCACGGTTCGGTGCCACATTGGCCCGTCCGTCCGCCAGCCGAGCCCGATCTCGTGTTTTGTCGCCGGTGTACGCTTCCATACGATCCCTACTAACCTCGAAGTCGGCCAGCGACTTCTTGTCAGGGAAGAACTCTTCCGCGGCAAGAGGGCTCTTGCGATCTGTACTCGCGATTGCGTGCGAGTCGGTTTCGTCCCGCGTAATCTTGTCGCACGGCTTGAGGGACTGCAGATTCCTGGTGCCCTCGTGGTTGCCCTTGACAGGTACGCGGTTCCATGGAAAAGCCTAATGATTTCGTTTGTGACTGAGCGGCTACCTAGGAGCTGAGCTCCCCTTTGTTCTCTGGTATACCTCAATCCACTCAGGCACTGAGCCAGCGCCCGATCGGTTTCCAGGATTCGGTGTGGTCGCAGATCACGCGCAACGCCGCGGTGATGGGAATAGCCAGAACCAATCCCATGCCGCCCCACACCCAGCCCCAGAAGAGCAGCGCGACGGTAATCGCCACGGCATTCAAGCGCACGCGGCGGCCCACCAGTTGCGGCGCCACCAGATTGATCGCCAAGACGTGGATGGTGGTCAGCGTCGCCGCAATCAGCACGAACTGCCCAAGCGTTCTCCACTTCGCCAGCGCAATGATAAACGCCGGCAGCCAGGCCAGTACTGCTCCAATGTACGGCACCATGTTCAGGAGTCCTGATGCGATGCCCGTGAGGATGGGATATTCCATGCCGATGATCCAGAAAAACAGGCTGCTCGCCGCGATGACTACCAAGGTGACGATGGACATTCCCGCCAGGTAGTCACGCAAGACATCGCGCAAATCCTCGAGGGTCTCTTTGACTTGCGTTCGCCGGGAAGCAGGAAAAAGCTGCAGGGTGCCGTGCCAAAGTTCGCGCTTCTCCGCCAGCATAAAAAAAACCAGGAAGGGCAGGAACGTGACTTCCAGAAACAGGGCATACAGGGAGCCGATGCCGCGAAAGATCAGCGTGCGAACGATGCTAGGTTCGGCCCGGACCGTTGTTACGGACGACGCACCTTGCTCCGGTGCGATCTGCGAAACCTGTCCCTCGATTCCCCTAATCTTGCCTTCCACCGCGCCGCCCACCTGCTGCAGCACGCCGCTGTATTTCGGCCAGTTTTCGGCAAAATCCGCAGTGCGTGTCCACAGGCCGTAGCCTACCGTCGCCAGGACCAACACCATGACCATGGCGCCCAGCGTTCGCGGAAGGCGCATTCTTTCCAGGATTTCCACCGCGGGATCCAGAAAGTAGGCCAGCAAAATCGAAAGGAGCAGGGTGATCACCACTCCCGCGGCGTAATAGAAGAAGAGCAGAATGATGGCCGCCGCGAGCACCCTCATGCTGAAGTTTGAGCTTGTTAAGCGAACTATCGATGGCGGTGTTTGCGTGGCGGACACGTGCGACTCCGGTGCTCCACGTTAGCACACTCTCGCAATCCGATAGCGGTCCGGCGCTTTATTGTTTCGATGCTGCAAATCCGAAAAGTTTGCTCGCCCTGTTTTTCAGATTGCACGTTGCGCAAAAGACGTCAGGGAAACCACGTTGTAGAGCCGCTCTTTTTCCGTGTGTTAAGCTTTGTTTGGGCCAGCCACAGATCAGTTCACCCCGACCGGGCCAGGACCACACTCTGGAGAGACGGCTTTTTCCCATGGCCAAAGAGCTTTTCGGAACCGACGGGATTCGCGGCGTCCCGGGCACGCCGCCGCTGGACGACGCCACCCTCTTTGCCACTGGACGGTCTCTGGGCGCGTATCTCAGGCGCGAACACGGCGCCGCTCAGGTTCTTATCGGCATGGACACTCGCGAATCCGGCCCGCACATCGCTTCTGGCTGCGGGACTCGCGCAGGCTGGTGCGACGGTGGCCTTCGCAGGAGTGATCACCACTCCGGGCGTGGCTTGTCTTGTTCGCCAAAATGATTTTCAAGCCGGCGTGGTGATCTCCGCCTCGCACAATCCATTTCAGGACAACGGTGTGAAGTTGTTTTCGCACGCCGGGATGAAATTCCCTGACGTTGTCGAAGAAAAGCTCGAGATGGATATCTTCAAGCACAGGGCTGATGTCACGCCAAAAAACCTTCCTGAACTTGTTGCCGACGAATCCCTGGACGCCGAGTATCTAGCCTTTTTGCGGAAGAGGTTCATTGCCGGTGCTAAGCTGGCTGGGTTCCGCATCGTGCTCGATTGCGCCAATGGCGCGGCTTACAAGCTGGGCCCGGAGCTGTTCCGCTCGGTCGGAGCCGATGTTGTGGCAATGGGCGTTTCGCCTGACGGGCGCAACATCAACGACGGCTGCGGGTCGCTGCACCTGGAGGGCTTGCAGAAATGCGTGGTCGCGGAAAAAGCGCGGCTCGGTGTGGCGTTCGACGGAGATGCTGACCGCGCGCTCTTCGTCTGCGAAAACGGGAAAATTGTGAATGGAGACGGCGTGCTCTTGGCCGCGGCGCGCTTCCTGAAATCTCAGAATAAGCTTACAGGTGACCGCGTCGTGGCTACTTCCATGTCCAACCTGGGGCTCGAGCGCGTGCTTGCGAGTGAAACTATCATGCTGGCCCGCGCCGCTGTCGGCGATCGCTACGTTCTCGAAGAAATGCTGCGCAGCGGCAGCGTGCTCGGTGGGGAGCAGTCCGGGCATATCGACGATAGCCCGGCTGGCGACGGACTGCTCACGGCAGCAAAAATTGCTTCGCTCGTTTCCATGCACGGCAAAATCGAATCGCTTGTCGAGGGTCTCAGGGATTATCCGCAGATCATCGTCAACGTGAAAGTGCGCTCGAAACCGCCGCTGGAAACGCTTCCGGAAGTTTCCCGCGCTTTGGCGGAGGCTGAATCCGTGCTTGGCGTGAATGGCCGCGTCGTGCTGCGCTACTCCGGCACCGAGCAGCTTGCGCGCGTGATGGTGGAAGCCGAACATGACGCTGACGTCCAGCGCTTCAGCCAGTCGCTCGCTAACGCCCTCCGCTCCTCCATCGGAGCGTAATCTCCTCATCCCTGCGAAATCTCTGTGTCGGCGCGTGCCCCGGCCTGGTCGGGGTGTCTGTGCGGTATCTTTTCTTCGATGCCCTGAGGAACTTTTCGCCTTCTCGCGACATTACACTTAGTGAAGGATTCAGGCCGCTTACCATGCAAGACGCACTGCCGACGCTCGTTCTAAACTCGGAGGCTCTTCCTCGACACGCCATGGACGAGACGCCCAGCAACCAAACGAATCCGGCAAGCTCACCCGCGTCCACCAGCACCGGCGTCAGCGACGAACGGCTTATGCTCGCCTTTTCGAAAGGCTCCTCGGATGCCTTTACAGAACTCTTCTCCCGGTACAAGCAGCCGATCTATGGATTTTTTCGCCGCCGCGTCGCGGAACCCGCTCACGCCGAAGAGCTCACCCAGGAAACGTTTCTCGCTCTGCTGCGTGCTGCCGCCCGCTATGAACCGCGGGCTCTTTTTCGTACTTACCTCTACGCTATCGGCATCAAGATTCTCCGCGCGCATCGCCGCAAAGCCGCTTTTCGCGCCACGTTCTTCGGCCACGAAAATTCCGCGCCTGATCCTTCCAAGCAGGATGCCACCGAGTCGGGCCTGTGGGTCCGCCGCGCGGTCGAGAAACTCGACTCCCTCGACCGCGAGATTCTCATGCTCCGAGAATTTGAACAATTGAGCTACGCGGAAATCGCTGACCTCTTGCAGCTTCCGCAGAACACCGTGCGATCGCGCCTCTTCCGCGCCCGCAACGCACTGCGCAATTTGCTCGAACCGCCTGCAGAACGTTCAACGAAGGACGCGCCGCAGCCCATCGCCCAGAAAGGGGAACGCGCATGAGCACCACCACGCATCCCTTCGCTCCCGAAGAAATCATGGCTTTCGTTGACGGCGAACTCTCCGCCGACCGCGCGCAATCCGTCTCCGCCCATATCGGCCAATGCGCCGAGTGCGCCACCGTTGCTGCCAATCACCGAGGATTGTCTGAGCAGATGACCTCTTGGCGAGTCGAGCTAGCTCCGGCGCGCCTGGCGGATCGGTTCTCGACTGGCACAAGGGAAGAGGCTTCAAGGCTTGACGTCTTAAAGCGACGCCGCTCTCCTGTGTTTAGGTATGCCATTGGGGTCGCTTCCAGTCTTGCGGCTCTTGTGCTTCTGCTCGCCATCTCAATCCCTAACCTGCTGCGCTCGAAAATGGCCGCCAACGAGGCCAGTCAAATTGCTCGTCAACGCGCCGAAGTAACATCGAAAATCACAGCTCTTTACTCGACGGTGCCTAGTGCAGGTCCAAGGTCAGGTCACGGAGAACGAGCGGATAAAGGTGAAGGTGAAAGCGACGAGGAAAAGGAAGAGTCAATTCACCCGCCTCGGTCCGGTCTAACATTGGCAGCCCCTATGATCGCGCGCACAGTCTCGCTTTCCATGGTGGTGAAGGAGTTCGACGCAGCGCGTCTCTCGCTAGACGCCATCCTAGCCCGACACAATGGCTACTCCGCAGAACTAAACGTTGCAACGCCGCAGGGCGCCGCGCGCACGATTCGAGCTTCGTTGCGCATTCCCGCACCTCAACTCATCGCCGCGGTTGCAGAACTCAAAGCGCTCGGCCGTGTTGAAAACGAAACCCAAGGCGGCGAGGAAGTCACGCAGCAGCACGCCGACCTCGTCGCACGTTTGAAGAACTCGCGCGAGACTGAGCAGCGTCTTCAGGACGTTCTTCGTACGCGCACCGGCAAAGTGAAAGATGTCCTGGAAGTCGAACAGGAAATCGAGCGCGTGCGCGGCGAAATCGAGCAGATGGAAGCCGCGCAACAAACTCTGGAGCATCGCGTCAACTTCGCCACGATCGATTTGAAACTTGCCGAAGAGTATAAGGCGCAGCTCACCACGCCAGCGCCCTCGGTTGCAATGCAGCTGCGCAACGCAATCGTCGATGGTTTTCGCGGCGCTTTCCAGAACCTCCTCGCACTCGTTGTGTTTTTCGCCGAATCCGGTCCTACTCTGCTGCTCTGGCTGATGATTCTGGCGCCTCCAGCATGGCTGCTCTGGCGGCGATATCGCCGGTCCCTCGCGATGGGTTCTTCCTTTGCGGGTTGATTCTCTTACGACGCCGCCTCGAAGAAGGCGCATGATGATGATTTCCGTTAACGTGCACGCCAGAAACTTGACACCGGCTTCAACAAGCAATCGGCCATCACGTTACTTTCAGTTTCCCAGCTGGCCGCAAGGGAGCCCCATTACGGTTCTGGTATCAGGCTTCGAAAGGCTCCCGAGCCTATGGCCGCAGAACGCTCCCAAAGAATGTAGGATACCGATGAGATTCTGTGGGATTTTGTAGGCTTTAGCCCCCGGAAATCGGGCATGGAGGGCACACTTTGGGGCTAACCGCCGTGGTTTCAATCAGCTCCGGGTCTCTAATAGAGATAGACTACCTGGCATGCGGGCGGTTTGCTCTCTATTCAGCAACATACAAGATTGGCTTCCCGGGGTGGCCGGAACCGATCCTCGACTCGGTTACCGGTTTTGGGGCGTCAATTACGAAAAGGGGGCTTGCACCAGCCCCCTTTTCCATTTTCAGCTACCCTTTCTACCCAGGCTCCACCAGACCTGCCCAATGTCTAGTCAATCCGAATAGGTATGTGTCTAACGGACGCTTCCTGCGCCGGGAAGAAACTGATACCGCGAGGCAACGGATCAGCTACACGACGAAAAGCCCATGGTTTCAGGCTCCGCCTCTAACTTTCCACCGTCAACTATGAACTGTACGCCAAAAAAATGAGCGGCCGCTGGGGGCAGCGACCGCTCGGGCGTGGGGATGGAGGGTACTGTAATCCGAAGTTAGTCCGGTTTTTCTGGCCGTTCTGCTGCGCTCGCGAGCAGCAGGACGACACACAGGAGCAAACAGGTTACAACCGTAGTGTTACTCCAGAAAAACCAAACCACTCCCGACTACTTGCCTAGTTTGCTTCGTATTGAATTTTCCGTCGATGGGTCGCTAGGTTCATTCTCACCGGTACTTATCTTTGCGCCTCGCGTACTCCTCTCTGGTACCGTCGTACCTCGCTAATTCTGTCCTTGAATTTCTGCCGGGAACATTTTGCGGGCGCCGCTAAAGATTTCGGATGATTTGCTCAAGGATATTCGTAAGCTCTCCCAATTGCTGCTGCTCTTTCTCCGAAAACGACGAGAGCGCTTTCGCCAGAGATTCCACGCGGCGCTTGCGTCCAGCTTGGAGGATCTTCGTGCCTTTGGCGCTTGCTTCCAGCCGCACGCGCCGCCCATCTTCCGTTTTTCTGCGGCGGACGAGGCCGGCGCGCACGAGGCCCGCTACGATGCGGCTCATGGTCGGCGGACGAACTTGCTCAATCTCTGCAAGCTCGCCAAGAGAACGTGGACCACCTCCCAGCACCAACACCGACAGGGCCGAGAGCTGCGCCGGGCCCACACCGCTTTCGCGGTCGCGCACGCGCAGCCGGCGAAGCAGGTGAATAGCCGCGGAGTGCAGCCGGTCGGCGGTCTCGAATGTTTCCCCGCCCGCAAGACGTTTGGACTTGACATCCGTCATAGAATATAGTTAGCTATGCTAACTAAAATGCTCCCGGAGGTACAGCACCCATGAGCACCGCATCTTCGAGCCTCGGAATCACCAACATCGGCCAAATCGCCATCAATGTGCATGACCTGGAGCGCGCCACGGCATTCTACCGTGACGTCCTGGGTCTGCCGCTGCTTTTCACGGTCCCGAATCTAGCATTCTTCGACTGCGGCGGAGTGCGGCTGATGCTGAGCCGCGCAGAATCGGCGGAATTCGACCATCCCAGCTCTATCCTGTATTTCCGCGTCCCGGATCTGAATGCGGCTTACCAGCGTCTCGTTGAGTTGGGCGCGCAAATTTTTGCGCCGCCGCGCCTGATTGCGCCCATGCCCACGCACGATCTTTGGATGGCGGCGTTCCGCGATACCGAGGGGAACATTCACCAATTGATGAGCGAAGTTCCCCGCGCGAAATAGCTTCTCCATCGGCGGGACCTGTCTACAAGCGCCCGGCGGATTACGGTATCCTTCTACCTCCATGCATGACCTGAATTATTTCCGCGATCACCTGGACCTCTTTGCTGACATGGCGAAGAAGCGCGGCGCGACGCTCGACCTCGACGCTTTTCGCGAACTCGACAAGGAGCGCCGCGAACTCATTACCGCGACCGAGCAACTCAAAGCGCAGCGCAATAGGGCCGGCGACGAAATCGCTCGGCTTAAGAAGGAAAAGCAGAACGCCGACTCGTTGATCGCGGAAATGAAGCAAGTCTCCGAGCGTATCAAGCAGTCGGACGAACGCATCTTTGGACTGGACGCCAAGCAGCGGGAACTTCTTCTCATCATCCCGAATGTTCCACACGCATCCGTGCCAGTCGGAGCCAGTGCCGCCGACAATAAAGAAGTCCGCCGCTGGGGCGCGCCTCCGAAATTCGATTTCGCTCCCAAGCCGCACTGGGAAGCGGGCGAACGCGCCGGCATTCTCGATCTTCCGGCCGCTACGAAAATCACCGGCGCGCGCTTCGCCGTCTACAAAGGCTGGGGAGCGCGCCTCGAGCGCGCACTGGCTAGTTTTTTCCTCGATGTGCACACGCGCGAGCACGGCTACACAGAAATCCTTCCGCCCTTCCTGGTGAACACCGCCTCGCTCACTGGTGCAGGCCAGTTGCCGAAATTTGCAGCCGACCTCTTCAAGATCCAGGACACGGACTTCTGGCTCACGCCCACTTCCGAAGTCGAACTCCACAATCTTTACCGTGACGAGACCATTCCCGAAGAAAAACTCCCCATCCACGTCACCGCCTGGACGGCCTGCTTCCGCTCCGAAGCCGGCGCCGCCGGAAAAGACACCCGTGGCATTCTCCGCCAGCATCAATTCCAGAAGGTCGAGCTTTTTAAGTTCACCCATCCGGAGAAAAGCTACGAAGAGCACGAAGCTCTAACGCGAAATGCGGAAGCCATACTTCAAAAATTGGGATTACACTACCGCACCGTGCTCCTTTGCACGGGCGACATGGGCTTCACTTCTTCCAAAACGTATGACCTCGAAGTCTGGCTGCCTTCGAGCAACGAATTTCGCGAAATTTCTTCCTGCTCGAACTGCGAAGCGTTTCAATCGCGCCGCGCCGGCATTCGCTTCAAGCCCAAGGGTGGGGGCAAGAGCGACTTCGTTCACACGCTGAACGGTTCCGGGCTCGCCGTTGGTCGCACGTGGATCGCTGTGGTGGAGAATTATCAGCAGGCGGATGGGTCCATTCTGATCCCTGAAGCCTTGCGCCCATACATGGGCATCGACCGGATTCCGGCAATGAGCTAGTGTTTAAAGCGCCCCGAGGATCTAATATTGTGCTTGCACAGCAATCGGGGCTGCTTACCTCTATTTTCCATCTAAACTATTGTAGGTAAAAGACTTAATCAGAATTTGGCTCATTTTGCACAAAATGGCAGCGCACAATTCGTCTCGCAACCTCTTGAAATCACACCTTTTCGTTTGACGGGCCCTTTTCGCCTTGCATACACTCGCTTGAAGGCCCAAATGGGGGTTGTTAAGCAAACCGGCAGTTAAGCAGACTCATTTATTACTATGAACTTGTTGGGACGCGTGGTGAGATTTCTATTCTGGCTGCTGTTTGTCTCCTGGAGCGTTTGGCTGCTCCGCCGCCTCGTTGGCTGGCTGCTCCGAGATTTTGCGGCCAAGGCCGGTGCACCTCCCGCGGCACAAACCACCGTTGCGGCGCGCCACTTGGTGCGCGACCCAGTTTGCGGTATGTATGTGGACGAGACGTTGTCCATTCCGTTTCGGGAAGAGGGCGAGCTTCTCCACTTCTGCTCCGCCGCCTGCCGCGACGCTTACGACGTCAACGTCAAGAAGTTCGCGGCAAACGGATAAGCAGAATTTCTTTTAAGCGAGTTTTGCAAACGGGCCAAGTGAAAACAGAATTTCTAAGACAAATCGCGTAGACGAAAGGACCGACGCCGATGGCCACGGTCGCAAAGCCCACAGCTCCGACAAGACAAATAGGCACACCTCCGATGGTGCCGCGCATCGCTCCCCGCGAGGACCTGAATCCTTTTCGCATCGCGCAGATTCAGTTCGACATGGCGGCCGAATTCCTGAAGCTCGATGTTGGTCTACGGCAGATTTTGCGCACTCCCAAGCGCGTGTTGGAAGTTTCCCTGCCCACGAAGATGGACAACGGCCAGGTGAAAGTGTTCACCGGCTACCGCGTGCAGCACAACGTATCGCGCGGTCCCGGCAAGGGCGGCATCCGCTTTCATCCCAATGTCACGCTCGACGAAGTAAAGGCGCTAGCTGCCTGGATGACCTGGAAAACCGCCACCGTGAACGTCCCGTTTGGCGGAGCCAAGGGCGGAGTGATCTGCGATCCAAAGCGCATGTCCAAGAGCGAGCTCGAGCGCATGACGCGCCGCTATGCCAGCGAGATCCTGCCCATCATCGGACCGTCCCAGGATATTCCCGCGCCCGACGTCTACACCGACGCGCAAACCATGGCCTGGATCATGGACACCTACGCCATGACTGTGGGCCATTCCGCACATGGCGTCGTCACCGGCAAGCCGGTTTCCATCGGCGGCTCCGAAGGACGCGGCGAAGCCACCGCCCGCGGCTTGCTCTACGTGGTGGAGGAAGCCTGCAAGCTAAAGAAAATCTCGCTGCGCGGCGCAAGTGTCGCGATCCAGGGATTCGGCAACGCCGGTGCCACCGCTGCACGCCTGTTCGCCGAGAGAAAAGCTAAAATCGTCGCCCTCAGCGACACCCGGGGCGGCGTCACCAATTCCCGAGGCATCGATCCCATCAAAGCCATCCGTTATAAGGAGCGTTCCGGCACCGTCGTGGGCATGCCCGGCGCGTCGCGCATCACCAACGACGAACTCCTGACCATGAAGTGCGACATCCTCATCCCCGCGGCCCTCGAAAATGTCATTACCCTGCACAATGCCGAGGCCGTGAAGGCTCGCATCGTCGCCGAAGCCGCCAACGGCCCCACTACGCCGCACGCCGATGAAATCCTTGCGCGCCGCGGCGTCATCGTACTGGGCGTCACCGTCAGCTACTTCGAGTGGGTGCAGAACCAGGAAGGGCTGATGTGGGACGTCGACGAGGTCAACGCGCGCCTCCAGAAGATCATGGTCCGCGCCTTCCACGAAATGGTAGACACCATGCGAAAGCATCACGTGCCCCCGCGCGCTGGGGCGATGATCCTCGCCGTGGGCCGCGTCTCCGAAGCCACTTTGGTCCGCGGCTTGTTCCCGTAAGAGAATTGCTTTCAGCAGATCACTGTGGCTTCTGGCCAGTTCCGGGAATCGGTATCGGCGTCTTAATGTCTTGCAGCTCGGGCGGTATGCCCAGAATCGCGTTAGTATTCTGGGCAACGACGATAAGCCAAGTGCCGTTCCGCTTTTCTGCAACCATGGTCATCATGCCGTAGCGTGGCTCCTGGCGACGTGTGCCATCGAAATTCTTGTCGCCCTCAATTTTCCAGCTCCAGTGAACAACGGCCATATCTGGCCGCAGGAGACGTACCGTTGTTTGGAGTGGTCTGAGTGTCGACTCCTTGAACCGTCCACTGAGCAAGCGCACATGAAATTTCTCAAAATCCGCTCTGCCATGCAGGTAAGTGGTCGCAACGGTCACAAAATCCACATCGTCCGCCACGATTTTCGCGAGTTCATGGCCATCGTGCTTCGCCCAGGCATCGCAGAAAGCCTGCGGCAGATTGCCCACGGCCTCTTCATCTGATTTCGTCTGAGCACAGACAGACAAGACCGCACCGGTGAACAGTGACAGGAAAGCAAGCAGAAGATACCTCATTTGCCTTGACTCCTCATTCGAACGTCGGGCCGACGGCTGTGAAGGGCGATCGATGGCGCGAATTTTGGCACGAAGGTGAAGTTTCATCAAATTTTTGTTGCGTTGTAGGAACAGCGCGCGTACATTCGCAGTTGCCGGTCCGTTTCGCGACGAGACCGGCTATTTTCGTCGTTGGAGTAAAAAAATACGATGAGCACGAACGGACACGGCCACCCAGCGCCGCCCATCCTGCTGACGATCGCAGGATTTGATCCTTCCTGCGGCGCCGGCACGGCCGCCGATTTGAAAACCTTCTCCGCGCACGGCTGCTATGGCGTCGCCGCCATCACGTCTCTCACGGTGCAGAACACCCAGGGCGTGGAAACGGTCCACAACACTCCCAGCGCGGAATTGCGCGCGCAACTCGATGCGCTAACCAACGATTGCGATATCGCCGCGGTGAAAATCGGGATGCTCGGCAATCGCGGCAACGCCGTCGCCGTTGGCGAATTCCTCGACGCCCACAAGTTTGCCCATGTCGTGCTCGATCCGGTTATGAAATCATCCAGCGGCGCGGAGCTCCTCGACGCCGCAGGCATCAAGTACCTCGCCACCGAACTCCTCAAGCGCGCCAGCGTCATCACCCCGAATGTCCCGGAAGCCGAAATTCTCACTGGGCTGACCATCAAAGACCTGGCGGACATGGAAGCTGCCGCGCGCAAGCTGGTCGAGATGGGCGCCCGCGCCGTGATCGTCAAAGGCGGCCACATGGAGCGCGCCAACGACGTGCTCTTCGATGGCACGGGAACTTTTCAGCTAGTCGGTGACCGCGTGAAAGAAGAAACCTTGCACGGCACGGGATGTACGTTTGCTTCGGCATTCACCGCCCAGCTCGCCGCCGGCCGCCCTCTGTTCGAAGCCGCCACCCTCGCCAAAGCTTACGTTACGAAAGCCATCGAAAAGGGCTACCCTATCGGCAAAGGCCGCGTCCCGCTCGACCATTTCTATCGCCAGCGCATTGAGCCGCCCGCCCGCGGCATCCACGAAGTGCCACAGCACGGCATGCACCCCGCCGCCGAACCCGCGGCCCACTGAAAATCGGCCGCGCTCGTCGGCATCCCGCAATGCAGTTCTCTGGGCTCTCTGTGTCTCTGCGTTTAGTTTCTTTATCGATGAAAGACGACGCGGCCCGCAACGATGGTGGCCGCCGGTCCGCCTTTGAAGGTCCGCCCGTCGAAGGGAGAATTCTGCGACTTGCTTGGTGAATCCTGTACCTTGTACGTCCAGGCGTGATTCATCGAAAAAATTGTAAAGTCCGCAGGCTGCCCTGCGGCAATCTTTCGTTCCATGCCTAGAACACGCGCCGGGCCAGCGGTAAAAAGCTCGATCATGCGCATCAGCGAAAGCCGCCCGCTATGCACCAATTGTTCCAGCGCGAGCCGTAGCGCCGTTTCGAATCCGAGAATCCCAAACGGCGCGCGATC
>WNFJ01570957.1_pt1 | contig 17835 bp, 21 predicted proteins | sample 5400461 | NCBI WGS metagenome assembly WNFJ01 (sample SAMN13153349, study PRJNA577476) | soil metagenome | isolation source: 115 cm saprolite on Douglas fir-dominated hillslope | place: USA:California | collected 2013-09-17 | reverse complement strand
TGCCGCCGATCGCTGAGTCCATCACCTCGATCTCTCCGCTTTGCCGCGGAATAAGGCCAATGATGGTTCGCATCAGCACCGACTTGCCGCCCCCGGAAGCACCGACCAGACCAAGGATCTCGCCCTTTCGGACATCCAGCGACAGATGGTCGATCACCACATGCTTGCCGAAGCCGACCACAAGGTCTTTGACGCGGATCGCGAACTGCCCGGCCGATTCCTGCATCGTCACATTCCGATCGATGCGAAGAAGATCGCAAACAGCCCGTCGAGAACTATCACCAGAAAGATCGACTTCACCACCGAGGTTGTCGTCTGCTTGCCGAGCGATTCGGCGCTTCCCTTCACCCGCAAGCCCTCGCTGCAGGCCACGATGCCGATCACCAGCGCCATGAACGGCGCCTTGATGATGCCGACCTCAAAATGGGTGACGGATACGGCGTCATGCAGCCGCGCCATGTAGATCGCAGGCCCCATGCCGCCGTAGAACCACGCCACCAGACCGCCGCCGTAGAGCGCGGCCATCGAACCGATGAAGGCCAGGATCGGCAGCCCGCAAACCAGTGCGATGACGCGGGGCAGGATCAGCACTTCGACCGGATCCAGACCCATGGTCGACAAGGCGTCGATTTCCTCGCGCATTTTCATCGAGCCAAGCTCGGCGGTGTAGGCACTGCCGGAGCGGCCGGCAACCATGATGGCGACGATCAGCACGCCGAGCTCGCGCAGGACCAGAATGCCGACCATGTCGACGACGTAGGAATCAGCGCCGAATTTGCGGAAGTGAAAGATGCCCTGCTGCGCGATAATGGCGCCGATCAGGAAGGTGATCAGGACGACAATCGGAATTGCCTGCCAGCCGACCCTGTAGAGTTGATAGACCAAAGAGGTCAGCCGCAGCGATCTCGGCCTGCGCAGCACGCCGAAGAGAGCTATAAAAAGCGAGCCCAGCATCTGCAGGAATACGGTCAAGTCTTCCGTTGCACCGACCGCGGAGCGGCCGATGTCGTTCACCTTGACCACGACAGGATTTCGCGGGCGCGGCGGCGCGGGATTGTGACGATTGACCTGATGGACCTCCTCGATCAGGCCGGCATAGTTGTCGGCAACGCCGACGACATCGGCGCGATGACCGGCCGATGTCGCACGCCGCGACATCTTTTCGAGCAGCCAGGCCCCGAGCGTATCGAGTTCGCGCACTCCGGCCATATCTACCTTCACGGCCTTCGACCGATCAAGTTGCGCCGTAACGGCGTCGGAGAGCGCTTCCAGCGTCGTTACATTGGCCGCGGTCCAGGACCCGCCTGGACGCAACTCAAGCACATCGCCTGATGGCGTGGCCGTTAACAGAGGTGGGGACGCCAAGGTCTGTATTCCTTCCAATCGAAATGCTTTTAGCTCCGGGCACGGCCCCAACGTTGACCTGCCTCAAGATAGAAAGCCGATGCTGCGTGTTGACGCAAATCAATGGCTATTGTGCGGGCTCGCATAGAATTTCGGCTGGATTATGCAACAAAGGCGAGACCGATGTTCGATTCAGGCGAACTGAGAGATGAGCTGCAGGCGCTCAAGGACGACATGTCGCGCCTGCTCAATACCACCAGCGAGGGAATCTTCGACGCCTCGAAGAACCGCACCGAAGCGCTCGCCGATCAGATCAAGGCAGCGTTGAATGAGCTTGGCGAGACCCTGAGCGAGCAGGAAGATCACGTCGAGAAACTTATATCGGATCGTCCGATCGCCTCGCTCGCCTCCGCATTCGCGCTTGGCGTCGTCGTCGGTTTCATGCTGAGGAGACATTGAGGTGAATACGGAAAATGTCGTCAAAAACCTGCGTGTGCTCTGGCGCACCGACAGCATTATCGCCGATATCCGGATGCGGCATCTGCTTGTTGGCCTTGGGCTGAGAGCGCTTGCGGCGCTGATCGCGGCCTTCGGCCTCTTGATGCTGGAGCTGTCGGCCTATTTCGCGCTGGTCCAGATCTGGAGCGCCATCTCCGCCGCGGCCATTCTTGGCGCGGTCAACTTCATGATTGCAGCGATCCTGTTTGCGATCGCCGCGAGGCCGCCGTCGGGGCGTGAACTCGAGCTCGCCAACGAAATCCATGATTCCTCAGTCGATGCGCTGCAGCTTGAGGCGCGCGCGCTGCAGTCGCAGCTCTCTGGAATGATCCACCATCCATTGAATGGAATCTTGCCTCTGCTGATCGTGCCGCTGCTCACGATCATCATCAAGAGCCTGAAGAAGCCGGCAGCAGCCCCCCGCGGCGGCGGCCGCGGCAGAGCAGAAATGATCGTGGGCGGCGCCATTGGCCTCAGGCTTGCAAACCAGGAGAGAGCGATACCAACGGAATTCGATACCCGCGTAGATTCCGTGCGCCACGCTCCGATTCAAGCATTGTCGATTCAAAGCGTGAGCTTCACGTCGCAGATGTGGTGCTCAACGAGATCCGTCTTCACCTCGAAACCGAGGTTGCGGCACATCTCGAGCATGACCGTATTTTCCTGAAGGACGTCCCCCGAGATAGTTTTGAGACCTTCGGACTTCGCGTATTCGATGATCAGCTGCATCAATGCCCAGCCCAGCCCCCTGCCCTTGAGATCGGATCTGAGCAGGATAGCGTATTCGCCGGTCTCGTAGATCGAATCCGAGTGAATCCGAACCACGCCAACCAGCTCGTTGGTGGGTTCGTCGAACGCGACAAAGGCCATGGCGCGGGCATAGTCAAGCTGCGTCAAGCGGGCGATGAACTCGTGGGTAAACTGCTTCATTGGCGCGAAGAACCGAAGCCGTAGATCCTGGGGGGTGACGTGGCGCAAAAATTCATGGATCAGCGGTTCGTCCTCGGGGCGAATCGGGCGCACAAAGACCCGCCAGCCGTCCTTGACCTTGAGGTGCCGCTGCCATTGCGACGGATATGGCCGCACCGCGAAGTTGGCAGTGCCGGAACCCCCGAATTTTCGCTCCGCGGGTCCGACTGCGACGCGCGCATCGACGGCGAGTACTCCGGTCTCATCCGCCAGCAGCGGATTGATGTCGAGATCGCGGGTCTGCGGAATGTCCGCAGCCATCTGCGCCAGCTTGACCAGGACCATCGCGACAGTGTCCGGCTTGACCGCGGGCACATCGCGTAGGCGCGTAATATCCGCGAGACGCGGGTGCGCTCGATAAGGTCACGGGCCAGCTGCAGATCGAGCGGCGGAAGCGCCAGCGCCTTGTCGTTGATGATCTCGACCGCGGTGCCGCCGCGGCCGAACACGATGACACTGCCAAAGGTCGGATCGTCGGCGAGACCGAGGATCAGTTCACGCGCCTTCGGCCGCACCACCATCGCCTGCACGATGACGCCGGATATCCGCGCCTGCGGGCGAAGCGCTTTCGCCCGCGCGAGGATATCAGTCGTCGCGGCACGCACCGCCTCGGCGGTGGTAAGATTCAGCACGACGCCGCCGACGTCGGATTTGTGAACAATGTCTCGCGACATGATCTTGAGCACGACGGTCGCTCCTTGCGCGAACAGCGCCGAGGCGTGCGCCACGGCCTGGTCGGCATCGGCTGCCGCAAACGTCGGTACCATCGCAATCTCGTAGGCCTCAAGCAGCCGCTTGATCTCGATCGGATCAAGCCACTGGCGGCCATCGGCAAGCGCCGCGGCAACGATTCCCCGCGCGGTATCGATATCCGGCGCAAAATCGCCGGGCATGGCCGGCGGGACTTGCGCCAGCGCCGCAACCACCTCGCGATGCCGCACCAGATACATGAAGCCGCGCACCGCATCATCTTCGGTGGGGTAATTGGGAATCCCGGCGCCGCTCAAGAGATCGATGATTTTCTGATCCGCGCCGACCCAAACCGCGAGCACCGGCTTGGCTGAGCGGGGGTGCTGCTTGCGGTACTGGCTGACCAGGTCAGTCACGGTCGCGGCGATGTCTTCAGCCGGAGCGATCGCGGTTTGAACATTCATCACCAGTATCGCATCGTTGCTGGCGTCGGCCAGCAACACCTCCAGTGCCGCCGCATAGCGCGCGGCGTCGGCATCGCCAACGATATCGACGGGATTTGATCCGGACCACGTCCGCGGCAAGACCGCGTCGAGTTTCTCGCGCGTGGCAGGGGTGATTTCAGCAGGGATACCGCCGAGCTCGGCGAGCCGGTCGACCGCGAGGACGCCTATGCCGCCGCCATTGGTCAGGATCGCAAGTCGCTTTCCCGGAGGCGATTCGACACGCCCCAGCGTCTCGGCGCAGTCGAAAAGCTCGCGCAGATCCGACACCCGCAGGATGCCGGCGCGCCGGAACGCGGCATCGTAGACCGCGTCCGAACCGGCCAGCGCGCCGGTGTGGGTGGCAGCGGCCTTCGCGCCTTGCGCCATGCGGCCGGATTTGACCACGACGACAGGCTTGACCCTTGCGGCGGCGCGCGCCGCGGACATGAATTTGCGAGCGTCCTTGATCGCCTCGATATACAGCAGGATCGCCCGCGTCTTGCCGTCCAGAGCGAAGTAATCAAGCAGATCGGCGATATCGACGTCGAGCTGGTCGCCAATGGAAACAATTCCGGAGAAACCTACCGCACGCTGTGCCGCCCACTCCACCATCCCCGTGGCAATCGCGCCCGATTGAGAGATCAGCGCCAGGTTTCCCGCACACGGCATGTGGGCGGCGAAACTTGCGTTGAGATTTGCACCGGGCATCATGATGCCAAGACAATTGGGCCCTATCAGCCTTATTCCATATTTGTGCGCGGCGCGTTCGGTGGCGTCCGCCAGCGACCCCGCACCATGGCCAAGCCCGGCGGTGACAATGAGAGCGCCCGCCGCGCCCCGCATTCCTGCCTCATCGATGAGAGCTGGGACTGCCGTTGCCGGTGCGGTAATCACCACCAGTTCGGGCACGAACGGCAATTCGCCGAGGCTGCCGACCATGACAACGCCGTCGATCTCGGCATAGTGCGTATTGACCAAGCCAAATTGGCCTTTGAAATTCGCCTTGCCAATATTCCCGAGAATGGCCCGCCCGACGGACCCTTGCCGCGGACTCGCGCCGACCAGCGCGACCGAACGCGGCGAAAGCAAATTGTTCAAGCGATAGGTCGACATCAGTTCAATTGCCCGGCTGGCGCCGGCCTTGACGGGATGAATCTTGAGGCGTTCTGCGGGGTGACTGGCCCGCCTAGCGCGACATCATAACCCAGCACGGTGGCCGTCCAATGACGGTCTTGGTCGCGCCACCCCACACGATTTCGTTCAGCCGGGAGTGACGATAGGCGCCCATTACCAAAAGGTCGATCGCATTGGCCTGTACATATCTCTCGAACACCTTTCCGACCGAGCTGCCATCGATATTCACTGTTTGAAAGGCAGCCTTGATTCCGTGCTCTGCGAGGTGGCTTACGAGCGCTGCCCCGGATTCAAGCTCCGCCGGTGTTTTCTTGTCGGTTGCGGTGATGATGCGCACGTTGGCAGCCGCCTGAAGCATTGGCAACGCGTCGGCAACAGCTCTTGCGGCCGGCGCGGTATGATCCCACGCAATCACGACCTCATCAAATGTCACCGCCAGTTCAGCGGCGAATTCCACTGGACACATCAGGATCGGCCTGCCCGATTCGAATATCAACTCCTCGATAATCTTCTCCGATTGGTTGTCATGGGTGTTGACCAGGACGAGCGACAGATCCTTGAGCCGCGCGCATGTTGCAAATCTCGCTGGAATATCCGCCGCCGCAAGCCCATCCAGACTTTGCTCGCTGCGAACGCCAAAACGAATAGCCGCAGCGTCGAACGCCTTCAACAATCCATGCGCGTCAGATACGCTCCGGACGGCTTCAGCTGCCGCCGTGTTATCCAGATCGGTCGAGATCGTCACCTTCGGTCGGACCAAAACGTTCACTTCAACTGCCACCGCCGTAACCCGGGCACCGATATTTCCGGCCATCGCCATGCATTTGTCGATCGCAACAATCGCCGCCGCGCTTGGCTCGCCGACAAGCGGCAACAGGATATCCTTGATTGCCATGGTGTACTGTCCTTTCCGGCTCATTAATCGTCATCTGCGGTAGACTATTCAGTTCTGCCACCACCGACCGATCAGATTCGGCGTAGTTTTAATCGTTAGTGCATGGGACAATATTCGCCGAACCGAGTTTTTACGGGACCCTGCTGATAGCCTTGACCAGAGTGAGAGCGGCTAAATGTCCCATATTTGGTCCCGGCGTGAGTTCGAGGAGCAAAACTGCAGGCATAAATTCTGGCAAATTACACCGGGGAAAGTGGGGCTAGGCTTTAGCGTAAGCGGATCGCTGCAGTGCGCGTATCACGTCTTCGCGCGAGATCATGCCGGCGAGCCGGTGTTCGCCTTCGATCACCGGCATGCTTCTGAGGCGATGATCGACCATGAGTTGGAGCACCCTGGTCAGCTTGGTGTCTTCCCCGACATAGATGAATTCCGATGTCATGATGTCGGCGACCGTTCGTTTCATCAGATCCTCATAGCGCGGGATCATGTGAGCCGGAGTAAAGATGAAGCAGGCCAAATAATCGAACTTCGAGACCACGCCGACCACTTGTGAGTTTTCCTCAACCGGGAAAGCATTGAAATCCTCTTTCTTGAACAACTCACCGAGTTCGCGTAGCGTGACGCCGCGCGACACGGTCTTGGCGTTTCGCGTCATGGCGTCGGCAGTCACCTGTTCAAGGAAGTTGTACAAAGCGCGATCCGCTCGGTTGCATTGGGCTGAAGCTTCATCGCACCACGCTCCCGCGAAAGTGGCTTTGATCAAGATCAAATTCCGACAGCTTCAGCGCGACAGTAGCGAGCAACGATTCGACGGATTAACCAGACTTTTCGTCACGCCCCCGAGAACCCATTCACGAAGCCGCGTACGACCGTAGGCAGCCGCAACGACGAGGCCCGCGCTAACGTCCGACGCGAACCTTTCGAGTTGCTTGGCGGCGTTACCGCATTCGTCGGGCACCTGCCCGGAGGCAAGCACGCCGTGGCGCGACAACCAGGCAACAAGATCCTTGACCCCTGACCATGCCGCTGGCCGGTTGACGTCGTCCTCGATAATTCCGGCGACGGTGACATCCGTGGCCTTGCGAAGTATCGGGAGAGCATCAGCGGTAGCGCGCCGGGCTTCGGGCGTGTCTTTCCAGGCGACCAGAACGCTTCGCAAATCGAGCCAGCTGCTGGTGTCGGGAACCACAAGCAGTGGCCTTCCCGTCTGCATGACGAGATCGCTTGGATTGGTCTGCATGAATGGATCGGCGAGCGCGTCGCGGCCATCCTCTCCAACCACGATGATGTCGGCGGCACGCGCTTGCTGGACGATAAATCTGGTCGGAAAATCCTCGGCGCAGCGCCATTCCACACCCGCAGCACGAAGCTGCATCGCCGCACGAAACTGCGCTTCCACCTCGGCGACGCGGTTTTTGATTGCTGCCTGACCCTGATCAAGGACCTTCTGGGCCTGCTCGCCCGTCGTGAAATAGAGCGGCGGACTGAATTCACCGGCGGTAATTCCAATCACACAAGCGCCAAATCGCTCCGCCAGCTGGCCGGCGATCTCCAGGCGAGCGTCGTTCGACCGGTCAAGGGCCATACTAACCATCACCGCCGCATACGTCACCGATCTCTCCTGCGTCGCAATTGATCCACGCTTTTAGCTCCGGCGCTGAAGAGTGAAATGAGATAGATCAAGAATTTCGGCCAGCGGCCTCGATAAAGGGCACGGATTGTGGGATTGTGGGGGAAGGCGCGCCGGATGCCCGCCACGCGGATACAAACTGCTTGTTCTCCCTTGAGCAAACGCCGCCGTTTGGCCCATAATCCGCGGGCCGCAAGGCAGGTTAGGTGCTGTACGACCCGAACAGGCCTTGTTGGATTTGCCAAAGCGAAGGCGGAACGTGACCACCACAGTACATTCAGCGTCCGATGATCCGGTGCGAGACGAGCGTTTTCGACTGGGCATCGAAGGATCCGGCATCGGGATCTGGGATCTTGATCTTTCGACAAACACGTTGCTTTGGTCGAATACCACCAGGACACTTTTTGGCGTTCCTAACGACCTACCCCTAACCTACGAGCTGTTCCTTTCATTGCTCGAACCGCAGGACCGCGAACGGACCGATCAAGCCATAAGGCGCTCGCTCGAGACCGGCTGCAGTTTCGACATGCAGTACCGTGTCGACGGCCAGTCACAATCGCACCAATGGATTCGCGCACGCGGCAGCGTCGTGCGGGACGAACAAGGGGTGCCCCGTCACCTCAGCGGGCTCGTAATCGATATCGACGATCAGAAGCAGGCCGAAGAAGCACTTAGAATCAGGGAAAGTCACCTTCGCTCGATCCTGGAGACTATCCCCGATGCGATGATTGTCATCGATGGGAGCGGCGTCATGCAGTTCTTCAGCAGCGCCGCCGAAAGGCAATTCGGATACTCCGAATCCGAAGCCATCGGCCAGAACGTCAGTATGCTGATGCCAACCCCGGATCGTTCGCGCCACGACGGTTATCTGGCCCGGTATCTGTCCACGGGCGAGCGACATATCATCGGCATTGGACGTATTGTAACCGGTCAACGCAAGGACGGAACGACGTTTCCCATGCATCTTTCGATCGGCGAAATGCAATCCGGCGGGGTTCCCTATTTCACCGGATTTGCACGCGATCTAACGGAACATCAGCAGACGCAGGCACGACTTCAGGAACTGCAATCCGAGCTCGTTCATGTTTCGCGTTTGAGCGCGATGGGGGAGATGGCATCGTCGCTTGCGCACGAGCTCAATCAACCTCTTGCCGCCATCAGCAACTATATGAAGGGTTCGCGCCGTCTTTTGGCGACCAGCAGTGATCCCAACAGGTCCAGGATTGAGAGTGCCATGGATCGGGCTGCCGAACAGGCGCTGCGCGCAGGCCAGATCATCCGACGTCTTCGCGATTTCGTTTCCCGGGGGGAATCCGAGAAGCGCGTTGAAAGCCTCGCGAAACTGATTGAAGAAGCAGGAGCACTTGGGCTTGTGGGCGCCCGCGAACAGGGTGTCCAACTACGTTTCAACCTGAATCCGAAACATGATCTGGTTTTAGTGGATCGGGTTCAGATCCAGCAGGTTCTGGTGAACCTGTTTCGCAATGCACTCGAGGCCATGGCGCATTCTCCACAACGTGAGCTTATTGCATCAAATGCAAAGGTGACGGACGACATGATTGAAGTTGCGGTATTTGATACCGGATCCGGAATCCCGGACGATGTCATGTCCCACCTGTTCCAGACCTTCTTTACGACAAAGGAGACTGGCATGGGGGTGGGGCTATCTATCAGCCGCTCGATTATCGAATCGCACGGCGGCCGGATGTGGGCCGAATCCAACAGTTCGGGCGGCGCGACTTTTCGTTTCACGTTGCCTGCTGCATCTAGCGAGAGTTTGACAGATGTCACATAGGGGAAAGGTCTATGTAATCGACGATGACGAGGCGATGCGGGATTCTCTGGATTTTCTGCTGGGTTCCGCGGACTTCCATGTCACGCTGTTTGAATCCGCCTCGGATTTTCTCAATGTCCTCCCCAGCATAGAATTTGGATGCGTGGTCTCCGATGTCCGCATGCCTGATATTAATGGGATGGAACTTCTGAAACGTTTGAGGGCAGGCAGCAAGTTTCCGGTCGTGATCATGACCGGACACGGCGATATCCCGCTTGCCGTGGAGGCCATGAAACTAGGCGCAGCGGATTTCGTCGAAAAGCCCTTTGAGGATGATCGGCTAATCGGAATGATCGACGCAGCGCTCAGGCAGGCCGAACCTGGCGTAAAAAATGAAGCAATCACCATCGAGATCGCGTCGCGGATTGCGGCTCTCAGTCCTCGCGAACGTCAGGTTATGGATGGCCTCGTCGCGGGGCTCTCGAACAAGTTGATTGCGAGAGAATACGATATAAGCCCCCGCACCATCGAAGTTTACCGGGCAAATGTGATGACAAAGATGCAAGCCGGCAGCCTGTCGGAACTTGTGCGGCTTGTGATGCGCGCCGGCGCCCTTAAGGATTGAGCTAGATCAATCTCCGGCAATCAAAAAGGCGTTTAATGTATCATTGCCTCCAACGTTGGCTGGGACTCCGTGGCTTCCTCATCACCCGCAAAACCTACGGTATATGTGGTCGATGACGACTTGGGCGTCCTCAACTCGCTGCGATTTCTTCTTGAGACTGACGGGTTCGACGTTAGAGCCTTCCGGAGCGGATTAGCGTTGCTAAACGCGGCCGCTTCAAACGGAGCCGACTGTTTCGTGATCGACTACAAGATGCCAAACATGAGTGGCATCGATCTGGCGAAGCGTTTGCGAAATCGTGGCATCGACAGGCCAATTATTCTGATCACCGGCTACCCCGACGAAGATATTTTGGCGAAAGCCACAGCCGCAGGGATACACCGTGTCCTACTGAAGCCCCATCTCGAGGAAAGTCTTGCAACCCGCGTTTGGGGTGCCATTCAGGAAGGTCACCCCGTTAGTCGTTGAGCGTCCGGGACGACCTCCGGTAAAGTACTTAGGTAGATCACCCTAAGATATCCGACCAAATTTTCAGATTCGATCGTTCCGGGTAGTAATTGGCCATCCGCCGCACAGGAGATGGCCAATGCTCATCCAATCGCCCAATGCTTCCATTACCGCTGACAAGGTCGCTCCGGTTGCCTACTCCCCTCCCGATCAGTTCTGTGCCCTCACCGGGCATGCCGGCCTGGCGGCCACAGAGTTCTCCTACAAAAAGGAGGAAGAGATATACGGAGAGGATGAGCCTGCGGAATACGTCTATCAGGTAATCCGTGGCGCCGTTCGGACCTACAAGCTGCTTTCCGACGGACGGCGACAGATCGGCGCGTTTCACCTGCCGGGCGACGTCTTCGGACTTGAATCGGGAATGAGCCATCGGCTCGCGGCGGAAGCCATTATCGATACCACCGTGCGCCTGGTGAAACGTCGCAGTCTTGAGCAGGCGGCGAGGATCGATGTTCAGGTTGCGCGCAAGCTTTGGACCATGACGGCCGGTGACCTTCGGCACGCGGAAGATCATATGCTGCTTCTCGGGCGCAAGAGCGCCATCGAGCGCGTCGCGAATTTCCTTCTTGAGATGGATCGGAGACTTGCCGTCGCAGGCATGATGGCGCTGCCGATGTGTCGCCGGGATATCGGTGATTATCTGGGCCTGACGCTGGAAACCATTTCGCGGACACTTTCACAGCTTCACAACGAGGGTGTGCTCGGATTTTCCGGCGCGCGCCAGATCGTCCTTCGCAATCGCCAGCGCCTGCGCAACATGGACGCTTGAGAACGGTGATTCGACATCCATCGGAGGAGGAATTCCGTCAGGAGGCTGATATGGCACGCTATATCGCTAGGTTTATGAAAGGTGTCCTCGGCGAAAACGGGCACGAATCTGAAATTTGCCAGCGTTCGGTAGAGATCGAAGCTTCAGACAAGGGGCATGCCGCTGAGTTGGCGAAGATCAAGTTCTGTGAGTCCGAAAATGTGAAGAACTGGTTCCTCCACGCGGATCGTGTTCACGTCACGGAAGCCGAGTTTCCGTCTTAGACATCGCGAGTGAAAATGCCCAACCGCGCGATTGAGATTTGCGATGCTACAGGGCTAGCGTCGTCATCTAAGGCAACGTTACGCGTCTTGTATTTTTCATGATGATTGGAGCCGATCGCTCAACGAGTTGAGGCGCATGCGCGGGGCCGTGCGAACGGGGAAAGCGGACTTATGACCGAGATTACCTGTTTCATGGCCGTGCCTTTCGATTACGTCGAAGACGACGTGGTCGCGGGTGAACCTATTGCATGCCCGAGTCCTGCCGCCGCGATACAGCGTGCGCAGGGGCTTTGGAAAATTTTTGGCCATGCTGGTGCGATAGCATTCAGCCGCACTAGCGATTTTGAGATTGGCAAATTCGACGCCAAGCAGGTTCTTCGGCGATTTGGACAAGTGCCGACCGACTACCGATGATCAACCCCGACGCCAGTGCGGGAACGGCAGCTCGTCCTTCGGGCCAACAGACCAGTCCGTTAGGCGTTTGAATGCCTGTTTTCACCTCGGCGACGAACATCGAGAACGCAGATCAAATGTTATGGAATGTGGATGTCCGGTTTGCGCCAGAAGCGGTCATTCCGCAGACTACGTCTTTGCTGCAGCAGACATCGCAAACGCGATGGCTTCTTAGGGCGGGTTAAACTCAAGACCCCGTAGCAGGAGGTCCCGCTTAATGTCCGGTTCGCCAGAACCGGACACCAGCCTATGCCGCTGTACGCCATCTTGGAGTTAAAGGGCAGCCCCCGAGCGAGCCCCGGGACCTGCCATCCGCCCACTTTGACCCGGCGCGAGCACCACGACGATCGCGCCAGGCTTCACCCGATCAAAGAGATCGATGACATCCTCGTTGGTCATGCGGATGCAGCCGGATGATATAGCTTGGCCGATATATTCCGGCTGGTTGGTGCCGTGGATGCGGTACAGGGTGTCCTTGTTGCCCTCGTAAAGGTAGAGCGCCCGCGCGCCCAGTGGATTAGCCGGGCCTCCTGGAATGCGTGCCGGGTAGGGGCCGAGCCGCGCCTGAATCTCCGGCGTCGGGATCCAATCCGGCCATTCAGCAATACGTCCAACCGTAGCGACGCCGGACCAGGCCATCGCTTCTTCCCCCACCGCCACGCCGTAGCGGATCGCCTTGCCTCCCGGCAAGACGTAATAGAGATAACGCGCATCGGTATCGACCAGGATCGTGCCCGGCGCCTCTTTGCGCGGATAGTCGACGATATGCCGGCGATAGGGCTCTGGAATGGTCGCCTGCGCATATGGCGGATGGGCCAGTAACTGCCGGTCCCTCGGGGTCAAACTGGCATCCGACGACGGTGCGAGCGTCGATTGCATGCAACCGCCGAGCACGAACCCGAGCAGCCCCACGAGCAACAACGCGAGCCCGGACATCGGCACCGTCTGTCCTCCAAAGCGTTATATTGCTCTATTGGTTCCCCGAAGGCCGATGCGAGGCGCGATAATGTCGGCTTGCTGCTCAGAGAAGCTTGGCGCGGACGAACAGCGCGCGTAACGCGTTCGTCGCCTGCACCGTTAACATTGCATTCCCGGCCGCACTCTGAAGACGGCTTACGGCATCCTCATGCAGCGACTGAGCTGAGGTTTGTTATAAACCGATAAGCTTGGCCAACGGTGCCAATTGAAACGGTCTTGCCGTTCAAGCGAATTTTGAACGTCGTCCGCAGCGGCGTGTCGGAATTTGATACTTCGCTCATGACTCGGTTGTGGAACCTAGAGGGCGAAAGTAATTTGGAAACTCTTCCCCCCCCGTTCATTGCTACGACCTACTTCATGACTGCGAGGTTGATCGCCCTGACATCTCATCGCTAAGGCTTGGCACAACGACGAGGTGCTTGATCTCGCCGTTTGAGAACGCTTTTAGAAACTTCTCATAGTTCTTGATCGACACGCAGCCGTTGGAATCACCCTTGGGGCCAAGCATATAGCTGTGGGTGAGCAATCCGGACCGCCCGAGCGTACCGTTGTCCCCCACGGCGATCATGCGGAGCGCCTGGACGCCATGAAACAGTCGTTCTCGAGGTTTCAAGTCATACACATTTGGCGGCGTCGCACCGACATTTCGCTCGTTCACGTGTCCTGGATCGTCCATCAGACTACCGAATCCTGAATGCGCCTCGAGTTTTGATCCATCCGGCATGTAGACGGCACGGGCCGAGATGTCATAAACGGCGGTGAGGTTGTCGTAGCCAAGAGATGAGAGCCTTGGCCGAGCGCCAAGCAGCCCGCCATCGGGAGCCAGCGACGCAAGGGTCAAACGCGCCGGGAGCAGATCGGAAAGCTTCTGCAGCAGCGTCCGATCGTCAGACTGGGCCGTAGGAGGCTGAGCCGCAGGAGGCCCGGCCTGTAATTCGAGATTCGTCTCAACCGGACGAGACCTGGGAAGGGGAACAGCCGCGACGCTCGATGGCGTTGGCTCCTCGACAGTCGGTTCCTTGGTGGCTGGTTCCTTGTTACTCGGTTCCTCGAAAAGGGCTACCCGCCAGTCTTGACATTGCAGTTTCTGGGCGAGACGGACTTTCGCCCGTTGAACTTTGATCTCCAGTTCTGAGGGCAAAGATCGAACCAGGAAATGCGGCCCGATGCCTGTAGAAAACAAATCGGGCGGCGAAGCTACCGAGAATCGGTCCTCGAACGATGATGCGCCGATATCTTTCGGAGAAACGGAATCTGAGACCAAAGCAACCGGATCGAGATCGCCAACCGAAGCTGCCACTCCTGATGCCAATACGAACCCGGCAATGACCAATGCAATCGTGCCGGAGAATGAAGTGCCACGACCCAATGGAACCCTGCCGGCTTTCAATGCGACGTAGGCCATCCATTCCCCCGGTTCAATGCCTTGGAGAACCACCAAAAGGACTCGCCGAGCAACCGGCCGCATCATGGGAGTAAAAGTTTGGCATAATCGAGACAATCGGCGGCAGCCGGAGGCTCTCCGCCGACCTGGAATCTTCCTTGTATCGATCAGACCCACAATTCGCCGAGGTCCGTGTCCGCTTCGCGCGGCAGCCAACCGCGGTCATTCGCTAACGAATGTTATGGAATATTGGCTGGCACTGCGACAAGCCCACGAGCAAATGCAGCTCTTCGGCGATTCACGGTTCTCGATCGGCAGCCTCACGAAATACGGCCAGTGCCTCGCGATTTCACAATATGTTCGTAGTTCGTCCTAGATGGCCGACCGCACGTCCCAAACGACTTTCACCGCGTTGCGATCGCGCAATCAGCAACCTCCGTCTCGGCACCGCGGGCCTCCGGCCCGGATTCATCGTGTCGAATGGAAGCGGTGCTTGCAGATCGGATTCAGGGGCGAGGTTGTCGAGCACCACATGGGGAAAATGCCGGATCACCGTCGGGCTCGCGTCCTCGATTTCGAGCAAGCCAGCAGCACGGTCGATGCGAACGATCCGCGAGAGCGCGGTTGTGTCCGTCACCCACCCGGCCGCAACACATCGGGGGTGCACAATGCGAATCTACCTGGTCATTTCAGGGATCAGTCCGATTGTAGGCCTCAAGAACTGTTAGACTCGCTTGCAAGAAGGCAAGGTAATTGACTTGGGAGATCAAAAAACCAAGATTGATCAGTTCAAGCGCAGCTTCCCATGAGTTCTCTCTCGGCGCGGATCTCGCTCTCGCGCCACCGTGAATGACCAAAGGTCGAAAGCTACGGCCACGCTGCCGGTGCTTTGCTTCCGGTCGGATGCCGTTCGAGCAATGGATCAATTGTAAGCGTGGCTTTGACATACCAATCTCCAGATTGATTTGTGGTCGACGAGACGGCGATCGCACCGGCCGCCAATTCGTGGGGCGACTGACAACGGCAGTGCGCTTAGGGCTGCCGGGTTCGTCATCGCCGCCTCGCTCGGTCCAGAACAAAGTACTGATTCCCATGTTTGAAACGACGTGAGCGCCCTGCAACTCAGTGCCTCATCCGGGAAATTCGGGTTTAGGCTACCTCCGCGATCGCGTCTTCGGTCTCTGGAGCGAGCGTGACCTGTCCGGTGTGAACCTCGGGAAGATCGGCCCAATGCATATCTTTATAGTTGAAGCCGCGCGCGAGCGTGGGCTTCACCACCATGAAGTAGGGCGAAATATCGAAGTCACGCGGCGCGTAAAGTGACGAGTGGCGGATCTCGGCGATTTCGCGCCGCGCCGTCTGGCTCCCGACGTGCGTGATCTTGGGCAGGATCGGGTAACGCACGGCATCGAATGCTTGCGCAATTAGCGAAGAACAGATGATGCGGCTGGCATCGCCGGACCCGAGCGCAATCGTTCGGCGGCGCCAACGCGGCGCCACTGGCCATGGGAACAGATAGCGCATCAGGTCGACGACGTTTTTGAAATCGTAGCCGAGACCAATGCGTTCGGAGGCGTAGCGGCAGACCTTTTCGCAGTCCGCTTCGTTCAGGCCCACCGGCCGGCAGATGCGGGTTTGACAATGCAGATATTTCGATAGCGGCGCCGACACGACACCTTCGTCGACATTGGCTTCTATCAGGACATGGGGCTCGCCGTCGGTTGCGGCGCCGGCCATCGGCCCGACATACAACGCCGCATGCGACCAGGTCGATTGAGTGAGATATTTGATGCTGCCGGAAATACGACCTTTGCCCTCAACCAGCAAAACATCACCGGGTCGAAGGGTGTCGCGTAAGCCCGTCAAATCGTTCGGAGTGAACGGCTCGCAGTTGGCCGGCTTCTGTAACCGGGCAATCAAACGTCCGACAATTTCGAACATCCGGCCCATGACTCGTTCCCTATTACAAGGGCGGTGCCAGACGGCTCGACTGTCGTTCGGTCACCTAAATTACACGTCAAGTGTAATCATGAGAGATGGACCGGACCATTGCACGGAGGTTGATCCAATACGTTACATTGGGTTGAGAAGTGCATACCAAGGTTTAAGATCGGCCACCCCGGGGCCTGGTCGCGATCGCAAAGGTGGGCAAACTGGAGTGACGCACCCATCAAATCGGGGCAAAAGATCTAAATTTGAGTTTAGGAACGACCTCGCGCAGCGTTGAAGCGACGTGAGGATATGTTTCCCTTTATCGGTCTGATCGCGTCACCATTTGCATGGAGGAGCCAAACGCTGTTGGCTTTTCATCTCAAATGATAGCGGACCGGCGGCCGCTTGATCAGACGGCGGCAATCGTCTGCACCTCAACCAGGAAAGCTTCCTTGACCAGCCGGTCGACCATGAGAAGCGTGTTCGGCGGATACTTTCCGTCCGGAAACATCTTTGGGAATTCACGCAGGCGAAACGCCATGAACTTGGGGATATCCTGCGAATGGACGAGGTATGTCGTGAATTGAACGACGTTGGCCCAGGATGCTCCGGCTGATTTCAGCGCCGCCTCGATGTTGCGAAAGACCTGCGCAGTTTGAACGTCAAATTCGCCCTCGCCGATAACATTGCCTGCGGCGTCGCCCGACAGCATTCCCGCGACAAACAGAAATTCGTTCGCCCTTACGCGCGTCACATGGGTGTACTGCCCCATCGGAGGGCCAAGTTCCTCGGGATTGTATATGTTAATTTCTGCTGGCATCGCATTTCCTTTCTGCGGCCTTTGCCGCGTTGCGATAGGGCTTCTCCGGCGCGCGGAAAAGGCTTGCTATTCGACCAGCTCAAAACGGCCAGCCTGGTAGAATGGGATCTCGCTCGGCTTCGCGCCGCGCAGGATCCCAGCGGCAATCTCCAGTACGGTCCCAGGGATTTTGGAGACAGTCGACCGATCTGAATGGCTGACTGTCCAGGTCTGGCGGAGGGAGAGGAACTGGGATCGAACCTTCTCCGTGTAGCACAGAGTAGTCCGAGGGTTTGAGGGGACCCTTGCGGTCGTAAACCGTTCCCCCCTGGCAGCAAAGACCAGCCAGGCGGCTAGGGAGCCCATCTCCACAAGGAGCGGGGATTCCCCCAACCGCATCAGTATAGAGGAGCCCACAAAGCCAGCTGGTACTTTGTCAGTGCCTGCGCCGGCAGATTGGCAGGTTTCTCGCCTTTGAAGATGTATCGCATCGAGACGTTGTTGCAGGACAAGACTTCGATGATCACCGCATCGACGGCTACCATTCGTCGTAGATCCACTCCCTTGGGGTTCGAGGCCGCGCTCTCGCGTACGGGGGCTGAAGCGTCCGCTCGGGCTTGCGCAAGGTCGGAGTCGGCTGCGTCGGAGGCGGTGACGTCTTGGGCAGGTTCTGCTCGGAAACCCTCGCGAGCACGCGTTTTATCTC
>WNFJ01551958.1_pt1 | contig 17835 bp, 23 predicted proteins | sample 5400461 | NCBI WGS metagenome assembly WNFJ01 (sample SAMN13153349, study PRJNA577476) | soil metagenome | isolation source: 115 cm saprolite on Douglas fir-dominated hillslope | place: USA:California | collected 2013-09-17 | reverse complement strand
CTGGTGCGCGGTCCACCACAGGTCCCACACATAGCTAGACACGTCGCGGGTCTTCGGCAGGAGGTGCCGGGCCGGGTAAGTGGCCCGGGGCCAGGTGACCGCGACTCCGGCGGCCAGGTACACCACGAGCAGGACCAGGTGCTGCGCCACCGGGCGGGACGCGGCCGCCCGCAGGCGTCCCCGCGGTAGCTCAGTACCGGGCGGTCCGGGGTGCGCCGGCCGCTCCAGGATGCCGGCCTGGCCAGAGCCAGCGGGATCCAGCTGGCCGCGCCTACTGCGGCCCGCTCGGTTCATGCGGTGTCTCCCGCTCGCCTCCGGGGCGCCTTCAGGCGCCGCCTTCCCTCGTCGCTCGTGCTCTGTCTCCCGCTCGCCTCCGGGGCGCCTATGAGGCGCCGCCTTCCCTCGTCGCTCGTGCCTCGCTCCTCAGTCCAGGCGGCGCCGCGCCCCTCCGGCTCGCTCGTGCCTCGCTCCTCAGTCCAGGCGGCGCCGCGTCCCTCCAGCTCGCTCATGCGCCCACCTGTCCAGGGTCTGTCCGCTGTCTGCCAGGCGGATTGCCGCCGTGATGACCATCATGACGTCCTTGGCGCGGTGCCCGTAGCGCGTGATCCCGGCGCGGGCGGGGCACCAGCGCCGCGGAACGGCCCATGATATCGGCTGAGCGAGAGCAGGGGCGGATCGCGGGCGATCCCTCGTCGGGTCGGCTGGCACTCAGCGGGCCGGCGCCGGTTTCCGAGGGGACTGGACGGGGCATTTCGCTCACAGCGGTTCTTTTGCCTAGGCGCCGTGGCATCGGGGCGGGTGCGCAGGGAGGTGAGGAGGTCGAGCGTCGTGCTCCTGCCCGCCGCCCCTGCGAGCGTCGCGGTCGCGCGGCGCCGTCTCACCGACGACCTGCTCGCCGTCGGCATCTTCGACGCGGCCATACGTGACGCGGCCCTCGTGATCAGCGAGCTGCTCAGCAATTCGATACGCCATGCTCGGCCGCTGCGCGGCTCGTGGCTGCGAGTGGCCTGGAGCGTGGCCGACGGGTCGATCGAGGTCGCGGTGAGCGACGGGGGAAGCCCGACCCGGCCCCGTATGGCGCACGCATCGCGGTCCTCACTAGGCGGCCGCGGCATCAGCATCGTCGAGCACCTGTCGCGCACCTGGGGGGTCCGGGCCGATGACGGCGTGCTTACGGTGTGGGCGATCTTGCCGGCCCCCCTTAACGGCCAGGGCAACCCGCCCGCCAGCAGCCCCGGCAATGTCGGTGCTGCTAATCCCCAGGCCGCTACCCCACTGTGAGCCATTCATAACGCGAATGCCTCGCCACTATGCATAACCACCACCGGAACTGGTGATAATCCCTTCCACGGGGCGATCACGCAGCGTCGCGGCGAGACTGCAGGGGGTAACGTGAGCCACACCCACGGCGTGGACAGCGAAGTCGGCAGGCTCCGGACGGTCCTGCTGCACCGTCCCGGTCTCGAGCTACGGAGAATCACGCCGCGCAGCGCCCGCCGGCTGCTGTTCGGCACGGTGCCCTGGGTAGGCCGGGCCCAGCAGGAACACGACACCCTGGCCCGCGTGCTCCGCGACCACGGCGTCGAGGTCCTCTACGTGACCGAACTGCTGCAGGACGCCCTCGAGTACCAGCCCGCCCGGAACGAGGCGATCGCCTCGGTGCTAGCCAGCACGGCGCTGGGTGATGAGCTCCGGGCTCAGGTGCACGCCCATCTCGACGAGCTGGATCCGGAGGCGCTCGCCCAGGCCCTGATCGCGGGCCTGACCCCCGATGAGCTGAGGATCGGCCGGGGGGTGGTCTTCGAGCTGCTCGACCGGCATGACTTCGTCATCGAACCGCTGCCGAACCTCATGTTCAGCCGGGATTCCAGCGTCTGGATCAGCGACCGGGTGGCGGTCACCAGCCTGGCCACGCCGCAGCGGCGCAGGGAGCCAGAACTGATCGCAGTGATCTACGCGTATCACCCCAGGTTCGCGGGGACCAAGTGCCTGTACGGCCCGGAACTCGAGCACGTCGAGGGAGGGGACGTACTGCTGCTGGCGCCGAGCGTAGTTGCCGTGGGCGTGGGCGAGCGGACCACTTCCGCCGGCGTGGAGCGCCTGGCGCGGCGGGCCTTCGACGCCGGGCTCGCGCACACGGTGCTGGCCGTGCCGCTCGAGCGGATCGGGGCAGCCGCGCACCTGGATACGGTCTGCACCATGGTCGACGTGGACACCGTGGTCATGTACCCCCGGCTCGCCTTCACCCTGACCGCGCACACCATCACGCCCCGGCCGGACGGCATGCGCGTCTCCCGGCCGCAGCCATTCCTCGAGGCGGCGGCGCAGGCGATGGGGATCGAGCGGCTCAAGGTCATCGAGACCGGTCTGGACCCGCTGGCCGCCCCCCGGCAGCAGTGGGACGACGGCGGCAACGCGCTGGCGATCGACCGCGGCGTTGTCGTGTGCCACGAGCGGAACGTCGAGACGAACACCAGGCTCGAGGCGGCAGGCGTTCAGGTGATCCGCGTGCCCGCCAGTGAGCTGGGCAGCCACCGCGGCGGTCCGCGGTGCATGACGTGCCCGGTGACCAGGGAGCCGGCCGCGTCGCCCGACGCCAGCGTGACGATCAGCAAGTTCACCTTCCCGGACGTGAGCGGACTGGGCCAGGCCAAGACACAGCCGCACGGGCCGGCCCGCGGCCGCTCGCGCAGCTGACGCCGACCCGCTACAGCCAGCCCTGCTCGCGGAGCTTGCTCGGCGGCGGGGGGGTGAAGGCGGGTCGTCCGCCCTAGGGCTAGCCCTGCCGGCTGCCCCGTCGGCCGGACCAGCGGCCCACCTTGAACACGGTGAACGCCACGGCCGCGATCAGCGCGATGAAGAAGGCGTAGAAGAGGACCACGTGGATGACGGCAAGCACCAGCATGATCACGATGAACGCGGCCACGAGGCCCAGAATGAGTCTGCCCATGCCTCAAAGGTACGGCCAGCCGGGCACTGCTTCCTAATAATGTTCGCGGAACTCGTCCGGTGCGCGGTCAGGTGGCGTCCGGGCCGTCGGCCAGCACCTCGTCCAGGATGCGGAACGTCGGGCAGGGCCACCGCCACATGCAGCTCCGGCACCGCTGGATCTGGCTGGAGGGATCGCTGGCGATCGCGCCGTCTTCCAGCGGCTGATGCAGGTCGGCCAGCCGCAGCCCCAGCTCGGCGAAGCTCAGCAGCTCCTGGCGTGCCTTGGCCAGAAACCCCAGGTCCTCGGCGGAGAACCTGGCCGTCACCGGGACTACCCCGTCGCGGTTGATCAGCCGGGTGTAGTGACCGCTGGTCTCGAGCCAGGAGGCAGCGCTGCGGGCTCGCAGCCGCACCGACTCCAGGTACTGTCGCAGCGCCTCGGCGCGCCCGTCGAGGTCGGGCTCCGGATCCGGTGGCTCCGGCCATGCGCCGCCTATCCGCCGCCCTCCGCCCCGGCGAGGCTGATCTGGCTGAGAGTGCATCCGAGGGGCTCCGGCTCCGTGCGGTGATTGTGCGGCGGGGGCTGAACGGGTCATCCCCCTAGGGCCAGCGTCGTACTCTCCCAGCTTGGCGCACAACCGCATGGCCGAAAAGCGAGTTGCCCATGTGCGGTGAGTTGTCATCTGGTCGGCGGGGCTGCAGACCCGGTAAGGTGCGGCACGTGGAGCTTAAGGTATCGATTCGGTCTCAAGGCGGTCGCACGATCATGTCGGTCGGCGGGGAGATCGACCTATATACCGCGCCCCGGCTGCACGGTGAGCTGGTCACGGTCCTGTCGGGAGGCGGGCCTGAGCAGATCGTGGTGGACATGTCTGGGGTTGAGTTCTGCGATTCGACCGGGATGAACGTGCTGCTCGCCGCGCACCGGAGGGCGCGCGAGCAGGGCGGCGATCTCGAACTGGTCGCGCCGCGCCCGGCGATTAAGAAGATCCTGCAGGTGACGGGCCTGGAGACGGTCTTCACGGTGCTCGACGACCCGGCGGCGGTGGCCGGGCCGTAGCGAGCGGGCATCGGTGCGCATGCCTCTGGTGCCTAAATAGGATCGCAGTCATGCTGCCACCGAGCGGCGACCTCGCCGTCATCATCGCCGCCAGGAACGAGTCCGAACGTATCGGTGCGACCGTGAAAGCGGCGGCCGGGCTGCCTGGCGTCGACATCGTCGTGGTCGTCGACGACGGGTCCGCCGACGGCACGGCGACCAAGGCGCAGAACGCGGGAGCGTCGGTCATGCGGCACACCCGCAACCGGGGCAAGGCCGCAGCCATGGAGACCGGGGCCGAGGTGGTGCGGCTGCTCGAGGCCGGGCAGGACCGGGCCAGCCTGCATCACCTGCTGTTCCTGGACGGTGACCTGGCCGAGACCGCGGGCGAGGCGGGGCCGCTGGCCGCGCCGGTCCGGGCCGGCCAGGCGGACATGACGATCGCGGTGTTCAGCAACCGGGTGCGCCACGGCGGGCACGGTCTCGTGGTGGCCCTTTCCGGCTCCGGGATCATGCGCGCGACCGGGTGGCGGCCCGCCCAGCCGCTCAACGGGCAGCGCTGCCTGACCCGCGCGGCCTTCGAGGCGGCGACGCCGCTCGCCCATGGCTGGGGCGCCGAGACCGGCCTCACCATCGACCTGCTGCGCCAGGGCATGCGCGTTGTGGAGGTCGAGGTGCCGCTCGAGCATCGCGCCACCGGCCGCGACTGGCGGTCTCAGCTGCACCGCGCCCGGCAGTTCGCCGACGTCGCGCGCGCCCTGGCGGCCAGGCAGCCGAACGCCCGGCCCCCCCGCGGTGTTCCCCGGGGGGCCGACACCGTTGAACCCCCCGAAAACCAGATCTGAACTGCGAGCGGTATCCGCGGGTCCTGAGGGGAAGGCCTGGGCCAATAGTGCGGCCGTGTGTCCTCCTCCTGATGGACGCCAAGATGTCCGCCGGGGTGCGGGCCCGGCGGGCGATACTTGTGCGGTGGGGATCTACCAGGATCAGATTCTTCCGCGCGTCACCGATGCGGTGATGAACCGCCGGGAGTTCGCGGCGATACGGGCCCGGGTCTGCGCCGGGCTGCACGGGGAGGTGCTCGAAGTCGGATTCGGCTCGGGCCTCAACGTTCCGCATTATCCGGCCGCGGTGGCGCGCGTGCGGGCCGTGGATCCGGCGACGCTGGGCCGGAGGCTGGCGGCCAAGAGGGTGGCGGCGAGCGCGGTGCCGGTCGAGTACATCGGGCTGGACGGGCAGGTGCTGCCGCTGGACTCGGCCAGCGTCGACCACGTGCTGACGACCTGGACGCTGTGCACCGTCCCGGCCGTGGAGCGTGCGCTCAGCGAGGTCTGCCGGGTGCTGCGTCCTGGCGGCGCGTTTCATTTCGTGGAGCACGGCCGCTCCCCTGATCCGAGGGTGGCCGCCTGGCAGGACCGGCTGACTCCGCTGCAGCGCCGGGTGGCCGGAGGCTGTCACCTCAACCGGCCGATCGACCGGCTGGTGGCCGAGTCGGGCCTTGACCTGACCCAGCTGGAGACTTACTACGTGCAGGGGCCGAAGGCGTTCGGGTACACGTTCGAGGGAACAGCCGTCAAGGCGTGAGCGGCCAGCCCGGACGCCGTGACATCGCTCCGGAGCGTTAGGAGCTGTGGCTACAGGTAGGGTCCGGAGACGCGCGGCTGCTGCTGGGCAGCTTCCTGCCCGGGCATCTGGCCCGGGATCTGTCCCGGCATCATGCCGGGCGGCAGCGCCCGCCGCATCTGCTCCAGCTGGGCCCTCGCCGCCATCTGCTGTGCGAACAAGGTGGTCTGGATGCCGTGGAACAGGCCCTCCAGCCAGCCGACCAGCTGCGCTTGTGCTACCCGCAGCTCAGCCTCGCTCGGCACCTCATCGTCGGCGAACGGCAGCGAGAGCCGCTCAAGCTCCTCGACGAGCTCGGGCGCCAGCCCGTCCTCGAGTTCCTTGATCGAGCTCTTGTGGATGTCCTTGAGCCTCGCCCTGCTCTTCTCATCCAGCGGCGCCGCCCTGACCTCCTCCAGCAGCTGCCTGATCATGCTGCCGACCCGCATCACCTTGGCGGGCTGCTCGACCATCTCCGTCACGGGGCGCTCGCCGGAGGCCTCCGCCGCATTGGTTTCCACAGCCACGCCATCGGGGCCGACCACGACCACCCTGGCGCGTTGTTCTGGTTCGGGGTTCGTCTGGTCGTTCATGTGTCTAGTCTTCCCGAGGCGTCGCAGCCACCGCACGTCAGGGGCCGGCCCCGATGCCGGAACGCGCGTCCGCGGCTGGCCGAGTTGCCTAGGCGCTCCCTTACCGCTGGTTGATGTAGGTGCCGAGCCCCGGCACCGTCACGACCAGCCCCTGCTCTTTCAGCAGCTCCACGGCATACGTGGCAGGCCACTGCGAGGCGTCGTATCTCCGGGTCCTGACGGTGGACGCTGCCTGTTCTGCGTGGAAAGCTCTAAATTCAAGCCCGTCCCGGCGTGGGTCCATTTTGTGGGCAGTCTGCTGACGGAAAGGTTAGGGAACGACCGTGGCCAACGACGATCAGGACCGCGTGGCCAGGACCGAGCAGGAGCGGTCCGGCGGAGAGCGCGCCGCATCGGATACGGGGCCTTCGGTAACTGGCCAGCGTCCTGCATCGCAGCAGGCAGCGACGGAGGTCAATCGCCCGCCCTCGGCAGCTGACCCGCATGATCCCAGCCAGGAGCGCATCTACGGCCCACGCGAGTCCTCGGAGCCACAGGCACGCGAATCGTCGGAGCCAGAGGCACACGAGTCGAACGCGCGTGCCGCGCCGGGAGCTGACGGGGACACTGGGAGGAAAGCCGGGCCCGATCCGCGAGGCGCCTCCAGCCCCCCGAACCCTTACGGGCCTCCCGACGATTCCGGCCCGCCGCGACCTTACAGCACGGTCCGTTATGACCGGGTCGGCCGTTATGGCACACCCAATGAGATTGGCGCGGACGATCCTTATGGCCGTTACGGCGCAGTCAGCCAGAACGCGGCCGCGACCCCGCCAGCTGCGGCGGGTCCGCCAGGCTCGTCGGCCCCGCCGGGCATGTGGAATTCGGCAGGCACTCCGCCGAGCCCGCCGGACGATGCTTACGGGTCCGCGGATGCTTACCGGTCCGCGGATGCTTACGGGTTTGAGGCGTACGGCCCAGCCGATGTCTACAGCGTGCCTGATCCGTACGCGCAGCCGGCTGACTACGACCCGGCGGATCCGTTCGGGTCCGCGGATGCCTACGGGCCTGAGGCGTACGGCACGGCCGAGGTCTACAGCGTGCCCGATCCCTACCGCCCGCCCGACGCCTACGGCCCCGCGAGCGCGCCGCCGCGGCGCGCGCCAGGCCCGCCGACAGGTCTGCCGCCGGCTTCTTCCGGCCCGGGAGCTTCCGCCCCGCAGCAGGGTTCCGGCCCGGGAACCCCCGGCCCGCCGGGAGCTTCCGATCCGCCGCAGGGTTCTGGTCCCGCAGCCTCCGCGCAACCGGGAACCGCAGCCTCCGCGCAACCGGGAACCGCAGCCCCGCCGCGGGTTCCGGATCCGCCTCGTGCTCCCGAAGCGCACGCCGCGTCAGATCGTGCGCAAGCTGCGGGTTCGCTGGTGCCATCGACGGGCAAAGGGCCGGGCGCCCAGGCCGGAACGGCGGAGGCGGATCCGCCGCATGCTGGCGAGTCCGTTAATGCCCCAGGCGGCCTGACCCCCGAGTTCCTGCTTCCCGGCAGGCGCCGCGCGCCAGCTCCGGGCTGGCGTCGCGTGATCTACCGTGCCACTGGCGGGCTCATGCGAGTGCCGTCGACCGCGGCGGAGCTTCGTCGCCGGGACATGATCAACCGCGTCCGGACACCCGTCGCGGGCGGTCACCACCGGGTCGCGGTCCTCAGCCTGAAGGGCGGGGTCGGGAAGACCACGACGACGGTGGGACTCGGGGCGACGCTGGCGTCACTGCGCGGAGACCGGATCGTCGCGGTCGACGCCAACCCTGACCGCGGCACCCTTTCCGACAAGGTCAGGCTGGAGACTGCGGCAACTGTCCGGGATCTGCTCAACGAGCGAGGCCACATCAGGCGCTATGCGGACGTGCGCACCTTCACCTCCCAGGCGCCCAGCAGGCTCGAGGTGCTCGCCTCCGACCATGATCCCGCGGTGTCCGTGGCGTTCAGCGATCAGGACTACAGCGAGGTTACGCGGGTGCTCGAGCACTACTACTCGATCTGCATAACCGACTGCGGAACGGGACTGCTGCATTCGGCCATGGCCGGGGTCTTGCGCCTGGCCGACCAGATCGTGCTGGTCAGCTCGCCATCGGTGGACGGTGCGCGAAGCGCGAGCGCGACGCTGGACTGGCTGGCCGCGCACTCCTACGGCGACCTGGTGCGCAACGCGGTCGTCGTGCTCTCTACCGTGCGGCCGCGCAGCCGGACCAGCGTTGACCTGAACCGTCTCGAGGAGCACTTCGCGGCCAGGTGCCGGGCTGTCGTGAGGATTCCCTACGACTCGCACCTTGAGGAGGGCGCCGAGGTAGAGCTCGACCTGCTGAGCCGGGCGACGGCCGACGCCTATCTCGGGCTCGCGGCCGTGATCGGTGACGGGCTGGCCATGCCGGCGAGAGCCAGGCGCGTCTAGCGCTCCGGCTCCCGTTGTACCGCATCGTCGCGGCGGATTGCCTCGCCCGGGCCCGCGGAGCGGCGGCCCATGACTAGCACCAGAACGGGTCTCCGGCTGACGATGGATCGTCGGCCGATCTAGAATGATGCCCGTGAAAGGTCCGAGGGAGAACGAGCCAGGAGGGCCGCAGAAGGCGGAAGCCCTGGGCACCTTCGGCCGGTACGCGGGCCCGGCGACCCTGATCTTGTCCAGTCTGGCCGACGGGGCGAAGCACGGCTACGCGCTCACCAAGGACGTCGAGGCCTTCTCTGGCGTCCGGCTGGCGCCGGGCACCCTGTACGAGGCGCTGAGCCGCCTCGAGGGGCAAGGGTTCATCGAGGCGCTCGAGAGCCGGGACCGTCGAAGGCCCTACCGGCTGACCGCCTCGGGGGCCGCGGCGCTCCGGGCCCACCTCGATGACCAGCGCCGCGTCGCGGATGTTGGGCTGAAACGCCTGGCCAAAAGCTGGGGCACGTCGTGAACGCGCGGGGGCGGGAGGGGGAAGGCAACGCATCGGCCCGGCGCGCCGCGCGGTTGCTGCGCTGGTACCCGGCCGCATGGCGGGCGCGCTACGGCGACGAGTTCACCGAGCTTCTGATGGCGGAATTCGCCGAGCAGCCCCGGTCGTGGCGGCGGGCCGCGGACGTGGCGTGCGGCGGACTGCTCGCCCGGCTCACGCGGGCTGGCCTGGCCGGCCGTCCGCCGGAGTCACTGGAGCAGGCTCAGGTCGGCCTGGCCACCGCCGCCTGCTCGTTCGGCGCGTTCCTCACCTTCGGGATCGCGATGTGGGCACAGCTGACCATTGGCTGGGAGTGGGAGCCGCCCAGCACCGCCGCCACGACGATCGCCATGACCGCGATGTCCGCGGCAGTGTTGCTCCTCGCCGCGCTTGCGCTGCTGGCCGTTGTGCCGCTGATCTGGAGCGCAGCAGGTGCCCTGCGGCGTGGGCCGGCATGGCACCTGCTCAGGCCGCTCCTGCTCGCCGTCCTGGGCGCCGGAGTGCTGGTCGCGGGCAGCCGTCACTTCGAGAACGGCTGGCCAGGCACGGGCGCGCACGCGTGGGCGCAGCAGGGACTGGTGCCGGCCGGCGTCGCGGCGTTCACCTGGGCGGCCACGCTGTCGGTCTCCTCCTACTGGGCCCATCCGGCCGCGCTCGGGGCCTTCCCGGCCGCGGAGATCGCCTGGATGGCGGTCAGCCCGGTGGCGCTGATCGCCGGCGTCGCGGGGGTGACGGGGTTCGTGCGGCGGCTGAACGTGCCGCCGCGGATCCTGGCCTATGAGGCGCGGCTGGCAGGCGGCGCGGCCACCGCCATGGCCGTCTTCCTGGCCGGCGCGGGCTGCTGGATAATCGCCGACGGCCCGGCGCCTGGGCTCCTTCATGCGGGCGCCGTCGATGCCGGCGGCCTGGCCGTCATGACGGTCGCGCTGCTCGTGGCCCGGCGGGCCATCGGCCGGGTCAGGAAATCCGGGCTGGGCTCGCCGCCCCATTGACGCACTGAGCCCCGGCCCGCCTCGTCCCCACTGTCCCGGGTCAGCCGACCGGGATTCCCGGAGGTCCGTGCAGACGGAGGATCGCGACTCGGATGCGCCGGAGGGGCATCCGGGCGAGACTGTCAGATATGCATGAGTGATGAACGCGGGGGCAGTCGCTCGTGATCGCGCTGTGCGTAACCTGGCGGTGATCCACGTCGGCGGAACAGCCTGAGATCGCTGAGGGGGGACTTTGGAAGACACGTGGGGACCACGCGAGGTGCCGGTGCTCACTGCAGTCGTGGCACTGCTGGAGAAGAGCTACATGGTCACGGTCAGCGACATCGCGCAGCGGACGGGACTCGGTATGGCCGAGGTCGCCCGATCGCTGGACGCGATGGACCCCACCTATGTGGACTTCCGCAAGACGGAGACCGGGGGCGATCCCACGTTCTGGTATGTGCTCAAGGTGACCCCCGAAGCCCGCCGGGCGGTTGGCCAGTGGCCGACGGCCGAAGGTCTCGTCGACCGGCTCGCCCAGGCGTTCCGCGACGCGGCCGAGAACGAGGACGACCCGGAACGGCATTATCAGCTCCGCCAGGCGGCAGGACTGCTGGGGGACAGCATTCGGGACGTTGCCGTCGAGATCGTGGCAGCCATTACCGGGCCCTCGACCACGCGGCCCTCGACCCCCGGGCCTTCGACGGACCCCGGCTGACTGCCAGAACAGCCGCATGAAGGAGGTGGCCATCAGCCGGAAGGCGACGTCGCCGGACAGGTCGGCGTCGGGCTGGAAGGCGCTCATGCTCGTTCGGTGCTGGGGTTGGCGGCGAGGGCGAGTCAGTCCTCGGCGCCGGTGATCCTCTCGGGCAGGCCGAAGTAGGCGAACAGGTCCTGGTCCTGGAAGACGGTGTTGCGGCTGATACCCGACTCCGTGACGGTGAAGACCTGGAGGGTGTGCAGGGCGTACCCGCCGTCCTCGGCGCGCGTGTAGGCGGCCAGCGCGGGTTGTCCGTTCGCGTGCACCGGCACCATGCGCCAGTCCGTCCCGCGGAGGGTGAAAACGCGTGCGATGAAGCGGATGTACGGCTCGCGGCCGACGTACCAGTTGAGGAAGGGCGGCATCTCCAGTAGGGCGTCATCGGTCAGCAGCTTCTCCAGAGCCGCCAGGTCGGCGTTCTCGAAGGCGACGACATAGCGGTCGATCTGGGCGCGGTGGCCGGGGTCGGCGGGCTCGTCGATCTGGTCCTCGCCCAGCCCGGCCTCGCCGAGCCGGGCCCTGGCCCGTTGCAGGGCACTGTTCACCGCGGCGGTCGTCATGTCCAGCGCCGCGGCCACATCGGCGGCGGGCCAGTCCAGCACCTCGCGCAGGATGAGCACGGCCCGCTGCCGGGCTGGCAGGAACTGCATCGCGGCGACGAAGGCCAGCCGCAACGAACCACGCGAGAGCAGGACGCCCGCCGGGTCGCCGAGCATCGCGTCGGGGATCGGCTGGAGCCACGGCACCTCCTCGCCGCGGATCAGGGGTTGCTCGGGATCGTCGTTGGGCGGCGCGCCGAGTCCGGAGGGCAGTGGGCGGCGGCTGCGCTGCTCAAGCGCGGTCAGGCAGGCGTTGGTGGCGATCCGGTAGAGCCAGGTGCGCAGTGCCGCGCGGCTCGGGTCGTACTGGTCATACGCCCGCCAGGCACGTAGCAAGGTCGCTTGCAGCAGATCCTCGGCGTCGTGCACCGAGCCGAGCATCTGGTAGCAGTGCGCCAGCAGCTCCCGCCGGAACGGATCGGTCTGGACCGTGAAGTCCTCGCTGGTCGATGTCGCCACCCTGTCCTCCATCACGCGCGTAGGTCCCGGCGCCTATACATACCGGCAGGTGTCCCGAAAGTCATCGCCGCGCCAGCGATGAGCCGCGGCGTGCCGCCAGGTATGTACCGGTGAAGGCAGCACACCGACGGAAGGAAAGACCATGACCGACACGAAGGACCGCGAGGTCCTCGCCGTGATCGACAGCCTCTACCAGCCCTGGGCGGACAACGACGCCGACGCCTTCGTGGCCTCCTACACCGAGGACGCGACCTCGATCCTGCCGGGCGACTACAACGCCAGCCGCGCCGCGGTCCGCGACCGCATGGCGGCGGGCTTCGCCGGCCCGCTCAAGGGCAGCCAGGTCCGGGACGAGGTGCAGAGCGTCCGCCATCTCGGCGCCGACGCCGCCATCGTCGTCTCCAGGAGCGCCGTCCTGATGGCTGGCGAGACCGAGGCCCCCGACGACCGCTGGGTGATGGCCACCTGGACCCTCACCCGCCGGAACGGCAGGTGGCTCCTGGCCGCCTACCACAACTGCCCCGCCTGACCCCGGCAGCCCGTTGCGGCCCACGCGGAGCGCGGCGACGCCCACCGCGGCCGTGTGGCGGCCGCGTGGGCTGACCGGCCGAAGCGACGTACTTGTGGATAATTCTGCCTGTATAGGTCGATTACTCCCCGAAAGTTGGCTTGCCGGATCAAAACCTGTAATCCCCCGTGTCGCTCGTAACGTCCAATTAACAAACAGGTAGTCCCTAGGACGCCCCGTGGTGGCGCTCGCGCCCTATCCGAGTGATATGAGGGGAATCTGGCATGAGACTGAACCGGCCGCCGCAGGCGGCCAAGAACTCTGCCCCGACGGCGGAGACTACTAGCCCCCGGGGCCACCAGGTCCGCACAGGCTTGTTCCGGGTGGTATCGGTGACCGCCGTGGCCACGGCGACCTGCGCCTTGTGGGCGCTTCCGGCGAGTGCGGCGACTGCGTCGGCGCACGCGAAGCATCCTTCGACAACCAGCGTGTCGTTCAGCCCCACCCCGGCCTGGGTCGGCCAGCGCGTTCGGCTGTCGGCGAAGGTCAAGTCGTCGGGCCGGATCCCGACCGGAACCGTTACGTTCAAGTGGGCGGGCCGGACGCTGTGTGTTGGGCACCTGCGGCGCGGGACCACGAGCTGTAGCACAAGCTTCGGCGCGGCCGGCTCGTATCTGGTGCAGGGCCTCTACAGCGGTGATGCCACCCATCTCCGGTCGGTGGGAACAGCCCGCGAGGCGGTCAGGCGCTCGCCCACGACCACGACGATCACCAACGTCGGCGGGGGCATCATCGCGGTGGGCCAGTCGCACACCTTCGACGTCACCGTCACCGCGCCGGCCGGTACGCCGGCCCCGACCGGAACCGTTACGTTCAGGTCGGGAGCCAGGACGCTGTGTGTTGTGCGCCTGTCACGCGGGACCGCGAGCTGTGTTACAAGCTTCGGCGCGGCCGGCTCCTATCTGGTGAAGGGCTTCTACAGCGGTAACGCCGCGCATCTCGGGTCGGTGGGAACAACCGGCGTAGTGGCCGGGCGCTCGCCGACGACGACGGCGATCACCGGTGCCGGCGCCATCATCACGGTGGGCAAGTCGTACATCTTCCACGTCACCGTCACCTCGCCGGCCGGAACCCCGGCCGCGACGGGAACGGTGCAACTCGCGCCTGTCCCGCCGACAACTCTCTCCGGGTACACGTGCACCGCGGTGCTGACCGCGGGGGTGGGGTCATGCACCGTCACGCCAGCCGAATACGGTATCGACAACTACACGGCCACGTATTCGGGCAACGCGGCCCACACCGGCTCGGCGTCTGACGGCAAGTTCACCCTGGCCGCGCAGAACGTCACCACCACGACCGTCACCGCACCGTCGACCACCACGAGCTCGGTGAAGCTGAACGCGGCGGTGTTCGCCATGGGCGCGAACATTACCGGTGCCGTCGGCGGCACCGGTTCGGTGACGTTCTATCTCTCCAACACGCAGGGCATCCTCGGGACTGCTTTGCCTGCTCCGTGCGCCGCCGTGTCGCTGACGACCTTCGACGCGGGCACAGGCAACAACAACGCCATGTGCACCGGCAGCACCCAACTGAACGGCCTGGCGAAGGGGACGACGGTCTACATAACGGCTGTGTTCTCCGGAGACCCGGTCAACGTGGCGTCGACGTCAAAGCAGTTCACGCTCACCACGAGCTAGTTCAGCCAGGCTGGATTCCCATCGCCGGGCCGTCCCTTCGGGGGCGGTCTGGCGCTGTTTCGGCTCAGAACCCGGTCGCGGGCCGACGGCGGCACCCCGCGGCAGCCTCGTGACGCGAGGCTGCCCATCGGGCATGCTGTAGGTGGGTTCTCGCCGATCAGGCCAAGGTGATCGGCCACGTGCGTCCCTGGACGTTCGGGAGATCGTGATGCCAGTGGGATCCGGCGCTCCTGGATGAGTTCTTCGCCGCCGCCGTCGCCTGCTTGGAGCAGGCGAAGAAGTCCGACGGCAACCTCGGCTCGGACGTGCTCGCCGACGCGAACAACGCGTGGTGGACGCTCACCGCCTGGCAGGAGCGCCAGCCGATGCAGGCCTTTGTGGGGACTGAACCGCACCGGAGCACAATGGCACGCCTGGGCGACTGGTGCGATGAGGCGACGTTCGTTGACTGGGAGCAGGCCAGCGCGGATCTGCCAGACTGGCAGACGAGCTACCGCCGCCTGGTCGCCGACGGCCAGGTGGCGAGCCTCATGCACCCTACAGACTCACATCAGACCCGTGCTTTCCCACCACCGGTCGAGCCTCCCACGTAACAGCAGGCCACGGGCCAGTTTCGCTAGTAGGAGCTAAGCGTATGGAGCGGAGGGTGTGGGATTCGAACCCACGAGGACGCGTCAACGCCCTAGCGGTTTTCAAGACCGCCGCCATCGGCCACTAGGCGAACCCTCCCGGCAGACACGATAGCCGCGCCGGCCGGTCGGCGCCTCCCTCGGGCCGCGGCGCCTGCCTCGGGGGGACTGCCGCACGGGCAGCGCCGAGAGGCCCAAGCCAACAGCATCGACGGCGCGTCGGTGCTGTTGGAGCCGCATCGACGGCACATCGGTGCGGTTCCAGCGGAGCAGACCGAGGCTTAGCTGCGGAAACCGGGCGCCCGGAGGGCACTGGCGGCTGGCCCGGGCGTCTGGGATCGCGGGAGGTGAGTAGGCTCGCGATCGGAGGAGGTTACCATGCTGCGCCCGTTCGGCTGGCAGGCGGTTGTCGCCGTCTGGCAGTTCGCGCCGGTCGTCACCGGCGTCGTCGTCATAGTCGGCGGGCTGTATTTGTGGGGCGTGCTCCGGGTTGCGCGCCAGCATCCCGCCCGGCCGTGGCCGGCCTGGCGGACCGGGATGTTTCTCGGCGGCCTTGCGGTCGTCGTGCTGGCCACGGAGAGCGGCATCGGCTCCTACGACGACGTGCTGTTCTGGGACCACATGGTGCAGCACCTCATGCTGATCATGGTCGCCCCGCCGCTGCTCATCGTCGGCCAGCCGATCACGCTGCTGCTGCACGCCAGCAAGAACCCGCTGCACACCTGGGTCAAGCGGGTCGTGCGGTCCCGGGTGGCCAGCTTCCTCACCTGGCCGGTGTTCGGCTGCGCGGCCTACGCGGCCGTTGTCATGGCGGCCCACCTCACGGGCCTCGCCAACCTGGTGGAGACCAACCAGACGCTGCACGACGCCGAGCACGCCATCTTCCTCGTGGTCGGCTACCTCTTCTTCCTGCCCATCCTCGGCCGTGAGCCGATCCGCTGGCGGCTCAGCTACCCAGTGCGGTTCGTCATCCTGGTCCTGGTGATGCCGGTGGATACGTTCACCGGGCTCGTCCTGGGCTACGCCAACGCCGGCACGCCCGGGGTGCCAGGCGGCCCGCGGCCCGCCTGGGCACCCGGGCCGGTGTCGGACCTGCACGCGGGCGGCGCGGTGATGTGGATCGCCGGCGACGCCATCATGTTCGGGCTGATGATGCTGGTGTTCCTGATGTGGAGCCTGGACGAGAGGGCGGCGACGAGCGGCCGCGGATGGTTCGAGGCGGCCCGCCGGGCCAGCATGGCCACCCTGGTCGCGTCCCACCCGGCACCCCGGACCGCGGGACCGGCCGGCAGAGCGGCTGTCGAGGCGGCGCCGTCTGCTCCGGCCGCCACCTGGGACGGGCGCGGCGGAATCGACGACGACGAGCACCTCGCCGCCTACAACGCCTTCTTGGCCAGGCTGAACGAGGCCGAGTCCGGCCGCCAGCCGTAGCCGCTGCGGCGACACGTGCCGATATCGCGGGCAGTGGCGGACCGGTTCGCTATGTTCTTGTCCGGGCTGCATGCGGCGGTAGGCCCGCGGACGGTCCGTTCTGGCGGAGCTTTCCTGGCCGACTGAACCAGGACGGCCGAGCGTCCGTTACAGGGAGAGCGATCCGGGCCGGGACCTCCCGTATCGCGGGCCACGTCTGCTCCTGCACCGCGGCCCGAATCAGTAGTTCTTCTGTGGGGAGCGTGATCATGTTGAGACTTCAGCGAGTAGCGGCATCCGCTGTCGCGGCGGCCACGATCATGGGAACGGGACTCGCGATGACGGCGCCGGCTTCGGCCAGTACGCATCCGTCGTTCATCGGGAAGTTCAGCCAGCTCAAGACCATCGCCTCAACGGTTCCCCGGAACGGGGACGTCAACCCGTACGGGGTGGCCGTGGTCCGGGACAGCCTGGGCAAGCTGCACCGTGGCGATGTCCTGGTCAGCAACTTCAACAACATGGCCAACCAGCAAGGGACAGGGACAACGATCGTCGAGGTGTCACCCTCCGGCCATCGGACCCTGTTCGCCCGCATCACCAAGTCCCATCTGACCGGGCGTTGCCCCGGCGGTATAGGGCTGACCACCGCGCTCGCGATCCTGCGTGGCGGTTGGGTGGTCGTGGGCAGCACGCCGTCGAAGAACGGGATGGTCGCGACGTCCGGGCCAGGCTGCCTGATCGTGCTGGACAGCCACGGCACCGTGCGCGAGACCATCTCGGGCCATGGCATTAACGGCCCGTGGGACATGACCACGTTCAGCTTCGGCGACCGGTTCGCCGAGCTGTTCGTGACCAATGTGCTCAACGGGGTCGTCAAGGCCAACGGAGGGGTCGTCCACCGGGGCACGGTGCTCAGGCTGCTGGTCCGGGTGCACCTGAACAGCCCGCCGGACCTTCTCGCGGTAACGAAGATCGGCTCTGGCTTCTTCGAGCAGGGCAGCGCGACGGCGTTCGTGATCGGGCCGACCGGTCTGGGCCTGGGCGAGAACGGCACGCTCTACGTCGCCGACACCGGGAAGAACCGGATCACCGGCATCCCGAACGCGGTCAGGCGCAGGACGAGCGCGGGCACCGGGTTCGTGCTGACCTCGGGCGGAAAACTCAACGGTCCGCTGGGTCTGGCCATCGCGCCGAACGACGACGTGCTCACCGTCAACGCCAGCGATGGCCTGATCGTGGAGACGACGCGGCATGGCGCCCAGGTGGCCAGGTTCCTCCTGGACAACTCGGGCAGCCCGCCCGGCTCTGGGGCCCTGTTCGGTCTCGCCGTGGCGCCACAGGGTAGCGGCGTCTACTACGTGGACGACGCGACCAACTTCCTGCGGTTGCTGCACTGAGCCGGTGAACCAAGCCGCCGCGGCGAGCGCGGCCGACTCGGGTCGAACCGAGTCGGCAGGGCTTGGCCCGGTCGGCTGAAACGTCCGTCCGGGTCGCGCCTGGGGACGAGTGGCCCCGTCCTCGGGTGCGGCCCGGCGGGCTCGCCGCGGAACGCCCTGCCGGCCGCGACCCGGCCGTCTCGTCGGCCCGGCGCGACACGCCGGCCGCGCTTTCTACCCGAATCTAAGGAACGCGCTAGATCAGGCCATAAGCTCCAATGGCGTGGACCCGGTTCGCAACCCGTACGCCCCGGGAGCCGG
>WNFJ01196233.1_pt5 | contig 17850 bp, 17 predicted proteins | sample 5400461 | NCBI WGS metagenome assembly WNFJ01 (sample SAMN13153349, study PRJNA577476) | soil metagenome | isolation source: 115 cm saprolite on Douglas fir-dominated hillslope | place: USA:California | collected 2013-09-17 | reverse complement strand
CACGCGGGACGGCGCGGCCACCCTTCCGGGTTCTCCCGGAGCGCCTGGCCCGCCCTGCGCGCCGCCTCCCGGGAGCGCGGCGCGCGAGGCGTCCTCCTGGACCACCCGGCCTGGATCGTCCACGTCACAGGCGATCCCGGCTGCCGGGCGGGGATCGACACCCCCGAGGACTACCACCGCCTGCTGGGCGAGCCCTGCTAGCTCCGGGTGCCAGATGGAGTCATTCGATCCGCCAGCGAGTCGCGCGCCCCCTTTCCATCACGGTCTTCTGCGCGGTGAGGCCACTCAGAGATACGCGGATCTCGACCTGAGTTCCGCCGTCCCGGCGCCAGGCGACGAGCTTGCCCGCCGGTGTCCCCCACCTCGCCCACTCGTCGACCCGGTATTCCCGGGTTTCGCGCACGCGCTCCCCTCCGCGTTGGCCGGCCAGCCGAGTCAGGTCTTCCTTGCAAGAGCGCTCCGCTCGCACGCATGCGAGCCGCACGCCATCGGGGAGGACCGTCGACTCGGACCCACCCTCGATCGGGAACCAACGCCCTTCGACGACGACGGTGTCTTGCTCCACGCGGACCGAGGCCGGGGAGGGCGCGATCCCTCCGGCGGGCGCGGCTTCCTGGGAGCGTGAGCCCGGGGCGCCCGCACAAGCGATCCAGAGGACCGCCACGAGCGCGGCGCCCCTTCGCAGATCGTGGGGTGCGGAGGGGGTCCGCATCATTCCGTGCTCAACGCTTGGCCGTCCTCGTGGTAGCCGAACAGGCCGCCGAAGCGCGCCCAGCCGATCAGGGTGTCGAAGATCCGCGCGGCGTCCTCTCGGGGAAGGCGCTGCTGGATCTCTGCGATCGCGCGCTCCCGGCTCAACTCTCCTCCGTTCATCTCGATCATCTCCTTGAGGGCGCGGAACAGGCCAAGCTTGAGGAGCTGGGCCCGCCAGAGGGGCTTGCGCTCCTCCATCCCCGCCCGCACGAACCTCTGGCCGAGGGGGGTCAGCCTCACGAGGCGTTGAGGTGTGTCCACGAGATCGAGCATCTCCGCTCCCTTCACGGTCGTGAGGACCTCGACGAACGTCCCGTGCGTGTCGTGGGCGACCTGGAAGAGGTCGCAGGCCCCCGCCTGGGTATCGAGGTACTCCAGGAGGCCGAGGATGTCGGTCGTCTGCGCCGCGGGAAGGGGCTCCACGACGCCCCGGGCGAGGCCGGGCGAAGCGGCGGTGACCGACACGTCGGGCAGCTCGGCGCTGGTTACGATGTCGTGGAGGCGATCGAGAAGCCACGTGAAGTCCGCGGCCCGCGTGTCCCGGGGACGGGGCACCGTGTTCTCCACGATTGTGCGGATGCGCCCCGGGTTTGCGGACAGAACCACGATGCGGTCGGCCATGTACGTCACCTCCCCGATGTCGTGGCTGACCATGAGGATCGAGCTCGGGTTGCGTTCGCGGTCCTCCCAGATGTCCAGCACCTCCGCACGGAGGGCCTGGGCGGTCAGGGCGTCCACCTGGCTGAAGGGCTCGTCCATGAGCAGGATCTCCGGGTCCACCGCCAGCGCGCGGGCCATGCCCACCCGCTGTTTCATGCCGCCGGAAAGCTCGCGCGGGTAGGCGTGGCGAAAGCCTTCGAGCCCGACCATGCGTATGGCGCGGCGCGCCTTCTCACGAGCAGCCGCCTCATCGAGGCCCAGGGAGCGCAGGACCACCACCACGTTTCTCTCCACGGTCAGCCACGGGAAGAGTGCGAAGCTCTGGAAGACGATGGCAACCCCCGGATTGACGCCCTCGAGAGGCGACCCGCGGTAAAGCACGTCGCCGCCGGTCGCGCGGATCAGCCCGGCCACGATGCGGAGGATGGTGGATTTGCCGCAGCCGGAAGGGCCGAGAAGGGCCAGGACCTCATTGGGCCGCACATCGAGCGTGATGTCCTCCAGCACCCGAAGCGGCTTGCCGCCGTCCCGATCGAAGGACTTGTGGACCCCTTTCAGCTCGCAGATCGGGACCTCAGCCACCCTTTCGCCTCAATTCGTCAGGGAGAACCGAGTCGACGCGAGCCGGTAACACCGCCGCCACACGACCCGGTTGAACGTCACGACGAGCAATGACATGACCAGGACCGCCGCGGCGAGGTCTGCGAACTGCGCGCGCTCCGCGGCTTCGCTCACGGCGGCGCCCAGCCCGAAGGTCGAAAGGGTCACACCTTTGTAGGCGACATACTCGGCCACGATGCTCGCGTTCCAAGCCCCCCCCGCCGCCGTCACCCATCCCGTCACCAGATACGGGAAGATCGCCGGCAGGTAGAGGGTCCAGAAGCGATCTCGCCGGGTCATCCGAAACGCCACCACCGCCTCTTTGAGGTCCGAGGGCACGGCGCTGGCGCCCGCGATTACGTTGAAAAGGATGTACCACTGCGTGCCGAGGAGCATGAGGACGATGCTACCAGTCCCGAGGCCCAGGCCCGCGACCTGCAACACCGCGATCGCGACCGGGAAGAGCATGGGAGCCGGAAAGGATGCCATGACCTGCGCCACCGGTTGGAGCACCCGCGACAACATCGGCGACAGTCCAATGGCAAGACCGGCTGGCACTGCCCACGCCGTGCCCACGGCCGTCGACAACAGGACCCGCCCGAGAGTCAGGGCCCCCGCCAAGGTCAGGGTCGCCCAGTGGGAGAGCGGAAGCTCCGCCAGGAGGTGGACGAGTCGAACCGCGCCCCAGGCGATCACCGCGAGGACCAGGCCCAGGGCCGCTTGTGGAAGGATCGCGGAAGGCCCTGAAGCGGCGGCGGCAGGCAGGGGTCCGCGGATCACCCTGGGCGCGTCCGAAGGACGCCACCGGCCGCGGCGCCAGTACCGGAGCCGCTTCACGAGGCCCGACCGCCGTAGAAAGTCCAGGAACCAGCTTCGCGGCGTCTCGGCCGCCGTGGTCTCCTCCACCCGGAAGCGCTGCGCCCAGACGACCACCGGCCGCCACAGGAGCTGGTAAAACGATCATGAGGATCATGGCGAGGACGGCCCACAACTGGGCATCCCAGCGCCGCTGCTCCACGGCGACGCTCATGTACGAGCCGAGGCCGGGCAGGCGGAAGTCCTTGTCGCCGAGCCGAAACGCCTCGGTAATCATGAGGAAGAACCAGCCGCCCGCCATGCTCATCATGCTGTTCCACACGAGTCCCGTGGTCCCGTACGGCAGCTCCATCCACTTGAAGCGTTCCCACCAGGTGAAGCGATAGACCACGGAGGCTTCCTTGATGTCCTGAGGCACGGACTTCAGCGAGTGATAGAGGCTGAACGTCATGTTCCACGCCTGCCCGGTGAAGATCATGATGACGGCGGCCAGCTCGAGGCCGACGTTCGTCCGCGGGAAGAGTGCCACCATGGCGAGCACGAGTCCCGGCATGAACCCGAGCACGGGAACGCTCTGAAGGATGTCCAGCAGCGGCACAAGGAGCCGCTCGGCCCGCCGGTCGTGGGCGGCCCAGTAAGCGTAGACCAGCGTGAAGGCCAGGGAGATGACATAGGCGACGAGCCCGCGCACCATGGAGAAGAACGTGTACGCGGGGAGCGCCCACGGCGAGAGGTCGATCTCGATGGCCGGTCTCTGGATACCGGTCCACTCGCGGGCGACCTGGAGGAGACCGAAGAGCGCCGCGCCCAGGCCGAGGATGATGAAGGCATCGACCCACCATCCCCGCCCGAAGGGACGCAGCAGGGCGTTGGCCTGGATCCAGGCCCTGCTGGTCAGGCGGTCTAACAAACGGGTCTTGAACCTCATCCCTTAGATGCGTAATCGCCGAGCTTGTGCCGGATCTGGAGGTCTGCCCGAGCGGGAGCCCGGACCACGGTGCGACGCCACTTCCCGTCGCGCCGGTTGTTGCGGGACACGTAGGCGACGTTGTACTGGCTGCGCAGCTCCTCGGCCACCCGCCCATAGACGGCGTCCAGGTCGGCGACGGAGCTGGGGAAGTAGACCTCTCCGCCCGTGTCCCGGGTGAGCGTGGTCAGGAAGTAGGTGGCCTGGCTGAAGGCCAGGCGTTGGCGGTCCTGGGTCCGATCCGGGCGGAGACCGATCTCGTACACGCCGACGTCCGCCTGGCGGGCGACCGCCAGGACCTGGTCGTCGTCGATGAGGGAGGCGGTGTCTTCGCCGTCCGAGAGCAGCACGATCGCGCGTCGCCTTGGCGCTTCCGGGCCGCCCTGGCGGCGCAGCTGCTTCAACGCCACATAGAGGGCGTTGTAGAGCACGGTCGACCCCCGACGCTCGTGTCCTGCGGATGGCGGCCTCGAGCGCCGAGTGATCAGCCGTGAACTCCTGAAGGACCGTGATCCGGTCGCTGAACCGGACCACCTGGCCGAGATCATCGGGCCCCAGGGTCTTGATGAACCGGGCCCCGGCTTCTTGCGCGACTCCCAGCTTGTCGTCCATCGACCCCGAGCAATTGACCAGGAGGGTCACGGACAAGCGCAGTGGCTCTCGAGCGAAGAACGACAGGTCCTCTGGGATGCCGTCCTCGAAGACGGCGAAGTCGGACCCGGAGAGCCCGGTGATGAGGCGGCTGCGGCCATCGGTCACGGAGAGGTTGAGGCGGATGACCTCCATGCCCGCCTGGAAGGTCGGCGGGGGTTGGGGTGTCTGCGCGACGACGGCGGTCGTGCACGCCACGAGCACGGCCACCCCGGCCGCGGGGAGCCCTGGGCGTCTGGCGCGAGCAGTCAGACCCTGGTGCATTGGCGTCATCTCTCATCAGGAGCCTTGATGACCTCGCGGCCTGCCGAGGCGTCCCTCGCAGAGTGAGCGATCCCCTCTGAAGAAATCCTGAAGGCGGAGACCGGCTCACCCCGCGAGGGGGAGCCGGATGCTGAAGCGCGCTCCGCCTCCGCCCCTGTTCTCCACGGCGATGCTCCCCCCCTGGCGCTCAATCACCGCCCGGGAGATGGCGAGCCCGAGGCCGAAGCCCGGCGCTTCGCTCTCCCGCGCGGCGGAGCCCCGGTGGAAGCGGTCGAAGAGCCGAGGCAACTCGTCCGGCGCCACCCCGGGGCCGTGGTCGCTCACCACGATCAGGGCCTCCGCGCCGTCGGTCGAGACGCCCACCCTGACTTCTGAGCCTGCGGGCGAGAACTTCACCGCGTTGTCCAGGATGTTGGTGAGAGCCAAGCCCACGGCGGTCGGTCCCACCTTCACCGCAGGAGAGGCTCTCGACGGGTCAACGAGAACGCTGACCGCGCACCGGCTGGCCTGCGAAGCCAGCCGCCGTACCGCGTCGTCCACGATGGGCAGGAGCGCGATGGCGGGCGCCTCCCGCCCCGAACTCTCATCCGCGTCCAGGTGGGCCAGGGTGAGAAGCTCCTCGGTGAGCTGGGACAGGCGTTCGACCTCCTCCAGGCAGGAGCGGAGGGTCTCCTCGTACTCGGCGACATCCCGGGGGCGGCGCAGCGTGACCTCGATCTCGGAGCGCAACCGTGAAAGAGGCGAGCGCAACTCGTGCGAGGCGTCCGCGGTGAACCGCCGCTGCGTCTCAACCCCGCGCTCCACTCGGGCGAGCATGGCGTTGAGGGTGTCGATGAGGCGCCCGAGCTCGTCTTGGCTCGTGGGCTGGGGCAGGCGCTCCGCCAGGTTCGACTCACCAATCCGCCGGGCCTGGGCCACGATGTCGTCCACCGGTCGCAAGGCTCTCCGGGCGAACACCGCGGTTGTCACGGCGGCGCCGCTGAGGAGCAGAAGGGACAGCCCGAGGAAGAGCCAGCGGCCAGCATTGAGGATGCCGTGGGCATCATCGAGGGAGCCGGACACAAGGACGGCGCCGGTTCCGCCGGGGGCGTGGATCGGGAGCGCGGCCATTCGGATCGGCTCTTCGCCGAAGTCCTCGAAGGTCTCGAACACGACCTCGCCGGCCTTGAGCCGCTGGAGCATGGCCTGGGGCGCGGGCAGGCGGGCGGTGCCGAGGTTCGCGCTCTTCGCGAGCACGTTCCCGTCCAGGTCCACGATCTGGACGAACCGATCGAGGCGAACGAAGGAAGGCGGGGCGGTTCCCGGAGCGAACTCGTGGACCCGGGGCGGGCGCCGCAGGTCGGACGCCAATGCGGATGCTTCGGTTTCCGCCAGGGCCACGAGGGCGGCGTCGAGCTGACCGAGCACGAGCCGGGCGAGCGCCCAGTGGCCGGCGAAAGCGCCCAAGGCCACGAAACAGGCGACCGCGGCGGTATGCCACAGAGAAAGGCGATGCCGGAAACCGAGCCGCCTCACTCCTCCGTCCCGCCGAGCCGGAAGCCGCGGGCGCGCACCGTGTGGATGAGCGCCGGTTGCTCGCCCTGGTCGATCTTCCGTCGCAGGTGGCTCACGTGCACGTCGACGAGGTTGGTGAGGTCCTCGGGATCGTCTTCCCATACGGACTCGCCGATCCGCGTGCGCGACACCACTTGGCCGGCGTGTCGCATCAGGGCCTCCAGTATCGCGTACTCCTTCGGGGTGAGGCTGATCTCGAGAGTACCGCGAGTCACGCGATGGGTGACGGGGTCGAGCGCGAGGTCGGCGACCCTGAGCACGGGCGGCCGGGTCAGCTCGGAACGCCGCAGGAGGGCCCGTATTCGGGCGAGGAGCTCCTCGAACGCGAAGGGCTTGGTCAGGTAGTCGTCGGCTCCGCTGTCGAGGCCCGATACTCGGTCGGGGAGCGAATCGCGGGCGGTCAGCATGAGGATAGGGGTGCGGATGCCCCGGCGTCGCAGTCCGCGGCAAACGGCAAGGCCGTCCTTTCGGGGTAGCAGCCAGTCGAGGATGATCACGTCGTAGCGGGTGGACGCCGCCAGCTCATCGCCCACCTCTCCCGAATGTGCGACATCCACGACAAAGCCTTCCTCGCCCAGGCCGCGGCCGAGCACCCGCGCGGCCTTCTTGTCATCTTCGACCAGGAGCAACCGCATCGGAGACGCCTTTAGGCTACCACCCGGCCGGTGCGGCGCCACCGTCCCCCGTCCCTGCGCCGCTGACCCTGGCTACCTCGAGGTGTTCAGCGCAGGTCTCCCACGGCCCATTCCAGCTCCGGTCGGCTCTGGATCAGCCTCACGCACCGATTCCAACGAAGCAGCGCCTCGTCGTTGCCGGGAGGGCGTATCCGTTCGGCCTTGGCGAACAGTTCGAGCGCCTCCCGTAGCAGGGCAGCAACCATGTCGAGACGCCCGCCCACGCGCAACTCCGCCTTCGCCCTGCGCTCCCGCAGGAGACCCGAGTAGTAGAGCCGCTCATACTCGTCAGAGAGGTAGTGGAAGATGCGATCGGCCTCCTGGTACTCGTCGGTCTCGCGGCCCGTGAACTTCTCGCTCAGCGACAGCCCGAGCACGCGAAGCGCTTGCTGATTCGTGGGTTCGCGATTGAGGATGTCGCGGCAGATGGACTCTGCCTCCCCGGGCTCGTTGAGGTTCCGGTAGTGCTGAGCCTTCTCGAGGGCTCCGGGAATCGCCTCCCTCGATATCTTCTTCAACTCGAGCGCCATGAGTTCCTCCCCCTAGAAGACCGTGTCTTCGCTTTGGCGAGCCCCCGCCACGAGTTCTTCGTCCTCCGCCGTACGGGCGGGCAGCGCGGGCGAGGCGATCCGGTACAGGACGGGCACGACGAACAGGGTCAGGAAGGTCGAGCTCAGGAGCCCACACACGATGACCGTCGCGAGGGGCCTCTGAACGTCCGAGCCCAGTCCCGTCGCCAGCGCGGCCGGAAGCAGCCCGAGGATGGCCACGATCGACGTCATGAGCACGGGCCGCAGGCGGCTCTTCGCTCCTTCCACGATCGCCTCGCCGATGGGCATTCCCTGGATCCGGAGGGTGGTGACCCAGCGCACCATGATCACCCCGTCCATGATCGACACCCCGAACAAGGCCGCGAAGCCGACGCCACTCGACACGTTGAGGTGCATGCCGCGCAGAGCGAGCGCGAGGGCACCGCCCATGAAGGCGAAGGGGACGGACAGAATGACCACCAGCGCGGCGCGCTGTGACCGGAACGTCACCACGAGGAGGACGTAGATGAGCGCGATCGTGAGCGGAATCAGCAGCCCAAAATGGCTGCGCGCGCGGGCAAGATTCTCGAACATGCCCAGCCAGCTCACGCGGTAGCCCCTGGGGAGCTGGATCGTGCTCTCGAAAAGGCCTTGGGCCTCGGCGACGAAACCACCCTGATCGCGGCCGCTGATGTCGCACCGCACGGTCAGGCGCCTTCGACCGCCCTCCCGGGCGATGATCGTCTGTCCGTCTTGGAGGCGGATCTCTGCGAGCTGAGCGAGGGGAATCGGCTGCCCCTCGGCGTTGAACACGGGCAGCCGCCCCACCGCCTCCGGCGAGCGCATGTACTGCCGGTCGAATTTCACGACGATATCGAAACGCTTCTCGCCCTCGTAGATCGCGCCCACGGGATCACCGCCGAGGGCGGTGTTGATGAGCTGGGTCACGTCGTCGATGCGCGCGTTGTAGCGGGCCGCGAGGGCCCTATCGGGCCGGATCACGAGCTGGGGCTGCGGTCCCTCTTGCTCGATGGAGACGTCTACCGCTCCGCGGACGGTCTGGATCAGATTCACCGTCTTTCGTGCGAGCGAGAGCAGCACTTCGGAGTCCGGGCCGGAGAACTCCACCGCGAGATTCGCGGAGGTGCCGTTCGTGTCCTCGGTGACGCTGTCGATGATCGGCTGAGTGAAGTTGAAGCGGCTGGTCGGAAACTCGCGACGCAGACGCCTACCGATCTCCTCGACCAATGCCTGCTTCGTCCTGACCTGCACCCACTCCTCGCGAGGCCGGGGTCCGATCATCATCTCGATCCGGCTCGAAGGAAACGGGTCCGTGCCGCTATCATTGCGCCCCGACTGAACCGTGATGAACTGAACATCCGGAAGGTCCAGGACGATCTCGCGCATACGCTTCCCGAAGGCCGCGGTCTGCTCGAGCGCGGTGCCCTCGGGGAAATTGACCCGGACCCACACCACGCCCTCGTCCAGATACGGCAAGAACTCCGTGCCCAGGCGCGGGAGAACGACAGACAAGGTGAGGAGGAGAAAGACGATCACGGCACCAAACACCCGCCACCGCTTCTCGAGAAGGGCGGTCACGAGGCGACCGTAGCGCGGCCGAAGGGAGGTCAGGAGCGGGTTCTCGAAGTCGACGAAGCCGCGGCCGAAGAAGATGACGGCCAGGGTGGGCGACACGAACAAGGCGAAGAGCAGCGCGCCCACCAGAGCGAATGCGAGCGTCATCGCCATGGGCCGGAACAGCAGCCCCTCGATGCTCGTTAGGGTGATGAGGGGCAGGTAGGCGCCGATGATCATGATCACGGAGAAGAAGATGGGCCGCTCGACCTCGAGGGCGGCCGCGAGGATGGTCCGGGGCACGCTCCAGCGCTGGCCCCGCTCCATCTCCGATGCCAGCCGATGAGCGATGTTGTCGGCCATGATCACCGCCCCATCGACGATGATGCCGAAGTCGATCGCCCCGACGGAGAGCAGGCCCACCGGGATTCCCGTCGCATACATGCAGACCAGGGCAAAGAGCAAGGAGAAGGGGATGGTCAAGGCCACCAGCGCGGCCATCGCGGGGCTACCCATGAAGATCAACAAGACGAACACCACGAGGGTGACCCCGGCCAGGACGCTGTGGGCGACCGTGTGGAGCGTGCTCGAGACGAGATACGAGCGGTCATAGAAGGGGTGGACTTGAACCCCCTCCGGAAGCGGGCCCCCGTTCAGCTCCCGCACGGCCTCCTGCACGCGCGCCAGGACCTCAGAGGGGTTCTCGCCGCGCCGCATTAAAACGATGCCTTCGACGCCTTCGTCCTGCCGGTCCTTGCTGAATATCCCTGAGGGGACCTGGGCCGCGAAGCCGACGTTCGCGATGTCCCGCACGTAGACGGGAGTTCCCCCCACGGACTTCACGAAGACCGCCCCGAGGTCGGTCGTGCTCGTGAGCGCACCCTGCCCCCGAATCACGAAGGACATGCTTCCTCTCTGCATCACGCTGCCGCCCGCGTTCGCGTTGTTCGACTTGAGGGCATCGACGACATCGCCGAGCCGGACGGCAAAGCGCTGAAGCGCCGCGGGGTTGAGCGTCACCGTGTATTGTTTCCCGAGACCTCCGAAGTTCGAGACGTCCGCCACCCCGGGCGTGCGCAGGAGGCGTGGGATCACCGTCCAGTCGTTGAGCGTCCGGAGCTCCATCGCGTCGTGCGTCCCGTCGGAGCGGAGCTCGTAACGAAAGATCTCGCCGTAGGCGGTCGCCAGCGGGCCAAGGGAAGCTTGCGCGCCGTCTGGAAGAGAGACCTGCGCCAGCTTCTCCGAGACGCGCTGCCGGGCCCAGTAGCTTTCGACCTCCTCTTCGAACCCGAGCTGCACGACGGAGAGCCCGAAGATCGTCCGGGAGCGGATCACCTCCACCCGCGGGACGTTGCCCATCGCGAGCTCGATCGGGATCGTCACCTGCCTCTCGACGTCTTCGGGCGCGCGCCCGGGAAACGCCGTGATGATCTGTACCATTTGACCTGAGATGTCAGGGTAGGCGTCGATTCGCTGGTGGAGGAACGACCAGACACCGAGGGCCGACACAAGCGCGGCCAGCACCAGCACGAGCCAGCGATTGCGGAGAGCGAGCGTAATCAGAGCGGGAACCACGTCAGCCCTCGATGCTGCGCACGAGAAAAGGCTTGAGCAGAATCGCCCCGCTCCCGATCACCTGCTCGCCATTGGAAATGCCACCCCGCACCTCGACGTCTCCCCCGTGCGCGTCGCCTAGCTCCACCTCCTGGACGCGCCAGGCGCCCGGCGAGTTGCGAACGAACACGTAGTCCGCGGTGCCGTAGTGGATCACCGCCTCCGCGGGGATGAAGAGCGCGTTGCGCGTGTCCGTGCCGAGACCGACGTCCGCGAACATCCCCGGCTTCATGGTGTTGCTCGTGTCGGGGATCGCGAACAGTACCCGGAGCGTCCGCTTCTCGGGAGAGAGCATTGGAGCCACGCGGGTCACCCGCCCCGCGAAGCTGCGACCAGGGACGGCGTAAAAGCGCGCCTCGCAGCGTTGGCCTACGCGAACGAGGTTCAGTCGAGACTCTGGCACCTCGGCCACCACGACGGCAATCTCCTCGCGCGTCTCGAGCGCGAGCGGGTCGATACCTGCCTGCATCAGGATTCTCTCGGCGGCGGCGCGATTCCGAAGGGCCACGTTCAGCGCGGACTCCGCCTCGAAGACGTCCTTTTGCGTCTGGATCTGCGACTGTGCGAGATCCGCTCGCGCGGTGGCGAGATCGCGGGCCGTCTCCGTTCCCGTTTCCACAAGCTTCTTGAGTCGTTCGTATGCTTCGCTGAAGCGCCCAACCTGGGCCGTCGCGAGCTCGCGCGTCTTACCGAGCTGCTTGGTGGCGAACTCGACTTCGTTCTGCGCGCGCCGCCAATCGGCGTATGCGTTGGACAGATCGCTGCTCTGGAATTGCCATCGGTCTTGTGGGCTCGCCTCCCCGGCGGAGAAGCGAGCGACCACCGCCGCCGTCACCGTCAGGAGAGCGAAGGAGACTTGCTGTGTCTTTGCGCTGCGGATCTCGAGCTTTCGCTCAAGCGCGCTGTCCGCCGCGACCTCCACGAGCCGCGGCCCCGCAAGTCTGGCCACCTCCCCCGTAATCGACAGGTCGCGCGGGCGCGGGGTCACGTGGCCAGCGGGCAGTATGACCCAGAAGACGACGAGGACAGTCGCGATCGAGGCGGCGATCATCCAGCCGATCCGCCAGCGTTCGGTTCGCGTCATTTGGTTCTCCTCTATGGCAGGACCGGTGCGCCTGCGGCGGCATTGAGCCGATGAAGCGCGTGCCAATAAGCGGACTGAACCCGAACGTGGAGGCGCTGCGCGTCGCGCCAGGCGCGCTCGGCGTCGAGCACCTCAAGGATGGTACGGCCGCCCGCCTGATAGGCCGCTTCCATCCTCTCACGCACGCTGCGGGCGGCGTCGAGCTGCTCCGGGTCGTCCGCGTGAACCGCGCCGGAGGCGGAACGAAAGGCGGCGACGGCCTGCTCGAGTTCCGCTCTCAACGCGGCGCGGCTCGCCTCCAGGACGTAACTCGCCTGCCGGGCCTGGGACTCGGCCTTCGCTATGTTGCCCTGGTTCCGGTCGAAGAGCGGCACGCTCATGGAGACGGCCGCTTCCCACTCGTTCTGATTGGGCCCTCCGACGGGTTGCTGGCGCTGATAGATGTAACCGACCTGCGCCTGCAGTGTCGGAAGGCCTTGGCGTTGCTGCGAGCGCCTCTCGGCCTCCCGACGCGCGACCTGCCGCTTGAGGGAGACGATGTCGGGGCGCTGATCCTCGGCGATGCCCGCGACGACCTCGATGTCCGGGGACGGGGCGGGCGCTCCCACCTCGAGCGTCCCCGCGATGTCAAAGCCCGGCTCGGCCGAGGTTCGGCCGAGCAGCGCCCGGAGGGCGGCGATGGCGCCGACCTCAGCGAGCTCCGCGGTCCGGAGGTCCTGCGCCGCCGTCACCACGGCGAGCCGAGCCCGATCGACGTCGATCGGAGGAGCGCCGCCAAGCTCGAGGCGTCGGCGCGTGAGCGCCTCCACCCGGCGAAGCGCGTCGAGGTCGGCGCGGACGAGCCCGAGGGTGGCGCGCGTCTCGAGAACGTCGAAGAACACAGCTGCCACGTCGCTACGCCGCTGACGTTGCGCATCCGCGAAGTCCGCTCCGGCGACGTCGAGGGCCCTGCGCGCGCTCTCGATCGCGGCCGTCCGCTTTCCGAACAGGATGGCGTCGAGAGGCTGCGCGAGGTCGATGTTGTACTGCGGCGGGCCACCCGGGTCGTTGGGAGTGAAGCGACCGCCCAACTTCTGCAAGGTCGTCCCCGCGCTCAGCTGGGGGTTAGGGAAAAGGGATGCGGTCGTCAAGTCGGCGCGCGCCTGGGCCACCACCTCCGCCGCTCCCTTGAGCGCGGGCCCGCGTGTGAGAGCCTCTTGGATGGCCTCTTGAAGGGTGAGCGGATGCGGCGCGATGGGGACAGACTCCGTCGCTTTCAACCTGAGGATGGCTGGCTCCGAAGCCGAGAGCGGGGCGGGCTCGTATTTGGCGACCGTCCGGCAAGCGACGGGCAACAGGGCGACGACTCCCAGCCACCCCCAAGTGAGAGCACGGCTCGACGGACGTCCGCTTTCCAAGCGGCCCATCTGATCCACGCGAGCCTCCCCCGGGACCGCGCCTACCCGCGACGCAGGCTAGCGGTGCTCTCGCCTACAGGCTACGGTCCAGAGAGTGAAGTGTAGTCGACGCCAGCTCGACCGGGTGAATGTTTCCTGAAGGAATCTTCAGGTTTCGTCGGCGAGGCGCGACATGGCCGCCGGCGGTGGTACCTTAACCAGACTGATCCAATGCGGCTGCTTCTCGTAGAGGACGACAGGAAGGCATCGCGCGTCCTCACCCGCGGGTGGCTTGAGGCCGGCTTCGTGGTCGAGGTCGGTCTGTCGGGCGACTTCGGAGAGCAGTTGAGCGCCATGTCCGACACGTTCATCCACTGTACCCGCCAGGGTGGCCTGCTCCACTACGACGAGGGCGAGCAGCGCGGGGGGCTGAAGGTGGAGCACGGCCGACGCGTCACCGCGCAGGCCGAGCCGGGAGGGTTCCATGAATCGAATCGTCGCTCGGTTCCAGGACGGTCGGGTACTCAAGGGCTTCACCACGGATTTCCTGCCGACCAACGGAAGCTTTCACATTGTTCTGGAGGGGCAGGGTGCGGCCGCCAAGGCGTTGGAAGTGCACGTGCCGGAGCTCAAGGCCTTGTTCTTCGTGAAGACATTCGAGGGAGACCCGCAGCATCACGAAAGCATCGAGCCGCCCCCAGAGAAAGTGGGAGGGGGACGGCGCATCCGGGTGGCGTTCAAGGACGGCGAGGTGATCGCCGGCACCACCCAGGGCTATGACCGGTCTCGGCCTGGCTTCTTCGTGGTCCCCGCGGACCCGGCTTCCAACAACGAGCGCTGCTTCGTGGTCAGCGCGGCGACGCAGGAAGTGGGCTTCCTCTAGACTCTTCTGGGCCCAGCGCTCCCCGCGGTGAAAAGGCCGGTCGATCGGGCGGTGTGGTATCCTTGATGTTTTCCGCGCAGGTCCATGGTGCGCGCCGGGGAGGACATGAAGCTCCGCAACGTCGCCATCATCGCCCACGTCGACCACGGCAAGACCACCCTGGTGGATGCCATGCTCCAGCAGAGCGGGGTCTTCCGCGCGAACCAGGAGATCCGCGAGCGCGTCATGGACTCCAACGAGCTGGAGCGCGAGCGCGGGATCACGATCCTGGCCAAGAACACCGCCGTCCACTACCGGGACACCAAGATCAACATCGTCGACACCCCCGGCCACAGCGACTTCGGGGGCGAGGTGGAGCGCGCCCTCAAGATGGTGGACGGGGTCCTGCTGCTGGTGGACGCCTCCGAGGGCCCCCTGCCCCAGACCCGCTACGTCCTGCGCAAGGCCCTGGAGGCGCGGCTCCCCGCGGTGGTGGTCATCAACAAGATCGACCGCAGCGACGCGCGTCCGAAGGAAGTGCTGAACGAGATCTACGATCTCTTCATCGACCTCGACGCCACGTAGGCCCAGCTTGAGTTCCCCGTCCTCTACACGAACGCCAAGGCGGGGATCGCCCGCACCGAGGCCTTCGGCCCCGGAGACAACCTCCAGGCGCTCTTCGAGGCCCTCCTCGCCCACATCCCGCCCCCCGGCGGCTCCCCGGACGGGGTCCTCCAGCTCCTGATCGCGAACCTCGACTACAGCGACTATCTGGGCCGGCTGGGCATCGGCCGCATCTTCAATGGCCACGTCCGCCTCGGCGACACGGTGGCGGTGGGCAAGCGCGACGGGAGCCTCCTCACGACCCGGGGCGGGTGGAGGCCGAGGACGCCCCCTGCGGCGAAGTGGTGGCCCTGGCCGGGTTCGAGGGGATCGCGATCGGGGAGACCGTGACCTCGGCGGAGAGCCCCGCCCCCCTCCCCCCGCTGCGGATCGACGAGCCCACGATCTCGATGGTCTTCTCCGTCAACACCTCGCCCTTCTCCGGCCGCGACGGCAAGTGGGTCACCTCGCGGAACATCAAGGACCGCCTGGAGAAGGAGCTCTTGACCAACGTCTCCATCCGGGTGGAACCCACGGACTCCGCCGACTCCTTCAAGGTCCTGGGCCGGGGCGAGCTGCAGCTCGCGATCCTGATCGAGACCATGCGGCGCGAGGGCTTCGAGCTCGGGATCTCGAACCCCGAGGTGATCACGAGGGTCGAGCACGGGAAGCGCAAGGAGCCCCTGGAGCTGTTTGTCCTCGACGTTCCCGAGACGTACATGGGGATCGTTCTCGAGAAGATGGCCATGCGCAAGGGCAAGATGGTGAAGATGGTCAACCACGGCTCCGGGCGGGTACGCCTGGAGTTCCACGTCCCCACCCGCGGCCTCATCGGCGTGCGCACCGAGCTGCTCACGGACACCCGCGGCACCGCGGTCCTGAACAGCCTTCTGGAGGGCGAGATCGCGCGGCGGGCCACGGGGGTGCTGGTGGCGGACCGGCCGGGCGAGACCACCGCCTACGCGCTCTCCCACATGGAGGAGCGGGGCGAGCTGTTCGTGGCTCCCGGCACCGGGGTCTACGAGGGGATGGTGGTGGGAGAGAACGCCCGCCCCGCGGACATGGACGTCAACATCATCAAGCAGAAGAAGCTCACGAACATGCGGGCCTCCACCGCGGACGACGCCATCCGCCTCACTCCGCATCGCCAGCTCAACCTCGAGCAGGCCCTCGAGTTCATCAACGACGACGAGCTGGTCGAGGTCACCCCGGCCGCCATCCGCCTGCGCAAGCGGATCCTGGCCGCGAACCAGCGTCCGAAGCGAAGGACCGAGAGCTAGTCGGCATCATCCAAGGTGCCGGCCAGGGGCCGCATCGTGGAGCGCGGACGCGCTCGTCGCCGCTCGTTTGCCGAGGCCAGTCGCATCCGCCCCGGGGCGGTGCTCTCGCGACTACTCCTTCGGCTTCGGCTTCTCCTCCGAGGAGGACGATTTGACCTTGGTCGCTGGCACGCGCACCACTTCCGTGCCGAGAACGTTCCCGAGAACGTTGCCGAAAGCACTGGCGCCCGCGCCGCCGGAACCGGTCAAGTACACGGCCCACACATCGAGCTCCCGGCGGCTCTCGATGATCACGTCGCCAAAGCCAGCGGGACCCACGGCTCCCAGAGCCGCCAGGTCGGCGCAGCCCATCTGGAGGGCCCAGTCGGGGTTCAGCGTTTCTTGCTTTCGCTCGCCCGGAGGGGTGGGCACCTGTCCGGAGTCCAGGGCTATGCCCTTCTTGCTGAGGGTGATCGCCTTCGGGTTGGGGTTATGGACGTTGATTGTGGTCGTCACGCCGTTTGGAGGACAGAGGACCTTGGCCGCGTAGACGAACTGACGACCACCACCATCCTCATCATCACCTTCGTCATCATGACGTGCCAGGGCGCCCGGCACGCCGAGCCCCACGCTGATCGCGGCAATCATGAGTCCTACCGCTGCAGCCATTCGGAGAACCATCGGTTTCATGGGTAAACTCCCTTTCAACAGACCGATAGGCCTTCGGATCCGCGCCGATCGCTACGGGGTCCCGCCAAGCAACAACAAGCAAGAAGGAACCCATCCGACTCGACCTCGCGCTGCATGCCTCGGAAGGCACCCTACTCCCGGTGAAGGGCGAGCGTCTATGTCGGCGGTCACATCCGCAGCCCGCCGGGATCTCACTTTTCGTCACGTCTTCGCTGGAGCAGATCTGGCCACAACTCGCTGTACCCGTTCGGTTTGAGGCGTAGGGTGGCTAGGAGCCGCTCGGCTCGGGGCCCGCTGGCTTCCGTTTCCGGTTCAGGGTCGAGAGGCTGATGCCCAGGCGGGCCGCAGCCGCCGGGCGATCGCCGGCCGTCTCGCGCAGGGCGAGGGCGATCGCCTCGTCCTCGGCCAGGCCGCCGGCCCCCCCGAGAGGTCGAGCACGTCACCGAGGGAAGGCCCGCCCGACGGGCCCGCCGACAGCAGCAGGTGCTCCGGCTCGATCTGGGTGCCACTGCACAGGATCGCGCCCCGCTCCAGGCAGTTCTGCAGCTCGCGGATGTTGCCGGGCCAGGAGTGGTCGAGGAGCGCGCGGCGGGAGGCTTCGGAGAGCTTCAAGCCCTTGCGCCCCATCTCCCGGCCGTAGCGGGCAAGGAAGGCCTCCGCGAGGGCGAGGATGTCGCTGCGCCGACGGCGCAAAGGCGGGATCTCGACCGGGAAGACGGAGAGCCGGAAGAACAGATCCTCCCGGAAGGCCTTCGTCGCCACCGCCTGCCGGAGGTCCTGGTTGGTGGCCGCCACCACCCGCACGTCCACGGTGATGGTCTGCACGCCTCCCACCCGCTCGAACTGCCGCTCTTGGACGAGGCGGAGGATCTTGGCCTGCAGGGACAGGGGCAGGTCGCCGATCTCGTCCAGGAAAGCCAGACATCCCCAAAACGCCGGGTCCGTTCCAGCCGTAGCCCCGCTCGTGGCCGAAGAGCTCGTTCTCCAGCAGGGCTTCCGGGATGGCGGCGCAGTTGATGGCCACGAACGGCCCCTTGGCCCGGGGGGAGAGTTGGTGGAGGGCCCGGCTCATCAGCTCCTTGCCCGTCCCGCTCTCTCCCAGGATGAGGACGGTGGCGTCGGTGGCGGCCGCCCGCTGGATAGCGAGCATGGCCTCCTTGAAGGCGGGGTCGTCCCCCAGCACCTTGGGCAGGCCGTAGCGCCGCTGGTAGTCTTCCTTGAGCAGGACCAGCTCGGTGAGCATCCGGCGCCGGTCGATCGCGCGGTCCAGGAGGAGAAGCAGGTGCTCGGTGTCCACGGGCTTGGTCAGGAAATCCAC
>WNFJ01332651.1_pt3 | contig 17859 bp, 15 predicted proteins | sample 5400461 | NCBI WGS metagenome assembly WNFJ01 (sample SAMN13153349, study PRJNA577476) | soil metagenome | isolation source: 115 cm saprolite on Douglas fir-dominated hillslope | place: USA:California | collected 2013-09-17 | reverse complement strand
GCTCCCGTTTCCCCTCCCGGTGGTGGTCAAGCCTTCCCGCGAAGGCTCCTCGGTGGGCGTCCACATCTGCAAAACGCGCGAGCAGTACGAGCACGCGGTCGACGATGCGGTCCAATACGCCGGCGTGGTGATGGTGGAGGAGTTCATCAAAGGGCGCGAGGTCCAGGGCGCGGTCTTGGACGACGAGGCGCTGGGGGCAATCGAAATCGTCCCCGCGCGCGAGTTCTACGACTACGAGGCGAAGTACAGCAGCGGCAGCGGGACGCGATACCTGTTTCCGGCGCCGCTGCCTTCAGAGCAGTACGAGCGGGTGAATCAGGTCTGCCTGGCCGCCCACCGGGCGCTTGGGTGCAGCGGAGCCACCCGATCGGATGTGATCGCCGGCGAGAAGGGCGAGGTGCACCTGCTCGAGCTGAACACTCTGCCCGGGATGACCGCCACCAGCCTGCTCCCGAAAATTGCCGCGGGGCGCGGAATCGACTTTCCGGCGCTCTGCGAGCGGCTGCTCCTCGGCGCGTCCTTGAAGGCATGAGCGAATGGCGGAATGGCAAATCGCTACCGGTATGTGGCGAAAAACTGGCCAGGGGATCAAACCGAGTCGAGCATTTGAGGCTGGATAGCTTTTGGGGCTGAGAAAGCACAAGAATCGCCGCAAGGCGGATCCGCGGCAGACGATTGCGGCGGTCAATGGGGCGTTGGCCAAGCTCGGCCGGACGCTGCTCTGGTCATTGCTCGTCGTCGGTTCGATCGCCGCGTTGGCGGTCGGCGGATACCGCACCTATGCCTGGGTCCACCAGTCGCCGCGATTCGCGCTCAACGCGGTGAGCTTCCAGGGGCTTCGCCACGCTTCGCAAGTCGATCTGCTCCGCCTGGCGGGCTTGAGCGTGGGGCAGAACCTTTTCCAGCTGGACTCAGGCTCGATCGAGCGGGCGATGGCCGCCGACCCCTGGGTCGATCGGGTTCACGTCGTTCGCCGATTCCCCCGCTCGCTCGCGGTATCGGTCAAGGAGCATGATCCGGTGGCGCTGGTCGCGCTCGGCGACCTCTACCTCGTCGACAGCGACGGCCGTCCTTTCAAGAAGATCCAGGCCGGGGATCCGAGGGACCTGCCGCTGATCACCGGCCTGCCGCGCGAGCAGTTCGTGGAAGCGCCCGAGCAGAGCCGGATCCGGCTGCGGGAGATGCTCGACTGGGCGGATGCCTACGCGCAAGCAGATTCCGGGCATGCCTACGCGCTGAGCGAGATCCGGATTGGACGGACGGGGGTGGCGCTGGTGACCGCTCAAGGCGAGGAGATCTGGATTGGCGAGGGCGACCCAAAGGAGAGCCTGGCGCGGCTGAAGAGGGTCCGGACCGAGCTCGAAAAGCGGGGGCTGACCGCCCAGGTCATCCATCTGGAGAACCGATCGCGCCCTGCCTGGGTGGCGGTGAAGCTTGCAAACGCTGTCGCAGCGAAGAGAGGCAGCCCGGCGCGATAGCGAAATTCATCCATCTCGGGCGACTTATTTGGGAGGATTCATGGCGAAGCAGAAATCGGGAGAGATCGTCGTTGGCCTGGACATCGGCACAACGAAGATCTGCGCCATCGTCGGCGAGATCACCGAAAACGGAATCGACATCATCGGAATTGGCAGCCACCCGTCGAAGGGGCTGCGCAAGGGAGTGGTGGTGAACATCGAGGCCACCGTCTCTTCGATCCGGCGCGCGATCGAAGAGGCAGAGCTGATGGCCGGCTGCGAGATCGCCAACGTCTACACCGGGATCGCCGGCGGCCACATCAAGGGATTCAACAGCCAGGGTATCGTCGCGGTGAAGGACAAGGAAGTCCGCGAGGCGGACATCACGCGAGTGATCGATGCGGCGAAGGCGGTGGCCATTCCGCTGGACCGCGAAGTGATCCACGTGCTGCCGCAGGAATTCATCATCGATGAGCAGGGAGGGATCAAGGAGCCCTTGGGAATGTCCGGGGTTCGCCTGGAGGCCAAGGTTCACATCGTCACCGGCGCCGTCTCCTCCGCGCAGAACATCGTCAAGTGCGCGAACCGGACCGGGCTCAATGTCTCGGACATTGTCCTCCAGCCGCTCGCCTCGTCCGAGGCGGTGTTGAGCGAGGACGAAAAAGAGCTGGGCGTCTGCCTGGTGGACATCGGAGGGGGCACCACGGACATCGCGATCTTCTCCGGAGGCTCGATCGTCCATACCGCGGTGATCGCGCTCGGCGGCAACAACCTCACTTCGGACATCGCGATCGGCCTGCGCACGCCGGCCCACGAGGCCGAGCGGATCAAGCAAAAGTATGGCTGCGCCCTGGTGTCGATGGTCGACAAGGAAGACACCATCGAGGTCCCTTCCGTGGGTGGGCGGCAGCCTCGGGTGCTCGGCCGGCCGATCCTCTGCGAGATTCTCGAGCCCAGGGTCGAGGAGATTTTCCAGCTGGTGCAGCGGGAGATCCAGCGCTGCGGCTACGAGGAGCTGCTCGCTTCCGGAGTGGTGATCACAGGTGGATCGACGCTGCTCGCCGGGATGCCCGAGCTTGCCGAGGAAGTACTCGGCCTACCGGTCCGCCGGGGAATGCCGCGCGGAATCGGTGGATTGGTGGACGTGGTCAAGAGCCCGATGTACGCCACAGGCGTCGGCCTCGTCGTCTACGGTGCGAAGCACCAAGACCGCCGGATGTTCCGGATCCGGGAGGACAACGTCTACAAGAAGGTGAAGGGGCGGATGCGCGAGTGGCTTGAAGAGATTTTCTAAAGAGGGATGACCGATGAGCTCAATTGACGAGAGCAAGCAGGCGGCGAAAATCCGGGTGGTGGGAGTGGGCGGTGGAGGGTGCAACGCGGTGAACACGATGATTGCGGCCAGCCTGGACCGCGTGGATTTCATCGCCGCGAATACCGACATTCAAGCGCTCGCCGCCAACCGGGCTCTGACCAAGATCCAGATTGGGGCCACGCTGACCAAAGGCCTGGGCGCGGGCGCGAACCCGGAAATCGGGCGCGAAGCGGCGCTCGAATCGAAAGAGCAGATCGCCGAGGCGCTCGCCGGCGCGGACATGGTGTTCATCACCGCGGGGATGGGCGGCGATCATCGCGGATCTCGCGAAGAGCCTGGGCTGCTTGACGGTGGCGGTGGTCACCAAGCCATTCCTCTTCGAAGGCAACAAGCGGCGCAAGCAAGCGGAGCAAGGGCTGATCGAGCTCAAGGCCGCGGTCGATACCTTGATCACCATCCCCAATCAGCGATTGCTCAGCCTAAGCGACCAGCAGATGGCCCTGCTCGACACCTTCAAGCGGGCGGACGAGGTCCTGCTCAATGCGGTTCAGGGCATCTCCGATCTCGTCCAGTACCATGGCTACATCAACGTCGATTTCGCGGACGTGAAGACGATCATGAGCGACCGCGGCCTGGCCTTGATGGGATCGGGTCGCGCGACCGGAGAGAAGCGGGCAGTGGCGGCAATGCAGCAGGCGATCTCCAGCCCGCTATTGGAGGACGTCTCCATCGATGGCGCCACCGGATTGCTGATCAACATCACCGGCGGTCGGGACATGACTCTTCAGGAGGTCAACGAAGCGTTGACCCTGGTCCATGATTCGGCCGACCCCGAGGCGGAGATCATCTTCGGTTCGCTGATCGACGATGCGGTCTGCGACGAGGTGAAGATCACGATCATCGCCACCGGCTTTGGCCATCGCGATGTGAAGCACCGTCCAACGGCGGCGCATCAGTCGGCGGTGCAGGTGGCGCGACCGGCGGCAGCGGCGACGCCTCCTCCGCCGCAGACGATTCGGGAAGAGGTCCCCGTCGCCGTTCCGAGCAAGCTTGCCGGCCGCGGCGCCTCGGCGGCCGATGCGAGATTGGCCGCGACCGTGCGGCCGATCGCGCGGGATCCCAGCCTTCCCGTGGATGAAGATCAATTCGACATCCCGACGTTTCTGCGCAGGCACGGCCAGACGGAGCCGCGATAAGCTGCGCTTGGCCACGCCGTTGGGACTTTTCCTATTAGGACCACCCGGGTGCCAGGAATTTCGTCACCGCGACCCTGCAGCGACGCCCTGCTATCCTCCGGCGGCCCGGGCGCTCCGATACTTGAACATCCGCTGGCGATGCGTGCTCCCGTCCAGCGCCGCAAAGAGGTGCCCGCGGAAGACCATCCCCAGGTGGAAAACCGCGCCCTTGACCACGGCGTTGACGAGCATCCCAATCAAACCGAAGCCATAAAACTCGGGTATCCACCAAAGCGCGGCGAGGAGAATCGCGCTGGGCAACAACCACTCGATCCAGTGCTGCTGAAGAAAGGAAATGCTTTTCTGGACAGTGGCCAGGCCTCCATAGGTGCCGCGCTGGTAGATGGCTTCCGGGGCGGCGCTGAGCAGGATGAGCGCAATGTACGTGAGGCCGGCCATGAGAAGACTGCCCTGCCGATTTCCCGGTAGAGCCATGCCGATCAGCAGCTGGGCGACCCAGATCACGAAGTAGAGGTTTACGGTCGACCAGAAATAGGCGCCGATGCTGCGGCCGATCTCGGCAATGCTCACCCGTGAGTGGGAGACGATCTCTCCGAGAAAGTAAAGGTAACAGCTCATGAGCGCAGCCATGAAGAGATTCCGAAGGATTCCGCCCACGAAGCCCAGGGGAGCCGCCAAGCCCGCCGAGAGTATCCAGGCGACGAGCAGCCCGGCGGGGAGCAGCAGCGTCCACGCATTCTTCTTCAGTCCATTGACTGCTTTGGCGAGGCATTCCCCATACAGCCTCGCGTAAACCATGAGAACATTCATGGCGTTCTTTTTAACTGATGCGGGGGCTTTGATCCGATGAAGATCGCGCTCACTCGCCGCGCAGCCGAGAAAGATAGTGCCCCGTTCGATGGGTCAGCTCCCCGGTTTTCTCCAACAGTGAATCGAGCTCTCGGTATGCATCTTCGATCGCGGCCGCATCCAGTCCGGGCGGCGCCGCTCGCAACCGATTGAGCAGGGCCAGAACTTTGAGCAGATGCTGATGGGCGAGGAGCAGATCGCGTCCGGCGCGGCTTCCCTCGGGGGAGAAAATCAGCCCGGTGGTGTAGAGCCGCCCGATCGATCTGCGGTTGGAGTCCAGCGCCTGGGAAATCCTTTTCTGGTAAGCGAGCAGCCGCCGCTGGGCGCGCAATTTTACAAGCTCGATCACCACAGCCAGTTGAGGGGCCGCTTTTGCCACGGGGCGCAGGCTACGACAGCCGTTCCGTCCAGCGCAACCCAAGTTGGATTTACCGCGTGGTTGCTCTTGCCATGCCCCGACCCGATCGCTACGTTGCCCACCCTTCTGTCCCAGACCGGTCGTTAGGTTTCCATGTTCAAAAAGCTGCTGATCGCAAATCGGGCAGAAATTGCGCGCCGGATCAACGCGGTCGCGCGAAAAATGAAGATCTCCACGGTCGCGATCTACTCCGACGCGGATCGCGACCTGCCCTTTGTCCGCGAGGCGGACGAGGCGATTCGGATCGGCCCCGCTCCCGCCAAGGAGAGCTATCTGAATGCGGCGGCGATCTTCGAGGCGGCGAAAAAGACCGGCGCCGAAGCGATCCATCCTGGATATGGGTTCCTCTCCGAGAGCGGCGAGTTCGCGCGCGCCTGCCGGGCGTTGGCCCTCGTCTTCGTCGGGCCGCCTGCCGACGCAATGACGAAGATGAAGGACAAAAGCGAAGCCCGGCGAATTGTCAGCGGCGCCGGCGTGCCGGTGGTGCCGGGCAGCGAGAGCACGCTTCCGACCGCGTCCGCGGCGGCGCAGGAGGCGGAGCGGATCGGCTTTCCGGTCCTCTGCAAAGCGGCCGGGGGCGGCGGCGGAATCGGAATGGCCGTCGCCCGCAACCTGGCCGAAGTGGAGAAGGTCTTCCGGCAGTGCACCGACCGCGCGCGCGCCGCGTTCGGCAGGGAAGGGGTGTACCTCGAGCGCTACTTCGAATCGCCCCGGCACATCGAGGTGCAGATCCTTGGAGATCACCGTGGCCACCTGATTCATGGGCTCGAGCGCGAATGTTCGATCCAGCGGCGCCACCAGAAAGTACTCGAGGAGGCGCCATCGCCCCTCTTCGCGGGCGGAGCGAACGCCCGGCTCTCCGGCGAGATGCTGAAGGCGGCCCTCGCCGCAGCCGCCGCCTTTGGCTATGCGAACGCGGGGACGGTCGAGTTCCTCGTCGCGGATGGCGCGTTCTATTTCATCGAGATGAACGCCAGGCTCCAGGTCGAGCACCCGATTACCGAGATCACCACCGGTCTTGATTTGATCGGCTGGCAGCTGCGAATCGCCGCCGGAGAGGAGCTCTCGGTGAAGCAGAGCGATGTCGTCCGCCGCGGGGCGGCGATCGAGTTTCGCATCTACGCCGAGGACCCGATCCGGTTCCTGCCTTCGCCAGGGACGCTCACCCGCTGGTCCCCTCCGGAAGGAGAAGGCGTCCGCCTCGACTCGGGTTACGAGCAATCGAACGTCGTCACCCCGCACTACGATCCGATGATCGCCAAGCTCATCGTCTCCGGCTCCACCCGGGAAGAAGCGATCGAACGCTCGACGCGCGCGTTGAGCTCGTTCGGGGTCGAGGGGATCAAGACGAATATCCCGCTTCACCTTCGAATCGTGCAGGATGCCGCTTTTAGATCTGGTGCAGTGGACACCTCATTCTTGGAGCACCGGGCGAAGCCCTGAAGGAACTTCAAATGGCGGACGTTCTGGCGCACATCACGGGGACGGTTTGGAAGATTGAGGTCAAGATCGGCCAGCAAGTCGCCGCCGGCGACACGCTGGTGATCATCGAGTCGATGAAGATGGAGATGCCGGTGGAGGCGCCGGAGAGCGGGACCGTGGCCGAGATTCGATGCGCCGAAGCCCAGGCGGTCAACGAAGGGGATGTGCTGGTCGTTCTGCGCTGATTCGATCCCGCGCAGCCCTCATCGGCCAGGCGCCCGGCCGGACTCGTATTGCTCCAGAAACACCTGCACTTTCGCCGTGTCCGGGTCATTGGGCGCAAGCTGCACGAACTGGCGGTAGTGTTGGGCGCCAAGCTCAGGCTCTTTGAGCTTCGCATAGGTGGACCCGAGCACCATGTGGCATTTGGCGAACGACGGATCCACCTTCAAACACTCGTTCAAGGTGCTGGCCGCCTCGCTGTACTGCCCCTTCCGATAGAGGTCGGTGCCCTGGTCATAGAGCTTCTCCGCGTCCTGGGCCGAGCGCGGCGCGTTGTCAGGAGCCTTCCGCGCCGCTGGCCGGCGAGACGCTTCGGCGCGGGCCTTGAGTTGTTCGCGCTCCTTGGCGAAGGCCACCGTGTCGCTCGACTCTTCCAAGAGGCGAAAAGTTTCGTCGAGCTTCCCCGCGCTCAAGCTCCTCCGCGCCGACACCAGCTTTTTCTGGGCCTCGCGCTCGGTGTTTGCCCGGACGAGGGCGGCTTCTACCGGATCCGGGCGCGAGCCGTCCGAGCTCTTGACCGGCTCCAGAATCTCGATCGCCTTTTGGAAGTCGCGACGGGTCATCGCCGTCCTGGCCATGCGCAGCTTGCTCTCCATCTGGGGAGGTGGGCGCGGCGGCGGAGTGGGACGCGCGTCTTGAAGGCTGGGGCTGGGGACCAGGCCTGGGCTGGGGCTCGGGCTTGGGCTTTGGACTGGGGCGGCGATTTTCTCCTCCTGCGGGACCACGGTCTCGGCGGGCGGCTGCTCGGCGGCCCTCACCGCGGCTGGAGGTGGTGGTTCCCCTTTCACCGCGCCTGGAAATGGTTCCCCTTTCAGCACGGCGGTCAGTCTTTCGTCGGCGAGCAGAAATCTGAAGTGCACCGACAGAATGTACGCCGCGCCGACGACGACCAACGCCAGCACAATCGCGGCGATGAGCCACTTGCGCTTCGGCGATGCGCTGCTCCTTTCGCTTGGCTGGCGAACCGCGTCACCGTGGACGGAGGCGACAAATTTCAGCTTGACCTCGCCCAGTTGGAGCAGATCTCCGTCGCTCAACCTCGCCTTGCCGAAGGCCTCGCCGTTGACGAGCATGTCGTTGGACGACTCGAGATGGACGATTTGCCATTCCCCCGAAGCCTCGCGCAACAGCCGGGCATGGGTTTGCGCCACGGAAACGTGGTCGAGCACCAGGTCGTTCTCAGCCGACCGTCCGATCATCAGCGGTGAACGAGCGCAAGCGAGCTCGCTGCCGGCGAGATCGGTATTCAAGACCAGCAGTCGCGGGGCTTCGGCCGCTTCGATCTCAGTCGTGGGCCGGGTGGTGGAAGCCCTGGCAGGAGGGCTCTCCGTCTGCCGCGCCGTCACCGGGACCGCCATCGGGCGCGTTGTCTCACTCTGCCGTACAGGCTCGGGCCTTCTCTCCAGCTCTCGGGTGGGTGAGCGCGAGCGCTCGGTGAGGTGAACCGAATCGTCGTCGATCGCCAGCTCGTAGTCACCGATCTGGACGCGATCCCCGGCGTTGACCGCGGCCATGCCTTCGATGCGGGCGCCGTTGATCCGAACCCCGTTGAAGCTTCCGAGATCCTCCAACAGGACCGCGCCGTTCTGGCGCAGGAACCGCGCGTGATGGCGCGACACATTCCGCTCGGTCAGCCGGATGGTGTTGCCTTCCTGGCGGCCAATGGTGATTTCCTGTCGGACAAACGGGACGACCGTGCGGCGGCCCTCGTCGTCCACGATGATCAGCTTCAACAAGGCTGCACCTCGCGGGAAGTCTACCGCAGGACCCCACAGGGGTGAACAAGCGGATATTCTCTCCCAAATGCGACCGTTTCGCCTCGATCGGTTTCCGTGGCTGACCGCGGCGGTCATTCTCGTCAACGTCGCTGCCTACGCTTATACCGCGCGGCAAGGGCCGCTCGACATCGATGCGATGGTGCGCTTTGGCGCCAAGGTGGGTCCGCTGATCGTCGACGCGGGACAATTCTGGCGCCTGTTGACCGCGAACTTCCTCCACCGGGACGTGCTCCACCTGTCCGTCAACATGCTCGTGCTGGCCATCGTGGGGGGCGTGCTGGAGAACGCCTATCGCCGTCTCGATTTTTTGGCGCTGCTTCTTTTGTCCGGCCTGGCGACGATGACCGTTTCGCTGCTCCTGTCGGATGGGATCAGCGTCGGGGCCTCGGGAATGGTCTACGGCTGTCTAGGCGGCGCGGTGGTGTTCGGATTCAAGTATCGATCTCTGCTCCCGCCGCGCTATCGGCGCATTCTCGGAGAAGCAGCGATCCCGACAGTCTTGATGTTCCTCTGGATCGGCTGGACGTCCTCCGGAGTGGACAACTCCGCTCATCTGGGAGGGTTGCTCCTGGGGGTGGCGAGCGGACTGGTTCTGCGCTCGAGGCTATTGCTCGATCGTCCCGCTTCGCGCGGTCGGAGTCTGATTCGCGCTCTGGCCGTCGCCAGTCTGGCCGCGGCGCCGATCGCCGCCGGCCGGTGGCTGCATTGGATGCCGCCTTTTCGCACCGAGCGGGACGACGTGCTGGGGATCTCGATCCAGCTTCCCCGGGACTGGCGCACAGGCCCCGGCAGCCCCGCGCAATTCGCCTTCGACAATGGATTGCCGGGGCGGGGGCGCGCCACTTTCTCCGCGGACGCGATCGCCGGCGATGAGCTCGTGGACATTGGCGCCCGGGCGCAGAGCTTCGTCGGGCGGGACTTGGGCCCGCGGTCACCCGGCTCGCGGATGGACGTTTCGCCGCCGGTGGCGACCCGAATCGCCGATCGCCCGGCCCTTCGCATCGAGGCAAACTTCGAGCAGCCTTCCGGGGCGATGCGCCTGGCCGCCTACTTCGTTCGCCGGGGAGAGCTCGTCTATCAGCTCGTCTTCACCCATCCGGCGGGGTTTTCGCGGTACGGAGAAGTGATCGAGCAGATGGTCGAACGGCTGAGGTTTGTCGAATCGCGCGAGCTGCGGGAAGCGCGTGCCCGAGCGCTCCTCTTCCCGGGAGCACCCTGGTCTTCGGCCAGCCTGGGCACGGCCCTTCGGCGGCTGGGCGATCCGTCAGCCGCAGCCGAGGCCCTCCGATCTGCCGTTCGCGCGCAACCGACGTCCGCCCTTTTTCAAGCCGAGCTTGCCTTGACGCTGCTGCAGATGGGTCAACTGGAGGAGGGCTGCGCGATTTCGGCGAAGGCTGTTCGGGAGGCGCCCGCGGATCCCCGCGCGCGGGAAGCGGATGCGCGATGCGAGCTGGCTCGAGGCAATCCCGTCGCGGCGTTGGAGCGCCTGCGCTCGGCTCGGGCGCTGGCCCCGATCGACGAGCGGCTCCGGCAAGCCGAGGAGGCACTTCGACGAGAGCTCGAGATGCCGCGCCGCTAGAGATGTCGAGCCGGAATTCATTCGTCCGAAGGCGCACTTCACCGGACAGCGCGGTTCGTTTTTTTGCCCGCCCCGTCTCGAAGGAATCGAGAAAAGCGGTGTATGGTTGGACATCCCTTTTGTCTTAAGAGGAGGCAGTCACCGTCGTGGCGATCGAAGTCGAGCAGGTACCAGCGACCCGGAGTGGATCTCTCACCGACGCGATTTTCGGGGTGGCGTTTCTTGAAGCCGGCGCGGCAAAGCTTCGCGGATCTCAGAACCGGGGATTGAAGGCGCTCGGCCGCCTGGTCGAATTCTTCCTTCGGCTTCGCCCGGAGGTACGGATCGCCGCCGCGGTCGCTGCGTTGGCCGGGCTTTTGTTCATCCCCTACCTCGGAGCGGTGGGCCTGTGGGACTGCTGGGAGACCCACTACGGCGAAGTGGCCCGCTCGATGATCCAGCGAAACGACTACCTCTACACGTTCTGGGAAAGCACCCCGTTCTTTTCCAAACCTCCGTTGACGATGTGGCTCATGGCCCTCGGGATGCAGATCGTCGGCACCAATCGCACCGATGGAGCGCTGGCGCTGTACACCGAGTGGGGGATGCGCCTTCCTTTCGCGCTCTGGTCCATCCTCGGCCTTGCGCTGCTCTCGTACGCGCTGTCCCGTCTGGTGAACCGGCGAGTCGCCCTGGCGACGGGCTTCGCCCTGGCGACGATGCCGCTGTACTTTCTGGTCACCCGTCAAGCGGTTACCGACACGCCGCTCGTCTGCGCGATGACCTGCGCGCTGGCCTGCGGGCTGGTGGGCCAGCTCGACGGGCGAACGAAGCACCGGGCGGCCTGGTGGTACGCGTTCTACTTCTTCTGCGGCCTGGCGACCCTGGCGAAGGAGTCGCTGGGCGTCGTGGTTCTTGTCGTCTTTGCGATCTACATCGCGCTGACCGTCGCCCCGTACGACATCCAAAGCTGGGAGGAGCACCTATCTTGGCTCACCTCCTCGAGCTACCGCGGCGAAGTTCGCGCCGGAACGCGGCCGATGCCCGTTCTCTGGGATCAATTTTTCAAGATGCGCCTCGGCACCGGATTGCTGGTGTTCGCCGCGGTGGGTTTGCCGTGGTACCTCGCGATGCTCCTCACCGCGGGGGGCGTGGACGATGAGTCGAAGACCTTCCTCGGAAGGCTCATCCACGACAACTTCAACCGCCTCGCGCTGGGGGTGCACACCACCACCCCGGGCGGAACGTTCGCCTACTACATCGAGCAAGGGGGGTTCGCGATCTTCCCCTGGGTGGCGCTGCTGCCCGGCGCCCTCGCGGTGGCGGCTCGGTTCCGGATCCGCTCGCCGAGCGCCACCGATCTCGTCGGGGTGCTCGCTTCGATCTGGATCGCGGTCCTTTTCCTTCTCTTCAGTATTTCCGCGACCAGGTTTCACCACTACTTTTTTCCGATCCTGCCCGGACTGGGGATCCTGATCGCGCTGTTCATGGACCGGTTGTGGGAAGAAGGGATCGCGGCTCACGCCGTCAGCCTGCTCTTCGGCCTGGTGCTGTTCATCCTGGTGGGCAAGGATCTCTCGAACAATCCGAAGGCCTTCACCGATCTCTTCGTCTACAACTACGACCGTCCCTATCCCTACGAGCTGGTGCAACGGCCGATCGCTCTGTTCGGATCGCGGTTTCTGCTGACCGGAGATCTCTTCGCGTTGGTGCTGATTGCCATCGGCAGCTACGTCTTCATGGAAACCCTCTCCGGGAAGAAGCGGAGCGTCTATCCGCGCGCGGTCGGGCTGTTGCTCGCTCTGGTCGGCGTCGCGATCCTGATCGCCACCGGGACCCGCGGACAGCTTTCGGCGATGCTCTTCATTGGTCTGGGGCTCGCGCTGGTGGCGCTCTACCTGGCTTGGGAAGCGGGCAGATCGGAAAAAACGGAGAAGGGCCGGATCCTCGTTTCCAGCGGACTCGTCGCGCTGAGCGCGCTGATTTTCATTGCCCAGGGCCTTCGCGGCGCGGCGAGGCTCGATCCTCTCCTTCCCAATCTGCTCCAGGGGGTCAACGTGAAGTCGGGGTTGGGCTTCGCTTTCGCGGTGGCGGGAACCTTTTGTCTGGTGGCCGCGGTGCTGCGGGCACGGGCGATGCTGTTCGGAAGCTTCTGGGCGCTCGCCTTCGCGTTCGCGCTTTGGCTCAATTGGTCGCACTGGGTCAACCTCTCTCACCACTGGACCCAGCGGGACCTCTTCTGGCGCTATTACGCCCAGCGCAAGCCGGACGAGCCGATCGCGGCGGTGATGATGAATTGGCGCGGCGAGACGCTCTACTCCAAGAACACCGTCAAGCAGATCAAAGACGCCGACACAAAGCTGGCGCGGTACGCGGCGCTTCCCGGCCGCAAGTGGGCGCTGGTGGAGCACAACCGACTTCAAGTGCTCAAGAATGCGGTTGGACCGGAGAAGGTCGTGAACACCATTGACCGGGACCTCAACAACAAGTTCGTGCTGGTCACGATCGAGTGAGCGCGATCGAGGTCGTTGGTCTCACCAAGCGATTTGGCGCGAGACTGGCGGTGGACGGCCTCACCTTTCAGGTCGACCCGGGTGAAGTGTTCGGTCTGTTGGGCCCGAACGGCTCGGGCAAGACGACCACCGTGCGACTCCTCACCGGACTGCTGACGCCGAGCGAAGGCGAAGCCTCGGTGTGCGGATTTTCGATCGCCAGCGGCGGTGAATCGCTGCGGCGGGCACCCCGGCCTCTACGATCGCCTGACCGCCCGGGAAAACCTGCTCTTCTTCATCAAGCTGAACGAGCTGGAGCCAGGGGACGCCTGGGCGCGCGCCGAACATTACCTGGCGCGATTCGGGCTCGCCGGGCGCGAGGATGATCCCTGCGGCAGCTATTCGAAGGGGATGCGCCAGAAGCTCGCGATCGTGCGGGCGATCGTCCATCAGCCGAAGATACTTTTCCTCGACGAGCCGACGTCCGGGTTGGATCCCGAGGCAGCCCGAACCGTGCGCGATGCGATCGCCGAGCTGGCCTCCGAGGGCAGCACGATCGTGCTCTGCTCGCACAACCTGGTGGAGGTGGAGCAGCTCTGCCAGCGGGTGGCGGTGATCAAGACCTCTTTGCTCGCGCTTGCCACCGTCGACTCGCTGCGGAAGTCGGATCCGGTTCTGGAGATCCGTCTCGCCGGAGACCCGGCGCTCTTCACGCCCGCGGTGGCGTCCCTGCCCTTTGCGTCGTCGGTGTCGGTTCGCGGCGGCACGATGCGGGTGCATCTGCAGCGGGAGGAGCAGGCGGCGGATGTCATCTCGCACCTGGCCCTCGCGGGCGCCCGCATCTATTCGGCGATGCCGGCGAGGATGCCGCTCGAGCAGGTCTACCTGGATCTGATGCGGCGCGACGGGGTGGGCTGATGGCCTTTCACCCGCGCAGGGCATTGGCGGTCTTCTGGAAGGACTCTCTCGACCTGCGCAAAAACAAGGGGTTGCTCTGGACGATGGCGGTGCTGCCGGCGATGCTCGTCTTGATACCGGCGGGAATCGTCTACGGCTATGCCCATGACCCGGGCGATCCGTCCTTGCGCACGATGGCGTTGTTCTACGATTCGAGCATCCAGACAAACGCCAGCGCGGCGCGCTTCCTGATCGACAAGACGCTCACCGATTGGTTCGGCCTGTATCTGATCATGCCGATATTCGTTCCCATCTTCATCTCCTCGCAGAGCGTGGCCGGGGAAAAAGAGCGCCGGACGCTCGAGCCTCTTCTGGCGTCTCCGGTGACCGCCGCGGAGATCCTGGCGGGGAAAAGCCTCGCCTCGCTCGTACCCGCGGTTGCCTTGAGCGTGGTCGCTTTCCTCGTGCTCTGCATTCTGGTGGACCTGGTCGCCTGGCCCTACACCCACGAGCTGCTGCTGCCGAATGGCATGTGGCTGTTCGGCGTCCTGGTGATCGCCCCCTTGTTCGCCTTTTTTGGAAACGGGGTCGCGGTGCTGGTATCGGCCCGCGTCGCCGAGGCGAGGATGGCGCAACAGCTTTCGGGGCTGGTGACGCTTCCGCTCATCGGTCTGGTGGGAGGCCAGCTCGCGGGGCTGCTCAAGGCGGGCACGTTCTACTATGCCATCGAGGGCGGCGTGGTTTTGCTGCTCGATGTGGTGCTGGTCGTGGCCGCGGTTCGCCTGTTCGACCGGGAGAGGTTGATCAGCCGCTGGGTCTAGAACCCCGGCGAGTTGCAATGAAGCTGCCAGGCGAGCAGCATCCGCAAGATGCGAAGCGTGCGCCGGGCCGCGGTCGCCGGAGCCTTCTACCCGTCGAATGCAGCTCGGCTGGCAGAGGAAGTGGATGGGCTGCTCTCAAGGGCGCGGGTTCACCCCGAATTCGAGTCGTTCAAGGCGGCGATTGTCCCGCACGCCGGCTACGTCTACTCCGGCGCCATCGCCGCGGCCGTCTACGCTCTACTTCGCGCGACGAACGGTCGTGTTCGCCGCGTGGTCATGCTCGGGCCTTCCCATTTCGCCCGCATCCAGGGCCTGGCCGTTCCGCTGGTCGACGCGATGCAAACCCCGCTGGGGGAGATTGCCATCGATCTGGAATGGGTAAAGCGCGCCACCGGGCTGGCCCAGGTCCTCCCGCGGGAGGAAACGCATTCGCGCGAGCATTCGCTCGAGGTGCAGCTGCCCTTTCTTCAGCGCTCGCTCAACCAGTTCACCGTCGTGCCTCTGACCGTCGGGGAGGTCGAAGCGGAGGTCGTGGCCAGGGTGATCGAAGAGCTCTGGGGAGGCAAAGAGACGGTGATCCTCGTGTCCTCGGACCTTTCCCATTACCTGCCTTATGACCTCGCCTTGAAGACCGATCGGCAGACGGCCGAGCACGTGCTCCATCTTGAATCGGTGCTCGATCCGAACGAGGATGCGTGTGGAGCCACGCCGATCAACGGCCTTCTGAAGGTGGCCTCGAGGAAGGGGCTTCGACCCGCTTTGCTCGACCTCCAGAATTCCGGGGACACCGCGGGGCCTCGTTCCGAGGTGGTCGGTTATGGATCGTTCGCCTTTTCGATGCCGGGTGAGCGACCTGGGCCTACCTGGAAAAGGCACAATGAAAATGGCATCCTCGAGGGTGACCCAGGGGTCCGAAAATACGCTGTGGCAATGACGAAGTTCTGGGGTCGTAGCGTGCGGAACCAATCTGAGCGGTCCGGCGATGCCGAGGAGCGTAGCCACACATGAGCCTCTTCCAGACGATCAAGGATGAATCGAAGCGCAACTTCATCGCTCGCGCCGACGAGGCGAAGGACGACATCGTCTACAAATATCCGGAGCGAAACATCCGGATGATGACCCAACTGACGGTGGCCTCTGACGAGATCGCCCTCTTCGTCAAGGACGGCAAAGTGGAAGGGAAGCTCGGGCCCGGCCGGCACAACCTCGACGCCAACAACGTGCCGTTCGTCTCGCGGCTTCTCGAGAAATTCACCGGCGGCAATCTCTTCGTCGCCGAGGTCTTCTTCGTCAGCGTTCGCGAGTTTGCCGGGATCAAGTTCGGCGGACCGATCGGGGACGTGCGCGATCCGGAAACCGGACTGGGCATCGGCACGATGGTCTACGGCGACTTCTCGATCAAGGTGACCGATCCCGAGCGGCTGGTGATCGGCCTGGTCGGAATGCGAAGCGCCGGCAACGAGGAGTTCCTCGGCTGGTTCAGGAACCAGGTGCTCAAGGTGATTCGCGACCGGATCGCCGAGCTTTTGGTGAAGAAAAAGTGGCCGCTGCTCGACGTCACCTCCGGCGCCTACACCGAAGAGATCGAGACCGAGGTGCTCGGGGGCGTCAAAGTCCACGTCGATTCCTACGGCGTGCAAGTGGTGCGGATGGGCAACTTCAACATCAGCATCAAGGAAGAGGACGAGATCACGCTGAAGAAGTTGTCGAAGGACGTGGCGTACACGCGGCTCGCCGGAGGATTCCAGAATTACGCCCAGGGTCAGGCGATGCTCGGTGCCGCGGAGGGAATGGCCAAGGGGGGCGATGGCGGCGGCGCGGCGCTTCAGGGCCTCGGTCTGGGCGTCGGCTTCAACCCAGGGCACAGGTTCGCCGAGCCAGGGGCCGATGGTGAGCTGCCCCAAGTGCGGATCGCAGGCGAGCGGCAAGTTCTGCTTCAATTGTGGGCAGGCGCTCGCTCCAGCGCCCGGCAAATGCCCCAGCTGCGGAGGAGAGCTCTCTTCGGGCGCCAAGTTCTGCCCCAGCTGTGGAAAGCCCGCTGTTCTCTAGTCGAGCGGGTCTGCAAGCACTTCCCGGGGTCGATGCCGTGTTGGTCGCGCGGTGCTAGGTTCCCTGGGATAGATGGTTCTCAGTCTCCTCTACCGTTTCACCTACATCGGAATGTTCGGGCTTTTGATCGCCGCGGGCCTGGGCCTCCCGTTTCCCGAGGACCTCACCCTGCTCACCGCGGGCTTTCTCGCCCGGAAGGGGGTCACCTCGCTGTGGCCCACCCTGGTGGTCGGTTACGTGGGCGTGGTGATCGGCGACCTGCTCATCTTTAGAGTTGGGCGCCGACTCAAGGAGGGCGTCTACACCCATCCACGCCTGGGAAAGCTGCTCACCCCAAAGCGACGTGTGTGGATCGAGACCCACTTCCGCAAGCGGGGCACTCTCACGGTGGTGATCGCCCGCCACTGCGCGGGTCTTCGCGCGCCGACGTTCCTCGTCGCGGGCACGAGCGACATGCCCACCTGGAAATTCCTCCTCGCCGACGCGTTCAGCTCGATCCTGACCGTCCCCGCGGTGACCTACCTGGGCTACTTCTTCGCCGACAATCTCGATCAGGCGCGCCGCCACGTTCACCGGATCGAGCTCTGGGCGGTGGGAGCCTTCGCCGTCGTGGGTCTGGCGATTTACATCTACCACCGCGTTCAGCGCCGCCGGTCGGAATGCGCAGCGGCGAGCGACAAAGCGGCGCCGACGTTGGGTCAAAGCATCCGGCGGCCGCCCACACCCACGCCCAAGCCGGCTATCTCCGGCTCCGAGCTTCCCGGGAAGATTCAACCGCCGAGCTGAACCGCGCGCGTCCAATCGTAATTTACGACATCGTTGCATCACTCCATCGCGCCGGGGGGGTAGGTTGTGCCCGGCTTCACGGAGGAACAAATGCGCCCGAGATTCTCTCCGCGGATGGTGCTGTGGTTCTCGCTCTTGGCATCGGCGACGGCTGCGGGTTTCGCCGTCCGGCACTTCATCGTCGTGGGGGTGCAGCCCAACGGAGTGATACTGGTACCGACCGGGCAGGCGCTGACGCCGGCCGGCGCGCACATCGAGGTGAACGATCGGCCACTCGGGATGGTTCTGAGCCCTGCCGGCAACCTGCTCGCCGTCGTGACGGGCAGCAACTTCAACCCGCGAGCGCTGCACCTCATCGACGTGAACGCGAAGGCACTGCTGCAGACGATCCCGATCGCGAACAGCTTCGTGGGGATCGCGTTCAGCCCGGCGGGGGACAGGATCTACGTGGGCGGCGGGGCGAGCGACGACGTCAAGATCTTCTCCGCGACGCCGAACGGCTTGTTCGCGGCCGACGGCTCGATTCCGATCGCGAATGC
>WNFJ01492723.1_pt1 | contig 17867 bp, 17 predicted proteins | sample 5400461 | NCBI WGS metagenome assembly WNFJ01 (sample SAMN13153349, study PRJNA577476) | soil metagenome | isolation source: 115 cm saprolite on Douglas fir-dominated hillslope | place: USA:California | collected 2013-09-17 | reverse complement strand
CCATTAGCTGATTCGTCATTGCCAGAGGGCGTTCGCCGATATATGCTGCGGCCAGTCAGTCTTTTCTTGGATCATGGCAAAGCTTTTTGAACCTCCCCGGTATATCGCGCTGGAAGGCCCGATCCGTGTCGGCAAGAGCACGCTGGCCGATATTATCGCCGACCGGCTGAACGCCCAGCGCGTCTTCGAGCCCGAAGACAATCCGTTCCTGCGGGCGTTTTACGAGGGCCAGCGCGGCGCGGCTTTCCAGGCCCAGTTCGCTTTTCTCATGCGGCGCTTCGAGCAGCTCCAGCGGCTGGAGGTGGGACCCAACTCGCACAAGACCGTGGTGGCCGACTATATCTTCGAAAAAGACAAGATCTTCGCCTACATCAACCTCAGCGATCCCGAGCTTGAGGTCTATAACCGCTATTACCAGCACTTTCGCCAGCAGTTGCCCGTGCCCGACCTGGTGATCTACCTCCAGGCCTCGCCCGAGGTGCTGAAGAAGCGGCTGCGCAAGAAGAACGTCCCAGGAGAGAACGCGGTCAGCGACGATTACATTGAGGAAGTCGCCAAGGCTTACGAACACTTCTTCTTCCACTACACCTCATCCGACCTGCTGGTGGTCAACACCAACGACATTGACTTCGTCGAGCGTCACTCCGATTTGCAGGAGCTTCTGCGCCGCGTGAGCGAGCCCATCCGCGGAACCCAGTACTTCCTGCCCCTGGGATCAGCCGGGGCGGCAAGCGCGTAAGCGACCGCAACTTTTGAAAAGCAGCTTTCAAACAAACAGAGCTACAATCGTTGCCTCCAACTGGAGGTGTGAATTAATGACCATTTCTCGGACGCTGCATGCTTACCTGCGAGGATCGGATTTCAAGCGTAAACTGATCCGGAGATATGAAAGATTTGAGATTTTGTGTGAAGCCGACCTTCGCACTGCGGTTGCCAGCCTGCTTCGAACGAAGCTTCGCGGCATTGGAGGTAAAGCCGAAAAATATAAATATAGAGTTACGTGTGAGAAGCGAGTTGCCGGAGTAATTGCTGACATTTTGATTTGGAGAGGCAAGAATCCTCGCTTCTGGATCGAGCTTAAGGACACAGGTAGGTTCAGGAAGGCGTTAGCTGAAGCCGACTGGAAGAAGCTGCAAGCTTTTGCCCAAAGTGCCCAACCGTCAAGGCTGGTTATTTTATCTACGTGGCTCGTAAGCGCGCTCGGAGAAAGATTGGAGGATCCCCAATCAAGAGGTCGCGCCCTACCCTTCGTTTTTGGGCAATACCGATTGTTCTTGAAGACTGTGTGCGCTTGGATTTCGAACCGTGGAACCGAGAATACAAAAGGCGAGTCAACTATGGCAGCGGAAAACCGCTGGCCAAGGCGGCGAGCGCCTAGAGGCAAGCGCGGTCAGCCTTTCTTTTGGCCCTGCTTCACCGACCGGGATTCCCTTATTGCTTCCAACTCCGGCAGCGAGAGCAAATCTTTCGGCCGTCCCGCGGCGCGTTTTGAACGAATCAATGCATCCAGAGAAGCCACATGTACTTGCATGCCGTAAAGCTCAATCAAAACCGCGTCTTTGGCCAGTTCCGGAAACTGACCTACTCCTGACAGTTCACCCAAGAGATCAATGTCCCCGAAATCGGTTTGAAAAGTGAAGTTCATGCCTTGCGCCAGAGTGCGCGCATCCAAAGCGAAGGGCAACCCTGGCGGCGCGCCCCGAAGGCTGGGGTGATAAGGTGCCAGCGCTGCCGCCAGCCGCTTTATGTTTTCGGGTGTGCGCTCGTAACAGATATCGAGATCGCGAGTAACCTGAACCGCGCCCTGCACGACTCCGGCATAAGCCCCAACAACAATAAAATTGACTTGTGCCGTCGTCAAAGACTTGAACGCGGCTTCGAAGTTCATAGAGTGCCGGCCCGCCGCCCAGCGCGTTCCAGTTCCTCCACCAGGCGCAAAGCGTCCTCCATGGCGCGTGACCTCTCGGTCGGGGTCATTGCCAAGCTGCGGAGATTCAAGGTCAGGTCTATCCCAAACTCTTTGGCCGCCGCAATCTTGCTCCCGGGAGGTGGATTAGCCACCAAGTCGAATAAGCGCTGCTGCTCTTTCCACGTCATCCTGAATCCATTTTATCTTACGGCGCTGCTGGCGCTACGCCGGGCTTTTGTTTTGAATGAGTTACCGTAAGATCAACCCCACAGTATTTTCTTGCTGGCCAGATATCTCTGTGCAGGGCTACAATTGCACCGTAACAGGCGGTATCGGGAGTTCCCGAACTGCACTGGAGGCAAAATGAGCATCACTTCCCTGAACGACGGGCAGGATTCTTCCGCCCGATCGAAAATCACCACCATCACAATTCAAGAGAAGAAACAGCGGCACGAGCCTATCACCTGCCTGACGGCGTACGATTACGCCACGGCGCGGCTGGTGGACGAGGCCGGCATTGATATGATCCTGGTGGGCGACTCGCTGGCCCAGGTCGTGCTCGGCTATGACAGCACCCTGCCGGTCACGATGGAAGAAATGCTGCACCACACGCGGGCAGTGCGCCGCGCGGTGAAGTCCGCCATGGTGATCGCCGACATGCCTTTCGGAACCTACCAGGGCGACACGAAAGAAGGCGTAGCCAACGCCGTGCGCTTCGTGAAGGAAGCAGGCGCCGAAGCGGTCAAGGTGGAAGGCGGCGACAAGCGCGTTGACCTGGTCCGCCGCATTCTCGACACCGAAGTCCCGGTCATGGGACACATCGGCCTGACGCCGCAATCGGTGCACAAGATGGGCGGCCTCAAGGTGCAGGGCAAAAACCTGGCCGGGATCGAGCGCCTGGTGAAAGACGCCGTGGCCCTGGACCGCGCCGGCGTGTTTTCGATTGTGCTTGAAGGCGTGCCCCGCGAAGTTGCGGCCATGATCACTCGCGAGGTTTCCGCGCCCACCATTGGCATTGGCGCCGGACCGGAATGCGACGGACAGGTGCTGGTTTTCCATGACATTGTGAACCTGACCTTCGCGCCCCCGGCCAAGTTCGTTCGCCGCTATGGCGATGCCGCTGCGCTGATCCGCAGTGCCGTCGAGCAGTTCAAGGCCGACGTGGAATCCGGCGGCTATCCTTCTGATACAGAGTCCTACCATCTGCCCAAAGAGACGCGGGCCGATTTGGAGGCCATCCTGCGCCGGAAAGAAATGAAAGCGCACGCGAGATAGCAAATAGCAGTTAGCAAATGGCAATTAGCAACTGCGCGCTGTCTTTGACAAGTCTCTTCCAGACCTAACATTGGTCGCGTGCAGCGCAGGTCTTGCTAATTGCCAAATTGCCAATTGCTATTTGCTTACCATGGACACCATCACCTCCGCCACAGAGATGACGGCCCTGAGCCGCGAAGCCCGTCGGGCTGCAAGGCGCGTTGGCTTTGTCCCCACCATGGGCGCATTACATCAAGGGCATCTCTCGCTAGTGCGGACGGCGTGCGCGCAGTCGGACGTGGTGGTGGCCTCGATCTTTGTGAACCCCAAGCAGTTTGGCCCCAACGAAGACTTCGCCCGGTATCCCCGCAGCCTGGAAAGCGATTCCGCTATGTTGGCCGCGGAAAAGGCCGACTACCTTTTTCACCCTTCGGTTGAGGAAATGTATCCCGTCGGCGCGGCCTCCTGGGTCACGGTGGAGGGAATCAGCGATAAGCTCGACGGCCGCTCGCGTCCCGGACATTTTCGCGGTGTGACTACCGTAGTCGCCAAGCTGTTCAACATCGTTCAGCCCGATCTGGCATTCTTCGGCCAGAAGGATGCCGCCCAGACAGCCATCATCCGCAAGATGGTGCGCGATCTGAACTTCGACATTGAAATTGTCGTCTGTCCGATCGTCCGCGAGCGGGACGGCCTGGCCATGAGCTCGCGCAACATCTATCTCAACGACAAGGAACGCAAGCACGCGACCATCCTCAACCGAGCACTGATGCGCGTGCAGATGCTGGCGGACCAGGGCGAGGGCGACTCCAGGCGGCTGGCCGCGGCCGGCAAGCAGGTCATGAGCGAAGAACCCGCCGTACGCCTCGATTACTTTGAGATTGTGAATCCTGATACCCTCGACCCGGCGGCCGATACGTCCGGAGGCGCCCTGGTGGCGGTCGCCGCGCATGTCGGCAGCACGCGGTTGATTGATAACATCGTGCTGCATGGAAGAGAAGTTCACGCGCGTCCACGCTGATTGACAAACGATCGCTGGCATTCCAAGCCTCGATCATTTTGCCAGGATGCGTTCGATATCATCCAGCGTAAGCACCTGCCATATCCGCGCCGTTTGGTCCTCGCTGGCGGTGAAGACACGCTGCCCATCTGGTGAAAAGGTTGCGTGCAAAAGCGGGCCCGAGTGGCCCTGGAGGGTAGCCAGCAGGTTACCGTCAGCGCTGCTCCAAACGCGCCGTTTGGTCGTAGCTTGCCGTGACGATGCGCTGGCCATCGGGGGAGAAGGTCGCCCGCCTAAGTCCATCGGTGTGGCCTCGCAGAATGGCCATTAAGCGGCCGTCGGCGCTGTTCCACACCCGCGCCGTTTGGTCGAAGCTGGCGGTGACGATGTGCTGGTTGTCAGGTGAAAACTCTGCGTCGAGAAGCTCACCTGTGTGGCCTGAGACAGCGGTGAGTAACTTGCCGTCGGCGCTGTTCCATGCCCGCGCCGTCTTGTCCAAGCTAGCCGTAACGATGCGCTGGCTCTTCCGTCTTGGCTACGTCCCAACTGCGGATGGCCAGATCGAGCGCCTGCCCGTGGTCTCTGGATGCCAGCTCCTCTGCCCGCGCGGCCATGGCGCGCGACTTCTGAATAACTTGTTGACGATAGGCAAACCATGCTGCGCCAACCGCGATTAGCAGCATTACCGCGAGGGCATAGGAGAACCAGCGCAGACGCGCCGCCGAGCGCCGCGCGAGAACTGCGGCAGCCTTTTGCTGGGCCAGTTCGCGTTCCTGGGCTTCGTGCTCTTTCCGTGCTGCTACGGCTCGCGCTTCAACGCTGGCTCGCACGAACTGCCGGCCAGCCATTCTTCCGCCTGCGCCAGGCGCGCTGCCCTCGGCCAGTTTGCTGCGGCAATCGGCGATGAAATCCGCCTGCTCTTTCAGGCTCAACTCCGGCGCCAACTGGGCGGACAGCACTTCTGCCAGGTAATCAAAGGACGCCGCTGAAGGACGAAGCACTGCGATGCGCCATGAGATAACTGACGATTCCACCCGTTGATTCGATGCGAACGGCGAGCCTTCATGGCAGAAACGACCTGCTCGCAGCGCCGGGATCACGCCTGCGCGGACCAGCGACGATTTTCCGCTGCCGGAATTGCCCACCATCACCAGCACAGGAGAGCGGCCCAGGCGGCGAAGCAAATCGTCTGTTTCCGCATCGCGTCCGAAGAAGAGCCAGGCATCTTCCGGCTCGAACACTTGCAGGCTGCGAAATGGGCTGTGCCGGGTCCAGTAGTCGGAGACGCGCGGGCCGGCCGAAACTGTGGTCGCTTCGATTTCGGTAACCGGCGCGGTAAACTTGTAGCCCTTTCGCGGCAGGGTGTGAATAAAGGCGCGGCCGTTGCGGTCATCCCCCAGGAGCTTTCTAAGTAGGAAAATGTTCTGGCTTAGATTGCCTTCCCCGACGAAGCTGTCCGGCCATAGGGCTTGAATCAGTTCTCCCCTTTCGAGGGTCCGGCCGCGGTTCTCGACCAGGAACACAAGGGTTTCGAACAGCTTGTGCGTGAGGGCTACCGGCTCTCCATCACGCAGCAGTATCAGTCGCTCGGGATCCAGCTGAAAACCGCCGAACTCGTACACCAGGTGTTTCTCCTCGTCCATGCGGATACTAAGAAAGAAAAGCAATTTTGGACGTTGACGGTCCTAAATTATAAGCAGTGTTTCGCTTTTGAGATAGGTTTTGATCGCCGAGTCAAAGTGGCTGAGAGCATTAGCGGGGTTTTGCATGCGCCTATTGAGACCAGTGACGCAGGAAGCTGGCTTCGTCTTTCCTGTCCAAGCGGGTAATTTGAGGGAAAATGAGAAAAATTGAGAACTCTTTTGAGGACTTTAGCGGCGCGTTTGTCCTATTCTCGAAGTGTTGGAGTGGATCGCAAGTCCGGGTCGAGTTCAACAAAATCTGCTGCAAGAGCTTGCGCTCAAGCCGTTCTAACGAGAGTAGGAACTTTGGTGCCCGGAGAGGTGTATATCATCGGGAGGGATAACATGATCAACGCTTCTGAATGCGCCAAGAACGCGGGTAAATACGCCTTCGGCCTGGACGAAGCCAAAACCGCACAGGCATTGCGCAAGCTGGCCGACGACATTGAGAACGGTCGCGTTGCGTTGCATAGTGTAACCACCTCCACTCACGCCACGCATGAGGCCTTCGCCATCCGCGAGGTGGTCATAGAGGTTCTGGAGGAAACGTCGGCGCAGCATCGCACATGATCAAGGGCTGATCTCAAGCGCTTCTCGACCTGCCAGTCCTCAGCGCACCCCGAAAAACTGTTCGACGTCAGCCAAGTCCCTGGTCCTTTTGTAAGCCGGCAGGCTTTCGACAAAAACTCTGCCGTAGCGCTGCCTGAGCACCCGGTTGTCCAGAAGCGCCAGCAGCCCGCGGTCCTTCACCGAGCGGATGAGCCGGCCAAAGCCCTGCTTCAACGAGATCACGGCGGCCGGCACCTGATACTCGAAAAAGGCGTTGCCTCCGGCCGCGTCAATGGCGCGGATGCGCGCGGCTACCACGGGATCGTTGGGCACGGCGAAGGGCAGGCGATCGATAATCACGCAACTAAGCTGCTCACCCTGCACGTCCACGCCCTGCCAGAACGAAGCTGTGGCGAACAACACTGCGCCCGGCGTCAGGCGAAATTCCTCCAGCAGCGCGTTTTTGGGCGCCGATCCCTGCAGAAGCATGGGAAACGGAAGTTCGCCCAGCAGCCGATCATGGATTTCGTGCATCTGGCTGTAGCTGGTGAAAAGACAAAAAGCACGGCCCTGCGTGATCTCCAGCAGCCGGCGGATCTTCTCCGCGGCGCCGCGCGCGAACGAAGCCGAGCGCGGATCAGGCAGATCCGGCGGAATGTAGAGCAAGGCCTGGCTAGCGTAGTCAAAGTGGGAGGGCAGCACTACCTCGCGCGCGTGCTCCAGCCCCACCCGCTGCCGGATGTATTCGAAACTGCCCTGCTGCTCGCCGGCCGCCACTGCCAGCGTGGCAGAAGTAAGGATTGCCGTTTCCACATTCTCAAAAAGCGTCTGTTTCAGGATCTGTGAGACGTCAATGGGAGTGGCCTGGAGAATAACGTGAGTCTGCCCGGTGCGGGTCTTGCGGCCTTCGCCTCGATGATCGATCCAGAACACGGTGTTCTTATCTTCCGACTCCATGAGGAAGGCCAGCTGCGTTTGCAGCTCCTGGGTGCGCCGCGCGAATCCGAAGACTTCGTCAGGCTTGGCCGGCAGCAGCTCCAGCTCGCCGAAGACCCGGCCCAGCGACTGCATTACCGCATCGTAGTCGTCACCGTTTTTCTCCAGGAACGCCTCGCGACGGGCAAACGCAAAGCGGCCCTCGCCCGTGGGCAGCAGGCCGAAGAAAAACCGCGCCCGCTCACGCATCCGTGCCAGCGCCTGGAGCAGCCCGGCGGAGATTGCCTGTTTCTGCTGAAGAGTGTTCTCCACGTCGCGGGCCAGCTCTTCAAAGCGCAGGTTGCTGACGGAGACTCCGAAGTAGCTGCTGGCCACGTCTTCCAGCTCATGAGCTTCGTCGAAAATCACCGAGGAAAACTCGGGCAGGATGCCGGCGTCAGGCGCACCGCTCTGGCGCAGAGCCAGGTCGGCAAAAAATAGATGATGGTTGACGATGACGATATCGCTCTCCAGCGCCCGCCGGTGCATCTCCGTGATGAAACACCGCTCCCACTGGCGGCACTTCTGCCCGATGCAGCGGTCGGTGCGCGCGTCCAGCTTGGGCCAGAGCTGGGTGTTTTCCGGCAGCTCCTTCAACTCTGCGCGGTCGCCGGTTTCGGTCAGCGGTTCCCATTCCGCGATCTGGCGGTATTGTTCAATCTCCTGTAAACCGTTCAGCACCGGTTGGTCAGTCAGGTCGTAAAGTTTTTGCCGGCAGAGATAATTGTTCCGGCCCTTCATGTAGCAGACGCGCAGCTTGCCCAGGAGCCCTTCCAGAAACGGGATATCCTTGAAAAAGAGCTGCTCTTGCAGGTTCTTGGTGCCGGTGGAGATGATCACCCGCTTGCCGCTGCGGATTACCGGCAACAAGTAAGCCAGGGTCTTGCCTGTGCCCGTGCCGGCTTCCACGATCAGGTGCCGCCGCTCCTCCAGCGCTTTTTCAACGGCTTCCGCCATCTGCAACTGGCCGCGGCGAAACTCATAATTGGGATGCGCCTGGCTGAGCAGCCCTCCGGGGGCGAAGAACTGATGCAGCGTGGGCAGCTTGCGCGAAGGTGCGGCGGCAGAGGTTTCGGGATTGAAGGCGAAGGCCACGACGGAGCGTGCTTTAATAATAGCTGAACCGAGATGTAGTACCCGTGCCCGATATCACCACAACTCGCGCGCCCCTCCTCGCCATTGTCGGCCGCCCGAATGTCGGCAAGTCCACGCTTTTCAACCGGCTGATTGGATCGCGGCGGGCCATCGTGGGCGACGAGCCCGGCATCACTCGCGACCGTCTCTACGGCGAAACCACGTGGGACGGCCGCAAGCTGCGCGTAGTGGATACGGGCGGCATCATCCCCGACGATAAAGAGCATATTCCGGCGGAGATTTTTCGGCAGGCGCGCGTGGCCCTCGAAGAAGCCTCGGCCATCGTCATGGTGGTGGACGCGCGCGCCGAACTGACGGCGCTGGACATGGAGCTGGCGCGTCTGCTGCGCCGCCTGAGCAAACCGCTGTTCTTAGCAGTGAATAAAGTTGACTCGCTGCAGCAGGAAGCGGAAGCGGAGAATTTCCGGACCCTTGGGATCGACCAGCTGTACCCGGTCTCAGCCGAACATGGCACCGGCGCCGCCGAGCTCCTGGACGCAGTGCTCAAGGTTATTCCTGCCCCGGAGCGCGAAACGGAAAGCGAGGCCAGCCAACCTTCAGAAGCCGAAGCTCCGGTGGAAGAAGAGCAGACGCCAACAAGAGAGACGCGCGTGGCCATCATCGGACATCCCAATGTCGGGAAGTCCACTCTGCTGAACACGCTTACGGGAACGTCGCGCGCTATTGTCTCAGCGATCGCCGGCACCACCCGCGACGCCGTGGATGAGATGATCGAGAAGAATGGCCGTCGTTTTCGCTTCATCGACACCGCAGGCATCCGCCGCAAGGGCAAGACCCGCCTCATGGCAGAGAAGCTCTCCGTGGTGATGGCACGCAAGCACCTGGAATCTGCCGACGTCGCTCTGCTGGTGCTGGACGCGGTGGAAGGCGTCACCGGCCTCGACGCCACCATCGGCGGTTACGCGCACGAGAGCGGAAGGTCCGTCATTATCGTTGTGAACAAATGGGACCTGGTAGGGCCTGGGCGACGGGACGGTGGCCGTCCCGCCGACCGCAATCTCTACGAGCAACAGGTACGGCGCGCGCTCAAGTTCCTGGATTATGCGCCTATGGTGTTTATTTCCGCCTCGGAGGGCAAAAACCTGGACAGACTTTTCCAATCCCTGGAACTGGTGGCGACCGAACGCCGCAAGCGCATCTCCACCGCGCAGATGAACCGGTTTCTGGAGACCGTGGACTTCGACCGCGCCTCGGTTCCCCACCGGCAGAAAGTCAAAGTCTTTTATATGACCCAGGCGTCGGTCGGGCCGCCGACATTCGTCCTCTTCACTGACAAAGACGTGAAGCTGCACTTCTCCTACGAGCGCTTCGTCCAAAATCAGATTCGCAAGGCCTTCGGCTTCATCGGCACGCCGATTCGCATCAAAAACCGCGCTCGGCGGAAGGTGGAATTGGGTCCGAAGAAAAGGCGCTAACCATTTTTCTGAGTAAGTGTGGACCGTCTCTGGCTGCTTTGTCGCTCACTGAAAGCTGTCATCTTGAGCACCCAACCCGCGTGCCGCGGGCTAAAGCGGGAATGACCAAAAGGAAGGCGCGTTGATTCTATCGCACTTACGAATCTGGTCATTAGGAGGAGCGAGCCCGAGTCCCGGTCTTCCGGGATGAGGGCCCGAGTCGAAAGATCCCCACGGTGTGTCATCCGCCATGCAGCCTCAGCGAGTTCTGCCCATGTTGCCTGGTGAGAACGCCTTGTTGCTGCATTTATGCTGCAAGCATTCTCGGGATCCTTCGGTGGCTCCTTCGCTCCGCTCAGGATTTCGCCTGCGCGCTCAGAAGTTAGCCTGCCTGAGCGAGCGCAGCGAGTCGAATGGGCGCGCACAGCGGCTCAACTTCGACTCCGCGCCCTTCCGCGTGGTTCGGGAAAAGCTCCGGCGGCGCTCAGGATGCCACACGCCAAGCGGCTTTCTTCAACCCACACTTTTCAAACGATCAGCAGTCTATACTTGCTCTGAAACCGGTTTAGGGCGCGATTCCGATCACAGCCATCATGCGTCCGGTGTGCCCTTTTTCCGCGCGGTGAGAGAAGAACCTTCGCGTGTCGCAAGCGCTGCATTCCGCTATCGCCGTAATGTTCTTTCCGGCGACGCCGGCCGCCAGCAGCTGGCGGCGGTTGGCTTGCAGCAGATCCAGGTGGAGGCTGATTCCGGAATCGCCATGTCCGGGAGGCCGGGCATTCAGGAAGAGCAGGGGATATTTCTCCCGCACCGGGTCGGACTTCCTGACTTCGTGAAAAAGGTCGCTCGCGTAAGGAAACTGTGATTCAAATTCCTGTTTCAGCTCCTCGCCCACTTCATAACAGCACTTCTGGATGCCGGGGCCGATCGCGGCATGGATATCCTGGGGCCGAGAGCCGAACTCATGGCGCATGATGCCGACGCCTTTCTCCGCGATGCGCTTGACCGTCCCGCGCCATCCCGCATGGAACGCGCCCACCGCACGTTTCTTCTTGTCCACCAGCAGCACCGGGAGGCAGTCGGCGGTCAATATGGCGAGGGCCACGCCGGGCAAGTTGGTGACCAGCCCGTCGCCCGTCAACTGGCCGGGATCGGAGGTCCGCAGGACATGGATAATGTCGGAATGAATCTGGTGGCCGGCAATCAGCGGCCAGAGTCGGCCCCGCGTGACCGCCTCCAGCGCCGTTAAGAATCGCCGGCGGTTTTCTTGGACGTGGTCTCGCGAGTCCTCTTTCGTGTAGCCGAGATTCAGGCTTTGGCCTTCGTAACAAGAAGTGACTCCGCCCGCGCGTGTGCTGAAGCCATGGACCAGCCAGGCAATGCGTTTCAGGTCGGCAGCTTGGACCGGCTGAGGTCTATTGCCGCGCAGTTTGTTCTCCTGCAGCTTGCTCTCCTGCAGGCCGCTCTGAGCACGAGCGTGTTGAGCCTTCCCGGACTTGACCGTAGTTGCCACTTCCATAATTCTAATGGACAACGCCGCGGGCAGGCTTAAGCTGAAGCTCCAGGGGACTTTGCTGCCCTGCTCGAGCATCGAAGCCGTGTGGTCCGGTTCCAGGCGCCAGTGATGAAAGACCGGCCAAATTTTCGCGTTGCTACCTACAACACCCACAAGTGCCGGGGGATGGACGGGCGAATCCGTCCGCACAGGGTGGCCGAGGTGCTGCGCGAGCTTGACGCCGACGTCATCGCGCTTCAGGAAGTGGTGAGTTTAAGCGGCGGTCGCCGAGAGCAGAACCAGGCCCAATATCTGGCGGACGCAATCGGCTTTGAGTTCCGCATTGGCGAAACTCGCAAACTTCGAGGAGCAGCGTATGGCAATGTGGTGCTCAGCCGCTTTCCGGTAAAGCAGGTCGAGGTGTACGACCTTACGGCTTCCCGCCGCGAGCGGCGCGGCTGCATCCGCTGCGACCTGGAGATCACTCGCGGCAAGATTGTCCACGTCTTCAACGTCCACCTCGGGACAGGTTACCTGGAACGCCGCAAGCAGGCGCAGATGCTGATGAGCGGCGAGTTGCTGGGTTCGCCAACACTGAAGCACCCGCGCCTGGTTCTGGGCGATTTCAACGAATGGACCCGGGGCTTGGTATCACGGATGCTCCAGCAAGAATTCGAGAGCGTCGATATCGAACTGCATCTCCGCCGCAAACGCACCTATCCGGGAGTGCTCCCCATCATGCATCTGGACCACATGTATTTTGACCCGGAGCTCGCGCTGGAGGAGTTTATGCTACACCGCAGCCGCAGGGCGCTGCTGGCGTCCGATCATCTACCCCTGCTGGCTGAGTTCCGCTTGGACGGAAAATGAATGTAGACTCTATTGTTGGTCGTGGCCCAGGCACTCAACGAGGGGGTCCGTCCCGCGATGACGCAGGCCGTTCCTTTCCGGCCAACCCTGCAGCAGCAACTTGCATCTTACGGAAAACTCCCACTACGTTCATCCACTTGCGGAACTCCACGCGATTAATTGTGACAGCAAGGGTTGACAGTTGGAGTTGAGGCTGATTAGGATGCGTGACGTGGATTGAGCGGCGCTTGTCCCCAGTCGATCTCTTCCTAGTTTCTCCTGAGATGCCATGCGAAGACTCCCTGCTTGTGCAACCGCAATGTGCCTCGCTGTTCTTCCCCGGTGGTCCCTTCAGGGAGCAGGCGCTTCGCGTTTGGCGCAGGAGGCCCCCAATGGCCGTTGAACGAGTATCCGGCAGCTCCAGCTTGATCGACGTGCTCGATCGGGTATTGGATAAGAGCATCGTGATTGATGCTTGGGTACGGATCTCGTTGGTGGGCATCGATCTGGTGACTATGGAGGACCGCGTGGTGGTGGCTTCCGTTGACACGTGCCTCAAGTACGCCGAGCCGGCGAACGCGGGCAGTCCAGTGGTCAAGACGGCACAGAATGAAAGCGCAGCGCAATGAGGGCATCCGTGGCTACGGCCAAAATGCATGTCCAGCCTCAGCGCGGCCGGCGCGCGACTCAGCCGGGATCGGAGGCGGTCCTGCGTCTGCTTCAGGCGGAGCGTTCTCATGACGTCCTTCCGCTCCTTTTGGAAGAGGTCCTCGCTCTCGGTTATCCGCGGGCGGCGCTGCTCGGCGTAAATTTTGATAGCGGCAATGTGGCGCTCACGTCTGCGCTGCACTGGCCGCGGCAACAAATGGCGAGGTTCACAACGGCGCTGTGGGTCTCCGAGCACCCGGTGATCAGCATTCTGAACGCCAACCGACCGGCGGTGCTGCCCAGGACCAGTCTCCATCACCGTCCCGTTTATTTGCACCCGATCCTTTTCTCAAATCGCGATCTCTGCTGGGAGGCCGGCCGTCCGCGGACCGGAAGTTGCCTGGCGGCGGACAATTTCCGCCGCGAAAAGCGGGTCCGGCTGGAGGACCAGGTTTGCTCCACCTGCGAAATGCGGGGCTATGCGGCGGTGGTAGTGGTTGAGTTGCCCCGCCACAACAGTGAGGCGAAACTGCTCCAGTTAGGCAATCTTATCCGGCTCGCCAACGAGTGCCGCTCCCGGTTGTTCAAAGTTGAGCATTATTACAACCGCATGCGCGACATGGAAATTACCATTGCGCAGATGGGCACGGTAATGCAAAGCATGGCCGACCCGGTGATTCTCACCGACACACAAAACCGCGTCATCATGCAGAACAGGGCCGCAGAGGGCCTTTTCAAGGTGCCCGATGAAATGACTGAGGGGTTGGTGCGCGCGGTGGAGCTCAACAACCTGCTGTTTTCCGCCGCGCTGTCTTCCATGCTGTCGTCAGCTGCGGACACCCTGGTAGATACGGTGGAAGGCGAGGAGATGCTGTTCGAGGCAGTCTCCGCGCCCACCTACGGCCTCGACGGCGCGCAGATCGGTACCGTGACCGTGATGCGTGACGTGACTGATCTGCGCCACGCTGACCAGGAGCTGCACCCCAATTATGACAAGTTGCGCGGCGCCGAGGAAACTGTCCGCCAGGAACGTGACCGCCTCAACTTAATCATTGAAAACGTCGGCGATCCCATCGTGGTTTGCGATGGCGATTCCAAAATTGCCCTCATGGATCCGCTGGCGCAGGAGCTGTTCGGTGGTTCGCGTGAGCAAGAGCGCAGTGGCGCGCAGACCAGGAATCAAGCGCAGCTCAGCGCTTACATCACCTCTTTCGCGCGTTCTTCGGCGGACCGGGAGACCGCGCCGCTTTGGCTCTACCATCCGTTGCTCCGGCAGGAGATCGAGTACGACGGCCGTTCGGGTAAAATCTTTGACGAGCGCGGGCAAATTGCCTACACGGTTACCGTGCTGCGCGACCTGAGCGCGGTGCGCCGGGTGGAGCAGCTCAAGCTGGAGCGGCGCATGCTGGAAATCGAGAAGTTTGCCGCCACCGGGCGGCTGGCCGCCACCATCGCCCATGAGGTGAACAACCCCATGGAAGCCATCAAGAACGCCATCTACCTTCTCGCCGGCACAGTCCCGGAGAGCTCGATACCGGTGTACAACATCCTCAAATCGGAAACCGAACGCGTGGCGCGCGTGGTGCGGCAGATGTTGGGCCTCTACCGCAACACCGAGCAGGTCAAGCCGGTGAACGTGAACACGATCATCGAAGACACGCTGCTCTTGCTGAGCCGCCAGTTCCAGCGCGCCAATGTGAAAGTGCGCACCGATCTCGGCCCCTTGCCGGACGCGGTGATCGCCGCAGATCCGCCAGGTGCTTTCCAACCTGGTGATCAACGCCAAAGATGCCATGCCGGAGGGCGGCAAGTTGTGGATCCGCACCCGCCACATTCCCGGACATCACGACTTGCGCGGCTGGGTGCGCATCTTGATCGGCGACACCGGCGTCGGCATTCCCGCGGAGATGATCCGCGCCATCTTCGAACCCTTTGTCACCAACAAAGGAGAGAAAGGCACCGGCCTGGGGCTGTGGATCGTCAAGGGAATCATCGAGAACCACGCCGGCAAGCTTCGCGTCAGGAGCCGGTTGGGCAAAGGGACGGTCTTCAGCGTTGACCTGCCGGTTGTAAAACTATGAGCGCCAGCCGCAAATACCGGGTTCTGGTAGTGGATGACGAAGCCTCGGTGTTGATTACCTACCGCCTGATTCTCGAACGGCAAGGCTACGACGTGGTGGCCTGCCGCACCTGGCGGGAAGCCGTCGCTGCTATTGGAAGGCAGGATTTTGACGGCGTACTATGCGATTACTCCCTGGAAGAGCGGCACACCGGGTGCGAGGTCATCCAGGAGGCAAGAAAGCGTGATGCTTCACTGCCCGCAGCCCTGCTCACCGGTTACGCCACCCAGGAAACGGCGGACGAGGCGTGCAGGGAGAACATCGGCATCATGTTCAAGCCGATTGAAATCGAGGAGTTCCTGGACACCACCTCCCGCATGTTGAGGAGAAGCTATGAGCCCAACCAACAAGCCGGCAAAGAAGACACGGTCCAGGCGCAAGACGAAGGCGCAGGAGGCGAGGGCACCCGTGGCAGTGGTATCAGCAAAGGATGATCTTCCAAAGCGTGCCCACCGGCTGGAAGGCCGGTACATCTATGGCGTGATCGATGCCGGGACACCCGATGCCCTGGGCAAAAGCAATCTGGGCGGAGCCAGCGAAGATGTCTATACCGTGGGCTACAGTGGCATCGCTGCCGTAGTCAGCCGCACCCCGGTCTTCATCTTCGATCCCACCCGCGACAACGCGCTGGCCCATGAACGCGTGATTGAGTCGGTGATGAAAAATCACACCATCATCCCCATGAGCTTTGGCACCGTGTTCCGTACGGACGAAGACGTGCGCGAGGTCCTCCGCAGCATCTATCCCACGCTCAAGAGCGTGCTGAAGCAGATGACGGGCAAGGTGGAGTTCGGCCTGAAAGCCACCTGGGACCGCGACCGCATCATCGAGGAACTGAAGCGCGAAAACGACGAGATCCACCGCTTTCATCAGGAACTGATGCGCAAACACCTGCAGTCGACCTATTTTGCGCGTATGCAGCTGGGCCGCATGATTGATAAAGCCCTGAGCGAGCTTTCTGCGAGCTACGTCCGTACCATCTATGAGGGGCTGCGCAGCGTATGCGTGGCCTCCCGCGACAACAAGCCCATCGGCGACAAGATGATTCTCAACGCCGCCTTCCTCATCGAGCGGGATCGCGAAGGGGAATTCGACGCCGCCGTCAACCGCGTGGCCCACAAGTTCAGCGACCGCCTCAGGTTCAAGTACACCGGCCCCTGGCCGCCTTACAACTTCGTCAACATCCGCCTGAAACTGGAACGCGGAAGGGCGGGGTGACGGGCGTCCAGCATCAAGGTTTGTATCAGGGCACGACTTTCAGTCGGGCCTCAAGGCCCCGGTTGAAGATCGTCAACAACTACGGGCTTCAGCCCCTGCTGGTGGCCCGCGAGACAAGTATCAGGGCACGAGTTTACTCGGGCCATCCAGGAGCCTAGAATAGTCGCGCTTTAGCGCCTGTCACTGTGGCTCATCCTGAAGAAAAGCGGCTAAACCTACCGTAACCTGCATCGAGTTCCATTTTTGGAACTATAGTTACTTCAGTGCCATTCCTTACCTGCGTAACTTGTCGCGTTTGTCTTTTTGAGGTTCCATGCTCTGGAGTCTCTGATTTCAGAAGCTTGAAAGGGAGCACGATGCGGCGACTCTTCGTGGGTTGTGGTCTACTGTGTTTTCTGGTGTGCCGGTCATTCGCTCAAACGAATGAAGCGTCCGATTCAGCAGAGACGATCAAAGCTCTGCGGCAAGAAGTGCAAGAGCTTAAGACGCAAGTTGCGGAGCTGCGAGTTGGCCAGGCGAAACTGGCGGAGGCCCTTTCCGTCCAACAGAAGAAAACAGAGACGGGAACAGCTCAGACGACAGAACTGGCTCCTGCAAAAGAACAGCCGGGGACGGCAGGAAATCCGGAGCAGCCGTCTTTCAGTGTTCCCCAAGGCATAAAGATCCAGGGCTTTGGTGAGGTCAGCTATAAAGCAAGCGATGCTAGCCCGCCGGAGACGGCCTTTTTTGGCTTTCGGCACGGCGCAAGCAACAGTTTTGGCGTAGGTGATCTTGATCTGTTTGTGACCTCGCACCTTACCGACAAGAGCATGGTGCTGAGCGAAATTGACTTCAGTGAGACCGCCGACCAGAATTTTAATGTCAACGTGGAACGCTTGCTGCTCAAGCATAACTTCAACGATTATTTCAAAGCCTCGTTCGGACGTTTTCATACCGCCACCAGCTACTACAATTCCGTTTTCCACCACGGCGATTGGTTACAGACGGCGGTTGACCGTCCCCTCGCCGTCCAATTCTCAAGTGCCGGCGGTTTATTGCCGTCCCAGGCAGTCGGCGTCTCGGTTACGGGAAAAATTCCTTCCGGCGCGCTCGGCCTGAATTACATATTTGAGTACGGCACATCAGACACCGTGCGGCCCAACATCCTGAGCCCGGACGAACCTGCCATTGATGAAGGTAACGGTAATGGCATCACGGCAGGGCTCTTCGCCAAACCCCCCGGCGTGCCGGGGCTGGACATCGGCGGATCCTTCTATCATGACCGCTTGAGCCCCACCCTGACCTCCGGCGGTGGCGAGGGCTCAGGCGGCGGTGGCGAGGGTTCGGGCGCCATTCATATCGCGCAATCCATAGCGTCTGTGCATGCAGTCTATGTCACGCCTCGATTTGAATTCCTCAACGAAGCTTTCTTGATTCGCCATCAGGTCCAGGAAACGGGAGCGGAGTTTAACACCGCGGCTTTCTATAGCCTGATCTCGCAAAAGTATCTGCGCAAATGGCGGAATTATTTCCGCTACCAGTATGCGAATGCTTCCACGGAGTCGCCGCTTTTTCCAGATGTGGGCTTGCGGCATGGTCCCAGCGCGGGCGTGCGGTACGACTACAGCGATTACGTCGCC
>WNFJ01306400.1_pt1 | contig 17870 bp, 17 predicted proteins | sample 5400461 | NCBI WGS metagenome assembly WNFJ01 (sample SAMN13153349, study PRJNA577476) | soil metagenome | isolation source: 115 cm saprolite on Douglas fir-dominated hillslope | place: USA:California | collected 2013-09-17 | reverse complement strand
CTCGCCGCGGCGCTCGCCGCCTGCGTCGCGCTCGCTGCATTCCTTGCTGGCCGCGCCAGCGCACCCGGCGACGCGACGTCGCGCCCCAGCATCCGAGCCACACCCGGCGTCATCACCGCGATTCACGACGTCGCTCGCCTGGAAGCCACCGTCTTTCACATTGAGAAGGTCATCGAAGCGACCGAGCAGCAGACTCGCCTCTGGGGCTTTGTCCAAGCCAAAGATGCTCTGCTCTTGGTGGCCGTTGGCGACGTCGTTGCGGGAGTCGACCTCGCCAAAGTGCGTCCCGAGGACGTGCACGGCGACTCGACGACACGCTCCATCCAGGTACGCATGCCCGCACCGGAGATCATCTCCTCGACGCTCGATGAGCGAGCCACGCACGTCTATTCGCGGTCGACCGACACCCTGGCAGCCAGGAGCGAGCAGCTCGAGGGCCAGGCGAGGCGGACCGCGGAGGAGACGATGCGAAAGGCGGCCATCGACGCGGGAGTGCTCGAGCGCGCGCGCGCCAGTGCCGACCGCACGGTCCGCGCTCTCCTGCACTCGTTCGGATACGACCGCGTTGACCTCGACTGGGCAGACCGAGGCTGACCCACTACCCTCGCTCCCCCGTGCGCCTTGCCGACGTCATCGGCCGCTGGATCGGCAAGGTCGAAATCGTTTTGGCCGGCGCGGACGAGGATCTTCGCGAAGGGGAAGCGGCTCTCTTGCGGGGGGATGCTATGGGCGCGCGCGCAGCGGCTCATCGAGTGCTCACTCGCGCACCCGAATCTCCGGTGGGGCTGGCGCTGCTCGCGGACGCTTGCGAGGCGGCGCACTTGGATGCCGAGTTCGCAATGACGCTCGAAGAGCTCGCGCGGCGCGCGCCGTCGCGTCCCGAAGTATGGGTGCGGCTCGGTCGAGCACGTTCTACGACGGGTGCGGCGCCTGACGACGTTCGCGAAGCCTTCGTGCGGGGCCTCGCGGTTGCGGACTCCGGCAGCGAATCTCGCCGGGATGCCCTGCTCGGACTCGCCGATCTCGACCTCGCGCAAGGCGAAAGCGCGCGGGCGGAGCTCTGGCTCGAGCGGCTGCCCAACGATCATTCGCTCGATGTTGTCGTTCTGCGGGCCGAGGCCCGCCTGGGGCGAGGGGACGCAAGCGCCGCCGTCAAACTACTCGACACCGCGCGCGCCACACCCACTGACGGCCGAGCAGCCATGGTGCGCGGACGCGCCCTTGCCGAGCTCGGGGACCCCGCCGCGTTTGCTCCGCTCGTACGCGCTATGGTGCTCGACGTACCGAGCGCGAGCGAGGCGCTTTGCTCCGCGGTCGCCCGCGTTCCCAGCGACGCACAAACGCGAGCCCGTCTGCACTCGGTAGTAGACGCCAAGGGTGAGCAGAATCTGGCGCGATGGCGAGCTGCTTTTGCCCGAGCCGAGGGCGCGCACAAGTCCGCGCGGGATGCACTGAGCGAGGCCGTTCAGACCGGCGACTCAGCCTCTTTGGGCCCGCTGCTCGACGCGGCACTCGAGGACCGCGACCCCATCGCTCTCGATGTGGCCATCCAAGCCTCGCCGGCGGAGCCCGGCGACCCACGACTGCCGGACGCGCGCTCCATCGCAAACGCTCTACACCTGGAAGGGCGCGATGCGCTCGAGGCGCTCGGTCCCATTGGGCGTCACGTCGCACATCCGCACGTTTCCGCCTGGGCCGATGCCATCGCCTCCGGTGTCGCCCGCAACTGGATTCCAGGATCTGGCGCCCCCGCCTCCTGGTCCGAATTGCTCGGGCGGCTCGATGCGCACGCGCACGCCATCGGCGCGCTCGATATAGCCGCGCAGGTCGCTGAGCTAGCCTCCGAGCGATCACGCCCGGTGCGTCTTGCCGTCGTGGGCGAGTTCAACGCCGGCAAAAGCACTTTCATCAACGCATTGGTCGGCGCCGAAGTGGCGCCCATGGGCATTCTCCCGACGACGGCGACGCTTCACCACCTGCGCTTTTCGCCAGACCGTTTCGCAAAGATCGTGTTCGACCGGGGCTATGATCCCCATGAGCGAATCGTCGCCCTTGGAGACCTGCGCGCGACGCTCGGCACGCTCGACGCCGACTCGATCCTGCGCGTGGAAATCCGCATGCCGCTGCCGTCTCTGGTTCGCGTGGAAGTCCTAGACACCCCGGGGTTCAACGCGCCGGACCGCGAGCACGAACGCATCGCCCGTTCGGCCCTCGCGCAAGCGGACATCGCGCTTTGGCTTCTTGATGCAACGCAGGCCATAAAGCAAAGCGAACGCGTCTTGCTCGAGGAGGCGCAAGCCTGGGGACTGCCTCTTCAGGTGCTCGTCAACAAGGCGGACCGGCTCGCGCCCGCCGACCTGGTCCGCGTAATGACCAGTGTGCAGGAGGCTCTTGCTGCGGCCAAGATCGCCTCGTGGGCCGAGCCGCTGGCGTTGTCGGCGAAGAGAGCACTTGCCGGGAAGTTGGGCGATGCCAAGTTGCTCGGAGAGTCGGGATGGGACGCGGTCGAAATGCTTCTCGATCAGCGAATCGTCGCCCGCAGTGACGAGCTCAAGGAGCGCGCCCTTCGGCGGCGGGCGCGCGGTGTGGTCGAAGGGCTCGTCAGCGTGTGGACGAAACGGTCGCTTGCGGAAGAGGCAGAGGCCCGCGAGCAGTCGGCTCGAGGCACTCGGGCAGGACTAGCGGCCGCGCGAATCGATGAGGATGCCGATGCCCTCGCCACGCAGCTCGCGCAATGGCTCGCCGTACATGCAAAGGCGTGGGCCCGCGACGTCGACTTGGTCCTCGTGGCGCGCGACCCCGACGCGGCTGCGCGAGATCCGGCCATCGCTCGCTATCGTGTCGATCGGGCGCTTGCCGGAATTGCTCCCGCCCTTTCGCGGGCCCTTGCGTCGCTCGCGCCGGAGACCGATCTACTGCCGTCGGACCTCATGCCGGGCGTACGTGCCGTCGTCCGTGCTGCGACTTGGGGGGCGCCCGCAGGCGGCGACACCCCGCTAGGGGCGATCGTACCCGCCATTGCGCGCGCGGGCATCGCTACACTGCTTGACCAACTCTTCGCAATGTCAATGACTCCAGCGCCCCCGGCGCGGTCGGCAAGCGTTCTACGCGAACTACGAGCCTTCGCATCCGCGCTACACTGAGACGCGCCATGCGCCGGCTTCTCTGCGCTCCCCTCGCCTTCGTGCCGCTCTTAGTGCCGGCACCGCTGGCACGCGCCGACGTCTTGGAACGCGTCGGCGGAGGCGATGCCGTGACGCTGCAGGCCGATCGTCTGGACATAGACATCATGGCCGGCGAGGCAACGATGACCGGCAAGGTCACCCTTTCCAAAGGCGACCTAAGCGTGAGCTGCCCGCGCATCGATCTGCGCTTCGACCACGCGCCTCACATCACATGGGCGCGCGGCTCGGGCGGCGTTACAGCCGACGTCCAGGGGGTACATGCCGAGGCGCCGTCGGTCGAGCTCGATCTCCCCGGGCACAAGCTCGACCTAAGTGGAGGCGTGAAGCTCACACGCGGACACGGATGGCTCACTGCCGACAGCGCGCGAATCGACATTGCGAGCGCGAAAGTGTCGCTGTCGCAAGTCAAGGGAGCGATCCCGGTCGCCAAAGGCCATTGAACGAGCACGCCTATCGATGAGCGGCCGATGAGTGCCGAAGCCTCCGTCGGCGGCGACCCCACGCTGACCCTCGCTGCGCGCGGGCTGCGGGTGACCCGCGGAGGCAAGGCTATCTTGCGCGGCGTCGACCTCGACGCACACGCAGGCGAGGTGGTGGGCGTCCTCGGCCCCTCGGGGGCAGGGAAATCCACTCTCTTTCGCGCAATCGCGGGTGAAACACCACCCGACGAGGGCACAGTGACGCTATTTGGCCACGACATGACGCATTGGCCGCTTTGGAGGCGGGCTCGTGAAGGCGTCGGCTACGTCCCGCAAGGAGCGAGCGTTTTGTGGGACCTCACCGTACGTCAGAACCTCGAAGCATTCCGGAGCGTCGCCGGAATGCCCGCCGACGACGTGGCCGACCACGTGCGGGAGGCGGCCGATCGAGTGGACCTAGCCGGTCGATTGGATGTTCGCGCCGGTGAGCTCTCCGCCGGCGAGCGGAGAAGGCTGGAGCTTGCGCGCGCACTCACTCGGACTCCGAAGCTGCTCCTGTGCGACGAGCCTTTCGCCGGGGTGGATCCTGCCGCCGCCGAGCGCCTCGGCGATCTTCTGCGTGATCACGCGGCCGCTGGCGCCGTCGTCCTTCTGGCCGACCACCACGTCGCCGAGGCGTTGAGAGTTTGCACCCGCGCTCTTCTCCTGCTGGACGGTACCGTCGCTGCCGCCGCGCCCGCTAACGAATTCGCGGACCTACCCCCTGTTCGTGGCCGCTATTTGGGAACGCTGCACGGGCCGACCCCTGATGGATGGCCACCCGCCGAGCCCACCCGCTGATCCCACACGAGGCGCTTTTCCTAGCAAATTCAGCCGCTGGCACGAAAATCGCCTAATCGGGGCTGCCAGCCAGCGCCGTCGGTGTTAGGTGTATGAACATGGCTGCTGCGGCGCGGCGGCGTTTTCCGAGCTCCCAGGGCTGAGACTTCCAGAGAAGCGGATGGAGATAAAGCAGCAGCTCAAGCTCAGTCAGCAGCTCGTCATGACCCCGCAGCTGCAGCAGGCGATACGCTTGCTGCAGCTCTCCCGGCTTGAGCTGATCGACGAGATCCGCAAGGAGCTCGACGCCAACCCGGTCTTGGCCGACGAGGAAGTCGATCCGCGCGCTCGTGCCAATGGGGACGCCAAAAACGGCGAACTCCCATTGGAGCCACGCGCACCGGATGCTCCCGCGCTTGCCGCGGAGAAGCTCGATATTTCCGATCTGGGCAAGCGCACGGAGGACAAGCGCGTTCAGGAGATCGACTGGGAAAAGTTCCTAGAAAATCGCACGCTTCAGCAGGCACTGCCGAGCAATCGCGGCGGCTTCGAAGATCTGCCGCCGATCGAGCAGAACCTCACCAAAGGACAGTCTTTGGTCGATCACCTGAGGTGGCAGCTACAACTCAGCGACTTTACCGAAGAGGAGAAGACGTTCGCCGAGCTTGTCATCGGCAACGTGGACGACAACGGGTTTCTCGATCTCAAGGGCACCGAGCGCGAAGGCGGCGAGAAAACCCCGGACCTGACGATTGCGGACCTGGCCCACGAGGTCCCGATGGATCCGGAAGACGCCGAGTGCGTCCTTCGCGACATGCAGGAATGGGATCCTGTTGGAGTCTGTTCGCGTTCGCTGCAGGAGTGCTTGCACGTTCAAGCAGAAGTCTTCGGGTACGACGATCTTGAAATTCAGATCATCGACCAGCACCTCGCGAACCTTGAGAAACACAATTACCAAGCCATTGCGCGGGACCTGAAGATCACCGTCGAAGAGGTGTACGAAGCCGTCAAGCAGATCCAAAAGCTCGAGAGTCGCCCCGCGAGAAATTTCACGGATACCGACGACAAGACGATTGCCATCACCCCCGACGTCTACGTCATCAAGGACTTCGATAAGTTCGTTGTCACGGACAACGATCGTGGTGTGCAGCGCCTTTACATTAACGAGTCGCTCACCAAACAACTTCTCAAGGATGTGCGGGCCAAGGAGTTTATTGGCGAAAAGCTGCGAAATGCTCAGTGGCTCATCCGGGCGATAGAGCAGAGGCGCAAGACGATCATCCGGGCGACCGAATGCATCGTCGAGAAACAGCGCGACTTCTTCGAAAAAGGCGTGGCTTATCTGAAACCGATGATTCTGCGCGATGTGGCCGAGACCGTCGGAATGCATGAGTCGACGATCAGCCGAGTGACGACGAACAAGTACGTCCACACCCCGCAGGGGCTGTTCGAGCTCAAGTACTTTTTCAACTCGTCGATCCGCCGAGTGGCCGACGAGGACATTGCGAGCGAGAGCGTCAAGCAGGCGATAAAGAAGATCATCGACGAGGAGGACAAGGGGAACCCGTTATCCGACCAGCAGATCGTCGAGCTGCTTGCAAAGCGTGATGGCATTCAGATCGCCCGGCGTACCGTGGCCAAGTACAGAGAAATGCTTGGGATCCTATCTTCGAGCAAGCGCAAGAAACTCTTTTGACAGGCGGTGGCCGAGCGGCGCCGCAAAGGCCCTGGTCGGGCCCGGTCCAGGTGATAAGCTCTTCTTTGTTGGCGCTTGTTGGGAAGATCGCGCCTTTCTTATCCGTAAGGGAGAGTGAAACACGAGACCGCCCATTGGAAGCAGGAGGCAGCCCCTCATGAATATCTCGATCACGTTTCGGCACATGAACGCGACCGACGCAGTAAAGGGCTACGCAATCGAGAAGCTCGCCAAAATGCAGCGCTTCCTTCGCACCCCGTTGAAAGGTCAAGTCACCCTAAGTTGTCAGCACGACCGGCTGCATCACGTCGAAGTCGACGTGCATGCCGGACCGGATCACTTCCACGCTCATGAGACGAGTGAGGACATGTATGCGTCGATCGACAAAGTGATCGACAAGATCGAGCGTCAAATCGTTTCGGCCAAGGGATCAATGACCGCGAAGAAGAAGGGAGCAGAGCGAGCGTCGGAACACCTCGCGGCCGACTTGGCGACGGACGATTGAAGCCAGCTCGGCTGAAGAGAGCCGCGAAATCACGAGGATATATGTGTGGGGGGCCCCGATCTCGATCTAGAGTCTTACGCCGAGCCTCCCCATGCGACTTACGGATCTTCTCACGCCCGAGCGGGTTGCGATTCGCCACAACGACGAAACGCACCCCCTCGACAAGGCGAGCGTGCTTCATTTCCTGGCGACGACGCTGGCTTCGGGCACCGCCGTCAACGGGAACCAGGTCGAGCGAGTTCTTTCCGAACGAGAGCAGCTTCAGTCAACGGGGATTGGCGAAGGAGTCGCTATTCCGCACGGAGCGCTGCCCCAGCTCGAAACACAGCACGCAACTTTGCTCATTGTTCCAGAGGGCGTGGATTTCGCCGCAATCGATGGGCTCGCGGTAAATATTCTTTTCGCGGTGATAGGGCCAAAGCGCGCAACCGGTGAGCACCTGAAGACGTTGGCCCGAGTCTCGCGGCTCTTGCGCAACAAGACTTTCCGCGATCGATTGGTGAACGCGCCGGACTCACAAGCCGCCTACGGTCTCATCGCGGCCGAGGAGGGGGATCAGCGATGAGCCGTGCTTCACCGCCGGCGCAAGCGGGGGAATGAAGAGGATGCCGGAGGAGAGCCACGAAGCAAGAGCATCGGACGAGACAATCCCCCGGTTGACAGTCGGGCAGCTGGTCGAGGATGCACGCCTCGGGGTCAAGTTGCGCCGACTCGCGGGGCAGGGCGGGCTTGAGAGGCCTCTGAACCATCCGCGCGTTCAGAAAAACGGACTTGCGTTGGCGGGTCACCACTACGGCGTGGTCCCGACCCGTTTGCAACTCCTCGGCGAAACGGAGCTCTCTTACCTCGACTCACTCAACCATGAGGCGCGTAGCATTTCCGCACGCGGCTTCTTTTCTCTCGGGCTTTCTTGCGTAGTCGTCTCGGGAGGGCGAGAACCCGCGCGTACGTTCATCTCGGCTGCGGAGGCCACGAACACGCCCCTATTTGTGGCGGACGCGAGGTCGAGCCGCACGATCAACGCCCTTCATGCGGTGCTCGACGACCGACTTGCCCCGCAAACCCAACTTCATGGTGTGCTCGTGGACGTCTATGGGGTGGGCGTACTCCTCCTCGGACAGAGCGGCATCGGCAAGAGCGAGTGCGCCCTCGAGCTTCTGATTCGCGGCCACCGACTGGTCGCAGACGACGTCGTTCGGTGCGATTGGCGTCCCCCCGGCATGGTCTTCGGTCAGCCTGCCGACCTCTTACGCCATCACGTGGAGGTGCGGGGGCTCGGGATTCTCGACGTTCGCGAGCTCTTCGGGATCACCGCCGTGCGCGACCGTATCCAAGTCGAGTTGGTCGTTCGACTGTGCGACTGGGGGGAACAACAGGAGTTCGACCGACTCGGACTCGAGGAGCACCACCATACCGTCTTGAGCACGCCGATTCGGGAAGTGCGCGTTCCCGTGCGGCCGGGACGCGACATGGGCAGCATCATCGAGATGGCGGCTCGCAACGAGCTCTTGCGACGCGATGGGCGGTACACCGCCCACGAGTTCCTGGACAAGATCGAAGCGCACCTCACGACCCGACCGTCACTCGCCAACGAAGGTGACTCCACCGACGAAAAGGGTGAAAAGAAACCGGACACAAAGGCTTCGTGGTCGATGCTGGCCCCCCACGCGAGCGGCACCGAAAGCTCGGCGTGGATCCCTGCCGTTCGCCCCAAAAAAGAGGGCAAGGAATGAGCGCGCACGACGCGGATCGAGCCATTGCCGCCGGCCGCCCCACGGTCGTCGTCGTGAGTGGCTTGTCGGGCGCCGGCAAGTCGCAGGCCCTGCACGCTTTGGAAGATCTCGGGTTCTTCTGCGTCGACAATTTGCCCACCTTGCTCGCGCCACAAGCGGTCGCCCTCTGCGAGCAAGGCGGGATGACACGCGTCGCGCTCGGCATCGATGTGCGTGTTCGCGCTTTCCTCGGTGAGGTAGGCAATGTTTTGCAGTTGCTTGAGGCCGGCGGCCATCGGGAACTTCACGTCCTCTTTCTCGACGCAAGCGACGAGACGCTATTGCACCGCTTCAGCGAAACGCGACGGCCGCACCCGATGTCGCGGCAGGGCACGGGCGTGGAGGGCGCGCTCGCCGTGCTCGACGGCGTGCGCGTGGAGCGTGAACGACTCGCACCACTGCGCGCGCGAGCGACCCATGTTGTCGACACGACCAATACGAGTGTCCACGATCTCAGACGCGTCCTGATCGCGCAATTCGGCCCGGCGTCGGGCGACGCCCCCCGCATGGTGACGCGAATCGTATCGTTTGGGTTCAAATACGGAACGCCCGTCGATGCGGACGTGGTGCTCGACGTACGCTTCCTGGACAATCCGTATTTCGTGCCTGCCCTCAAGACGCTCACGGGGCTGGACGAGCCCGTTGCTCGCTACGTGCTCGCTGCGCCCGAAACGCAGGAATTCCTTCGTCGCACTCGAGAGCTGCTCGAGTATGTGATGCCAAAGTACGAGCGTGAAGGAAAGAGCTACCTGACCATTGCCATCGGATGCACCGGGGGAAGGCACCGATCGGTAGCGATTGCGGAAGCCCTCGCGCGCGACCTATCGGCTTCGACGGGCGCAAACGTCGCCGTCGTCCATCGCGACACTGACCGGGGGCAAGGCTCGCCCCGCCCCGTCGATCTCGCCCGAGAGGCCTCCGACGACCCCGAGCGCCTCAGTGTGCTCGAGCTAAAGGGAGTCGCTTCCGGTCCGCCTTCCGCCGTGCAGGCGGAACGGGCGGCGACCGAATCCACCGAAAACGACCCGCTGCCACGCGCGGGCGGGGGCCGCCCATGAGCGAGGCGAGCGGCAAGTTCACAATCGTCAACCAGCTCGGACTCCATGCCCGCGCCGCGACCAAGCTTGTGCAACTCGCCTCCAAATTTCCTTGTGACGTCGAGATTGCGCGCGAGGAACAGAGCGCCAACGGCAAGAGTGTGATGGGGGTGCTCCTTCTCTGCGGATCCATTGGCACTGTGCTTGAGGTATATGCCCGCGGAGACCGCGCCGACGAGTGCGTTCAGGCGATTGGCGAGCTCATCGCGTCTCGTTTTGGAGAGCCCCGATGAGCGAGCAACGCCCTTCCCCGCCCCCTCCGCCGGGCGTCACACGCCCACCGCCGAGCGATGCGAGCATGCCTCGCGGCGTGGTCCTAAAGGGAATCGCGGGAAGCCCCGGCGTTGCGGTGGGACCCGCCCTGGTCGTTGGCGACACGCGTGCGGCGTATGCGCGGCGCAACGTTGCATCCGTCCAGATCCCCGCGGAGATCGAGCGCCTGCACCGTGCTGTGCTGGACGCAAAGCAACATATCCGAGAGGTGAGCGCGACACTGCCCGCGAGTCCGCTCGAGACCAACGCCATTCTCGACGCGTACCTGACGATGGTCAGCGACCCGATGCTTGTCGAGCGCATCGAGAACAAGATCAAAAACGAGAAGAAATGCGCGGAATGGGCTGTCGCACAGGCAGGCGAAGAAATCGCCAAGCTGTTCGGCCCAGCCGACGCATCCGAACGCGATGCGTACATTGTGGAACGCAGACACGACATCGAGTTCGTGTGCGATCGACTGCTGCGCGAGCTGACGGGCGACACCAAGCAGATCGTGCCGCGTCTCGACGAGCCCATGATCGTCATCGCGCGCGATCTGTCCCCTGCGGACACGATTGGGTTCATCACCGAGATCGGCACGCGCACGAGCCACACCGCCATTATGGCGCGGGCGCTCGAGATTCCCGCAGTGGTCGGTGTGGCCGACGCGCTCACGGTCGTGCGAACGGGCGACACATTGATCGTCGACGGGCTACGCGGTGAGGTCACGGTCAACCCGAGCGACATCACCGTAGAAGATGCGCGCGGGCGCGGCGCCCGCCATCTCGCCTTCGCGCGCGGCCTCCTGAGCGCTCGCAACCAACCTTGCGTGACGCGCGACGGCGAACCGGTATCGCTGAAGGCCAACGTGGAGCTGCCCGCGGAGGCCATCCTCGCTCTTGACCACGGTGCGGAGGGAATCGGCCTTTACCGCACGGAGTTCATCTACATCGATCGGACGACGATGCCGGCCGAGGACGAGCAATTTGAGCTGTACCGCGCCGTAGTCGAGGCAGTCGCACCCCGCCCCGTAACGCTTCGAACCTTCGACATCGGCGGCGATAAGTTTGCCTCGAGCTTCCAGCTCCCCGCCGAGATGAATCCCGCTCTCGGCCTTCGCGCCGTGCGGCTCGCTCTTTCCCGACCCGACGTGTTTCTCACTCAGCTCCGGGCAATGATTCGCGCAAGCAGCCACGGCGACCTGCGCATCATGGTGCCGATGGTGGCAAGCGTCCAAGAGCTACGTGAGGTCCGGCGGCTTCTCGTCCGCGCCATGCAGGAGGTCGACGCTGCCGGCCACCCCTATGCGAAGCACATTCCGCTCGGAATCATGATCGAAGTGCCGAGCGCGGTCATCATGGCCGATGTCCTTGCACGGGAGGCCGAGTTTTTCAGCATTGGAACGAACGACTTGATTCAGTACACGCTTGCGATCGACCGCGGCAATCGCTCACTTGCGCCGCTCGCATCCCCGTTCCATCCGGCGATCCTACGCATGATCCGTCTCGTCTCACGCGCCGCCGCGGAGCACGGAGTGCCGGTGGCGCTGTGTGGCGCGATGGCCAGCGATCCGCTCGCGGCCGTGCTGCTCGTCGGGCTTGGGCTTCGCGAGCTTTCGATGGAAGCCGCAGCCATCCCCGAGATCAAGGAGGCTTTGCGCCGCGTGACGTCTGGTGACTGCGAGCGCGCTGCGGAGGCGGCGCTCGCTTTAGACACTGCCGACGCGGTCGAAGAGCTCATCGCGGGGACCTTTGCTCCGAGCCTGTTTGATCTGCTAACGGGAAGCGCGGACGACGCCCCTCTTGCTGGGGAGGGCTCCTCGCCACGCGAAACGTTGCGCACGCTTCCCGACGCTGATTAGTCTGCTCTCACTCGCGTGACGCTGACGCTCCCCGGCTGCCAGGGCCGGACCGCATGCATATCGTCCGCCGACCGGCGATCGAACAGTCTCAATAGTACAGGAACGGAAACCAGCTCAACATCGATTGGTTCGCGTTGTCTTTCAGCCCGCTGCTATAGCCGGGCATGTTCTGCCGCCACCAGACCTGAAACCCGCCTTCGCAGTCGGGGGCGAGATTGTTGTACTGGGAGAAGTTGGACAGCGAAAAGTTGCGGGCGAGATCGTTCGCACCCGCCGCTTCGTGTCTGCGCCATCCTTGGCAGGTCGAAAGCACAACGAACGTGTTGAACTCGTCGTAGTGCCTGCGCGCGTTTGGCGGAAAATGAACGCTGCCGCAAACGGGATTGTACGGGTTGAGCGGCGTTCGAGGGACCTGGGTGGTGCAGACGGCAGGCTTTGGCACGTTCGTCCATTCGATCGAGGTCTGGCTCGTCCATCGGATGTAGTCGCACGGCGAGTCGGGCTGCGGTGGGTCGGGGTTGCTGATCGGCAGCGCGTACCAGGAACTGAATGGCAGGCCGTATTTCGTGTCGAGATCGAAATCGGCGAACTCGCGGAAGTACGGGGCTACCGACGGAATGTCGAATCCGCCGCCTAGCTTGTGTTCGATGCCGTGACCATGTCCGTGGATGAAGCATCCGGGACCCCGGTTCAAGTTGATGAATCCGATTCGCAAGCTCGCGCTATTGCAATGGGGAACGTCATTGTCGAAGCATCCGTTGCCGGCGCATTGGTCCCAGGATCCGGTCTTTTGGCGGTTCACGTCATACACGGGTGCCCACTCGAGGAGCTCTGCGGCACTCGACTCTCCCGGATCGCTGTCAGGGTCGAACGCCATCCAGACATCGTGCACCGACCCTTGATCGGCGAGCTGACAAAGCGACAGGAACTGCCCGGGATGCGCCGAGTCCGGAAAGGCATAACGACTGGCGAAGGTCGAATTGTAGAATTGCGAATAGTCGACGCCCCAGTTGAACCCCGCCGGATTCGGGCGCCGAGGGAGCAGCGTGCTCGTTTTCTTCGTCCATCCGGCAGGCGGTGGGTGATCTCGTAGGTCGACAACCTTTGCGATCTGGTAGTCGAGCATCGGCTGCGCAGTCGAATCGATGTAGCCGCGCGGACGCGAACCTTCCTTCAATCCAGCCATGATGTTGTTCACTGCGATCGTGACGGTGGCATTGTCGCGCGTGTTGTCGAAGTTCAAGATGAGAACGCGCGGCTGCAGTTTCTGAATAGACGCGTGATTGGCCGAGAGCCACGAATCGGAGCTTGCGCTGCTCAGCGCGTTCGGCCAGGTCGTCGGTACGCTTCCTCCCAACCGCATGTTGTCGAAGTACACCCCGCCGTTGTTCGCTGGGAGCGAGATCAAGAACTTCCAGGTCAGATCCGAGTATGTTGCCGCCTTGAGCTTCTGGAAGATCCAATCTGGAATCGTGAACTGGATGGTCTGAAAGCTTCCCAGCGCGAACGGCGGCTGCAAGAGCTTGAGGCCGATGAACGAGTCGTACACCCCCTGAGAGGGCAAGTTGATGTGAAGCTCAATCTGCCCATAGTAGGTGGCGTTAGGCTGCGTCGTCGGCAACCGCAGGTCGAACGCAAGCGTCGATGTCACGCCGGCGAGCGTGGTCAAAGCCTGACTCGTCATCGATGCCGACGTCACGCCAGACGTCTTGATCGAAAAGGATCCTTGAGAATGAATGGTGCTCGTCGCGATGGATCCTGACGTGATGCTCCAAGGGCTCGTGGACTCGAAGCCGAGAACGCTCGCATTGTCGAGAAGAGCGCTCGACATCCGACCCGCATCTTCTTCTCCTCCCGCCCCTCCACTGCACGCCCCAAGAGCGGCCGCGATACACATCACGACAACACACGAGATTCTCAGGTTCATTGGCGTCTCCAGCAAGATTCTTGGCCGGGCCAATGGGTGCGCCTTTTCCGATGCGGTTGCAATAGCCGTTCGGAGGCATTTGTGTGAACTTGTCCTGGGACTGGCTGACGGGCGACGGTCTTCAGGGGCCGCCCTTGGATATGTCCTTCTGGCATTTCCCCGTCCCGAGAAAGCAGGTCACCCCTTCTCCCGGCACGCATGCACTGCCGCCCGCAGCACGGCGTTCCTGCGACGCCGCACGTGGCGCATTTCCCGTTGCTGTAGCCGCACGCCGACGGGTCGACGCAGATGCTTCCCGTCGTCGTGGTCTGCCTGACCGTCGTCTGCCACAGGCACACTGCTCCGTTGCGGCAGGCGAGCGAGCTCTCGTTGGAGAAGTCGTTCGAGCAGCAGTCCTGCCCAACCTGGCCGCACCGCGACGTGCATGTCCCGTTGGTGTCTATCGAAGGACGGCAAAGCGAGTACTTGCCTGCGCACGTCCGGCCGCTGCAGCACGGCTGGCCATCCCCTCCACAAGCGACGCACGTCGCCCCGCTTTGCGCGCTCGGGCACATCGCGTTCGCTGCCGTGCACCCCGCGCATTCGGGTCCCGACGAGCACGACGGCGTCGGCACCCCGTCGCAGCACGGCTGTCCGGCGGCACCGCAGGCGCCGCAGCTTCCGTTCGTGCAGGCCCCGAGCGAATGGCCGCACGGCACGCCCTGTGCGACGCAAGTTCTGTCGACGCAGCAGGCCCCGCCGCTGCACGCCGCGCCGAGGCAGCAGGGCTCGCCCGGGCTTCCGCAGGGAGCCGCGTCGGGCATCTCGTTGCCAGCGTCGGCGAGCCCTTGCCCCACACCGAAGCCCGACGATGCGCTTCCCGTCGCCGACGTTGAGCCGGACCCGGTCGTGCCCGTACCCGACGAAAACATGCTGCCGCTTGTCGCCCCGCATCGGCCGGCGGTCCGAGGGCAAGGGTCTTACCCCCGCATGCGAACGTCATGAAAACAAGGACAAGAGCCATCGGTGTGCCACCCGTAAGCAATCTCATGAGGTTCTTGTGGCTCCTTCACCGGTGCAATGGGGGCATCCGCCAAATCACATCACGGTCTCTACCGCTCGGGCGAATCCAATCAGGCACCGACGGCGACGTTCGGATATTTGTAGTCTGCAGGAGCCAATCATGACCGGGAGCACACCAGGCGGCGCGGACGAGTCGCAACGGCCGCCTGATGGCAATCCGCGCGAGTCGGGGCAAACGGCGGGGCACCAAGAGTCTGCCTTCGCCGTCGTAGGCATCGGCGCATCGGCGGGCGGGCTGAGCGCGATCGAAGCGTTTTTTTCCGCGCTGCAAGCGGAAGGGGATGCCGGGATCTCCTTGTTACTGGAGCCGTGCGCGCCGCGTGGCCAGCGTATGCCGATTGACTTCTTCTTCCGCTCGCTGGCCCAGGACCAGCACGAGCGGGCCATTTGCATCGTGCTCTCGGGCACTGGCAGCGATGGGACCCTGGGGGTTCGAGCCGTCAAGGGAGAGGGCGGCATCGTGATGGTACAGAACCCCCAGTCGACCGAGTACGACGGCATGCCGCGAGCGGCCATCGCGACAGGCCTGGTGGACTACGTTCTGTCGCCCGCCGAGATGCCGGCTCAGCTGCTGGCCTATGTCGCGCACGCCTTCGGCGGCTCGCGCCGCTTTGTGCCGACTCCGCCCACGATGGTCGAAGACGCATTGAAGAAGATCTTCGTTTTACTACGGGCCCAGACCGCGCACGACTTTTCTCAGTACAAGCGGACGACCATCACACGCCGCGTCGAACGGCGTATGGCCGTCCACCAGATCGTGCGGTTGGACGAGTACCTTCGCTACTTGCGGCAAACCCCGGCCGAGGTGGACTCCCTGTTTCGCGATCTCCTCATCGGTGTCACGAGTTTTTTCCGCGATCCCGAGGCGTTCGCCGCACTCGAAGAAAAGGTTATCCCGCGGCTCTTTGCTGCGCAGCCCGCGGGGGCATCGATACGAGTCTGGGTCCCCGCCTGTTCGACCGGCGAAGAGGCCTATTCGATCGCCATCTTGCTCCAAGAGCACATGGAGGTGACAAAGCAGAGCTTTAAGGTGCAGGTCTTCGCTACCGATATCGACGCGAAAGCTATCCAGCAGGCCCGTTCGGGCGCTTACCCCGCCAGCATCGCCGCCGACGTTTCACCTCAACGGCTGGCCCGTTTTTTCGGCCCGGAGTCGAGCGGCGGCGTTTACCGAATCCACAAGAGCATCCGCGACCTGCTCGTCTTGTCGGAGCAGGACGTGATCAGGGACCCGCCGTTTTCCAAGATCGATCTGATCAGTTGCCGCAACTTTCTCATTTATCTCGAAGGGGACCTCTAAAAAAAACTCATTCCTCTTTTCCACTATGCCTTGGCCCCGGGTGGTTTCCTTTTTCTCGGTACCTCCGAGAGCATCGGCGAGTCCGTAGACCTTTTTGCGACGCTCGATCGCGAGTGCAGGCTCTATGAGCGCAAGAAAGATGTGCCCCAAGCGATTCCCGCGAGGGGGCGGCCGTTTCTCCCGATGGCGACGGAAGGGGCCCGCGGCCTACCGCAGAGAACCGTCCCCGGCCAACACGGGAGCCGGCTCCGCGAGTTGACCGAACGGGGGCTGCTTGAGCAGTACTCCGCGGTCGGCATGCTCGTCGACGCACGCGGCGACATCCTCTATCTGCATGGTCGCACGGGCCGGTACCTCGAACCGGCCCCGGGAGAGGTCGGGGTCAATGTCCTGCATATGGCCCGCGAGGGGTTGCGGCGCGAGCTCAAGACTGCCCTGTACAGGTGCGCGGCGGCCAAAGAGACCGTGCGCCAAGGCGGCTTGCGGGTCAAGACCAACGGCAGTTTCGTCTCGGCGACTCTCACCGTGAGGCCGGTCACTGTGGTGCCCGATCGGGTCGGCGACTTCTTCTTGGTCATTCTCGAAGAGGAGTCCCCGGTGGGTCGCGAGCGGTCCGCGATGCCTTCCTCCCCACCTGCAAGCGAAGGCGCGCCAGAGAGCATCGACGAACGCATCGTCGCGCTGAGCCAGGAACTGCGAGCCAAGGAAGAGTACCTCCAGGCCACCAACGAGGAACTGGAGACCTCCAAGGAGGAGCTCAAGTCGTCCAATGAGGAGATGCAGTCGGTCAACGAGGAATTGCAATCAACGAACGAGGAGCTCGAGACCTCCAAGGAGGAGCTGCAATCGGTCAACGAGGAGCTTTCGACCCTCAACGGGGAGCTGCAGCAGAAAGTGGCGGATCTCTCACGGGCCAATAACGACATGAGCAATCTCTTGGCGGGCACCGGCATCGGCACCATTTTCGTGGATTTTCAGCTACACATCCAGCGCTTTACCCCTGCTGTCACCCCGCTAATCAACTTGATCCCCTCGATGTCGGGCGGCCGCTGAGCCACATCATGTCCAACCTGATCGGCTACGACGATCTCGGCGAGGACGTACGTCTAGTTCTGGATAGCCTGGTTCCGAAGGAGCTCGAAGCGCGGACCAAAGCGGGCGCCTGGTACTCGCTCCGGATTCGGCCCTACCGCACCCTCGATAACGTGATCGAGGGCGCGGTGATCACATTTGTCGACATCACCGAGATAAGGCAGGCGCGGGATGCGCGGCGCGAGAGTGAGGCCCTGCGTCGCCTTGCCATTGTGGTGCGCGATTCGCACGATGCCATCGTGGTGCACGATATGGGGGGGCGTATCATCGCCTGGAACCCGGGGGCGCAAAGAATGTACGGCTGGAGCGAAGCCGAAGCGCTGGCGATGAACATGCGCGACCTGATTCCAGCGAGTCTGCAACAAGAGGAAGCCGAGAAATGGTCGCGACTTGGCTCGGTAGGGGCCTTGGAACCCTACCGCACGCAACGAGTCGCCAAGGACGGTCGGATTGCCGACGTGTGGCTCACCACGGCCGCACTGATAAACACCGACGGCAAAGCTTACGGCATCGCTACTACGGAACAAGATGCTAGCGCGACATAAGTCTGGTCGTTGGCGGGGGAGACGATGACAGAGAGACGATTCGATTCGAACAAGATCGGAGGGCTGCGCAAGCGGGCAGAGGAGCTCGCGCAGCGCGAGGCAGCGGCGGCTAAAAGGCCCTCTGACTCTGAAGCATTGTCGCCCGAGGCAGCAAGGCATGCCCTCCACGACTTGCGCGTGCACCAGATCGAGCTCGAGATGCAGAACGAGGAGCTACGCCGGGCTCAGGGGGACCTAGAGGCGTCGCGTGCACGTTACTTCGACCTATATGATCTTGCCCCCGTTGGGTACCTCACCATCAGCCACAAGGGGATGGTCCTCGAAGCCAATCTCACGGC
>WNFJ01424588.1_pt1 | contig 17871 bp, 13 predicted proteins | sample 5400461 | NCBI WGS metagenome assembly WNFJ01 (sample SAMN13153349, study PRJNA577476) | soil metagenome | isolation source: 115 cm saprolite on Douglas fir-dominated hillslope | place: USA:California | collected 2013-09-17 | reverse complement strand
GGGGTTTGTTGTCTTAGCGAACTAAGTATTTAGTACACTTTCCGGAACGTGTCAACACTTTTTTACCCCTGCTGTTGAAAAATACCCGTGGGGCGTGACTCGCGGATTGGTCATTGAGGCCTCTCTTTAATCAGGAACCCAATGATCCGCTGCTCAGGCCGCAGCAGCAGCCGCAAATTTACTCGCCAGCACCAGACTCAAAGCTCCCATTAATGTGGGGTCCTTCCCCAGAGTCGATGGCAGGATCCGCGCCGATGGCAGACCACGCCGAACACTATGTTCGATTGTTTCCCGGAGCGCGTCTTCCACCAGACTCCAGGCTCTGGCGATCTCGCCGCCCACCACCACCGCCTCAGGACTGAATCCGACGACCAGGTTCGATATCCCGATGCCAAGGCAGAGCGCCGTATCCACGAGTGCCAAGTTGGCATCAGACTCTCCGGCCAGGGCCCGATCGACGAGTTGCTTGAAAGTGACGTCTGCTGAGCTCTGCTGCCCCGACACTTTTCGGTAACGGGCAAGAGCTGAACGCTCGGAAGAGAAAGCTTCCCAGCAATCACGGTTGCCGCACGAGCAAGGCACCGGCGCTTGCGTGCCGACGATCATATGTCCAAATTCACCGGCCGCGCCGCGCTCGCCGCGGTAAACCTGACCATCAAAAACGATTCCGGTCCCCACGCCTTCGGCGACCAGCACCAAAATGAAATCGCGCGCGTCGCTCACTTCCGGACGGCCAAACCAAAGTTCAGCCAACGCCACCGCATTCGCATCATTATCGATCGTGACCGGCAAACCAGTGGCCGCCGAGATCATTTTGGCGACTGGAAGATCTCGCCATTTGAAGTACGGCACATAGATGACGTTACCAGTCGCGGGGTCGACTAATCCCGGCAGGCTTACGCCGATCGATTCGATGGATACATTGTTCTGACCCAGAAACTCGCGGGTACAATCAATCACGCGAACGAATGTCTGTTCAGGATCCGGATCGGTTGGGAATGCTTTTTGATCCAGGACGCGGCCGGCCAGATCGCTGGTGGCAATGGTTGTCACGCTCGGCGTCACGGCTACGCCAATCGCAATTGCGCCCGCAGTACGCAGTCTCAACATCGTCGGCGGCCGGCCACCGGTAGATTCACCCTCGCCTATCTCTTCAACCAAACCTTCGTTCTGCAGATCATCGATGATCGCTGAGACTGTCGATCTCTGCAGCGCGGACTCTCGCGCAATCTCAGCCCGCGAGATCGGTTCCCGCTCGCGCACATAATTCAAGACGATCTGCCGATTGATATCGCGAATCGTAGTTAATCGAGCGGTCTGAACCTTTTTGAGATCTATCCGCCGCATTGGTCGGGTCCTAAGAAGTCTCCCCGCTTCAGTACGAATCAAATTCAGCGAGAGAGCGCCGCTGCACAGGCTGGTCTCGAGCAGTTGGCTGGAGGACGATATTATAGACTGCGGTGACAGTCAACGATTGTTAGTAGGCGCAAGCGCAGATCCGGCTGCCAGGCAACCGCGTCAAAGGCTACTTGCTTACGCCCTTGCTTTGTATCACGGTCAGCTTTCGATCGACGCCCGGAATCTGAATGATTTCGCTGGTGCCATCCGGCCATTTGATCTCGACCTTATCAACAGCAGTCGCGGCGCCCAGGCCAAAATGCAGCGTCATGTCATTCTGTGAGGCGTAGCTTCCGCCACTGATCACGTCCCGTCTCTGGCGGACCGCTCCGGTAGTGACATAGGCAATCGCGCCGATGGCGTCTCGCGGACTTTTCTTCGCCACATCCCCAACCAGCCGGAGGTCGAGCCAATGTCCCACAGGCGTTGCTACGTTTTTCAAAACCGTCGGCTTCGAATCCGCATTGTTTATTACCACGTCGAGCCGGCCATCTCCGTCAAGATCACCGACCGCCAGGCCCCGTCCGCACCAGGCAGATGCGAGACCGCTTCCGGGCGCAGCGCCTACTCTCTCAAACTTACCCTTGCGCAGATTGCGGAAAAGGAGAGGCTGCTGGGCGTAGCTCGTGCCCCATTGATGCGCGTCCACCGCCGGGTATACGTGACCGTTGGCGACAATTATGTCTAACCAACCGTCGTTATCGTAATCGATGAAGCTGGTACCCCAACCAAGAAATGGGAGAGTTACTTCCCCGAGACCAGCCAGAAAAGTTACGTCCGTAAAATTGTCGTCGCCGTCGTTGTGATAAAGCACGTTTGAATCGTCAGAGAAATTCGTGATATGAAAACTGACGCGGCCGGAATTGTCATAGTCGCCAATCGCTATACCCATACCTGCCTGCTCTCGTCCGTTTTCATTCAGGGCCACGCCCGACGGGTAGCCGACTTCTTCAAATGTCCCGTCGCCTTTATTCACATAGAATAGTTTGGGTGTGGAGTCGTTCACTACAATCAGGTCAAGCCACTTGTCATCACTTGCGTGCACGAACGCAGAAGAGAACCCATAGTACTTTTGTGGATCATTCACGCCGGCTTTGACGCTGACATCCTCGAAAGTCCCGTCGGGTTTCTGGTGATAGAGCGTGTCGCTCTCGCCCTGCAAACTGCGCGGCCCGCACATTACCGGGGTGCCGCGGAATTGACAAAAGTTTTGGCCCACACCGCCCGGTTTGTTCGCGTCTTTCGGACTTGCCGGAAGATTGTTCAAATCTATTTCGATGTAGCCCGGAACAAAGAGATCGAGCCGGCCATCGCCATCATAGTCACCCCAGGTAGCTCCCGTGCTCCAGCCCTTGCGGGCGACTCCAACTTTTTCGGCCACGTCCGTGAAGGTTCCGTCGCCGTTGTTGTGATAAAGACGCGAGACTCCAAAGTTCGAAACGAAAATGTCCGGCTTACCATCGTTATCATAATCACCGACGGCGACTCCCATTCCCCATCGCTCGTTCGCCACCCCGGCTTTGTCAGTCACGTCTTCGAACTTCCAGTTGCCGAGATTGTGATACAGCGCGGCGCGAGGCGGCTTCTCTTTGCCCTGCAGAGCCGGAATCGTCGAACCGTTCACCAGATAGATGTCGGGAAGCCCATCTCCGTCATAGTCGAAAATCGCCACACCGCCTGAGGGAACCTCAAAGATGTAATCCTTCGCTAAAGTTCCAGCATGATGGAGAAAACCAGCCAGCGCTGTCTTGTCGGTGACATCTTCGAAAATCACCGGAGCTTTTGGATCGGTAATTCCCGCCGTCCGCCGGGTGGTGTAGTTGAGCGGTGTTCCGGTCGAGACTCCACCCATGGGCTGCTGAGTTTCCGGCTTTTGCGGTGGCGTCTGGGCAAAAAGCGTTTGCGCTTGCATGAGAGAGAAGCTGACGAGCAAAGCGACGCCGGGGAAAAGGCCGCGATAAGATTTGTAGTTTCTCATTTAGATCAATCACTCAATCTGATTCGCTTTGATATAAACCGAGCTGTTGGATTCTATCTGTTAGGCTTGGACAGCTCACTGATGTCGAGCATCCGGTGGAGACTTACCGAAAATACGCAACCGGTTCGTGCCTGTCAAACTGAGCGCCAATCGAACTGCGGCCCCGCGGCCGGGTTAATTCCCTTCCTTCGTGTCGCGCTCGTTGATCGTCACGTATCGATCCACCTCCGGGTTCGCGAGCATTTGAATCCGCCCGCTGGGCCAGCGCACTTCGACATTGCGAACTCCCGCGACGGCGCCCAGGCCGGCGATAATCCTGGAATCGTTAGACGAGAGATAGCTGCCGGCAGTTGAGACATCGAAGGACTGACGGCGTCCGGAATTGTCGGTGACTGTAACGTGAGCGCCAATGCCGTCGCGATCCGACTTCGCGCCTACCAATCGAATTCCCAGCCAGTGATTCTTTGTGCCGTTGTTACGCAGGATGATCGGCGCGCCGTTCAGCTCTCCAATTACGATGTCGATCTGCCCGTCGTTGTTTAGATCGCCAAAGGCGGCTCCGCGCGCGGCGATGGGCACATTGAAAGCCGCGCCCGCCGTGGCTGAAACATTTACGAAGCCTTTGCCGGTATTCCGCATCAACAGTGGTGTCTGTTTATACTTCAAATAAGTTGTGGACTTTTCGATCGTATCCAATACGTGGCCCTGCGCTACGAATGTATCCCGCTGTCCGTCGTTGTCGGCGTCAATAAAGTGGGTGCCCCAGCCGGAGTATGGCAAAGTTATCTGGGCAACGCTGGTAGAGTTCGTGGCCCAGGTGAAACTCAGGTCGCCGTTGTTGTGATAAAGCGGATACGTTTCGTTCGACAAGGTCGTGATGAAAACGTCCGGCCAGCCATCGTTGTCATAATCCGCCGCATCGACGCCCATGCCCGCGAACGTCTTTCCATTTTCATCGTACCCGGCGCCGGCGTTGACGGCGATGTCTTCAAATGTGCCGTCGCGTTTGTTGTGATAGAGCGACTGGCGCACGCTGTCGTTGGCGACAAAAACGTCCGGCCAACCGTCGTTGTCAAAGTCAGCAAAAGCAACGCCGAGAGCTTTGCCATTTGGATCTGCGACTCCTGCTTTGACGCTGACATCTTCAAAAGTGCCATCCGCTTTCTGATGATAGAGGATGTTCGTCGCGCCGTTGAAATTGTCCGGATGGCAATAAGCGCGGGTGCCCTTGTTATCGCCGCACAGCATCGATCCTTTTTCGAAATCCCATTCCAGATAACGAGCGACAAAAAGATCCAGGCGCCCGTCCCGATCGTAATCAATCCAGCCCGCGCTGGTGGACCAGCCACCGGCGGCCACACCCAGTTTCCTCGCCACATCGGTGAACGTCCCGTCGCCGTTGTTGTGATAGAGATGATTCTCGCCGTAACCAGTTACGTATAGATCTGTGTGCCCGTCGTTGTCATAATCGCCCGCGGCCACTCCCATGCTGTAACCGTAGCCTTTCAATCCCGCGCGCTCAGTTACATCCTCAAAACTACCGTCCGATTTCTGGTGATAGAGGCGGTTCCAATATTTGGGCTGGCTCTTGTCAGGCACAGCGCCTTTGGGCATGGGATCTTTCAGCAGTGCGCCGTTGGTAAAGAAAAGATCCATGCGACCGTCATTGTCATAGTCAAAGATGGCTACGCCGCCGCCCATGGTTTCCAAAAGGTACTTGACCGAGGTTGGCGAACCATCATGTTTGAAATCGATCTTCGTCAGCGCGGTAATGTCGGTGAATGTCACCGGCGACGGAGCCTGCGGCCCGGGCGGCGGCGGCGTCTTGGGCAGATCGCCCGAACTGTACGAGCGTCCCGCATGGGGCGTTGGGGTAGGTGTTGGTTGCTGCGCAAACATTGGGCAAGCCGACCCAAGTACAACGAGGATAAGGCCTGGCAGCAAGCACCGAAAGCTCGGCAGGGAAATATTATCCGATTCTCTGGGAGCGCCGGCGCCCTCGCCCGCATCGAGCGTGAAGCGCGAACCAGATTTTTTCGCAGTCCTCAAATGATGTTCAGATTTAAGCGTGCTGCGCACGCTGTACGGGCGAGGGCGCCCGCGCTCCCAGCAATAAGTTGCCTCGTTTACCTCTGATTGATCCAATATCGTGGTACCTGATTCAATCGGTGTTCGAAGAGTCTAACTGACGCTTTGCCTCGTCGATCAACTGATTGTTTCCCTCATAAGAAAGTTTCTTGTCGTTCCCGAGCTGCGGCGAATACTGATGACGCCTATAGACGGGATACGCTTCGGTGCGTAGGTGGGCCGGCATGTGATGCCCGCGCCGCGCGGCGCGTTCGTGGCGCAACGCGGAAATGTCGATCGGTGCAACGACGATTCGCTCGCCCGGCCCCGGCGACGCTTCCGCCAACAAACGGCCATCGTAATCGACCACCTGACTGCCGCCGGGCCAGGAGTAAGGCGGATAGTGTTTCAGACTCGCGCCCTGATTCGCGGCCACGACATAGGTAATGTTCTCGATTGCCCGAGCCCGATTGATCACTGTCCACCAGGCCATCGGCTCCGTCGCGCCCCACGGATCCATGTAAGCCGAAACCCTCACCAGAATTTCCGCGCCATTCGCAGCGAGCTGGCGCATCGCTTCAGGAAACAACCAGTCGTAACAGATCGCGCAGCCGATCCGGCCGATCGGCGTATCGGCAACCGGAAAGAATGGTTCGTCGTAGCCTTCCAGATCATGCGGACTTGTTTGCACCTCGTATGGAATCCAGGTGTTTACTTTTCGATATTTGTAGAGGATTCCTTCGGGCCCAATCAGGCAGGTCGCGTTGAAAACATGGCCCGGCCATTTCGGATCGACTTCCAACATCGAGCCGCTTTGAATATAGATGTCGTGCTCATTTGCTTTCTTGTGCAAACGTTCCGTGTGTTCGTTGGGAATCTCAATCGCGAGCTTCTCGATCAACTCTTCAGCCGTTGCAAATACCGGCGCCGAGTGCGCGAACTCGGGAAAGACGACGAGCCGCACCGGTAGAAACGGCGCCGCGCCCGCGACCGCCGAATCAATCATCGAGAGCATGCGGTCCGTGTTCGCGCGCATCTGCTTTCGCTCAGACGGGTTCGGCATGTCCACCTGGCAGGCGGCGGCTGAGTATCTGATGTGTTCCATAAAACTTCGTCCGCAGATTACGCAGATTTCACAGATAAAAAATAAGCGGAAAGTCGGATTCGGCTTCTGTGTCGTCCCTTCCCAACTAATCGGTGTAATCTGCGGACTATCTTTCCAGTATCGCCATATCAATGAGCGATACCGGCGAAGTGACGACCCGCGTGTTGTACTTCTCAATGTATCTCCGGCGCGCTTCGTTTAGCGGATAATGTTCTGGCCACGCATATGGATAGCGCGTCATGCCATGAAAGGGCAAAGGTTCCAACTGGTCGGGACTGGCTGAGTTGATATCCATCTCTTTACTGAAACCGTCTGAGTAGAGCAGAAAAGTGCGGGTCCAACCCTTCGGCAAAGGCGGGAGCGCACGCGCGTCAAAAGACAAACTGATCTCGTCACCCGGCCGGCAGATGGCAAACATGTCGTCGCTCGTCAAGAGTAATTCGCGCACATCGCCTTCGCGCGTATATCTTCCGGTCATCACTTTCCATGGCGAAGTGAAAGACACCCGCGCGTAATCATAACCAAACGGTTCACGATTATCGGGCGTCACTTCGGCCGAGAACCCTCGCCAGTTCAGATCGGCGCGAACTGGATCGAGCCGAGCTATTTGAGCCGGCGGATGTTTATCTGAAGTGTCAACCAAAATCTGGTCCCAATAGATACGCATGTTGGTAACGATGCGCACTTCGCGACGGGCGCTCAGGAATTTGCCGGTCAGATCTACAGTCACTGTCTGCGGCCGGCCCACCGGTATGCCAATGTCTTCGATAACAGTGCGCCAATTTCCGCTTTCGTCTTTTACCTGCAAAGCCGGCGGCTTCATCGTCTTCCCTGCCTGTGCCGCGGCCACGTTGTCGCTGGACCAGGCGTAATCGGTCCACCCGGTTAACAGCAGCAAGACTTTCGCAGACGCCGGGTCGCTGAGCTTCATGGTCAGCGTATGTTCTTCGGCATAGCCTCGAATCCGATCGAGTTTGAAATCATCGGGCCAACGGCGATCCATTCGTGAAATGAGATCAAGCACATCGTTTCCGTGATTATCAATCGCATTCAAAGGCGGTCGCGCATCGTGCGTCACAAATAGCTTGAAAGGCTTGGGCGGATCGGACATACCTTCGTTGGGATAGATTTCTGTGCCGGCTGGATGCGCCACGGCCATAAGCTGTAAGCGATCTACAAACATCGCTTCTTCCAACTCGTTCGTGACGCGCAACTCGTAACGGCCGTTTTTTTCTCTTAATTGATCAGCGCGGATGCGCACATACTCCTCGGGGTCAGGCTTGTTGTAACGACCCGGCTCTTCCAGGTAGCCCATCTCGCCGCCGCCCATAAAATCCGTGACAAACTCAAATCGCTCGCCGTTCCACGTATACAGATAAGGACACGACGAAGGCTTGCGATCCAGTTCAGTGATATCGAGCTTAAGCGTTCCGCGCGCGCCCGCCGGAAATTCAGTCTCTGCCTGCACAATTCCCGCCGGCCACAGCACCCGCACCGCGTCAGGCCGTTCACGTTTGCCCAGACCGAAGATCAAATCAGCCGGCGCCGGCGCGGGTGAAGCCGCATAAGTCTCGAGCTTTTGATAGAGACTGCCGGCGCGCATTTCTACTTTTGCTTCGATCGCACTGCGATTGCTGACACGACCATGAAGATTAACGGCGACCGAATGATTTCGATTGCCGCCGTTGTTGTGCAATAGGTGGACTTCGCCATTTGGTCCGCGCACGACTAAATCAACGTTGCCGTCACCGTCCAGATCGCCCGCTGCGAGTGCGATGTGGCCAAGAAACATTGGATCGACCTTTACGTAGAGGTTCTGGAGCGTAGCAGAGAGAGTCTTGTTACTCACGTCCACGAAACCGCTGCCAATGTTTCGCCAAACGTGTAGACCTTTGTTCGTCAGGAGCACTAGATCGAGCAGCCCGTCGTTGTCATAATCGATAAACTGCGCGGCGTTCGCCTCTTTAGTCCCGCTTGGCGCGGGCAAGAGACGAAAGTGCGCGTTGCCGCTGCTCATCGCAAGGATGCCGGGACTATTTGCGCGCCCCAAAAAGAAATCTGTGAAACCGTCTTTGTTAACATCTCCGGCTGCAACACAGGTGTACTGATCACGCTGGCCAAGACCAACATCTGTCGCTACATCAACGAAGGTGCCGTCTCGGAGGTTACGAAACAGCGCCGGCGGATTTTCTTTGCGATTGAGGACAAATAGATCTATATCGCGTCGGTTGTCGAAGTCGGTTGGCACTACGGCGACAGAACGAGTTAATGATTTCTGACTTGTGACTCTTGCCGTCTCAGTTATGTCCGTGAATGTCCCGTTTCCGTTGTTGCGAAACAAGATGTTTGGCGGGCCGCTAATGAAGATGTCCAGATCGCCGTCATGGTCGAAATCGAGGAACGCACAGGAAAGATGTAACGCAGCCGAGTTTGTAGGCACAAGAATTCCGGCCTCTTTCGTCCTGTCTGAGAAATGTCCATTTCCATCGTTGTGATACAACACAAAGGCCGTCTCAGGTCCGCGCACCACTAATAAATCGGGCTTACCGTCATTGTCGTAATCTCCTGCCACGGCAGCAAAGGCGAATCCGGGCCCGTTATACGTTAGACCGGACGCCGCAGTGACGTCCGTGAAAGTTATTCCATCATTACGCAGAAGTCTCCCCGGTGAAGATACATCGAAGATATCCAGATCACCGTCACCGTCGTAGTCAAACAATACGATCGGTTCTCCGCGCGCATAAGAGTGCGCGAGCATCATGGTGGGTACTCGTGAACTGAGTCGACGCTTATCGGTACTTCGTTGAGGCTCGGGTGGCAAGCCTTCAGTTACGTCCTGGAACACGACATCCGGAATACCTTTATCAACCAACTCCGCCTCTGCCCCGGTTGAAACCACGGCCTCGGCATAATGTCCGCCCTCGAGATAATTTGTGCCCAGGGTGGTGCCGGCGCCGCTCTGCTTGAGCTGCTGAAATTTCTGAATCAGCCGCTGGCCTTCCTCTCTTTTTCCCGTACGCGTCAGCAACAAACCAAGATTGTAGAGAGCGGTTTCGTTGTAAGGTTCGGCCTCAATCGCTCGACGAAAAGCGCCGATCGCTTCGTCATATTTCTTCTCCTGCACAAAGATTTGGCCAACATTAATGTTCGAACCGACATCGGCTGCATCTACCTTCAACACCTTCTCAAATTCAGCGATGGCTTCCTCGAAGCGGTTCTGCGATCGCGCGATCAGTCCGAGAATGTAGTGCGGCTGAGGCGCGTTCGGGTCCTGCGCCAGAGCTTTTTCAGCTTCTCGTTTCGCGCGATCGGTATCAGGCAGGTAATAAAGTGCGATGCTCAGATTTATCCGGGCAATCAGCAGGTCGGGTTTGATGTCGAGTGCTTGCGTAAAAGATCCGACGGCCTCCTTTGCTTTGTACTGTTCCAGAAACGCCACGCCGAGATTGTTGGCGCGATAGGCTGCTTCGCGTTTGTCGAAGGAGGACTGGTCAGCAGGCGCAACCGCGCGCGCAGAAGAATGTCTGATCAAGGTTGAATCGGCAACGGTTAGAGAAAGGGACGAGATCAGAAGAGCGAAGAAGGCGAACGAAGATCTCATTTCTCGTTTAAGATGCCACTAATTTGTCAAAACAGTCCAATCGACAAATAAAAGGGCGGAGGTAAGCGGCGCCTTTCTTAACCTGAGAGACTTTTCAAGTTTACAGGCTTTCTCTTGCCTGAAAGCCATCTATTCAAGCTATGCGCTCAACTCCGAACACCTCAAGGTCGGAAAGGGGGTTTCCCTCGCCGCTTGTTTCGACCTATCTTGCGGTGATCGTCACATAGTCTTTCCCATTATAGAAGCGCACGCCATCCGCGGACTTCATCATCATCAACGGTCTCGGTCTTTTCAGCGCGCCGTCCTTTGTGGTGGAAACAGAGATCACCTGGTTGCCGGCCAGATCCAGAATTTGCATTTTTCCATTGTCGGAGAATCCGAAGCCGTATGCGCCGGTGCTTAAACTTGTGCCGTTAATGCTAATCGGGGAGTCGGTGATAAAGAACCCTTCATACTTTGCGCGCACATCGGCGGCATATCCGGACGTATCGACGAGTCCGGCAATCACATAACGCTTACTGCCGAACCGCGCTGCCGCAGAGTTACGCATCTGCGTCGGCGCGCTCAAACCCTGGAAATAAAATCCCGGCGGTACCACTCGCGTTAGTTCCGCGCCCGCGAGCACAGTCACTGCATCCTGCGCCGTCACCGCGGCGGGCAAGGAACAGAAAAGAAAGAGTGCCGTGAATACCAGGACCAAACTTCGCGTCGAATTCTTCATAGTTGTTTTCCTCACCGTCGCGCCAGGCGAATTCTATTCAGAGTACCATTCAAAAAAACCCCAACTGAAGTTGGTCCTCTGAACGCCGGACGAATTAATTATCTTACAATTTACGCGGAAAGAGGAACTCGAGTATCTGCTCGACCCGCGCCGCCCAGGCCCTCTCGTTGTGCTCGGCGCCCTGGGCTTCAAAATACTTCAGATCCTTTTCGAGTTTCCAACCCTTCTTAACTAAAGCGTTCTTCAAGAGTCTGGCGCCGTCTACAGTGTGTTTTGCCTCCTCAGCATTGCCGCCTTCCTTCGTGCCGATGTCCAGCCAAATGCGCAATGGCGGTTTTTTTGGCAACGTCCCAACCTGGTGCACGATCTGATTGTTCCCCCACCAAACTGACGGCGAGACCACCGCCACGCGGCCAAACACGTTCGGATACTTCAGCCCCAGATACATCGACACCAATCCGCCCAAAGACGAACCGCCCAGACCCGTATGCGCCGCGCCCTTCTTTGTCCGATAGGTTTTGTCGATGAAGGGCTTCAGCTCTTCGACCAGCAAACGCCCATAAAGATCCGCCTTGCCACCGGCTTTGTACTTGGGATCTGCAACCGGCGTGTACTCATCGATGCGATCCTTGCCGGTGTTGTAAACGCCGATGATGATCAGGGGCTCGATTTTCCCGCTGGCGATCAATACTTCGGCAGCTTCATCCACCCGCCACTCCTGTCCCGGAATGAAAGACGTGGCGCCGTCAAACAAATTCTGCCCATCGTGGAAATAAAGAACGGAATAGCGCCGCTGCTTGTCCTTGTCGTAGCCAGACGGCAAATAGACGATCACGTCGCGATCATTATTGAGAATCTTTGAATGAAAGTCTTTATGGAGCCGGATGTCGCCGGTGAGCGTGTGTGCTCGTTGGGCGGCAACGGTCCCGCTGCGTAAGATAATCAGCAGCGCCAGGCAAATCGTCAGGAGGCAGCGGTCAGTTAAGAATTTGAACATGGTTCTATAGTGTCTCAAAAGATAACCATTCAACCGGCAAGCAAAGACGCCAGTTCCGTGAAAGAAAGAAACCGATCTTGCTTTTCGTGATTTTGCTTGTGATTTAGTGGATCGCATGCTGTGGGCAAAGATTCGATCCACGAAATCACACGAACGCGGACGAAAGAAATTTCTAAGTCACTACTCTAGCGATTACCAAGCTGATAAATCGTCGTCTGTGGATTGTAGATCTTCCAGTCAAACCAATAATCGTTCAGCACCGGAAGTTTCTTCAACTGTTTCCCGCTGAGCGGGCCGCTAATTGCTTTTCCAGTAAAGTCCCAGCCGCTGCCGGTCTCAGCATCCACCAAAAGAAATGATGTACTTCCCTGCTTGCTGAAGAATTCCAGCATGCGCCCGTCGATCAATCTTTCAAAAGCTCGCACTGACTTCTGGTCGTCGCCGGCCACGATGAAGATCGGCACGCCGCCAAGATCGTCGAGGATTGGGCTTTGCTTCAGCACAGCGTCGAAGGGATACGCCCGCGAGGCGCCATTGATCGTCAGGCCGACTACCAAAGCGCGGGGATCCAACGCCGCGTCCAGACTCTGCGTCGTCGTCACCGGCACTTTTGTCATGCGTTCTTCCCAGTTCGCGGGCGCATACTTTCCCGCGCGTGCGACTGCTTCGTCGGGGCGCAGGACGCGGCCGCCGGGTTTTTCGCGCCTCCATAATCCGAAAGTCAGCTCATCGTGGATCACGGAACTTAGCCGCTGGCCTTTGAGCGGTCCGAAGATGGCCTCGCCGGTTACCTGTTGCCACCACGATCCCGTCTCGTCATCGCGCATGATGAAGTTCTGGTTATTGATGCCGGCCAGATGAAAGTGAAGAACTTGCCCGCCCACTGTCGTTTCCCACACCAGACCGGTGTGACAGAGCGTTCAATAAGTAGCGACGATCGGAGTGCCGCCGACCGTGTCCGGCACCAGATGATGATAGGCCATCAAGCGCACCGGATAGGCGACGGCTTCGCCGTTATTCTCGACGGCCAGTACCATATCGCTGTCGCCGACAAAGACGGCCTCGCTCGGTTTTGTATAGGCGCTGTTGGCAAGCGGATTGAACATCCACTCGAAATGATTCTGGCGTGCGAACCAGGTCGACGCCAGCAGCGGCAGCATGATTAAGACCAGAAGTCCCTTGCTCCACCAGCGGGATCCCCGCCCGAGCAGCCCCACCAACAACAGCGCGACGGCCAGAGCAATCAACGTTACCAGCGGTGACCAACGGCGCAAGGCAAACGAGATTTCAAGTCCCCGCGTCGTTTGCGGCTTGAACGGCTGAATGATCCAAACCGGCGCCAACACTATCGCCAGTGCGATTAGGACGATAACCAGCAGAATAATCCAGGCGGCTTTACGACTGATGAAGTACGTGTTGGTGTTAGTAGTCATTTAGTTTGGTGGACGAGCGTCCAAAACGTAAGCTCAAAATCATCTTACTGTGAAATGTTGATAAAATCACTGCGGTTTGAGGTACCGATGCAGTCTGCCGGTCTCATTAGCACCGTCGCTTTAGCGCGGTGAACTTAGCGCCCGACACAACTGGAAACCGTTTAAAACGGTTTCGCTTTCGAACAATTTTGAAATCGATTGTCACTGATGACCGACGCTTTCTCGGTCATCCCGCCTTTCAGATTCTGTTAGAGTGATGTAATTATAGCGAAACGACAAATATTAGTTTGACTTGAACTATGACTAAAGCGATTCGTGTTGGAGTACTGACCGGCGGAGGCGACGCGCCCGGATTGAACCCGGCGATCAAGGGTTTGGTATACCGGGGTTCGGAACTTGGACTGCATGTCTCGGGTCTGTTTGATGGCTGGCGAAGTCTGCTGAATCCCTTGCCGGATGTCCTGCACCTTACCCGGGCCAGGGTGCGTCGCTGGGATCGCGACGGTGGCACCAATCTCGGCTCGTCGCGAACAAATCCGTTTCGTCAAATGACGGAACAAGGAGAGCCGTGCGATCGTTCCGGAGAAGTGATTGAGAACATTAAAAAGCTTTCGCTTGATGCCGTGGTCGCGTGCGGCGGCGAGGACACACTCGGCGTGGCCGCCAGACTCGCTGAGATGGGCGTCCCTGTGGTGGGAATTCCCAAGACGATCGACAAAGACCTGGCCGGCACTGACTATACGCTCGGGTTTGATACGGCACTGCGGAACGTTTCAGAGGTCATCGAGCGATCGCGCACACCGGCAGGCTCGCACGGTTGGGTGCAGATCATTGAAGTAATGGGGCGCCATGCCGGCCATCTCGCTTTGTGGTCCGGTGTCGCAGGTCAGGCCAATATAATTCTCATCCCTGAACACCCATTTCACTACGAAAAGCTTTTTCATCTTTTGCGTGATCGACTGGGCGAGCCGGGATTGAGCAGAGGCCCGTCAAAGAGACCGCGCTATGCCGTAATTGTCGTCGCCGAAGGGGCCCGCGCCGAAGATGGCGAGATGATTACCATTGACGATCGGCACGATGCGTTCGGACATATGCGTCTGGGAGGAGTTGGCGAGGTGCTCGCTCGCAGAATCCAAAGCGGAACTCCTTATGAATCGAGGGCCGTGATGCTGGGGCATCCTCAGCGCGGCGGTTCGCCCAGCCCGATTGATCGCATCATGGGCCTGTTATTTGGAGCCCGCGCCGCTGAGGCTGTCGCCAGTGGTCATTTCGGGAAAATGGTTTCGGCCCGCGGGATTGCCCCGGCTTGTGACCTTTCGCTGGTCGATATCTCCGCCGTGTCCGGACAGATCAATACAGTCAACGTCGAACGCTATTACGACACTGAGCGATATCATCTGAAGAATATCGGGATGTGATAGTTGGTTTAAAATTCTCTGCGCCGGCTCTGCGCGCTCGGCGGTGAATGATTTAAGAGTCTGTTCACCGCCGAGATGCAGAGGTTGCGGAGACTTACGCAGAGAAAATCCGAGTTAGGCGCCTACTCCGTCGGCTTGGCGCTTGAAAGCATTGTCCCGTCCCACAGATTCATCACAATCAAGATGAATATCGAATTGATCGAGAACCCGCAATCGTCACATGTTAATTATGTCGTAGAGGTTTTGTGAGTCATCGACTTCCTTTTAAGATCGCTTACACCGCGGCCTTTAGAGTAAGGAGATCGATCGCTTCGACCGATAGGGATTTGCGAGGTTAGTCTTCCAGGCTTATTAGCCCGGCTTTAACCGCAAAGCGCACGAGGCTGGCAATATCGTGCAGATCAAGGCGATTCATCAACTCTGCCCGATGCGTCTCCACCGTCTTAACGCTGATGTTCAGGCTCAGAGCAATGCTTTTCATAGAACCGCCTTCCGCGAGCAAGCGCAGCACTTCGCTCTGGCGTGGAGTTAGGCGTTCGAGCAGAGTTTTTTCGGCACTCTTGTGCCCAGCGGCATCTGCAACAACGTCTGGCAGACCGAGATATGTCTTGCCGCTCGCAACGATTGCTATCGCCTGTTCAAGTTGAGAAGCCGAGCAGGTTTTCACCAGGTAACCCGCCGCGCCTGAAGCGAACGCTCGCGAGACGTATTCTTCACTCGAGTACATCGAAACGATGATCACATGCACCTTCGGAAAGTCTCTTGTGACGCGCACAGTCGCCTGCAGACCACTCAGGTTTGGCATTGAAATATCCATCAAGACTACGTCGGGTTGATATTCCTCGATGAGGCGCAGGGCTTCGTGACCGTCACTGGCTTCGGCGACGACCTGAACTTCCGACATGCTATCGAGCAGCGATCGGATTCCACTACGCACAAGCGGATGATCCTCTGCCAACAAGACCTTGATCTGGTTCACTCGCGGCAAGATAACAGGCCCGCTCTGAACGGAATATCAGCATGAGTTTGATTTTCGTATCCGCCTTTGCCTGACGAGTAAGTCCGTCTTTGCCCTACAAATTCAAACTTCTTTCGGTGCGATAAGCGCCCAGATTGCACCAGATCTTTCCTGCAATTCATTCAAATTCACGCAGCACGGTTTTTTGCTTTGTCCGTCAGAGTACTGGACGTGGACGATTCCTGGATAGGGAGCGAGCACCTGGATTGGAGGACTAGGGGCCGGCTTATTCTAATCTACCAATTTGTTCTGAATGGCGTAGCGGATGATTTCTGCGTTTGTTTTCATATTCATTTTTTCCAGGATACGCGTGCGATAGGTGCTGATGGTTTTATCACTAAGCAAGAGTATGCCGGCAATTTCGGTAATTTTTCTCCCGGAAGCAATCAAAGTCATTACTTCGAACTCACGGTCGGAAAGAGCCGCGTGAGGCGGACGATCCGTGCCCCTTTCAATATCGAACACCAGTGTCTCTGCCAGGGTTGGGCTAACGTACCTCCCGCCCTTAATTACTTTCTTTATTGCTTTGAGCAACTCCGTTCGCGGACTATCTTTGGTGATATACCCAGATGCGCCACTCTTGAAAGCACGACGCGCATATTGTTCTTCCGAATGCATGCTGAGGATCAGCACCGGAAGTCTGGGGCGAATCTGCTTCAACTCTTTCAATACTTCCAGCCCGCTCCTGGCGCCTAAGGAGAGATCGAGCACCACAAGGTCCCAGTCCTTGTCGCGCACAAAGCTGAGCGCTTCGGCGGCAGTTCCCGCCTGGCCAAAAGCTATTGTGTCGGGCTGGTCATCGAAGATATTCTTAATGCCGTCTCGGACAACTTCATGATCGTCAACTATTAGAATTCTCGTCATTGGGAGTACTTCACATTTTCCGGCAAATATACTTCTGTGATGATGGCGTTTAATTTACTTGCCGGCTCCGGAGGCCCGCCCAGCGCCACCAATCGGCACTCTCAGTGTAATAACGGTTCCTTTTCCGTCAACCCCGGCAATGTCGATTTTCCCGCCGATGAGAATGACCCGTTCTCGCATCCCAAGCAAGCCAAGCGAGTGTACTCCTGACGCCTCCTCCTCCGAGATACCCTTGCCGTTGTCGCTAATCGTTAATATAAATTCGCCGTCTTCTTCCGTCGCTCTAACGTCAACCCGCGTCGCTTGCGCGTGACGCAGTACATTAGTCAAAGCTTCCTGAAGGATGCGAAAGACAGCGGTTGACTGCTCCTGATTCAAACCGACTCTCTCAGAAGAGAAATCGCAATTACAGACAATGCCGGTGCGTGCCTGAAACTGCTGCGCGTGCAATTCAATCGCGGGCACCAGCCCGAGGTCATCCAAAGCGCTCGGCCGAAGTTCCGCGGAAATTCTTCTGACGACATCGATCGTGCTATCAACCAAACGCGTCATAGTCTTGGCCTTCTTTTTCATTGATGCGAGTTCCGGACCAGACTTCGGGTCGGACAGCGTCTTTTCCATCCCCTCGAGATCCCACTTAAGACTGGTCAGCGCAGAGCCAAGTTCATCATGAAGCTCGCGTGCTATGCGGATACCTTCCTCTTCTCGGGCGAACTGAAGGCTGGCAGAGAGGGCCCGCAACTGTTCGTTGGTGGTTTTGAGCTGCTCCTCAGCCCGTTTGCTCTCAGTGATGTCCTGCGCCGTGCCAAACCTGCGGAAAGGCCGGCCCCGCTCGTCGCGGATAACGTCACCCTGGCTGTGAAGGAAACGCACTTCTCCGTTGGGGCGCACGATACGGAATTCAACATCAAAGCGCCGGATGCCACGATGCATCTCTTCAAGAGCAAGAGCCAGCCTTGACCTGTCTTCCGGGTGGGCTACATCCAGCCACTCTGTGCGAGGTGAGTCACGCTCTTGCAGAGGCAACCCGAGAATGCGGTAGACTTCGTCGGACCACGTGATGATGCCTGTTTCCAGGTCTCGGTCCCAATGTCCGACGTGAGCGATTCGTTGGGCCTCTTCCAATCTGCGCTCGCTTTCTTTCACGGCTGCATCAGCCCGCTTCAGGTCCTCAATGTCGGTTGATACGCCGTACCACTTAACCAGGTTTCCCTGCCCGTCGCGCAGCGGCGCGGTACGAACCAGGAACCAGCGATATTCACCGTCAGCCC
>WNFJ01108587.1_pt1 | contig 17878 bp, 21 predicted proteins | sample 5400461 | NCBI WGS metagenome assembly WNFJ01 (sample SAMN13153349, study PRJNA577476) | soil metagenome | isolation source: 115 cm saprolite on Douglas fir-dominated hillslope | place: USA:California | collected 2013-09-17 | reverse complement strand
CGGTGAGCTTGCTGGGCGGCCTGCAGAGCTTGCTCACGGGTGAGTTCTCCTCGTACAAACTGCACCGCTTGTTTGTAGCCAAGCGAGGCCAGCGGGCGGGCGACTCTGCCGTATTTCTGCATCAGGTTCTGGGTCTCTTCGATTAGGCCGCCGTTGAACATTTGTTGCGCCCGCTGGTTGATGCGGTCGTACAGATCATTGCGCTCGGGGTCGAGTCCAAGGCGCAGAATGCGGAAGCCGCTTAGAGGGTCGCGTCCCTGCTGCTGCCAGAGTTCTGTCATTTTCTGACGCGAGGCCAGGCAGACCTCGATGGCGCGGATCAATTTGGGCGTGTCATTGGCGTGAATTTTTTCGGTAGCAGCGCGATCCAGGCGGCCGAGTATTCGATAGAGGTAGGTCGAGCCCCGGGCAGCGGCACGTTCGCGCAAACGCTCACGGAGTTCCTCGGAGCGCTGTGGTCCGGGGAAGAGACCTTCGAGTAGAGCGCGTAAATAGAGTCCCGTGCCGCCGACAACGAAGGGCAAATGTCCGCGAGAGCTGACCTCCGCAATCACTTTCCGCGCCTGGCGGGCATATTCGCCGGCCGTGATGTAATGCGCCGGGTCCACGAAATCGACAAGATGATGAGGGACTCGCGCGCGTTCGGCAGCGCCGGGTTTGGCGGTGCCGATTTCAAACTCGCGGTACATGGCGACCGAATCGCAGTTCACGATCTCGCCCTGGAACCGTTCCGCGAGAGCCAGCGATAAGGCCGTCTTTCCACTTGCCGTAGGGCCGAGCACGACCACAAGCAGCGGATCGGCGTGCACGGCGTTCAGTTTCAGTGGATGCTCCAGTGAATGTCGTGCCAGTAGCGAACCACGGTAAGAACCAGCAGCAGAAATGCGATCAGCAACAGGCCCGCGGTTTCTGTGGCATAAATCGCATGCCGGTGGCGCTTGCCGGAGGTGTCGTGGTGGGGCTCGGTCGCGGGCACGAAAGTATTGTAGCGCCGGCCAGGTAAAATTCTTCAAACTGCATAATTTGATGCTGCCTGAACACATTGCGGAAGTCTCCAGGGCAGGACTTCAGAGGCTGCGGAAAGACTCCGATTCGTATCAGGGCACGACTTCAGTCGTGCCGTAAGGGGCTGAAAATATGTTCGGCTTCAGCCGCTGGGAGCTGAATGTCTCGTCGCAGATTTTGTCTCTCCACGACCTGACCCGGAAACACTGTGAAACAAAACATCCGACTTTCGCTCGGGCCAACGCATGAGCGCGGGCATCTCTACGCGAGCCATGGTGCTACACTACGGCGTCGTCCATGCCTCTGCCGCAATCCAACAGCCGAATTGTCCGTTTTGGCGTGTTCGAGCTCGACCTTAGCGCGGGCGAACTGCGAAAGAACGGCGTGAAGCTGCGCCTACAGGAGCAGCCGTTTCAGGTACTCGCGATGTTGCTGGAGCGCGCCGGAGAAGTGGTCACGCGCGAGGAACTGCGGCAGAAGCTGTGGCCATCCGACACGTTCGTGGACTTCGACCACAGCCTGAATACCGCCGTCAACAAAGTGCGCGAGGTAATCGGCGATTCAGCTTCCAGTCCGCGATACGTGGAGACGCTGGCGCGAAGGGGATATCGCTTTATTGCGCCGGTACAAAACGACGTCCGGACAGCGAGTGGAGGCGACACGACATCACACCGCCTCCCTAGTGCGAGTACGGCGGGACTGGATACCAAGCAAGCTGAAGCCGGGCAGCCTTCCGGCCCCGCAGTTGCGCTGCATCCCGAGCTCGAAGTCCCCATCCCGCGCCGCGGGCTGACGCGCGGACTCTTTGTGCTGATCCAAGTGATGTACCTGATCTTTTACGTCTCCGCGCTTTTTCGATTGCACGCCGTGGCCGAAATCGCGGATTCGTTTCTTCCGCGATGGGCGGCGACTGCGCTGGTCGCGGCGGTGATGGTGACTGCGGGGGTGGGCATCCCGCTACGGTGCTATTTGATGTCCGCTGTGGGATTTGACTACCAGCGGTTGGGGGAAAAATTCCGGCAGATGTTCCCCTTCGTTCTGGCGCTCGACGAGTTGTGGGCCATCGCGCCGTTTCTGCTCATGCAGAAGATCCGAGCGCGGGGCTGTTGTATGTGCCATTTTCAGAACGAACGTTGATCCGCCTGGCCTACGCCTGGCCGGACTTCCGAAGGTAGTCGACTGAATTTCCATGGAACCATTCTCACGAACCGCGCGTAACCACGTCTAAGAGGCTGGGTGGAAGTGTGCTCGCCCGGCGGGAGGGTTTCGATGAAACGCATTGGGTTCGTAGTTCTCGTTCTGTGTTTTGCAACTGGGCTGCGTGCGCGCGCCGACGAGTGGTCGAAAACGTTCAGCCTTACCGGCAAGCCGGACCTTCGAGTGGAGACTTCGGACGCCAACATCCGCGTGCATACCTGGGATCAGAACACGATTGAGGCCAAGGTCATCACGACGCACTACAAGATTGGAGAGGGAGGCATCCGGGTGGAAGACCACCAGAACGGCGACACGGTCGAAATCGAAGTGCGCTATCCTCACCACAATTTGACATTCGGTGTCGGCAAGAGGCCGGGTCAACCTGCACACCGGGGATGGCAAGATCGAAGTCAGCAGCTTCAAAGGCGAGATGGATCTGCGCAGCAGCGATGGGTCGCAGTTGATCGATGCGGTCGACGGCAAGTTGCGGGCGAGCACTGGGGATGGGCACATTCGCGCCAACGGGCGGTTTGACGAACTTGAGCTCAAGACGGGCGACGGTTCCGTCGAAGTGCGCGCGGCGGCTGGGTCTTCGCTGAACGCAGGCTGGCGCCTGGAGACCGGAGACGGCAGCGTTACTTTGGAAATTCCGGAAACTCTGGCTGCCGATGTGGACCTGCACACCAGCGACGGCCACATCGATCTGGACATCCCGGTCTCAACCGAGGGAAAGCTTCGTGAGAACGATGTCCACGGCAAGATCAATGGTGGCGGAAGTCTCATGACGATCCGGACGGGAGATGGATCGATCCATCTGCGGAAGAGTTAAAGCGGACAGGAAGAGGGTATTCATTTATGGCAATTGTGCGCGTGAGTCTGGTTGCGTTTCTCGTCGCATCAAGCCTTTCTCTGGCTAGCGGACAGCGGTCTGCGGGCACGGCGAAGTCTCAGCCGGTGCTTGACGTGTCGTCGATGGATCGGAGGGTGGATCCTTGCACGGACTTCTATACCTACTCGTGCGGCGGCTGGATGAAGAAGAATCCGATCCCGCCCGATCAGTCGAGTTGGAGCGCTTACGGGAAGTTGCAGGACGAAAACACAGCGCAGTTGCGTGGAATTCTAGAGACGGCGTCTGTCCCCGAGCCGGCGCGCAACGCTGCCAACCAGAAGATTGGCGACTACTACGCCGCTTGCATGGACGAAAAGGCGGTAGAAGCGGCGGGCATCAAGCCACTCGAGCCTTATCTGGTGAAGATTGACGGCTTGCAGTCGAAAACCGACCTGGCGGAGGTCGTGGCCAACCCGGCGTATTTCCTGCCTTATCGGCGCAGCACGCTGTTTCGCTTCGGCTCCGAACAAGACGCGAAGAATTCGGCGCAAGTGATCGCCGTCACCGATCAGGGCGGGCTCGGCCTTCCCGACCGCGATTACTACGTGAAAGATGACGCCAAGTCGCAGGAGTTGCGCAAAGCCTATCTGGCGCATGTACAGAAAATGCTCGAACTGCTCGGCGACAAACCCGAGAGTACGGCGGCAGAAGCCCAGACTGTGATGCGGATTGAAACCGCTCTGGCCCAGAGCTCCATGACGCGGGTGGAAAGGCGCGACCCGCAGAAGCTTTACCACAAGATGACGGCCGCCGAACTTGAAGCTTTGGCTCCATCCTTTCCATGGCAGGCGTACTTCGCCAGAGTTGGACTGACATCTCTAACAGACCTGAATGTAGCCTCGCCTAACTTCTTCAAGGCCCTCAACGCAGAAATGGAGAAGGAAGACCTGGCGTCCTGGAAGACCTATTTGCGCTGGCATCTGGTGTCAGCCAATGCCCGGTTTCTTCCCCCCGCATTCGTCAATGCAGACTTTGATTTCCACGGAAAAATTCTTTCAGGTGCGGAGCAGATTGAGCCGCGCTGGAAGCGCTGCACTGAGGATGTAGACGACGATCTGGGCGAGGCTCTGGGACAGGCGTATGTCGACAAATATTTCAGCAGCGAGGCCAAACGCCAGGCTCTCAAAATGGTGAAAGAAATTGAGACTGCAATGGCCCAGGACATCAATTCGTCGCCCTGGATGAGTGCGAGCACCAAGCCGCGTGCGATCGAAAAGCTACACGCAGTGGCCAACAAGATCGGCTATCCCGACAAGTGGCGTGACTACAGCAAGCTCGAGATCGTCCGCGGAGACGAGATTGGCAATGTCTTGCGGGCCCGGCAATTTGAGTTCAACCGGCAACTGGCAAAGATCGGCAAGCCTGTCGATCATGGAGAGTGGGAGATGACTCCGCCGACGGTGAACGCTTACTACAATCCGCAGATGAACGACATCAATTTCCCTGCGGGCGTGTTGCAGCCGCCGCTGTTCGATCCGGCCTCGGACGCCGCGCCGAATTACGGCAACACCGGCGGTACCATCGGCCACGAACTCACGCACGGCTTCGACGATGAAGGCCGGCAATTCGATGCGCAAGGAAATCTGCGCGACTGGTGGACTCCGGATGATGAGAAAGTACACAATCATTGACGACATCAAGATCAACGGCAAACTGACGCTGGGTGAAGATGTCGCCGACGTGGGCGGGCTAATCCTGGCTTACATGGCGTGGAAGGACGACACGAAAGGACAGAAGCTGCCGGCGATCGACGAACTCACTCCCGAGCAGCGATTCTTCGTCGGCTACGGTCAGAGCTGGTGCGCGAACGAGCGCGACGAAAACAAGCGGCTGCGAGCGACGGTTGATCCGCACTCCCCGGAGAAAAGTCGGACTAATGGCGTGGTCTCAAACATGCCGGAATTCCAGGAAGCCTTTCATTGCAAAGCGGGATCGGCGATGGTGAATCAGAACCGCTGCCGGGTTTGGTAGAGAAAGTGTGCTTTGCGGCTGGCCGTCGGCTTTGACGGGTCTGCAGAGCTATTCCAGATCCGACTTGTCCGGGTTGTAGTAGAAACGGAAACGCAGCGCGAGATAAGGCCCTATTCGACGCAGTGATGCCGCCCCAGGCAGCACGATCGAGCGGAGGGTCGCCCGAGGTCGCAACCAGTTTCATCCCCGCGACCTGTCCGTCTTTGGTGATAGCGAACTCAATCGCCAACTTCCCTTTTTTCATCTCGGCGGATACAGGAATCAGACGATACCAATTGTCTTTCACCTCCTGCAAAATGCGTTGCAGGTAAGGACCGAAATCCACTCCCTGCGTATTGCTAAGAATCTCGAGAGCTCCGGTTTGTCGACCGTGTGCGCCCGTGCCCAGGCCAAAGTCACCTTCCTGTCCGCCTCCTCCACCGCGCCTGGCCGCCGCCCCGCGGGCCGCTTCCTGAATCTGTGCTCCGGGCGTCATGGCCGCGGCATACTTGCTGAACTGATTGTTGTTGCTCGAGGGCTGCGCGGGCACTTGCAACTGCGCCGTCTGGTTTGGACTGTTGTGCTGCTGTTGCCCTTGCTGGCCCGGTTGCGGCTGAGGCGAGGATTGCTGGTTCTGCGCGGTCACTGGAGGCTGCTGCGTCGCGGGTTGCTGCATCCGCGGTCCACTCGGCGCAGGAGCTCCCGGAGGCGGGGTAGCCAGAATCTTTCGCAGTTCCTTCGGATCAAGCTCTGGATGGCGCGAGGTCGCGATGCGATCTTTATCGGACATCACGTTGGTGTTGGGCTTGCGTTGAACCTTCTGCATGTCGGGCGGAAGCGCGAGAAAGGTTACGTCCTTATTGTTAACATTCTGTGACGGAAGGACGACCGCCGGATGCCAGAAGGGGATGTACTTCTCAAATTTTTGGAAGTTGACCACCAGGATGATCAAAACCAGGTGGGTGATGATCGAGATCCAGGCTGCTTCGCGACGGCGCGAACGGGAGAGATCATCCTGCAGCTGGATGAGCAGGTGCGGCACGTGAGCGTCTAAGTCGCGATACGCGGTTTCCCAGCCGCGCGCGTCGTAAAAGCCGAGTTGCTCCGGCTGTGGTTTTTCCGGAGGAGCTACTGGATCCTGGAATGGAATTTGTGTAATCGGCATGCGCTAGGTTAAGTACGCTTGGGTCATTAGAGACGAATCACAATCGTGACGTTGCATCTGGCCAAACATTCGGCCCAGTCATTCGATGAAACGAGCTGGCATCACGACTGAGTTACCTCTATTTTCGCATCTTTAGCGGGAATTTGCTGAGCAACCAAGGGGCTGCGACTTAGGTGTGTAAACATTTGTAATATGGCTGGAGCCAAGGCTACGCAGCGGGTTCAGTTCGTCACTTCGCCATGGTTGCGAGGTCAACTTTCTTGCCGTGATCGCGAATCGCAGAGACAATATCGAGGGCCAGGGCAAGCGCGCGGCGACCATCCTCCAGAGGAACCAGCGACGCCGAACGGTTCCGGACGGCGTGCAGGAAGGCTTTCAGTTCGGCATGCAGGGGTTCTTCGGAAGCGACGGACGGCTTCGCCACCTTAATCTGAGGATTCACCGAAGGTGCGCCGGCAGTTTCTCCGTGAGGGCCGACGGTGAAAACCAGGACTTCCTGGCGACCATAGTCGAGAGAAATATATTGGCGCGGCTGGAAGAAACGTAATTTGCGCACGCGTTCGGTGGAAACACGGCTCGCGGTAAAGTTGGCGACGCAGCCTGATTCCAGTTCCAGACGGACGTTCGCGATGTCGACTTTGCCGGAAAGAATTGGCAGGCCCACGGCACGAACTTCCTTGACCGGGGAGTTCGCGAAAGCGAGGACGATGTCGAGATCGTGGATCATCAGATCGAGGACGACGTCCACATCCAGCGAACGCGGCGTGAAGACGCTGAGGCGGTGTACCTCAAAAAACATGGGCTGCGTGAGGAGTGGGAGCGTGGCGCGGACCGCGGGATTGAAGCGCTCGAGATGACCAACCTGCGCAATCCTCTTGTGTGCGGCCGCCAGGCGGACAAGTTCCTCGGCCTCAGCGAGAGTTGCCGCCAGCGGTTTCTCGATCAATACATCAACGCCGGACTCCATGAGGTCGCGAGCGACGGCAAGATGATGAACCGTGGGCGCGGCCACCGAAGCAGCACGAACTTCACTATGCGTGGTCACCATCTGACGAACGGTGCCGAAGGCTCGGCAGCCGAACTCGCGGGCAACCTGGTCGGCGCGATCGAGATCGGAGTCAACGACTCCCAGCAGGCGGACAGGCTCCCCTTGCTGTTCGAGTTCTTTGTAGACGCGGGCGTGGTTTCGTCCGAAGACGCCCACGCCCACTACCGCAACGGGAATTGGATCTTGAGATGGCAGAAGAATTCTCGGTAGCAGATGCCGGAAACGAATTGTAAACGGAAATCGGGCAAAGAGCATCTGGATAGCTAGACGAAGCTCCTGATTTACGGACCAAAGGTTGGTCCGCGATTCGCCCACAATTCACTGCGAGAAAGGAACTAGCCGCCCGATGAGGACGATTGCGCTACTGATCATCTCGAACATCTTCATGACGTTTGCGTGGTACGGACACTTGAAGTTCCGCGAGGTACCCCTCTTCAAGGTGATCGTCGTCAGTTGGGGAATCGCCTTCTTCGAATATTGCTTCCAGGTCCCGGCCAACCGGATCGGCTCCTACGAGTTCAGCGCGGCGCAGCTGAAAACGATTCAGGAGGTTATCACCTTAGTAGTTTTCTCGGTGTTCTCGGTGCTCTACCTGAAACAGCCGGTGCGATGGAATCACGTCGCAGGGTTCGCGATGATCGTGGCCGCGGTTGGGGTGATCTTCAAAAAGTGGTAAGCATGGCCCTACTTGCCGGCACGAGACTGCGCTTTTTTGAGGATGGCAATCTGTCCAGCGTGGTAGAGTTCATGCTGCGCGATTCCGTGCAGCATGAAATAGAAATCGTATTTCTTGCCCGGAACGCGCTCGCGCAGGCGAGAGTCGGGCAGGGCCGCTACAGCTTTCACCAGCACATCGTGCGTGCGCTTGGCCTGAGCGACGGCTCTGCGCCAGGCGGCTTCGGCGGGTCTTGGAACGACAGGGAAATTCGCGGTGCCCGTAAGTTGGACCGTCTCTCCGCTCAACCGGCGGCAACCTGCCGCGTCCCAAGCTGCGACGTGCAACACAAGTTCCCAGATGCTGTGCACTTTGGGTAGAGGCTTGGCCGCAGCTGTCGCGGCGTCCACATCTTCGAGAAGCTCCAATAACGAAGGTCCATGCCAGGCAGTACCATCGAACGCCCGGCGAAGCTGGTCGGCAATGCGTGCGGCTTCTGTGGTTGGCATTTGCAGCTTTACAGCCATGGAATCAATCTCCCCAAGCTCAGTTAGCGTTCTTCTTCAGCGTTCTTCAATCAGCAACGACCGCAATGCTGGCGGCATTGGCGGCGTCGACAATCTTAGCTCCGTCCAGCAGCAGACATTTTCCTGCGTCCAGCGCCAGGCAAGTAGCGCCGGCCGCGCGCATGACTTCGATGGTCTTGAGTCCAATCACGGGGACGTCGAAGCGCATGTCCTGATTGGGCTTCGCAATCTTCACCACGGTAAGGCCGCGGCTGAGGGTTGAAGCGTCGTCGTGCAGGGAACGCATAATCTGGCCCGCGCGTTCGATGGTGGCATCGGTGCCCTCCATCGCTTCGACGGCCACGCAAGCAGATTCCGCAATCACCACCGTCTGTCCGACGTCATGCTGCGCGAGATTGCGGGCCACGGTGCGTCCGTGCTCAATGTTCTTGTGTTCCTGCTCGGTGGGCGGCCGCTGAGTGATTACGCCCGGCTTCACTAAAAGCGGTTCAAGCAGCCAGGTGGAGCTCTCGAGGGTGATGCCTTCGTCAGCCAGGATCTTTGCTACTCCTCCGAGCAAGGCATCGGTATTGCGCGTGGCCAGAGAGAGGAGCAGCTTTGCCAGCCGCCAGTCGGGCCGGATGCTGGAGAAAATTTGCTTGTGCTTGACCTGTCCGGCCATGACGGCCCGGTGCACACCTTCCTGCTTGAAAGTGTCGATCAGTTTAGAGAGCTCTCCCAGCGACAGCCAGTGGACTGCGGCCGCTCCGCGCGACGCAATATCGGGAAAAGTCTCTTCCTTGATCGCTGCGACGACGACTTCATAGCCCTGCGCGCGCGCGGCGTCGAGAACCAGGAAGGGGAACTTGCCGTTGCCGGCGATCAGGCCGATGCGTTGCATAGGGGTGGCGACTACCTACAGCTCACCGGGTTCGGTCGCTGCAGATTCTCGAGACAACAGTCTCTCTTCTTTTACCAACAACGGACCGAGCATCTCTAACTCCCACGATTCCAGTTTTCGGTTCGCGGTCAGAACGCGGCATCGCCTCAATTCATCCAAGGCAAGTTGTGGGTTACCCAGATGCCTGTAAGCCCTCGTCAGAAGAGCATGGCCCATAACCTCCGAGTCCGGCAGAATGCGAACAAGGAATGCACCAAGATCCCTCGCTAGATTCCAGTCGTCCAACGTATCGTTCAAGAGAGCAGACCGAAAGAAGTCTTTTTCCTCGATGGCGCTGACAACTTTTGCCAGGAGTTCCCTGTCCGAATCCATTTGCTCCATTGCTGTTGTAAGGTCCGATCCAATTTTCTAGCTAGCCACCTTATTTAATCACCCCACGCTCTGACGTCTCGATAAAGCGGACCAGCATATCTACATCGTCACCCCGCGCGCCTTCTGACTTCAGCTTGTCCAGCGCCTGCGAAGTATTCATCTTCGACGCCAGCAGGATCTTGTAGGCGTGCTGGATCTTGGCGATGCGCTCTTTCGAAAAACCCCGGCGCTCCAGGCCCACGCGGTTCATTCCGTAGGCATGCGTCTCGCGTGCGGCGATATAAGAATGCGCACCGACGCGCACAAACTGATGCACGGCGCTAAGCGCGCCCACTACCGCCCACTCTTCCACGGACACGTGACCGGCCAACGTAGCTCCATTAACAAGCATGGCGTGGTCGGCAACCACGCTGTCGTGTCCGACGTGAGCGTACGCCATGACCAGCACATGACTGCCGACACGCGTGACGCCCCCGCCTTTGAGCGTACCGCGATTAATGGTCACACATTCGCGGATTTCGTTGTGATCCCCAATCTCAAGCCGCGTGGGTTCGCCGTCATAGGTGGTGTCCTGCGGCGCCATTCCGATGGCGCAGAACGGAAAGAAAGCATTGTTGACGCCGATTTGCGTTGGCCCTTCAATGGTGACATGCGAGATCAGATCACAGCGCTCTCCGAGTTCGACATCCGCGCCGATCACGCAGTAGGGCCCGACTTTGCAGGATGCGGCCACCTTGGCTCGGGAATCGACGATGGCGGTGGAGTGAACGCTCATGGAGGGCGACGCTAGCTTCGCTATTCCGCGTCTCCGTCGCTGTCGCCATCCTCAGCAGAGGCGCGTCCGCGCGAACTGTCGATCAGCCGGCATGACACAATGGCCTCCGCCACTTTTTTCCCGGCAACGTATACGATGCCGCGCATTTTCGCGGCAATCGTGCGGTGCAAAGGCCGCCATGCCGTCACTTCCACTTCCAGCCGCAACTGGTCGCCGGGGCTCACGGGACGACGAAACTTGGCGCGCTCAATACCGGTAAACAAAATGACTTTGTCGGCTCGGTCTTCAACTTCGGTAAGCAGCAGCGCGCCACCGGCCTGGGCTATGGCTTCGATGATCAGGACGCCGGGCATGATCGGCAAGCCAGGAAAGTGTCCGACAAAGAACGGCTCATTGATGGTCACGTTCTTGATGGCGACAATGCGTTTCCTGGGCTCCAGTTCAAGCACACGATCGATGAGCAGCAGGGGATAGCGATGCGGCAGGATCTTCAGGATGTCGTGGATATCCAGCCCCGTCTTGGTTGCAGGAGAAGGTGCTTCCGTCACAGGGCCAGTGCTCTCAGTCATAGTGCGTCTCAAACGGCTTGAAGATTATACTGTACCGCGCTGCGCCAACGCTCGGTCGTGCTACCCACCACTCATGCTAGCTCAGCCCCAACTAGAAAGAGGATAAATGCCAGGCAAGAAGACGGAACGTCCCAAAAAAGATCGCACGAAAAAAGACCACCATGGAAGCACCGTGACGAACGTCCGCTGGAATGACCGCCTGCATTATCTCGAGGGAAAGCAAGAGGAGATGGTGCAGACGATCCGCGAACTGGTGGAAATCGAATCCCCCAGCGATAACAAGCCGGCGACCGATCGCATCGGCAGTCTCCTCGCGGAAAAGTTTGAGGCGCTGGGCGGCGCTGCCAAGCTGCATCACGTCCGCGATTTCGGCGATCACGTGCAGATCAATTTCTCCGGACGGGCAAATGCCAAGCCGGTACTTCTGCTGGGTCACTTCGACACCGTATATCCGCTGTATGAGGCATCGCCGGCGATCGGCTGCACGGGCCCGGCGTCCTGGATATGAAATCTGGCATCGCTCTGATGCTGCATGCGATCGAGGCCCTGCACGTTTGGCATGATGGATTGCCCCGGCCGGTTACGGTTTTCCTGGTGTCGGATGAGGAAGTAGGCAGCGCATCCTCCCGGAAGATCACGGAAGCCCTGGCGAAGGAATCCGCGGCGGTGCTTGTTCTTGAACCCGCTGCCGGACTGCGCGGAGCGGTGAAGACCGCGCGTAGAGGAGTAGGCGAGTACAAGTTGAAGGTGAAGGGGGTCGCGGCCCACGCGGGGCTCGATCCCGGGAAGGGCCATAGCGCCATACTCGAACTCGCACGCCAGGTGTTGACGATCTCCAAACTGAACGATCTTCGGCGGGGGCTATCGGTGAATGCGGGCGTGATTCGAGGCGGGACGCGGACGAATGTAATCGCCGCCGAAGCTTCCGTCGACCTTGACGTCCGCATCAAGAGCGCAAAGCAAGCCGCCGGTATCGACCGCAAACTGCGTTCCCTGAAGCCCTTCGACAAACATTGCACGCTTGAGATGGCGGGCGCCATCAACCGTCTGCCCATGGAACGGACTGCGGGAGTCGCTGCGTTAGATGAAAAGGCGCAGGAAATCGCGAAGCATATCGACTGGAAGCTACAAGAGGCTGCGGTCGGCGGCGGCTCGGATGGAAACTTCACCGCAGGCATGGGTATCCCGACGCTCGATGGGATGGGCGGTGTGGGTGAGGGCGCACACGCCGTGCATGAGTTCATTGTGATCCCCGAGTTACCGCGACGGGCACTGTTGTTGGCGGGAATGATCGAAAGCGCGTGAAGAACTATTCTTTGGGGACGAGCACGAGGAAATAGTCCATCTTGTCGCCCTTCACAAAGTCATATTGCTCGAGCAGTTTGTATCCCGCTTGAGCGGCCTCGCGAATCACGACATCGCGGGCGACTCCATGGTTCTCGCCGTTTCCGTTGCGGTCGATGATTCCAACCTTGGCGCCGGGACGCAGCGCTGCCCGCAGATTCCGCAACAGCACAACCGGTTGCCCCACCTCGTGGTAGGTCTTGAGCAGCGCAACTGCGGGAAGAAACGGGTCATCCGGCTTGCTGAGGATCGGCTTCACATTGGCTAGCCGCTCTTTCTGCGTCCGGTTGCCGATGTAGCGGATCGCCTCCGGGTTGATGTCTACCGCGTAGACGATACCAGCTTCGCCCACGCGTTTTGCGGCGCGCACCGTGCACCACCCCGATCCGGCTCCGATATCGGCCACCGTCTTGCCCGGCGCAATGCGCAAGATGTCCATGACACGATTGATTTGAAGGCGCTCGTCTCGACCGGGAGACTCAAAGATCGACAGGTCGCCCGTGTAGGGCTCGCTGGTCTTGCGCTGCTCGCCGGATGCTGCTGGCGCTTGAGCTGTGTTTTGAGCGGTTACGAGGAAGAAGCTCTGTGAGAAAAAAATTAGCGTCAGCACCAGCGTGCAACGTTTGTGCATGATGAGCCCAACCTCCGGGGAACCTGCCATTTCAAGAATAGACTGCGAACGGGGTGGCTTGGTGAGCGCTTGGCGAAGGTACACAGACTTGCGCTCCTCTTTGACTCCTTTCGGGCGGAGGCCTAGAATTTTGATGGTGTAACTTGCGCGTTTCGACGCGCATAGTCCGCGGACCGATTGAGGAGGCTTGAATATGGGCGGTAAAATAGGCTTGCCGGAGCTGATTCTCATTGTCGGCATCGCGCTTCTGCTTTTCGGCCCCAGCAAGTTCGCGTCACTGGGAAAGAGCCTTGGTGAGGGACTGCGGAACTTCAAATCTGCGATGAAAGAAGACGAAGGGGCGAAGAAAAAAGAGGAAGAAGAGAAAAAAACCTAGTTCCTCGGTGAAGCTTGCTTCGATTCCTGTGCTGCCGGGTGCAGGCGTAAGTCAGAGTTCCCGCCGGTCCTGCAACATCCGATATACCAACGCTACCGGCAATCCCACCACATTGCTGTAATCGCCCTCGATGCGCGGAATCCATCGCGACGCCATGCCCTGGATAGCATAGGCACCCGCTTTGTCCATCGGCTCTCCGGTCGAGATGTATTCGCTGATGTCCTCGTCAGATATTTCACACATGGTTACGCGCGTGGTCTCATAGGCAGTTCTCAGTTCCCGGTTCTCAGTTCTCAGTTCTCCGCGGACCCGCTGGCCGCCGGCAACTGGACCGGCCAGGCACACGCCGGTAATCACCTCATGCGTGCGTCCCGAGAGCAGGCGTAGCATGCGGGCAGCATCGGCCGCGTCGCGAGGTTTACCGAGGATTTTTTCGTCGACCACGACGATGGTGTCTGCCCCGAGAACACAATCCTGAGGACGGCGACGAGAAATTGCGAGCGCTTTCTCCCGGGCGAGCCGCTGCGCGCAATCCACAGGCGATTCGCCATCGCGCGGACTTTCGTCGATGTCGGCGGGGTGTACCGTGAAGGCAATACCAGCATTACGCAAAAGCTCCTGGCGGCGCGGCGAGGCGGAGGCGAGAACGATCATCGACCCAGATTCTCGCGGAAACGTTGACTGACCACTGTCAAGTGGTCACTGGCGTTCATTGGGCGCCGCTCTTCTTGTTTGCTGCAGCCATAGCCTCATCTGTCATTGGGGCGGTCTTGGCCATACCATTGACCGTCTCCAACGCCAAAAGTAGGGCAATCTTCTTGTCGATAGCTTGCTGAACCACGATCAGCACGTGTGACAATGTGAGCACCGCCGCTCGTAGCCTCTCTTGAGGATTCGTAAGCGGCTGGAACAAGCGGTCAACCGTGGATCGTGTTTCATATGCGACCCGCAAGGGAAGAACGAGCGGCCTATTGTCCGCTGCTACCGACAAAGGCACCTTCCCCCAGTCGGACGGTTTGCCGATGTCGGCGGCGAAGTGCTCGAAAATCGACTTGAGGGACGGTAAATCAGACTTGGTGTATCCAGCGGCCAAGACCTTGTCTCTCAGAATACCCACAATCGATTCGGCAGGTACCGCCTCGATGTCATGGTTGGTCGAGTTCCCCGAAAACAATTCGTTTACCTTCTCCGAGAACACTCGGGATCCCGGCCCAAACCGATGGTTCCGAGGACTGAAGTCACCGGCGGCCTCAATGCATAGTTCGCCGGTTATGCTGGCGGCGGCTGTTATTATGTCCTCGGCTCTTATGCGACCGTCCGTTTTTAGGCTCTCGGCAAGTGCGTGAAAAAGACTGGTGCCCTCGGCTTATTCTTATTCCAGAACATACGGTGCTAAGGACTCAGAGCGGTCCCACATCTTCCGCCGGAGTATACAGCAACGCTGCCCCGCCCTCCGCGCTTCGAGGATGGGAACGACCCGTAAGTCAATCGGGTCAGGTCCGCCTGTTAAAATCAAAGATTGCCCCCTACAGGTATGGACGCCGCATTCCTCCGCAACTTCGCGATCATTGCGCATATCGACCATGGAAAGTCGACGCTGGCGGACCGCCTGCTGGAGCTGACTGGATCGCTCACAGCGCGAGAAATGCAGGCGCAGGTGCTTGACTCCATGGACCTGGAGCGCGAGCGCGGCATTACCATCAAAGCCCACGCGGTGCGCATGATGTACACCGCGCAGGACGGCCAGACTTACCAGCTCAACCTGATCGATACGCCCGGCCACGTTGATTTTTCGTACGAAGTCTCCCGATCGCTGGCTTCGTGTGAAGGCGCGCTGCTGATAGTGGACGCCTCCCAGGGCGTCGAAGCGCAGACTCTGGCCAATTCCTATCTTGCGATCAATCACGGCCTCGAAATTATTCCTGTCATCAACAAAATTGATCTGCAGAGCGCCGACATCCTGCGTACCAAGGAAATGATCGAGAGCGCGGTAGGGCTGGACGCTACCGACGCCGTGCTCATCAGCGCCAAGACCGGCCAGGGCGTGCCCGACGTGCTGGAAGCGATTGTGAAGCGCATCCCGCCGCCAAAAGGAGATCCCGACAGCCGCTTGCAGGCGCTGGTTTTCGACTCCTGGTTTGACCCATACCGCGGCGTGGTAATACTGACTCGCGTCTTCCAGGGAACGCTGCGCAAAGGCCAGCGAATCCGCCTGTGGTCGAACGGGACGACCTTCGATGCGGAAACTCTCGGCGTACTCACGCCCAAGCCAGCGGAAATTAACGAACTGAAAGCGGGCGAAGTCGGGTTCCTGATCGCGAACATCAAGAACGTCGCCGACACGAAAATCGGCGATACCATCACCGACGATGCTAACCCCGCGTTCGAGGCGCTACCCGGCTTTGAAGAAATCAAGCCCATGGTCTTCGCCGGACTCTACACCGTGGACGCGCACCAGCACACGCAGTTACGCGAGGCGCTTGAAAAGCTGCGGCTGAATGACTCATCTTTTTTCTTCGAGCCGGAAAGTTCGGTCGCGCTCGGCTTCGGCTTTCGTTGTGGCTTCCTCGGCCTCCTGCATATGGAGATCATCCAGGAGCGCCTCGAGCGTGAGTTCAATCTGGAGTTGATCACGACCGCCCCCGGCGTGCGCTACAAGATCACCAAGACAGATGGCGAGTTGATCGAGGTGGATAATCCTTCGCGCTGGCCCGACCCGAGCGAGATTGCCAAGGTGGAAGAGCCGGTGATCCTGGCTACGATTCTGACCAACGAAGAATATGTGGGCGGCATTTTGAAATTGGTCGAGGACAAGCGCGGCAAGCAGAAGACCTTCGAGTACGTCAGTTCGTCGCGCGTGATGCTGCACTACGAGTTGCCGCTGAACGAAATCGTGCTCGATTTTTATGATCGGCTGAAGTCCGTTTCGCGCGGCTACGCTTCACTCGACTATCACCTCGCCGACTATTGGGAGTCGCCCATGGTGAAACTCGACATCCTGGTGGCGGGAGAACCGGTGGACGCGCTCTCCATCATTGTGCATCGCGACTTTGCCTACGAGCGTGGGAAAGCGCTGGTCTCAAAAATGAGGGAACTCATTCCCCGGCAAATGTTCGAAGTGGCGATACAAGCTTCCATTGGCGCGAAAATCATCGCCCGCGAAACCGTTCACGCCATTCGCAAGAACGTCATTGCCAAGTGCTACGGAGGCGACATCTCGCGCAAGCGCAAGCTCCTCGAAAAGCAGAAGGAAGGTAAGAAGCGCATGAAGCGCATCGGTCGCGTGGACATCCCCCAGGAGGCCTTCCTTGCTCGTAAGAAAGCTCGCCAGAAGTTTGGCTACACAATTACACGGTCACGGTACTAGCAGCCCGTCAATGGATAGTTTCCGGTTAGCTGACCATCCGCCCAGAATCGTCGATCCGGCTACGGCCTGATGAACGGCCATCACCCTGCGCGTCCGAGAACCGACTCAAGTAGTCATGCCCTCTAGCCGATCTAGAACCCAACGGCGCACAAGTGTGTGTCGACAGCGGAGTCATGCACAAGACTGGCTCGTCGCGTAGAGCGTAGAACGCATAACTAAAGAAGAGGGTGACCATGAGCAAGAGCACAGAAGGAAGCACACTGGAGAGAAGTTCAGCGGGTAACCGAGTCGGCCCGGGTCTGCAGACGACCGCAGAGCACTTTCGCATGCTCGTTGAAAACATGAAAGACTACGCGATCATCATTCTGGATACCGATGGTCGGGTAGCCAGTTGGAACCCAGGATCAGAGACCATCCTGGGATATCGCTCAAGTGGGATCATCGGCCAACACTTCTCCCGCTTTTTTCCCACGGAAGAGGTTCAGCGCGGAAAGCCGGAGATGGAACTGAAAGTGGCGACAGCAGAAGGTCGGTCTGAAGATGAAGGTTGGCGAATCAAGAAAGACGGGGCCCGATTCTGGTCGAACGAGGTGATTACCGCCTTGCGCGACCAAGGCGGGGCCTTGTGCGGCTTCGGCAAAGTGATGCGCGACTTGACCGAGCGTAAGCGGGCAGAAGAGAAAGCCACTCTGCAGGCGCGCGAAATTCTTGAGATTTCCAGGCCGCTCATTCAGATCTGGGACGGCGTACTCATGGCGCCGCTGATCGGCACGCTTGACAGCGGACGTACTCAGAAGCTCATGGAAGGGCTGCTGGAACGTATTGTGCAGACGAACTCGGCCGTGGCCCTTCTGGACGTCACAGGTGTTCCCACCATCGATACGCGCACAGCTCAACACCTGGCCGAAACGACCACTGCGGTGCGCTTGCTGGGCGCTCAAGCGGTGTTGACAGGTGTACGCCCCGCGATTGCGCAAACGCTCGCACACATCGGCGTCGATTTGGGCGAGATCACCACCCGGTCTACGCTTGCGGCAGGCTTTCGCGTGGCGCTGAACCTGCTGAGCTTGCAGGTGGTTAGCGGCAATGGAAGCCGGTAGGAGGGACGTGCAATGACCGAGGAAACTC
>WNFJ01572342.1_pt1 | contig 17880 bp, 15 predicted proteins | sample 5400461 | NCBI WGS metagenome assembly WNFJ01 (sample SAMN13153349, study PRJNA577476) | soil metagenome | isolation source: 115 cm saprolite on Douglas fir-dominated hillslope | place: USA:California | collected 2013-09-17 | reverse complement strand
CAAGGGTATACAGATCAAGCCGATCCGCACGATGCTCGGTGACGAGCACGTGAACCAAGTGTTTTATGATGAAGTGCGCATCCCGCTGACAAACGTCGTCGGCGAACTCAACAATGGCTGGTCGACTGCAATGGCAACGCTGTCGTTTGAACGCGGGCTAGGCTTCATTGGCGATCAGCTGGAGCTGTATGAACGCGTCTGCCGCGCCATCGACATGGCCAGGCAATTGCGCCTCGAAGACGGCCGACTCGCCATAGACGACGACGGCATTGCGCAGCGCCTGGCTGCACTTAAGGCCGATACCATCGCCATACGCTCCATGACGCTGGCAGAGATTGCCGAATCGGATCGTACGGGCGACCCCGGCCCCAAGAGCTCGCTGATGAAGCTGATGGTCACGTCGACGCACAAGGCCCTGAGCGAATTGGTGAGTGAGTTTCTCGGGTGGGACTTCCTCGAATTCAACGGGGATCGTACTGCCCACGCCTGGACCTACGAGTATCTGTGGAGCTGGGTATTTACAATTTCGGGCGGCACGAGCGAAATCCAGCGCGAGATCATCGCGGATCGCCTGTTGCAGCTGCCCAGGTCTCGTTAGTTGGCGAGCCAAGCAGCATCGGCAGAGCCGTGAACAGCGCTGCTTGCGGCTGGATGGCAAGTATGGAAGCGGATGCGCAATTGGGACGTGGACGCTGATGCCGTGGGAGACAAGAATCGACGTCGGAGGCTTCCGCATCCGCTGGTCCGATGCACAGGCCCGGCGCTATCTCGCGGAAAGACACTGGACGCGGACAACGATGGTCGATGCCGCACGGGCTGCGGTCGCCGCCGAACCGGATCATGTCCTCTTGATCGAAGGTACGCGACGTGTCAGTCGTCGCGAAGCCTGGGACAAGGCACTTCGCGTCGCCAGTTTCTTTGTGGCGCGAGGGCTGCGGCCTGGCGATGTCGTGTCGTTCCAACTGCCAAACTGGTGGGAGAGCGCGATCATTGCGCTCGCTGCCCGTATGTGTGGCCTGGTGATCAATCCGGTGCCGCCCATCTACAGAGAGTCGGAACTGGCCTACATCCTGGCGGACTGCCGGGCGAAGCTGATTTTCGTGCCCGGCATATTCCGACGATTCGATCACAAGGCCATGGTCGCGAAGCTCCGCCACTCATTGCCGGAGTTGCGTGATATTGTTGTTGTGCGCGACGCGGACGAGCTTTCCTGGGAGCAACTGATGACGTGCTCGCCTGCCGATCCCTCCCGGCTTCCGCCCGTTGATCCCGCCTCGGTGATGATGGTCATGTACACCTCCGGCACCACCGGCAAACCTAAGGGCGTGCTGCACATACATCATGCCTTTGACCACCGTGTGCGAGCCATGGGCGAGGCCTGGCACATCGGTCCGAACGACATCGTGTTCATGCCCTCGCCTGTCACTCATATTACAGGCGCATTCTGGGTGTTTGACATGCCGTGGGAACGGGGATGCACCAGCGTGCTCATGGATGTCTGGACGCCTGAAGATGGATTGCGGACGATCGAGGAACAGCGATGCACGGTGCACGGGGGTGCAACGCCCTTCTTGCAGAAACTGCTCGATCTGGCTAAGGACCGCCCCCAGGCCCTCGCCACGCTGAGACTGTTCTTCTGCGGCGGCACGACCGTGTCGCCCGACCTCATCCGCCGGGCAAGCGCGGAATTTCCTGACTGCCTCTTCTTCCGTTGTTACGGTTCCACGGAAATGACAACCGCGACCTTGGGGATACGCGACCGCTTGCAGGCCGCCCTGGGCGCTGAGACCGACGGCGAGATCGTGTATCCGGTGGAAATCCGCATCGTCGATCCCAATGGGGACGCCCCTGCACCCGACGGCGATGTGGGCGAGATCATCGCCCGCGGTCCGGGACTCTTCGTTGGATACCTCACGCAGTCAGACAACCAGGAAGTATTCAACGAAGAAGGTTTCTTCCGCATGGGCGATCTTGGCCGAATCGTCCACCACAACTATCTCGTGGTGAGCGGCCGCAAGAAGGACATCATCATTCGCTCCGGCGAGAACATCAGTCCGAAGGAAGTGGAAGACTTGCTGCACACGCACCCGGCTGTGGCCGAGATTGCGATCGTCGCGATGCCAAACAGAACAACGGGCGAACGCGCGTGTGCGTTTGTTGTGCCCCGGCCAGGGCAGAGCATCGATCTCGCGGAGATCCGGAGGTTCCTCGATGAAGTCGGTCTGGCCCGACAGAAGTTCCCCGAACATATCGTGCTAGTCGATGAACTTCCGCATGTTGCGTCCGGGAAAGTCAGCAAAGACGAACTGCGCCGACGTGCCAGACAGCTTGCGGAAGAACAGGAATCCGCAAGCTAACGGCACATTCAGCAAGCTGCCTAACGCCAGCAGAATCCGCCATCCACCGGAAAGTCCGTTCCTGTAGTAAATGCAGAGTCTTCAGTCATGAAAAACAGAGCAGCGCGCGCCACGTCCACCGGATCGCCGAGTCGCTTGAGCGCAACTCTCGCAGCGGCCCGTTCCGAGTATGCCGGATCTTCCCAGATATATCGGGTCATCTCCGTCCTGATAGTGCCAGGGCAGATGTTGTTGACTCGAATTCGGGGACCGAGGTCAAACGCAAGGCCTTTCGTCAGCATGGTGAGTCCCGCCTTGCTGGCCGAATAGCCGGCTGTCCCCGCCATGGGCACCAAAGCACTGATCGACGCCACGTTGACGATCGTTGCCCATTCAGCCTGCAACAGAAATGGTAGCGCCGCCTTCACGATGTTGAACGGTCCGGTCAAGTTGACGGCGATCATTCGGTCCCAGCTATCTGGCGAGAGCTCTCGAAACGGGCGGATATCCAGCACTCCGGCAGCGTTGACCACGCCGTCGAGACCGTTGAGAGTTTCCGCTGCCGCAACCACAATCCGGTCGACTTGCCCTCTGTTGGCAACGTCGCAGGGAAAGCCCGCCGCAGAAAGCGATGCGGCAGACGCCAGGACGCCCGCCTCGTCACGATCCAGAAGCGCGAGCGCAGCGCCTTCGCTCGAAAAAAGCGCGGCAATTTCACGACCTATGCCGCTGGCAGCCCCGGTGACGAGAATTTTGCGACCAATCAGTTTCCGGCTCATGATGCATGGCTCCTGCGCACGGTGGGGCCGTTAGCGGCTGTGCGCAACATGGACATCCGCCACTTTGAATGAACGATGGTAGTGATACCAGAAGATAGGTACATGTCGATGCCTTCCATGACAGCGCCCTGCCGTCGCTTGATCAGTAAGAGACTTACACTCGAAACTCCAAGTGTTGCGGGGCTGAAATTAACATGAGCACACGATCAGCAATAGTTCGAATTCAACATCCCGGCCACGAGACGGCATTGTGGTTTGGTAAACACTGGCTGTGTTGATTGGAGCATATACAGGTTATCGACCGGCAGGCATTGACTCTGCTGGTAGGGCCCGTCCGTGCCAGCCTCCGCTCCGCGGCCAGATCGGCGCTTTACCTGCTCTGTCTGAACCTCCTCGGCATCGGCTTTGGACCCACGCTGGTCGCATTCTTCACCGATCGCATATTCGGCCGCGATGGCGCGCCCTTGGGTATTCCCTTGCGGCAATCATCGGCATTGCCGCATCCTTGATTGCAATACACCATGTGTGTTATAAATGGAACGTATACTGATGGGAATGCGCCATGGAGCAAGCACTCGCCGACCTGCTGGCAAAGCAGGATATATCGGAAGTCATTTACCGCGTCGCCCGCGGGACGGATCGCGGGAACATCGAGCTTTATGCGTCCGGCTTCCATGATGATGGGACTGACTTCCACGGCATAGCCAATGGTCCTGTCAAGAACATTCTGGCGGTCCTAGCACGGTCACAGCTGCTTTATACTCAACATGCGGTTTCAAACATCATGGTCGATCTCCATGGCGATGCGGCGACGGTCGAGTCCTGCTTTACGTCCGCTCATCAGAGACGCGATGAACAGGGTCAGTTGTGGGACGAAACTATACGTGGCCGGTACCTCGACCGCTTCGAGCGACGTGCAGACCGTCAATGGAAGATCGCGCGTCGTATCGTGCTGTGGGATTGGTCGCGCGTGGAGCCCTCGGCCGGGTCATGGTTTGATATTGCCAGCGGGCGCCCGGGGGCGGAAGATCGTTTCATCTTTGGCCGACGCGACAAGTCCGACTTGGTGTACACGCACGCACTTCCAACCGGTTTTGAAGAGCACTGAAGCCGCCAAGAGCCTGTGTGCGCGTATTCATTCTCGATAAGATCTGCGTGAAGCCCGGACTTGCCGCGGAGTACAAGCGGACATACCGCGCTGGCTACATGCCCGCTGCAGAGCGACGCGGCATGCACCTTGAAGGAGCTTGGCAGCACCCACCCAGCCAGGATTACGACGAACTGTCGACGACACTCTATTACCTGTGGTCGGTAGAGAGCGTAAGCGCCTGGTGGGCAATGCGCTTCAGCCGCAATGCCAATGGCGACGACGAGCGCTTTGACAAGCTTGCGTGGTGGCAGGAAAGCGACACCATGGCGCTGAGTCGCGAGCGCACGGTGCTGACTGCTCTACAGGACGGCGCTTGATCCATGTTTGTTTCGTTGCGCACCATTTCACTGCCGGCCAACCGCGAGGGCGAATGCGGCCGACTTGTCACGGCGCTGCACCAGGCTGTTGGCAGTCTGGATGGCGTGAAGAGTCACTGGATTGCTCAGCCGTTGTCCGCGGTGTCCCTGAATGCCGGTCAGATTCTGTGGCGGATGACGTTCGGAAGCGAGCGCGAAGCGTACCATGCTCCCCTGCTCCAGGCATGGCGCGAGAACATCGCCCCTCTGCTTGCGGACACACAGGTTACCGGCGTTGGCTATCGCGTCGGCCGCAGCGCGGGGAATCAAGGCGGATCGGGAATATGGCGCGCTCTGGTGTTCCGTGTTGCGGCGGGAAACCGGACTGATCTCGCGCAGCGAATCGAGAGCGAGCTGCTGCTGTTCCCGAAATATATCGGAACAATTCGCAGCTGGGCACTCAGCTCGGTTGCAACCGTCGAGGGTCCAAAAGCCTTCACTCACGTGTGGGAGCAGGAATTTGCGTCGATCGATGGCTTTACTGGCGAGTACATGCAGCACCCTCTCCATTGGGGACTGGTCGACTCGTACTTTGATTCCGAATCTCCACACTATGTCGTCGATCCATTCCTCATCCAAATGGTTGGCGAGATCGATGGCCCAGTCATCCGACCGGGTTGACGGCGACCAGTAGACAGGGAGGACCGAACGTCAATGGCTGAATCGATTTCCCGGCCGCTAGTCGGGCGCAGCGCGATCGTCACCGGTGCCAGCCGGGGGATTGGCAAGGCCATTGCGCAGCGCCTCGCCTCGGCCGGTGCGCACGTGGTGATCGGGGCGCGCAGCGTGGATCGCCCTTCCGGCCGCTTTGAAGGCACGATCCACGAAACAGCTGAGGCGATACGTGCCAATGGCGGACACGCGACACCTCTCTCAGTCGACATGACGAGTGATGTCAGCCGTCAGCAGTTCGTCACCGACGCCATCAAGGCAACCGGAGGCATCGACATCCTGGTCAACAACGCCGGTACGGCGCTTTACAAGGAGACGTGGAAATACACCATGGCCGAAGCCATGGATCAGATGCAGGCTTATTTCGTCGGGCCCTGGCAACTGTGCAATCTGATCATCCCGCAGATGATTCAACGCGGACGGGGCTGGATTCTCAACCTGGGATCGAGCGCGGCCGTCAAGACACCGCAGCCGCCCTATGAGGAGCATCTCAGGTACTTCGGCCACCACGTACTCTATGCAAGCCTGAAGGCCGCCATACACCGGTTCACTGTCGGCCTGGCCGCCGAGCTTTACGAACACAATATCGCCGTGAATCTTGTGGCTCCGGTCGGTGGCGTTCTGACTCCCGGCCTGGACAGTCTCGATATGGGCTTCACGGCCGATCACCCCGCATGTGAGATCCCCGAGCAGATGGCCGAGGCGGCATTGGCGCTCGTCTCCTCGGAGCCACGCGAGCTCACCGGAGTCATCGGCTGGTCGCACCGCTACCTCGATGAGATCGGCCGCTCCACCATGTCGCTCGACGGGCGCTCCGTTCTGATCCAACGGCCCAAGCGCTGTGAGCAGTTGTGATGCCCATACGCGTAGGAATCATCGGCGCAAATGCCGAGCGGGGATGGGGACGCGATGCCCATCTGGGTGCTCTGCGCACGCTGCCGCAATACACCATCGCGGCGGTTTCAGCACGCACGCAGGAATTGGCGGATCTCGCCGCCACGACCTTCGGAGCCAAGAAAGCGTTCGGCGATTCCATTGCGCTCGCCCAGGATCCTCAAATCGATCTGGTCGTCGTCACGGTCAAGGTTCCGGAGCATCGCGCCGTGGTTCTGGCTGCGCTCGCCGCCGGCAAACATGTCTATTGCGAATGGCCGCTCGGCCGGGATGTGATGGAAGCGCACGAGATGTCCGCTGCCGTGCGACCGGGAATTCGCGCGGTCGTCGGCCTGCAGGGATTGCTCGCTCCGGCGATTCGCGGCGCCGTCAGCCTGATTCGAGATGGCGCTATTGGCAAGCCGCGCGTCTTGCGGGTCTTTGGCTCCGCCGGCGCCTGGGGAGAGACAGTGCCGCCGCACTACGCCTATCTCCAGGACAAGCGTAACGGCGCCTCGCTGGAGACGATCGGCGGAGGACACACGCTTGCGGCCGTCGAAGCGCTCGTCGGGCGCTACGTCGAGGTCGATGCGCGCACCAGCATTTTGCGCGCCACCGTGCAGATCCAGGGTACGGGTGAATCCGTGCAACGCACCTGTGCTGATCACATGCTGGTCATCGGAGCACATTCGAGTGGCTGTGTATCCACCACCGAGGTAGTAGGCGGAACCGCCGATCGTCCGGCACTCTTTGAACTTGTCGGTGATCGCGGCTGGCTTCGCTTGACCGGCAAGTCCCCCGGTGCCTATCAGCTGAGCACCCTTGCACTCACCGCAAGCGCACCGGTCAATGCACCAGCCGAGACCACGGCGCCAGCGCTGAACGGCCCCCCCGCCAACGTGGCGGAGATCTACAGGCACCTCGCCGATGACCTTGCCAGCGGCGCGCAGACAGTTCCAGACTTTGAGCGTGCGGTGCGCCTTACCCGCCTGCTCGATGCCATTGCCACAGCATCGAGCCTTGGCGCCAGACAGCGAGTGGCGCACGATGTGATTCAAAGCTAGAGACCACAGGCCATCGCGGCAACTTACGAAGAATCGAGCAAGAGGTAGGGCAAGAACCATGAGCAAGGTTATGCAAGGCGTCAGGATGCTGGAAGTGGCGCAATTTACCTTCGTCCCCGCCGCCGGGGCCATTCTCGCCGACTGGGGCGCGGACGTCATCAAGATAGAACACCCCGTTCGCGGTGACACGCAGCGAGGTTTTCTCAACATGGGTGGTGTCCAGTTGAATCCCCTGCGCCACACGCTCGTCGAACACCCCAATCGGGGCAAACGCAGTGTGGGTGTTGACATCTCTACACCAGAAGGCCAGGAGTTGCTCTATGCCCTGGCGAAGACTTGCGATGTCTTCCTCACGAACTACTTGCCGCAGGTTCGTCAGAAGCACAAGATTGACGTCGAACACATCCGCGCTGCCAATCCAAACATCATCTATGCTCGTGGAAGTGCCTGGGGAAATAAGGGTGCCGAACGCGAAATCGGCGGCTTCGACTCCACGGCGTTTTGGTCGCGCAGCGGCATCGCCGACGCGTTTACGCCCACCGAGTTGGGCGCGCCACTTGGCCAGGGAATTCCCGCCTTTGGCGATTCCATCGGCGGCATGTTCATTGCCGGTGGCATCTCTGCGGCGCTGTATCACCGCGAGAAGACGGGCGAAGCCAAGGTGATCGACGTGTCGCTGCTGAGCTCGGCCTGGTGGGCCTCCGGCGCACTGATCTCTCAGGTGTTGGAAACCGGCATTGGCACGCGCAATGCTATGCCAAAATCCGGAGGTGCTCCGACCAACCCGTTCATCGGCAATTATCAAACGTCCGATGGCCGCACCATCAACCTGTGCATCACCAGCCCGAGCGGTGTGATCGAAGACACGTTCAAGCATCTCGGCATTCCCGAGCTGGCCAAGGACCCGCGATTCTCTGAGCCTATCGCGCTATTCTCAAATGCCAAGGCCGCCAGCGATTTGATGGTGGAAGCCTTTGCGCGCAAGCCTTTCGCCTACTGGAGACAGCATCTCAAGACCATGAAGGGCCAATGGGCGCCCATTCTAAGCTTCGCCGAATTAGTCGAGGACGAACAGGCGCTTGCCAATGACATGATCATTGAAGTCGAAGGTGCTGATGGCGGAAAGCCTCTCAGACTGGTGCGCGGGCCGGTGCAATTCGATGATGAACCCCTGCAAACCTCGCGTGCGCCCCAGGCCTCCGAGCACACCGAAATGGTGCTGTTGGAGCTCGGACTCGATTGGGAGCGCATTGCAGCATTGAAGTCCAACGGCACCATCGCCTGACCGCTTCGGCGGCCGAATCGCCGGCTGCGCGGTTCAACGTGCGCCACTCGGACGTTTCAGTCGCCCACTTCGTCGGCGTAGCCCGTATAGCGACACATGTCGGGGGAATAAGGAGCGATACCTGGCGTGGCAGCACCGTAACGAGTAGCTTCCTGCTCCCACAGCCGCTGCATGCGCAGTAGCTGGCCAGGAAAAGCCGCGGACAGATCACGGGTCTCCGCAGGATCAGTATCGGCCCGGAACAACTCCCAGCGATCAGCGGAATGATCGGCGCCACAGGGGTGCATGGCGACAGCCTTCCACTTATCGTCGATGATGGCGCGATTGCCTCGCATCTCGAAATACTGGGCGCGGCGGGTGTTCGCATGTGGGTTGCGGAGCGTCGCCAGAACGGAACGCCCAGCGACAGTGATCTGCACCTGGCCGTTGATAGTCGTTCTAAACGCGCCCCCGACCGCTTCGAGTATCGTCGGTGCTATGTCGATCACGTCTACCAATTGCGCACGCAACCCGCCTGGATCGGCGATGTGCCCGCTCCACGCCGTGATCAATGGCGTGCGTGTACCGCCTTCAAACGGCCAAAGCTTATAGCGTCGGAAGGGTGTAGAGCCGAGCATGGCCCACGGGCGCTGATAGAGGGGCTGGGTGGTCGGCCCTCCCAATTCAGCTAGACGTGCATCCATCTTGGCCACAGGAGTCGGATCAGAGTAAGGGGTAAAGAAGCCGCCATTCGGGCCGCCTTCCGAAGCCGCCCCATTGTCCGACAGCACGATGATCAAGGTATTTTCATAGCGTCCGGTATCCTTGAGGTGCTGAATCAGGCGAGCGATGTGTTCGTCTGCGTGCGTAAGAAACCCAGCATAAGTGGCCATGAATCGGGAAAATACGCGCTTCTCCAGATCGCTCAAGTCAGCCCAGGCCTTGTCGCCACGATTGCGCGGCGACAGCTCCGCTTTGCGCGGCACGATTCCCATCCGCTTCATCCGGGCAAATCGGGCCGCGCGCAGGGCATCCCAACCTTGCTGATACACGCTGCTGTAGCGTTCGATGTACGATGCCGGAACCTGCAGTGGTGCATGGGCTGCCCCAAGCGCCAGATAAACGAACAATGGCTTGGTAACGTCTGCGGGCGATGTTGAGTCGAATGCCGCGATCGCCTTGTCGACCAGATCCTCCGTGAGGTGATAGCCCGGACTGCTTGGCGGCGGTATCGGCTGGTTGTCGCGCACCAGTTGTGGCCGAAACTGATCAGTCCAACCCTTGATAAAGCCATAGAAATGGTCGAAAGCACGCTGCAGCGGCCAGGAGGTCTTCGCTGTAGCGTCATAGGCGGGCGACAGGTGCCACTTGCCCAATGCCCAGCTGATGTAACCTTGCTCATGCAACGCTTGCGCCAGCGTTTCTGCATTTGCGGGCATCTCTCCGCGAATGGCCGGGTAATCATTTCGGGCGGCAGGTACCTCGGCGGGCAAGTCCGCCATTCCAACCGTATGACTGTTGCGTCCCGTGAGGAGCGAAGCACGGGTTGGCGAACACATCGCCTTGGTTTCGAAGCGCGTATAACGGAGACCCTGGGCAGCCAACTGATCCAGTGCCGGCGTTGAAATTTCAATAGCCCACGTCATCCAGCACAATGAGCAGTATATCGGGTTTGCGCCCGTGGGAGACTGCAGGATCCGCAGTCCCCTGGCATATGGCAGGCAAGGCCATACATGTAGCCGCAATCGCCACCAGAACCTGCATGGTCTTCCGTGCTTCCATATCCCGCGAATCAGTTTAGTCTGACGGCCAAACAGGTGGACTCCGCCTGCCTGGGTACAGGCCGATGCAATACTCGGATCAGACACCAATAACGGTGGCACGGCAATCCAGCCGCTCTTCCCTTAGTGGCAGCCGCGTTGCGGCAACGGGCGCACGGATTGACAGTTATTGCATCGCCTTACAGGCATTGCGTTACCAGTGACCTTATCATAACATTGGGCGTGTCCGCCACCTACGGGTCCCCGTGGCGGATATACCAGCCGAGCTACAAACGGGGCGCCGAAGCGCGAAAAGGGGCACTTGCATGGAATTGCCTTACTTAATCAAGAACGGCACCATCGTGGACGGGACTGGTGCAGCGCTCTACTTTGCTGATCTTCGCGTACGTGACGGAGTGATCGCCGACGTCGGCCGTAACCATTTGCAGTGTCCTTACGGTGGATCCACCGACAGTCGGGCATACTAGGCGCAACGCCTGATGTCACGCGCCCCTGGCTGCACGAATTAGCGACCGTCCGGGGCTGCGCTGCCGTGGCTAACAGGCGCGTCGACAACAAAGGCCGGGATGGCCTGCACACGATATTGCGTCGAGATTGAGCTGCACCGCCCAGTCTTCGGGTCGCGGTCGCCGTCGGCCAGTTCCTGCATCGCATAGTAGGCCCCATTGCAGGTGTGCCCAAGTACGCGAGACGCTCCAATTGCCGACCCGACGCGAAGCCGCTCATTGGCGGGCTTGCCGGTCTCGTCGGTCGCATTCCGGAATCCGTAGGACATGTCGTACATGGCGTCGAGCGGCGTATAGCCGGCCAGAATACCGTCCAGAGTCTTGTCGGCGTTGATCGTCATGCGCAGTCGGGCACGGTCCAGCGGACGTTCAAGATACATTCCATTGACAACGTAGTGGAATCGGACGCTGACTGGATCCGTTGTCAGAACCCCGTGAACGATGCGTCCATGCGTGACCGCGCGGAATCGCGGATCCTGATCTGCCGCGTACGTTGCATACGTCAGCGGCTCCCGCGTCGGACTCAGCTGTATTGGGTCAGCGCTGGCGTAGATGCCAACCTCAACATCTGCGTCATTTGTAAGATCGTCAACGCCTCGCAACGTAATCAAGATGCCCCATTCACCTGCATACATTGACGTGTCGAGCCCGCCGACGTTGCCGGTCGGCTGATAGGCATTGCTGCATCCGACAAGCCGGAAGAACTGGTTGTCGATGCCCTCCTCGCCGTTCATCCCGCGAAAATCATCGTGCGGGCACGTGCCGGGCGCCGCCGGACCGCCCACGTGCGAAACCTGACCATCGAGGTCTATGCCCTCAGCCGGCACGTTGCGTCCCGTAATTGTGTGGAAACTCGGATCTGGACCGCCGGACTCCGGGTTGTTGCACAGGCTCTTGCCGTTGCGAAAGATGACCGAGAACGCTCCTCGCTCGATCCTGCTGGAGTAATCAGCGTCGCTCTCGCCTTCGCGCCTCTGCCCTTCCGGCGTGGCCGCAAATATCTGCGCGGGACCGAGCGTCATTCCCCGCGGGCAGGCTCCCGTCTCGCTGGCCGCGCGCGAGAGCGCCATGCGAAAGTGTGAGACGACAAAGCCGAGCCGACTGTCGTTCGTCCCAGACTGCCCTTCCGCGTGCGTCGCACGACTGGGAGCCAACTGAACCGCCATACCCGCAATCAGGCAGGCAAGAGCGCGAAGTGAAATGGTGCTGGAAACACATCGGCGACTGTTGAGTAGCCCGGGCCGGTTACCCCGCCCGGGCCCTCGCCGGAGCCGAACATGGAGATTTCTGTCTTGCGGTCGCTTGCTCATCGTTCATTTCTCCAAATAGATACGACAATTCGCGCTGTGGGTAAAGGCAGGTCCCCAAGCAGGTCCTCAAATCTCTCCCACGTGAGCAGGGGCGCCGGTGCCGCACGTCGACGTTCATGACGACACCGCCGCACTATCGCCCGCCGTGGTGCGCTGCAATCTCTTGGCCAGCGACCAGAGATGTACCTCCGACGGGCCGTCATAGACGCGAAAGGCGCGCATTTCCTGGAAGATGAGCCCGATCGGCGTTTCATGCGAAACACCCTGACTGCCCAGTACCTGCACGCAGCGATCGACCACCGCGTAGAGAGTCTCGGCGCAGGCGTACTTGGCCATCGACGATTCAGCGCTTGCCTTGCCGCCCTGATCCAGCGTCCACGCGACATAGTCAATCAGCACCTGGGTCTGCAGCAGATCCACTTCGTTGCGTGCCAGCGCGAAGCCGATGCCCTCGTGCTCCACGATCGGCTTGCCGAAGGCGCGCCGCGTCACTGCGTACTGAGTGGCAATGTCATGGGCGCGTTTGGCCGCGCCCCACCAGCGCATACAATGCGTGAGCCGCGCCGGCGCCAGCCGCACTTGCGCATAGCGGAAACCCTGGTCGACCTCGCCCAGGATCATGTCTTCATGGACTCGCACGCCGTCCAGTCTCACGACGGCGTGACCGCCCGCCATGGCATCGCCGAGCGTGTTGATCTGCCGTTCGATGGTCACCCCGGGCGCGGCCATGTTGATCAGAAACATGGTCGCGCCGCTGGAGGTGCGTGCCATGACGATGCCGAACGACGCCAGCGCTGCCCCCGTGATGAACCACTTTCGCCCATTGATGATCCAGTCAGTGCCTTCTCGCGTCGCCGTCGTGGCGAGCAATTCGGGGTCCGATCCCGCGCCCGGATGCGGCTCCGTCATCAGGAACGCCGATCGGCATCGCCCGGCGACGAGCTCACGCAAGAAGCGCTCCTTCTGCTCGCGCGAAGCGACGACCTCCAGGAGGTGCATGTTGCCTTCGTCCGGAGCCATGCAGTTCATCGCCACCGGTCCCAGCAGTGAGTAACCCGAGGCGCGGAACACCGTGGCCACCTCGCGAAAATTGAGGCCAAGACCACCCCATTCACGACCGACATGCGGCGCCAGCAGCCCGGCAGCGCGGGCCTTGTCCTGAAGCTCGCGAATCAGGTCTGCTGACGGACCGTGGGTCGCGGAGTGGCAGCGCGGGTCGGTCTCAAACGGAATGACCACGTTGCGTATGAATTCCTGGGTCCGCCGCTCGAGCTCGAGCTCTTGGGTACCGCGCTTGAAGTCGACCATGATCCTGCTCCTTGCCCAACGCCTCGCTGGCGTCAGTGATAACTTTTCCAAGTATCGGTGAATGCGCGCTCACACCACGACCTGCCTATGACTTCGCGCGCCGCTCCAGCAGCTTCAGGCTCCTCAGCCAGTTCTCCAGAAGCTCAGGCCAGCGTGCCAGTGCCGGGTCTGCGCCACCAAATCCCGTCCCATGTTCCCCGGTACCGAAAACGTGAAGCTCCACCGGCACCCGGTTTGCCCGCAGCGCCTGATAGAAGCGAAGGCTCCCCTCGACGGGCACCAGACTGTCGGTGGTGGTGTGATAGATGAACGTGGGCGGCATGCGGTCGGTGACGAACCGGACTGGCATGAACCGCTCGTAATCGCCAGGAATGCAATCAGTCCTGGCGAACATGCAGTACTGGGACTGTCCGCCGGCATTGACTGCCGTGCCTTCGAGCCACGGGTAGCCAAGTACTAGAAAGTCGGGTCGACTGCTCTGCCGATCGACGGGATCCGTCGCGTCGGCCTTGCCGTCCACCGCCTGAACGGCAGTCATGGCGCTCAGGTGTCCGCCTGCCGAAAAGCCGATCATGCCGACACGCATCGGATCGATACGAAACCGCTTGGCCTGGGCCCGGACCCATTGCACCGCCCGTCGGCCGTCGCTCAACGGAATGGGCAGATGTGCGGTCGGCCCAACTCGGTAATGCAGGACGAACGCCGTGATGCCGCGGGACGCGAACCAATCCGCGACCTGCCTTCCTTCGAGATTCGCGGCAAGTCCAACATAGCCACCACCCGGTGCGACGATCACCGCGGTTCCATTGGCGAGGCCGGGCTGCGGATAGAAGACGGTAATCGTGGGTGTCTCCGCCGGACCATCGCCGCTGGCGCCTTCGGCGCGACCGGGCCAGAGTCGGTAGGTCTCGAGACCGAGCACCGGATCGCTGTGCAAGCCCGACTGCTCGCCCGACCAGGCGGCCTCGTCGGTAGGTTGCATCTGGGTTCTGCCTTCCATACACACGAGCGCACATATCCAGGCGATCAACCATCGCTTCACAGTATTCCCCTTCAAGGCTGCGATTGACGAGCGTGTGCCACGTTACCCTCACCCATACCGACGACTACCGGTTTGACCGGGTTCTGAATGCATCTGCCAGCGCGTTACGCTGAGCCAGCTGAAAGTCACGTACGATGTTGGTCTCGGGCGCCGCTACGTCAAATCCGTGGAACGCGCCGGGAACCACATACAGCACAGTGGGCACCTCCGCCTCGATCAGACGGTTGGCGTACTGCGTATCTTCAGTGACGAACAGATCAATCGAGCCCACGCCAATGAAGGTATGCGGAAGTCCGGCAAGCGTGGCCGCGCGAGCGGGCACTGCGCCAGCAGGTACACCCTTGCCCCCGGCGGACTGGCCAAGAAATGCCGTCCACGCAGCTTGATTGAGCGGTCCCGACCAGGCCATGTGACCAACGGGGAACGGCATCGGGCTTGTGCCCGTGCGGTCGTCCAGCATTGGATAGATCAGCGACTGGTGCACCAGGCGCACTTGGCCGCGGTCACGTGCCACGAGCGCCAGCAAGGCCGCCAATCCACCGCCAGCGCTTTCGCCCTGGACGGCCAACAGGTTCCGGTCGCCGCCAAGCGAATCGCAGTGACGGTAGGTCCAGGTAAGCGCCGCATACGCGTCCTGGAGCGGCGCAGGAAACGGCGCTTCAGGCGCAAGACGATAGTCGACCGTGACGATGATGCAGTCGAGTGCCGCCGCTTCGGACTGCAATGCAGGGAGGTTCCCATCCGCGCGCCCCATCACGAAGCCGCCGCCGTGCAGGTGCACGATCACCGGGCGAGATCCGCCGGAGCGCGCGTTGATGACGTAGATTGGCACGTCTGGAGCCGCCTCAGGGCCCGAGACCATGATTTTCTCGACCGCTGGATCCGCCAGCGGAGGTTGCGTGGGCATCAGCGAGCGATAGCCCACGAGTTGCGCAATCTCAGTCTTGCCTTCGGTCGGGACAGGAAAGTTCAGCATTTGCTGCCCGGCCGCGCGCAGCTCGGGGTGTACGTGCGCGAGCATGTCGGAATTCGGCATGGGGGCGCTTGGTCTGTCGGACAGGCGTGATTCCATTTCAGACCCTACACGCCTTTCTGCCGGATATGCGCGGCAATAGTCGCAGACGAAGTCCCGGCCCGCATTCACCTGGATCTGATCGGCGCTGGCAGGAAGGACGACTTCGGCAGAAACCCCACCGGGCAGCGTCGCCTCCAGAGTCAACACTCCTGCCGCACGGTGCCACGACGCCGAGACTACACCTCGCGGCGTGGTGACTTTAGCCGCGGCGTGGTCCAGCCCCTCGGCAAACACGGGAGCAAGCCGGATCTTCGTGTATCCAGGCGCCGCGGCCTGGATGCCGGCCAGATGCTGAAACAGCCATTCGTCGAACGTGCCCAGGAATGGGTGGTCCAGCGTCTGGTCCGGTCCTTCAAGGCGCCAGGTCTCCCGGGACGCGGTCGCGCCCTGCATAACCCAATAGCCCCAACTCGGGTACTCCGTCTGCGTGGCAACGGCATATGCCAGATCGCCGCGACCGAAGCGGGTCAGCACCGGCAGGATCTGCTTGGTACCCAACGCGCCCGTGTTCAGCCGCCTTCCGCGCTGCTCGACGTCGCGGACCAGATTGGCAAACACCGGCTCACGGCGACCCGCTGGCACCATGTCGAACGCCAGCGGCAACAGATTGGAGGTCTGCCGGTAGCCAGCCAGGGAAGGTGTCCGGTATGAATTCGCCGCCGCATCGAAGAATGCCGCGTGGAAGGCTTTCAGCACCCGCTGCCCCACGGCCTCGTAACGGATCGATTCGGCCCGGTGACCCAGAAGCGCCGCGATTCTGGACAAGGTGCGAGCTTCCTCGAAGAGATGGGCGTTCCGCGTCAGTGCCGCGCCCTCGGGGGGACTAAGCTGCAACGTCCCGCCGGCTTCCGAACCCGGCGAGGAATGATCTCCAGGCGACGCGCCGTCATAGAGATCGCCGGTCATGACGATCCTGCGATCCATCAGGTCCATCCACCGGGCCATCGCCGGATAATTCGCGGCGAGCACCGCGACGTCGCCGAAGTGACGGTACAGGGTCCAGGGAATCATGATCAGCATGCCGGACCACGACGGATCGTCCGGCGCGTAGCTCGACACACTGCCATCGGCTTGCTGCGTGTCGCGCAGGCTTTGCAGCCAGTCCGTGTAGACGTCTTTCAACCCCGAGAAGTTGAGCAGCGCCGAGTCCATGTAGAGCGCGCTGTCGGCAGTCCATCCCTGCCGGTCGCGCCAGCTGGTGTCCGTGGGGAAGCCCCAGTGGTTGAGAACGATGCTGCGTCGCTGGTTCTCGTGCATCTTGTTCAACAGCGCATTGGAGCACTCGAATGAACCCGTGCTGCTCACTGGCGTGTGGCATTCCCGCGCTTCAATCTCGGGTGCGTGGAAGGAACCACCGGAATTGGTGACCTGTACGTACTGGTACCCGTGGCGCGTGAAGCATGGCTCCCACTCTTCCGGCTGCGATCCCTTCAAAACGTAGGTATCGACATGCATCGGCTTACCGTCCGTCGATCCCCACGGTGCAGCCAACACCACACTTCCGTCGGCCCGGAGTTGCTGGCCGTAGGCGAGCCGCACCTTGGCGCCCGCGGCGCCCTGCACCCGAATCCGTACCCACCCCGCCGTGATCTTGCCAAAGTCATAAACCGTGTCGCCCGATGGCAGTCCGGCGCTCCTCACCGGCGGAAACGAATCAACCACCTTCACCGGCGGCGCGCGCAGGGCAACGATCTTCCTGGTTGGAACCGGCTGAACCGGGGCAGAAGCCCATCCCGAATCGTCGAAGACCGGTAGTGTCCAGCCCGGAATTTCCCGCCGCGCATCGTATTCCTCACCATAGTACATCCAGTCGCGAATCGGACCGCCCGCCATCTTCCAGCTGCCATCGCTGACCAGGCGCTGCGTCTGCCCGTCGGCGAAGGTCACGTCGAGCTGCAGCAGCAGTCTCGGCTCGGAAGTCCAGGGACCACCGGGACCGGCCACTCCGGAGACGTACGATCGGCCGAGCATGACGCCTATGGCATTGGCTCCCGAGCGCAGTAGAGAAGTCACGTCGATCGTGCGACAGAAAGCCGTCTGGTCGTACTGCGAAGGGGGCGGATCCAAGACAGCGTCCGACACGGGCGCACCATTGATCCGCGCCGAGTAGTAGCCGTATCCCACGATCTGGAGCTGAGCGTGCGCTGGCGAATGCCGCAACTCGAAAGTGCGACGCAGCAGCGGCGCCGGTGGCTGACTGCCATAGACCGCGGGTTTCGGCGCGCGGTCTCGCCCGATCCAACGCGCGGCGCCGTCAAATTCGACTGGACCCGGCGCTGTGGCCTTACTCATAGGCTGTGCGCCAGCCATCGCAATCCTGGCGGTGCCCGTCGCCGAAACACCGATAAGTGCCCCGCCGGCGGC
>WNFJ01101107.1_pt2 | contig 17886 bp, 17 predicted proteins | sample 5400461 | NCBI WGS metagenome assembly WNFJ01 (sample SAMN13153349, study PRJNA577476) | soil metagenome | isolation source: 115 cm saprolite on Douglas fir-dominated hillslope | place: USA:California | collected 2013-09-17 | reverse complement strand
CGACTTCCTGCGCCCATGCACTGCAGCGAAGCCGCACGTCAGAGTCCATTGTCCAGAACCTGTCTCCCGGGAAGCAGGCTGATCTCTCCGCCCGCATGCCGTCAAGTCTAATAAAATGCAAGATAACATGCAATATTATCCGGGAAGCGACATCGCCGGGAGAAACGGTCAGGCACCCTCGGCCCTCCGCTCGGCAGCTCGGCGGATCGCGTTCACCACGGCGTCCGCCAGGGCCTCGCCGAGGGCGGGGCGGGGAACGATGCTGGCCTCGAGGTCATCCAGGGTGGCGCCGAATTCGATGGCGTATGAAGCGGGCGCGGCCAACTCAGAGACACCCTTGCCGACCCCCTGGATGCACATGACGGCACCGCTGCGGCCATCGGCGACGACGCGGATGAAGCCGCTTCCCTCGCCGAGCGTCAGGGCCCGGCCGTTCGCACGGAACGGCGCTACCCCTTCGACGTTCCGACGGAGAAGACCTCGGGATCGGTGAAGCACACCGCGGGCATCGCCCGGTGATCCCAGACACGGTCCTTCCCGGCTATCGCGTCGGCGGCGAGCTGCCCTTGGGCAATACCGCGGTGGGCGAGCATGGGTTCTCCGGTCGCGTCTCCGACAGCGTACACGCCAGGGGCAGACGTGCGGCACTGGTCGTCGATGGCGATCGCGCCGCCATCCAGCTTGAGCTGCAGCCGCTCCAGCCCGAATCCCTCGACCGTGGGGCGGCGGCCGACCGTCACCAGGATGGCATCGGCAGCCAGTTCCTGGCGCCCGCCGTCGCCACGCTGAATGACGATGCTCCCCTGGCCACGTTCGACTGCCACGGTGCCTAGGTGGACCGCGATGCCGAGCTGCTCGACGCGCCGGGTGACGGGACGGACCAGCGCGGACGGGAAGAGCGGCAGGATACGCGGCGCCTTCTCGATGACGGCCACCTCTGAGCCCAGCTTGCGCATGGCCGTGCCGAGCTCCAGGCCGATATACCCGGCGCCGACGACGACCAGGCGGTTTGGCACCTTGACGAGTGCCAGGGCATCGGTCGACGACAGAACGCCGTCGCCGAAGGGCAAGCCGGGCAGTTCGACCGGATGCGATCCCGTCGCCACGATCAGCGAACGCCCGGTGAGCGTGTGGATCCCGTCAGCCGAGGTGGTGCGAATCGTGTGAGCGTCGATGAGCTCAGCGGTGCCGCGAATGACATCGACCTGCGCCCGTGCGAGGAGCGCCTCCACGCCGTCACGCAGTCGCCCGACGATCGCGTCCTTCCACCGCATCGTCGCGGAAAGATCGATCCGGGCACTGTCGACGGTGATGCCCAAGTCCTGCACGTCCGCTCCATGGACGGAGTGGTAGACGTCCGCAGCGTGGATGATCGCCTTCGATGGGATGCAGCCGACGTTGAGACAGGTACCTCCCACTTCAGCTCGCTCGATCAAAGCCGTCGTCATTCCATGTTCGGCACAACGCAGAGCGGCTGCGTAGCCGGCGGGCCCGCCGCCGACGACGGACACGTCGTATTCCCGTCCCGTCATCGCATCCAGCCCAAGGTCAGCAGGGCGGGTGACTCCAGTAGCTGCTTGATCCGCTGTACGAAAACCGCGGCATCCCAGCCGTCGATGATGCGGTGGTCGAAACTGGCCGAGACGTTCATGACCGACCGGGGCACGAATGACGACCCGTTCCACATCGGTCTGATCTCTATCTTGTTGACTCCGACGATGGCGACCTCTGGGGCGTTGAGGATGGGAGTGTTTATGATCCCGCCCAGCGAACCAAGTGATGTGATCGTGATGGTCGAACCCACCAACTGCTCACGGTCGGCGTTCCCTTTCCGAGCAGCGTCGGCGAGCGCGCGGATCTCCTGTGTCAGGGCGAGAAGTGAGAGCCGATCGGCGTCGCGGACGACGGGTACCACAAGGCCCCGGTCAGTCTGGGTTGCGATCCCGAGGTGTACCGCTCCGTGGATGTGCAGCGTCCCGGACTGGGCGTCGTAGGTTGAGTTCAGTTTCGGATGGTCAACACACGCCAGCAATACTGACCGGGCGATAAAGGGCAATACCGTGACCCGTCGTTCATTCGGCCCGAGGTCATGGTTGATGGCGGCGCGCAAGGCCTCGAGCTCGGTGATGTCGACATGCTCGACGTAAGTTATGTGGGGGGCGCTCCACGACGCCGTCATCCTTTGAGCGATTGTTCGGCGCGTGCCCCGCAGCCGCTCGGTCTGGTCGGGTCGGCGGGGTAGCGACGGACGGGTGGCCTGGGTGCTGCGCCCCTCGACATCTTCGAGCATGATGCGTCCGCCGGGGCCGGTACCGGTAACTGATCGGAGATCGATGCCGAGCTCCCTCGCCCGACGCCGGACTGTGGGAACGGCGAGGGGCCGGGATGCGGACCCCCCGTTCGAAGACGCGGGGCGATCGGCGGCAGATGTCAGCGGTTCCGGATCGTTCCGGGGGATCTCGGCGGGCTCCGTAGCCGCCGGATCAGGCAACGCGATTTCGCGACGCGAGATGCCTCGATGCTGGGTGGGGCTCTCAAGCGGCGTAATCGGGGGCGAGATGGCTGGGTCGCCTTCGAACGTGATGAGGTCTGATCCGACGGCGACGACCGAACCCTCGCCCACCAGGAGGTCCGTGACGGTGCCGGCGACTGGGGCGCTCACCTCGACAGATGCCTTGTCGGTCATGACCTCGGCGATCTGCGAATCCGTGGTGACCCGCTCACCGACGTGGACGAGCCACTTCACCAACTCGGCTTCCACGACGCCTTCGCCAAGATCGGGCATTTTCATCCTGTGGATGGTCATGCTTCGAGCGCTTTCCGCATCGCGGCCGTGATCCTGTTGGGGCCTGGAAAGTACGTCCATTCGTGGGCGTGGGGGTAGGGGGTGTCCCAGCCGGCAACCCGTTCGATCGGCGCTTCCAGGTGATAGAAGCACCGTTCTTGGATCACCGCGCACAACTCGGCGCCGAATCCTGACGTCAAGGTGGCCTCGTGAGCGACCACGCATCGTCCGGTCCGCTGTACTGATGAGCAGATGGTGTCGACGTCGAGAGGGATCAAGGACCGGAGGTCGATGACCTCGCCGTCGATTCCGGCCTCCTCGCACGCCGCGGCGGCGACGTGCACGAGGGTTCCGTAGGTGACAACAGTGAGCTGCGACCCAGGACGGTGAACCCGTGCATGACCAAGTTCGATCCGGTAGTGGTCGCCTGGCACGTCGCTGAGCGGATGATTCGACCAAGGAGTCAGCGCCTGGTCGGGATGGCCGTCGAACGGGCCGTTGTAGCAGCGCTTCGGCTCGAGGAAGATGACGGGGTCGTCATCCTCGATCGCGGTGACGGGTTCGACGGGATGACGGTCTTCAGCCCACTTACGTGGGTGAACAAGGCCTCAGGGCTCTGTGAGTGCGTCTGACCGCCGTAGATTCCGCCACCGGTGGGCATTCGCACCACGATCGGGACGGTGAAGTCGCCAGCCGACCGGTAGCGCAGCCGAGCTGCTTCTGACACGATCTGGTCGTACGCGGGGTACATGTAGTCGGCAAACTGAATCTCGACGCAGGGTCGCAGCCCGTAAGCGGCCATACCTATCGCGACGCCCACGATCCCGTCCTCGTTGATGGGAGTATCGAAGCAACGCTGCACTCCGAACCTCTGCTGCAGGCCCTGGGTGCACCTGAACACACCGCCGAAGTAGCCGACGTCCTCACCAAAAACGACCACTCGGTCGTCTCGTTCCATCGAGACGAAATGGGCGTCGCGGATGGCCTGAATCATGTTCATAGTCGGCAAATCAAAAGCCCGCCCTCTTGCGCTGCTCGAGCAGCTGCGGCGTCATCTTCGCGAACACATCCTCGAATATGCTCGCAGGGTCTGACCAGGGGCCCTCCTTCACCGTGCCATAGGACTCTGCCTCGGCGAGCGCATCGCTCACGACTCGGTGCACATCCTCATCGAGCTTCCGCTGGTCTTCGTCGGACCAGCCGTGGGCCACTCGGAGGTGACCGGTCAGCCGGTCGATTGGGTCGCCGAGGGGCCACGCGGCGGTGGCCTCCTCGGCCCGGTAGGCGCTGGGATCGTCGGAGGTGGAGTGCGCGCCGGTGCGATAGGTGACCCACTCGATGAGGCATGGTCCCTGGCCGCCCCTGGCCCGCGCCGCTGCCCACTCGGTCACGGCGTGGACGGCGAGATAGTCGTTGCCATCGACGCGGATCGCCGGGATGCCAAAGCCGATGCCACGGTCGGCGAAAGTCGGGGCAGCACCCCGCGACACGTCCTGATAAGTAGAGATCGCCCACTGATTGTTCACGATGTTCAGAATCACCGGGGCCTGATAGATCGACGCGAACAGCAGCGCCGAATGAAAGTCAGACTCAGCGGTCGCTCCCTCGCCGATCCACCCTGACGCGATACGGTCGTCGTTACAGATCGCCGCCGCCATCGCCCAACCTACGGCCTGCACGAACTGGGTTCCCAGGTTTCCGGAGATGCTGAAAAAGCCTCTCTCCCTTGCGGAGTAGAAGACAGGGAGCTGGCGTCCGAGAACCGGGTCTATATCCCGCCGCCACGAGGAGCCCCTGCTGTCGATAGGTCGGGAATGACATGTCGCCCGGAGCGAGCGCTCGCCGGTGAGCGCATGCGACTGCTTCCTCCCCCAGGCACTGCATGTAGAACGACGTCTTGCCCTGGCGATGGGCTCGAAGCATGGCGGCGTCGAAAGCCCGAACGATCGCCATGTCTCGCAGACCCAGCTCCAGATCCTGCCGCCCCACGGAGTCTGATGCCCAGGGGCCGGCGGCGTTGCCCTCGTCGTCGAGGACACGCACAAGTCCGTGCCGGATGCCGTGTATGACCTCGGCCTCCGCATCGACAGCAGGTCGGGGCACTTGGCCAGCCGCGCCCATAGACTCCAGGTCGAATCGGACCTCGTCCCCGGGCCGGCTCGGGGCGGACGGGAATCTCAGCCGTGAAGCAGCCGTTCGTTCCGCTGGGATCCCAGGCACGATCATTTCAGGTCGTCAGAGTCGGGCTTCGGAGGGTGGCTAGGACCGGTGCCCGGGTGCGTCCCCTCAACGAGCGCCAGCTCCATGGCCGAGAGCGCACGCGGGAGTTCAGGCCATCCATCCTCGTACCCTCTCCCTACCACCTCATGGAGACTGTCGGCAAGATTGCCTTCTAAAGAGCATGCAAGAAGCACTGCAATCAGCGTAGCATGCTGCTCCATGGACGACGGGGGGGATCACGTGACCGGCCCGGGAGCGGCGACGGCCCGCTGGGATGCCCACGGGCGCTCGGCGCGCCGTTCCGGCCCGGCCGATCACGCATCGATCCTCTTGGTCGAACTTTCGGGTGGTGCGCTCGACTTCCACCGGCTTGTCGCGACGCTGCACCGCAAGCACGTCGGCTTCACCTCTCTGCTGTTCTCGAGCCGCCGCGCCCTGGTTCGGTTGACGCCCGACCATCGGAGCACCGAACTGCTCGTGTCAGTAATCGAGCGCGAACCCGTGGTGATCAGCGTCGAGGTCCGCTATATCGACCCTGCGGTCGTCGATGGCGTCGTCGACCAGATGCTTGGCCCGTGATCTTTTGGCAAAGCTAGTGCGATGGCCACCACGGCGCGTGATCGATCGACAGCCGCGCTTGTCGTGCCTGGCGCCATGCGGCCGAGGGAACGATTGACCGGCGGTGCCGTCGGATCAGGTCTTCACCAGTTCTGACAACAGGGAGTAGGTCCGCCGCTGCTCCTCGGCTGTTCCGAAGACGCTCGCCCGGAAGCCGGTAGCTCCCATCTCGAAGAGATGATGCAGCTGGGCGGCTACCGCTTCCTCGTCGCCGACGATGGCCACGTCGCCGGGTCCCTGTACGCCTTCCCTGTCGAGCATGGTGCGGTAGGAAGGGACGGTGCCGTACCAGCTGTATTCCGTCGCCGCTGTCTCCCGAGCCGCAGTGGGGTCGGCGGTGACGGTTACCGGCAGGCTGGCATACACCTGAGGGCGGGGTCGGCCGGCGGCCTCCGCGGCCCGGGTTATGGTGGGCACGATGTGGTCGGCGATGGTGTTCGGGCCTACCAACCAGAGAGAGGTTCCGTCGGCTAGGCGGCCGGCCAGGTTCAGCATCTGTGTCCCCAACGCCGCGACGAGCACCGGCGGCGCCTGAGCGCCGGGCACTTCCATCGGAGTGATGGTCCTGGCCGTGATCTCAAGGCCCTCGTGTTCCGCCTTTCCCTCGTGCAGGAGGGGCATCAGGACCTCGAGGTACTCCCGCATGTGGGCGATGGGCCTGGCGAACGACAGCCCGAACACGCCCTCGATCATCATCTTGTGGGACAGCCCGACTCCCAGGGTCAGGCGGTTGCCGGTCGCGGCCTGCACGGTCAGGGCCTGCATGGCCATGACGATGGGGTGGCGGGCGTAGATCGGTACTACTGCCGTGCCGACCCTGAGCCCCGGCACCGCGCGGCCGATGACGGCGAGAGCGGTGAGCGCGTCGATGTCATGGACCTGAACTAGCCAGAACTCCAACCCGTGCTCGTCGGCGTGACGAGCATCTCCGAGTAGCCCTTCGATTGCATCCTGACCACGCCCCGAGACCCGGGCAGTTACTCCGATTCGCATGGCCCCGATCCTATTTGACATGCACGATCGCATGCAAGCCACGCGTCAGGGCGCTGCCGTTCGCCGTGATCCGGCACCAGGCGAGACATGCCATCCTGCGTCGCGGGCCGACCGCCTCCCAGGTCAATGCGTCGCAGGCCGGGATCTGACAGTCGTGCCCCGAACGGTGGGATCAGCCCGTTGACATGCACGATCGCATGCAATAGTCTCCTACCACACTGGCAGGGACCAAGGGGTCGATAGCACCCGGCAGCTTGAGCTTGGGCTCGATCTGTTCCCCGTTGTCTACGAGGACAGGAGACGGGTTTGGAAAGGTCACACTACGACCAGGGAGAACATGCGTGGGCCGAGGTCACGGTGCCTGACCTCGCTGAAGGTGTGAAGTTCTATGCCGAGTTGTTCGGCTGGGACAGCCAGGCGATGGGCGCCGAATCCGGCCACTACACCTTGTTCTCCCAGAACGGGAAGCCCGTTGCGGCCCTGCGGGGCGCGGCAGAGCCCGGTCCAGGCGAGTGGCTGACTTACTTCAGTGCGGACGACCTCGACGCCGTGTCGAAAAGGGTGGAGGAAGCCGGAGGGACGCTGATGGTTCCTCCGAAGGACATCGCATCGGCCGGCCGGATGGCCGTCTTCGTCGACACCACCGGCGCCACCATCGCCGCTTGGCAGCCCGGTGATCACTTCGGTGCGGCTCTGCGGGTAGAGCCAGGGGCCTACATCGCCAGCGAGTTGGGCAGCTCGGACCTGGCGAAGTCCAAGGCGTTCTACTCCGAGGTCTTCGGCCTCGGATGGGGAGGCAGTGGGACGTATTCCGAGGGCATGGTGGGCGGCCGATTCGTCCTCGGCGTGCTGCCGGCCGAGGAGTACGCGACCTTGGGACGTCCACCAGCGCCTGATTACTGGCTGGTGTACTTCGCCGCGAGTGACGTGGAAGCTGTCGTGCGCAAAGCGGCCCACCTCGGGGCGGCCGTGCTCTGCGACACAAGGACCAATCATCTGGATCAGCAGTACGCCATCGTCAGGGATCCACAAGGAGCAACGTTTGGCCTCAATACTCGTTAGCCAGGCCCGAGGCCCGGAACTCCAAATGGACTAGCCAGCACCGGCGCTGCTGCGTCAGTGGGAGCGATGCCAGGTAGCAGTTCGGGTGGGAGGGGCGCCAGCGCCGCCGATTGGCAGGCGCGGCCGGAATAGGCGTCGAGATCCATCCCATTTACAGGAACCAAGAAGTTCCCTAAGAGGAGGAGATGCCCAGTGGGTCGTCGTAGCAAGGTCCTGGTGCATCGGAGGGGCAGAGCCAAGTCAGTGCCGGCCATTATATGTGTCGTGGGGATGTTGCTCGCGGGCTGCTCGTCCAGTCATTCTGGTACGGTAAGCGGAGGTACCACGGGCACCACGTCCCCGGCCGGCGGTACCGGGTCGCTGACCGGCGCTCCCATAGAGGTCGGCTCGATCATGGCCGCGAGCGGGCCGCTTGGCGACCCGCTATTCACCACGGCCGCAAACGCCTGGGTAAAATGGACCAATGCACACGGCGGAATCAATGGCCACCCGGTCCATCTGACGCTGCTCGATGATTCCGGCAATGCGACCACATCGCTGAGCGAGGTCAAGCAACTCATCCAGCAGAATCACGTGATGGCGATTATCGGGTCCAATTCACCCGTTGCCGTGTCATGGGCGAGCTATATCGATCAGGTGAAAGTTCCGGTCATCGGTGGGACGTCGGCGTTCTTTCCGGGCGAAGGACCTTACTTCTTCCCCGCAGCGCTAGGCGCGGTTGAGGCAGCGCCGATTAGCGTTCAGCTCGCGGGTCGTATCAGGGCAAAAAAGCTTGCCTGGTTGTACTCTGCAGGGTTCGGTAATCCGAGCGGAATGACCCAGCTGGCGAGCGCGGCTCATCTGCCCCTCTATCAGTCGGAGGTCTCGCTCACCGCGCCGGACTATACTGCTCCCTGCCTTTCGCTAAAGTCGTCCGGCGCAGATCTGGTCAGTGTGGCGTCGTCGGGCACTGTCCTGGCCACCATCGCCAAGACATGCATTCAGAACGGTTACACCGGGGCGTTTCTCGCTCCGGGGAATGCGGAGCCGTCGTGGAGCAAGGATTCACAGCTTTCCAAGGCGCGCATCTACAGTATCGACTACACGTGGCCGTTCCAGGATCAGACCACGCCGGAGCAGGCCTCGTACTTCCAGGCGCTGAAAACATATGCGCCGGGGGCCTTGTCCAGTCCGGCGTACAATGTGTATGTTCAGATCCTCTGGGCGGGCATGCAGATGTTCGCCGCCGCGGCCAAGGCAGCCCATATCGGCCCTAGCTCCACCCCCGCTGATCTTATCGACGGGCTCTACGGTCTTCATAACGAGACGCTGGGTGGGCTTATCGGTCCCATTACCTACAACCGGGCGGACGCCAACCACGCCGACGGCTGCTACTTCATCAGCGAGTTCCACAACGGCCAATGGACGGATCCCTTCGGAGCGCAAGGCCAGTGCATCGCGAACCCTACGTCGGGCTGAACAACCGACCATGAGATAACGTCCTTCATGCCGGCCGTCAGCAAGTCGTGCCCGCTCATGTCCCTCGGACATGAGCGGGCACGAGATACATCAAGCAACAGCAGGTCGCTCTGATAAGCCAGATCCAAAGGGAGGGAACTGAGCTTGACCAGAGGGTGGGACACGGTGAGACAGGATCGGCCACTGCTTAGATGCTCGGCAGGACAGAGCCGCGACGAAGCCATTCCGTGCTTCGGCGGCGGTGGCTCCATAGAGGGCACATCCGAGGAGCAAGGCTAGATGGGCTCGCTCCTGCCATATATAATACTAGGCCTCACCAGCGGATCAGTCTATGCCCTTATCGGTCTCGGGCTGGTTCTGACATATAAGACGTCGGGGATCTTTAACCTGGCCCACGGAGCACTCGCCACCGCCTCGGCCTACATATTTTACGCCCTTCATTTCCAGCACCAGGTCGCCTGGCCCGTCGCGGCATTTGTCGCGGTCGTCGTCGCCGGCGCCCTGTTCGGTCTGGTATGGGAGCGCATAGCGACGGGCCTTCAGCCGGCAAGTCTGGCATCGCGCATTGTTGCGACAGTCGGCGCCCTGCTGATCATACAAGCGATATGCGAGCTGTCGTTCGGTACCACACCTCTCAGCATTGGTACGTTCCTCCCCAGCGGCCATATCACGGCGTATGGTGCCGTCATCGCCTATGACCGATTGATTATCGTCGCACTCGCCTTGATCGCTGCGGTAAGTCTCTACGTTTTCTTCCGCTGGGCACGACTCGGCAAAGCAATGCGGGCAGTCGTGGACAATCCGGCCCTCCTGGATCTTTCAGGGACTAATCCAGTCCGCGTTCGCCGAGCCGCATGGGTCATCGGCTGTGTGTTTGCCACGCTCTCGGGACCGCTCCTCGTGGAAACGCTCGGCACCCTTGACGCGCAGACGCTGAGCGCTCTGGTCATCGTAGCTTTTGCCGCCGCGGCCCTCGGCTCGTTCTCGAGCCTGCCGCTGACCTACGCGGGCGGCCTTCTGATCGGGATAGCTGCAAGCGTGGCGCAGAAGTACGTCAGTGGGGGACCGGGGAGCATCCTCAGCGGTCTTCCGGCAGCTATGCCCTTCATAATTCTCTTCGTCCTCATGCTGGTTATGCCGCGGTCCCGTTTGGCCTTGCGGTCACTAGTCCCGCGCCGGTCGGAGGTGCGGTGGTCAGCTCCCCCTCGGGTCCGAGCGGTCGCGCTGCTCGCTACGACTGTCTTCCTGGCCACGGTGCCCGCGTGGGCGGGCTATCACGTCGGTGACTGGACCGGCATGTTGACCTATATCGTGTTGTTTCTATCCCTGGGCCTGCTCGTTCGAACCTCTGGGCAGGTGTCGCTCTGTCAGCTGACTTTCGCGGCGATAGGTGTAGTGGCGTTCTCAAAGCTCACCCAGAACGCAGGGCTACCGTGGCTGCCGGCACTGGTCATTTCCGGGCTCGTCGCCGTGCCAGTGGGCGCCGTGCTGGCCATCCCTGCGATCCGACTATCTGGGATCTTCCTGGCCCTGGCCACTATGGGATTCGGATTGCTCGTTCAAGATATGTTTTATCAGACCAATTTCATGTTCGGGCAATCTCTCGGTGGAACGGCGGTTCCGTTGCCCGGCGTCTCCTGGCTCTCTACTGCGACGGGATTCTATTACGTGGTGCTGATCATCACGGTGATATGCGCTGCAGTCGTCGCCGGCGTGACTCGAACTAGGCTGGGTCGCCTGCTCCGGGCTATGGGCGACTCTTCCCTGGCGCTTCAGACCAGTGGCTCCGACGTCAATACGACCCGGGTACTGGTTTTCTGTATATCGGCCTATCTGGCGGCGATCGCTGGTGCGCTTTATGGAGCGTATACGACCGTCGTTACGCCGGCGTCATTTGATCCAGCCATCTCACTCACCCTGTTGGCGATCATCGTGATCGCTGCCGGAAACGAGCCATGGTACGCGATCATCTCAGCGGCCGGGCTGGTGCTGCTTCCAGCGTACTGGCATCCGTACGGGATTTCGTACTACATGCAGATCGTGTTTGGCGTGTTCGCGTTGGCCGTAGCCCTGTCCCATCCGAAGGGTCCAGTGCGCCTCCGTGCCCTGATCGATCGACTTGGCGGCAAGCGGTCCGTGGGTCGAGACCGGCGGAACGAGCAGGAGCAGGGATCGGGAATCCCGGCGAAACGTCTCCCCGTCGAGCCGAAAGAGTTGGCCGTGCAGGGCCTAACGGTGCGATTCGGCGGTGCCACCGCACTAGGTCATCTTGATCTCGTCGCCAGATCAGGACAGATCACCGGGTTGATTGGTCCAAATGGAGCTGGGAAGACTACGACATTCAATGCTTGTTCGGGGCTCATTCGCCTGACCGAAGGGCGGATTTTGCTCAACGGTACGGTAGTTTCCGGTAAGGGCCCGGCAGGGCGCGTGGAGTTGTGGGACTCGCTCACTGTTTTTCAGAACGTTGCCTTGGGAGCCGAAGCTGGCTTGTCCGGGGCCAACGTGGTAAGGCAGGTCGTGGGCAAGCGGGGCGATCGAAAGTATGTAGCCTCCCGCGCCGCGGACGCTCTGCGTCAATGTGGCCTGACCGAGGATGCGGACGCCGTGACGGCGTCGTTGCCGATCGGAAAGCGACGACTGGTTGAGACGGCGCGCTGCATCTCGGGGAACTTCAGCTTGGTCCTCATGGACGAGCCCTCGTCTGGTCTTGATCAGTACGAGACGGAGAGATTCGGAGCTACCTTGCGGGGCATCGTCGATGAGCGCGGCGTCGGGATCGTGCTCGTGGAGCACGACATGAGACTTGTGACGCAAGTGTGCGACTACATCTACGTGCTGGACTTTGGACAGAAGATTTTTGAAGGAACACCTGAGCAAGTACGAATGTCACAGGTTGTTCGTGATGCCTACCTGGGTTCGGAAGACCTCGAGGCTGGCGAGGTGGCGCAAAGATGAACCTGCTCAGGGCCCCCCAGGACAAGCGTCCCCTCAATCCACCCGCGGACGGATTGCTCGTGCTGGATAGCGTCTCAGCTGGTTATGGGTTGACGCCCGTACTTCGCGATGTGAGCATCATCGTGCCAACGGGAACACTGGTCGCCCTATTGGGCGCGAACGGAGCGGGAAAGACAACGTTGCTGCGAGTGGCCTCCGGACTCCTGCGGCCTGCCTCGGGGATCGTGTGGTTGGACGGAGAAGACCGGACCAGGCAGCCGCCATTTCGTCGAGCTGAGGCGGGAATGTGCCTCGTGCCTGAGGGACGTGGGATCTTTCCTTCGTTGACGGTGCGCGACAATTTGGAGCTGCAAGTGCCGCCCTGGCTGAAGGACGGGAAGCTGGACCGCGCCCTGGATGTCTTCCCCGCTCTCGGGAGTCGGATGGCCCAGGTCGCGGGCAGCTTGTCTGGAGGTGAGCAACAGATGCTCGCCCTTGCTCGAGCCGTTCTGGCGCAGCCGAAGGTGATCTTGCTGGACGAGATCTCGTTGGGGTTGGCCCCGCAGTTGGTTGACCGGCTGTTCGAGGTTCTCAGTCGCCTGGCCGCGATGGGTACTGCGATGTTGGTGGTAGAGCAGTACGTCAGTCGGGTACTGGAGTTGTGCTCTCTCTCCTACATAATGAAGAAGGGCACCATCGTGTACTCAGGCCCATCGAGCGAACTCAAGCGCTCCGCCGTAATTGATAGCTACCTGGGAGCGTAGTTGCACGGCGACGAGGAAATTACATTCTCCTCCTTGGCGGGGCGCCTGGCTGAGGGGAAGCGCGTCCAAGTCAGCGGCCAGTTCATCGCCGGCGGATGGCGAGTCTCGACGAGGGGATCGTCCTTCGATGTCATCTCGCCAACCACCGAGGAGCCCGTAGCCACCCTGCGGGCGGCTTCGCACACGGACGTCGATGAAGCCGTCAGCGCGGCTCGTTCCGCGCTCCGTTCGAGGCCTTGGGCGGACATGAGCCTCGATGAACGTACCGATGTAGTCGAGCAGGTCTGCGCCAAGCTCGAGGCACGAGCCGATCACATCGCAAGGGTTCAGACCGAGCAGATGGGAGCGCCCATCACGGCTACCCGCGCCAGCGTGGCGCGCCGGGTGGCGGCGAACATGAGGTCCAACGTGAACGCGGCACGACAGCTTCCGACCAGGTTCCTGGTAAACGACGACGAGGGCGTCACCTTGGTCGAACGCCGTCCTATTGGGGTCGTAGGGGTGATTGTGCCGTGGAACGCTCCCCTTAGCTTCGAGGCCGACAAGGTGTCGGCAGCTCTCCTGTCGGGGTGCTCCGTGGTGCTCAAGGCCGCGCCGGAGGCGCCACTCGAAGCGTTTGCGCTCGCGACCCTGTTCAGCGAGTCCGGCTTGCCGCCCGGTGTGCTGAACGTGGTCGCAGGTGCCGGCGATGTCGGCGAATTGATCGTCTCCCATCCGGGCGTCGCCCGGGTAACGTTCACGGGCAGCACTGCCGCGGGAAAGCGGATCGCTGCTATATGCGCCGGAAGACTGGCAAGAGTAACGCTCGAATTGGGCGGAAAGTCCGCCGGATTGATCCTGCGAGACGCTGATCTCGACCAGACCGCGGCCGTGGTCGCGAGGAGCAACTTCGGCAACGCCGGCCAGACTTGTCACGCTCTTACGCGGGTTCTGATCCCCAAGGGACTCGAGATGGAATTCTTGGACAGGGTCCGAGCGATCGCGGAAGCATTGGTGATCGGTGATCCTCGTCGGCCCGAAACCCAACTCGGGCCATTGGTCTCCAAGCGACAGAGGAGCCGGGTCGAGGGCAAGTTGGCCCTGGCCCGCCAGGCGGGCGCAACCGTTTCGGTTGGCGGTGGGCGTCCTCGGCACATGGAGAAGGGTTGGTACGTGGAGCCAACTGTGCTCACCGATGTGACGAACAGCATGGAGGTGGTGCGGGAGGAGATCTTCGGGCCGGTCATGTCGGTACTGACATACGGCACCGAGGACGAAGCGATAGCCATCGCCAACGACTCTGAATACGGATTGGGCGGTTCGGTCTTCACCGCGGATCCGGATCACGGTCTGGAGGTCGCCCGACGGATCGATACCGGTATGTTGGCGGTAAACGCTTGGGGCATGACCCGGTCCGCTCCGTTTGGCGGCGTCAAGAACAGCGGGGTGGGTCGGGAGCACGGGATCTGGGGCCTGGCGAGCTGCTTTGAAACCTATGCCATCCGTCCTGACCCCCACTCTGCAGCTCACTTGGCGCTGGCCGCAGACGGCGGGGTCGCAGGCCCCGTCCTTGCCGAGTAGCGGTTCTTGTGGAGGGAGGAACGGGCCGTGCCTGAGCAGGTGACAGCCGACAAGGTGGCTGAACTATCGCTCCGCCGAATGTTGATCGGTGGCGATCTGGTCGACACCAGCAACGACCAGATGCAGGTGTCCAGCCCTGGTGATGGATCTTCGCTGGGCCACGTGCCTGTGGCTGATCAACAGCTGGTCGCCGATGCGGTGACCGCGGCCGAGGCCGCCTTTCCGGACTGGAAGAGAAGAGACCTTCGCGACCGGCAGTCAGCGCTCTTGGCTCTAGCTGATCATCTGGCCAGCGATGCGGAGAATCTCGCCTTCCTGGACGCTGTGGACGGGGGAATCCCAATTGGCCCGGCGATCGGCGAGGTCCGCTTTGCGGAGTCCTTCGTTCGCTACATGGCAGGACTGGCCCACAGTTGGGGCGGCCGCACGGTTCCTACCGCGGCCAGAGGGATCGACCTCACGCTGCGGGAGCCTTTTGGCCCCACCGCCCGCATTATCCCGTTCAACCACCCATTGATGTTCGCGGCATGGAAGATTGCGGCACCACTGCTCGTCGGAAACACAGTCGTGCTCAAGTTGCCCGATCAAGCACCCTTGTCAGGTCTCCGGCTCTGCACCGCTCTACAGAGCATATTTCCGGTAGGTGTAGTGAACGTGGTGACCGGCCCGGGCCATCTCACCGGTGATGCCCTCGTCCGGCACCCCGGAATCAGACGCATCGCGTTCATCGGCTCGGTCGCGACCGGGCGACGCATCTTGTCGATCGCGGCGGAGCGAAATATACCTGTGACTGCGGAACTCGGAGGAAAGAACGCGCACATCGTTGCCGGCGACGCCGATCTGGATCGGGCGGCAGAGGCTGCGGTGACTGGCATGAGCTATCGGGGGGCTGGCCAGTCCTGCGGATCGTATTCCCGGGTCCTCGTCCATGACTCCGTTTACGGCGAAGTAGTCGACCGGATCGCCGGCCTAACGAAGGGACTCAGGGTGGGGCATCCCCTGGATCCCCGGACGCAGGTGGGTCCCCTTATCAGCTCGGCCGCCGTGAGCAGGGCCTTGACTACGGTCCAGGAAGCGCTCGACGCGGGCGCTTCGCTTGTGGCGGGGGGAACCATCCCCACGGTGGAGAGCGCCACCGGGGGGAACTACATGAGCCCCACCATCGTCGGTGACGTCGAAGCCGAGATGGGGATCGCCCAGCAAGAACTGTTCGCTCCCGTGCAAGCCGTCATGAGATGGTCAACCCTTGAGGAAGCGATCGATCTCGCAAACGGGACGGAGTTCGGCCTCTGCGCAAGTATTCACTCGTCCGACATCCGTACCGTCATGACCTTGACCGAGGCGCTGGAGGTCGGTTCCGTGGCGGTGAACGGAAGCGGCACTCAGCATTGGATGGGTGCCCCTTTCGGGGGGACCAAGTCCTCTGGTATTGGCGGCAAAGAGGATTCACTCGATGAGCTGCTGGAGGCAACGTACGAAAAGAACGTCTTCATCTCGATGACCTGAGCTCGTCAACGACTATTGTCCCTGATCTGGGCGCGTTCGAAGGCGTCCAGCAGTGTGGCCGCTCGGTCCTTGACGAACCCCCCATGTTCTGGGTGGGTTATGATGTAAAACTCGTTCCTGCGGACGCCGTCGAGGACGTGGTCGGCGACACGTCCCGGATCCATCCCACTATTCATCGCCCGGTGCGGCGGCTCGGTGCCCGAAAGAAGATTGGTGCGGACCCGGGCCGGGCACAGCACCGATACACCAACGCCGTAGGGCTCCATCTCGGCTCGAAGCACCTCGCTGAGTCCCACCACTCCACATTTCGCCGCCACGTAGGCACCCTGCCGGGCCATGGGAGCCAAGGCGACCATGGATGCCGTGTTCACGATATGTCCCTCGCCCACACTGCGGATCGCCGAGCCGAAGGAGCGGATCCCGTTGAAAACGCCCGTCAACATGATCCCAACCAGCCGATCGAAGTGTGCGACCGGCATGTCGGCGAGCTCGAGCCAATCAGGTCCGACGCCAGCATTATTGACCAGGATTTCCACCGGCCCGAAGGTGTCTTCGGCAAATCGCTTGGCGCGTTGCCAGCCCGGGCGGTCGGTCACATCGAGCTGGTGTGGTCGTGCCGAATCACCAAGTCGGGCGCATGCCCGCTTCAGAGCGGCATCGTCCCGGTCGGCGAATACGACCCGTGCCCCCTCTTCAACCAGAGCTGTGGCGATCGACAGACCTATGCCGCTGGCCGCTCCCGTCACCAGGGCGGTCCGTCCTTCAATCCTCTCCATCGGCGGCGCTCCCAGATTCGCTAGCGGAGTATTGCCTGCGGAACTGCATGCAAAGCAAATCTATCACGTCGCTCATTCCCGCAACCTGCTCCGGGTGCAAGAACGAGCCCTCACCCGTCTTGCCTGGCGCAGGATCGCATGAAATCATGCAGGGCCCGTTGGGGCGCGCTGATCAGACCCGTACCTGGTCCGCCTCATCGTCACCGGTCCACGGCCTACTGCGGCACTGCGGCTGACCCGGTAGGTCAACGCCCGCCGACTTGACATGCACAATAGCATGCAATAAGCTGCGGACGAGTTCTGCTAGTCCGTAGGATGAGCAAAGGATAGCGTTCGTGACGGCTACGGGTGAATACCTGGTGGAGGTGCTTGCCGACGCGGGCATCGAACATGTGATCGGTGTTCCCGGCGGCGGAACCAGGATGACCTACACGGCCATGCATGGCCGAAAAGGTGGACCGCAGCCGGTCCTGACCCGCCATGAACATGGAGCGGCGGTCATGGCTGACGCCTATGCTCGCGCCACGGGGCGCCCGGCCGTCATCATGGGGCAGGGTGCATTTATCGTCGCGAACGGCGCCTTTGGCTTGATGGAGGCCATGACCAGTAGTTCGCCGGTGATCCTCGTCGGCGACTTTTCCGATGCCGGCCTCACGCCCCGCCCCGTGGCCCAGTCTGTCACAGGTGATTGGGGCAGTCCGGACGCGGTGGCGATGTTGCGGGCCATGACGAAGTACACGGCCGTCGCTTCGACCCCGACCGAGGCTGTGGTGGGGCTCCAACTCGCCATAAAGCACGCGGTATCGGGCTGTCCTGGTCCGACAGCCCTCATGATAAAGAGCGCTGCGCTCTCCGCAGAACTCGCCCAGGATCCTGGTCCCCCTGCCTATCAGGTCGGCAATGATCCCCGTCTGAGCGTGCCTATACCGCCCGCAGGGCAGATGGAAAAGGCGCTGGAGATCCTATCCGAGGCTCGGCATCCCGTGATCGTAGCGGGCAAAGGTGTGCACAACGCCTTTGCTCACGCCGAACTCCGCACCGTCGCTGAGCGTTGGGGTATACCGGTCGCCACCACATACAAGGGGAAGAGTGCGATTCCCGAGACGCACCCCCTTGCCCTTGGCATGATAGGGATCTACGGCCACCCAGTGGCGAATGAACTGGTGCGCCAAGCCGACGTCGTTCTGGCGGTCGGCGCCAAGCTGAG
>WNFJ01748987.1_pt1 | contig 17890 bp, 13 predicted proteins | sample 5400461 | NCBI WGS metagenome assembly WNFJ01 (sample SAMN13153349, study PRJNA577476) | soil metagenome | isolation source: 115 cm saprolite on Douglas fir-dominated hillslope | place: USA:California | collected 2013-09-17 | reverse complement strand
GTGCGCTCGGTCACCGAGATGAGCATGATGTTCATCACGCCGATACCGCCCACCAACAATCCTATCGAGCTGATAATCGTAGTGAGAATCACCAGCGCGCCGGTGAGCTGGTTCCAGAGATTGCTGAGGAAGTCCGGCGAGCTCAGCTCGAAATCATTTTCCTTACCAGCGGGGATGCGGCGGAGACGCCGCAGCGCTTGTATCACTTCGCCGTGCGCGGTTTCCACGTTTACGGTTTCCGGGACCGTGAACGCCATGATCAGCTCTTTGGCCTCTGGGTACTCCCTCTTGAAGCAGCTCAGCGGGATGACGGCGAAGATATCCACGCCAGGTCCGACAAACAGGCCCTGGTCGTGTTCGAACACGCCGATGACTTCGTAGACGCTGCCGTTGATGCGCACCGTTTGGCCCAGGGCGTCGGTGTTGGGGAACAGCGATTCGCTGATGGCCGCGCCGAGGACCACCACGGCGCGCGCGTGCTCCTGGTCAAAAGTGCTGATGAAGCGGCCGCGCTCGATGCTGAACATTCTCGACGCTGCGGTCGCCGCTGATAATCCGGTTGCTGTCCCCAAGGAAGAAGCCCCGTGTGCCAAACGTCGTGACGATCTGCACGTCCGGGGCGGCCTCGCGGACAAATTCCGCGTAGTTGTATTCAAGATACTTGCGCGCTCGAATCCGCTCCGGCAAGCGGGAAAGGTCCGTGCCAAACGGGAATCGTGAGATGAAATAGGTGCGCGAGCCCAGGCGCTCCACTCTGTCCTGCACGAACTTGTTGAGGCCCTGAATGATCGCCGCCATGGAAATCACCGAGGAAACTCCGATGACGATGCCGAGTACGGTTAGCGCGGAACGTACTTTGGATGAGCGCAGCGTCTCCATGGCGGCAAGGAAATTTTCCCGGGCTTGCGCGAGCGTCATGATGGCCATCAGTCGGACCTCAAGGCGACTACCGGGTCCAGCTGTGACGCGCGCACCGCCGGATAGATGCCGAAAAACAATCCGACCGCGGAACTCAGGATTACTCCCAGAACCGCGACCCACGTTTGGACGGAAGCCGGGAAAGGCGTGTACGTGCGCAGGGCCAGTGCCACCAGAAATCCCATCGAGATGCCCGCGATTCCCCCGGCGATGCACTGCATGACGCTTTCCACCATGAACTGCCGCAGAATGTCTCGTTTCGTCGCGCCCACGGCGCGCCGCACGCCAATTTCCCTCCGCCGCAAACTTACGCTTACCAGCATGACGTTCATGATGACGATGCCGCCGATGACCACGGAGATGGCGCTCACCATGATGAATACGGCAAAAAACGCCGTGCTGATGCTGCGCCACAGGGCCATGTAGCTTTCTTTCGTGCCAATGAAGAAATCGTCCTCCATTTTTCCGCTGAGGTGCCGGCGCGCCCTCAGAATCAGGTCTGCCTGATCCTGCGCCTTTTCAAACTCACCGGTGTTCGTCTTGACGTTGATCGTCAGGCTAGAGTGCGCGCCTTGTATGCTGAGGAACACCGGCAGGGGCACCAAGATGAAGTTGTCTTGGTCCTGGCCAAGGACGCTGCCGATCTTGTCCATGACCCCGATCACCATGAATTCATCGTTCCCCGCGCGGATGCTCTTTCCGATGGGATCCCTGCTGGGAAACAACTGCTGTACCAGCGTGTCGCCAATTAGGCAGACGCTGGTGTGATGTTCCGCTTCCGTGGGAGTGAAGTAGCGGCCAAGCTGGACCGTCCGCGTATCAATGTCCGCCATGTTCGCCGTTTGGCCGGAGAAACTCACGTCAGCCATCTCTTTGTTACCGTATCTCGCGTGCACGGTACCGCTGGCCGTGGCACCCACCACTTCGCACGCGGGGCATCCCTCGGCTACTGCGCGCACGTCGTCCATCTCGATCTTCTTGTACTTCAGCGCTTTGATGATGATATTGAAATCGGTCACCGCAAACGGTGTCCGCGCGATCTGAAAAACGTTTGTACCCAGGTTGGCGATCTTCTGTTCCACGTAAAGATTTGCCCCCTGCACAATGGTCATGACCGTGATCAGGGTGGCCACACCCATTGTCAGTCCCAGCATGGTAAGCGAGGCGCGGAGCTTATGTGCGCGCAAAGCGCTGAGGCACTGCGCTAAATTGTCACGAACGGCGAGCATGAGGCGGAAGGGCTCTCCCGTTAAGCAGCAAATTCGCACCTAACGTCTGGCGGTCACACTTGAATTGCCGCGCCGTGGTCACGCCTGAGACGAACCGGTAGCATCTCTATGAGAATACGATGGAAGGGGCGCGGGAATAACAAAGCGGGATGCTTCGTTTAGCCGTCGTCAATCGATCTGCTGCCCCTTGAGGCCCGGCGCTGTTCAGGTGAGCCGGTTTAGACCATTGAAGGCCGCGGCTTTGTAGCACTCTGCGAGGGTCGGGTAGTTGAAGACCGTGTTCACAAAATAGGTGATCTTGCCTTTGAGCAGGAAGACGGCTTGCCCGATATGCAAAAGCTCGGCGGCGTCCTCGCCGAAGATGTGCACGCCGAGCAACTCCAGCGTCTCGCGATGAAAGAGCAGCTTTAGCCGCCCATCCGTGTGCCCGCTGATCTGCCCCCGTGCGATTTCGCGATAGTAGGCCACACCGACTTCGTAGGGAACGTCGGCGTCGGTTAGCTGTTCCTCTGTTTTCCCAATAAAGGATATCTGCGGAATCGTGTAGATGCCGTACGGATAGCCGGCGGGATCCGTATGCACGTCCAGATTGAACGCGCGCGCGGCCGCGATCCTTCCCTGTTCCATGGAGACTGACGCGAGGCTGGGGAATCCGATCACGTCGCCAACGGCAAAGATATGCGGCTGCGCCGTTCGGTAATCCGCGTCCACTTTGATGCGGCCGCGGTCGTCGGATTCGATGCCCGCGGCGGGAAGATTCAATCCGTCCACATTTCCGGACCGCCCGATGGCATAGAGCAGCGCGTCGCCTATGATACGTTTCTTGCTCACCAGATTCGCGGCAACTTTTCCATCGGGCAACTCCTCAACGCTTTCCACTTCTTCGTTCAGCCGCAGCGTGGCGCGCTGGTCTCGCATGTGGTAAGTCAGCGCCTCCACCATTTCCGTATCGGCAAACTCCAGCAGGCGCGGGCGCTTCTCCACGATAATCACCCGCACGCCCAGCGTTGCGAACATGCACGCGTACTCCACGCCGATGACACCGCCGCCCACAACGATCAGAGTTTTCGGCAGCTTTGGCATGCTCAAGATTTGGTCGCTGTTAATAATATTGCGGCCGTTGATGGGCACTTTTGCATTGTCGGCAGGCTTGGTGCCCGTGGCGATTACCACGAACTTGGCTTCGTATTCTCCGTAGCTGTTGCTGTTTTCCACCCGAATGTGGTTCGCGTCCAGAAATTTCCCCGTTCCGTGAATGAGTTCGACGCCATTGCGCTTGAGCTGGTCCTGGACGACCCCTACTTCATTCTCCACCACATGCTGGATGCGGAAGTTCAAGTCCGCCATCGTCACTTCGCCTTCGCGGCTGTGGTTAGTCCCGTAGAAATTCTTGTCGTAGAAGCCGGAAAGGTGTAGCACCGCCTCGCGCATGGTCTTGCTGGGGATGGTGCCCGTATTGATGCTTACGCCGCCGATGGAAGTCTGCTTTTCGACGACGGCGACGCGTTTCCCCGCTTTTGCGCCTTGAATCGCGGCGCGCTGCCCGCCCGGCCCGGAGCCAATCACGATCAAATCATACGGCTGCATTCGATGAGTCCTGTGCTGCGTTGTCGGCCTCGGAGCTTCCAGCTCCGGCCTGAGCGTCCTTGGAAGTATAAACGACCTCGCGCGGTGCAATGTTACAGTGCGCTGAACGTCTCCTGCACCGGCCGCTCGGCGCATTGAATAGTGCAGTGCCGAGAATCACTGCCCGATGAAATCTACTGCTCCGCTAAACCTATTTTCTTTAGCAGCGCCGCATAGCGCAGGTCAGAGTGCAGAGAATCAAAAAGCGCCGAGCGTGTATATATCGCAAGCAGGTCATCCTGCGCTTCATAACTTTTTTGCAGCCAGAAGAACGCCTTGTCGCGGTCTCCCAGCTGCGCCCACGCATCTGCCGTAAGAATCCGTTCAAAAAAACCTTCGCCCGAAAGTTGGATCTGCTCCCGGTTCCACTCCAGCATCGCGCGCCAATAGCCCTCTTTGCCGGGCTGCGCGGCGATTTTGCTGAATCCTAGGTTTAGAGCGATCATTTGCTGGCGTGCATCCTCGAAATCTCCTTGAATCTCGTCCCATTCGCGCATACGAGTGCGCGCGATAGGGAATCTAGCATCCATCGCCACAGCGCGAACTAATTGTTCCTTAGCTTCCGCATACCGGTGCGCCGCCGTGAGAATACCCCCATAGTTCGCATTGATCGCCAGCGACGCTGGTTCCAATTCAAGTGCCCGCTGCATTTCCCGGATGGCTTCCTCATGGCGCAGTTGGGGGGTCAAGACTCCGTAGCTGTAGAAATAATGTACGCGCGCGTCGTTGGAATCCAATTCGATGGCCCGCTTGTATTCCCGCTCCGCGGCAGCCCAATCCCAACGCGCGGACTGCACCCCCGCCATTGCGCTATGGGCCGCGCCGAGGTTGGGCGCAAGTTCTAAGGCCTTCTTCGCGGCCGCCTCGCCCAAGGGAATGGACTCCCGGGATGGCAGCGCGCCGTATCCGCTCGCCACGTAGTACGTATCCGCCAATCCAACATAGGCCAGCGCATAATTTGGATCTTTCTCGATGGCTTTCTGAAAGCTATCAACCGCGCGCTTCAGGTTTTCCTTGTTGCGTTGATTCCAATAAAACCGTCCCTGCAGGTACAACTGGTACGCCTCTGAATTCGAACTTGCGCCCAGATTCATACGGCCGCTTCCTGCCTTGGTAAGCTGTGCGCGCAGCTTGGCGGAAAGATCGCTGACCACCTCTCCCTGCAACGCGGCGATTTGCGCCAAGGGCCGCACGTAGCGCTTTCCCCAAATTTGCGATCCGTCCGAAACATTCACGAGGTCGGCATTAAACGCCATCTCGTCCCCGTTACGCGTCATGCGTCCCGTCAGTACCCCTGCCACTTGCAATTCCTTGCCGATTCGCTGCGGGTCGTCTTCCTTGCCCTTGTAGCGAAAGACCGTGCTGCGCGCGAGCACCCGCAGTTGGGTTGATTGCGCAAGTCCGTTTATGACATCTTCCGTCAGGCCGTCGCTCAGGAACTCGCTGTTCGCATCGCCCGTGGCGTTCACAAACGGCAATACCGCCACCGATTGCACTCCCGACGCGCTTCCGGCCCGCGTCAACCACCAACCTGCCGCAACCAGCGCAATTGCTAGGGGCACGAGGACCAACGCAAGTATCTTTTTCTTGTTGCTCGATTTCACTTCGCCGGCTTGGCCGGTCACCGCCACGGCAGCGGTGCGTCCCGACGCGGTGTCGCGCTGCAATCGTTTCAAGTCGCTGCGCATTTCCGCCGCTGTCTGATAACGAAGGTCGCGGTCCTTCTCAAGCGATTTCGTGATGATGCGGTCTAATTCTGCGGGAATTTCCGGATTGAGGCGCAGCGTTGACGCCGGAGCCCGATTCAGCAGCGATTCAAAAATGACTGCGGTGGTGTCCCCGCGAAACGGCAGAGCTCCCGTCGCCATTTCATACAGCACCACGCCAAAACTGAAAAGATCGCTTCGCGCGTCCAGGTCCTTGCCTCGCGCTTGCTCCGGAGACATGTAGGCAACCGTGCCCAGCGCCGTCCCCGGACTCGTCAGGTGATCCGCATCTGGCGCGAGCGTGGCCGCGGTATCTCCGCTTGCAACGACTGACTTCTCCCTCTCCAATTTGGCCAAGCCAAAATCCAGAATTTTCGCGTGGCCTCGCTTGGTCACAAAGATGTTGGCCGGCTTGATGTCTCGATGAATGATTCCCTGCAAGTGAGCGGCATCGAGCGCATCGGCAATCTGCGTCGACAGGCCGAGAACTGCATCCAATTCCAGCAGCTTTCCCTCGATTTGACGCTTCAGCGTTCCGCCATCGAGAAATTCCATGGCGATGAACGATTGCCCGTTCGCTTCGCCAATCTCGTAAATGGTGCAAATATTTGGATGATTCAGAGCGGAGGCCGCGCGCGCCTCACGCCGAAAACGTTCCAATGCTTGCGAATCCCGGGCCAGTTCGGGCGGCAGAAACTTCAAAGCCACGCTGCGCCCAAGGGTTGTGTCCTCGGCTTCGTAAACCACGCCCATCCCGCCGCCCCCAAGTTTTCGGAGAATGCGGTAGTGCGAAATAGTTTGGCCAATCATGTGTTCGGCTGAGACCTGGACTGTCCCCTGATCCTCGTGAGTTGAGCCATCCTAGGCTAGCTGACGCATCGCGTCAACGCAACGCGTGATAGCATGCACGAACATGCAAAGTACAAAAGCTCCGGCGCGCGCGTACCACACGCTGATTCGTTACGCTATGATTTTCGCGGCGTTTGCAAGTGTGTGCTGCTTGATTTCGCCTGTGAAATCAAATTCGACGGCCCAAACTTCCTTGCAGCAGAAAATTGATGAACTGGTTCGTGCCGTCACCGATGACAAGTCGCCCGGCCTGGCGGTTTTGGTGCGTAAAGACGGCAAGACGATTTTCACGAACGGATACGGTGTGCGCGACCTCCGTTCGAAAGCGAAGATTGACGCGCACACGAATTTCCGCCTGGCCTCCTTCACGAAACAATTCACCGCCATGGCCATCATGCTGCTCGTGCACGATGGCAAATTGCGTTACGACGAAACCCTGGCAGATATCTTTCCCGATTTTCCCGCGTACGGAAAAACCATCGCTGTTCGCAACCTGCTGAATCACACTTCCGGCTTGCCGGACTACGAAGACTTGATGGACCTCGTGGAAAAAGCGAAAGGGCCACCCTGGACGCCGGATAGGCAAATTCAAGACGCCGAAGTTTTCGAATTGCTTAAAAACGAAAATCACGGAAAGTTTGCGCCAGGGACCGGTTGGTCGTACAGCAATTCCGGTTACGTCCTGCTTGGCGTCATCGTTTCGAGAGTTTCCGGAAAATCGTACGGCGACTGTTTGCGCGAAAGGATTTTTGCGCCATTGAAAATGAATCACACCATCGTTTTTCAAAAAGGGAAAAATGAAGCCGCGAATCGCGCCTTCGGCCACTCCAAAGAAAATGGCGCGCTGAAAGAAACCGACCAAAGTGCCACTTCGGCGACGCTCGGCGATGGGGGCATCTATTCTAATTTAGACGACCTCGCCAAGTGGGACGACGCCTTGCGCCATCACAGCCTGTTGAGCGAAAAGGAATTTCAGCCGGCGTTGGTGCCGGTAAAACTAAACGATGGCTCCGAGCCCCACTGGCCCAAGGAAGCCAGCGACGACAATCTGCATCCCGGCAAACCCGTTGCCTACGGCTTCGGCTGGTTTCTCGATCCGCACGGAGACCATCAGCGAATATGGCACACGGGAAGCACCATGGGCTTTCGAACGGTCATCGAGCGCTTCACGGATGACGGCGGCTTGACCGTAGTCATCCTTTGCAATCGCACCGATCTCGATCCGGAGAAATTGTCGCTTCAAGTTGCCGATCTAATTCTCAAAGACCAAAATCCTCGCCGCTAAGTGGCGATTCTGCAAAATTACGACAGACCGCCGAGTTTGCCGAGGCCTTTCATTTTTGTACGGGCGGCCATGGCGCCGTACTGCTTCATCATGGTGCGCATTTGCAGGTATTGCTTGAGGACCGTGTTGACGTCCTGCACGGTCGTGCCGCTGCCCTTGGCGATGCGCTTGCGGCGTTTGCCGTCAATGACGTTGTGGTCGCGGCGCTCCTGGTTGGTCATGGAGTTGATGATGGCTTCGACGCGCGTAAGCTGGCCTTCGTCGACCTTGGCGTCCTTGGGAAGATTCTGCAGCGGACCCATTTTGGGGAGCATGTCGACAATTTGCTCGAGCGGGCCCATCTTGCGAACCTGCTTGAGCTGATCGCGGAAATCCTCGAGTGTGAATTCCGATTTGCGCAGCTTTCTTTCGAGCTCGGCGGCGGTTTTTTTGTCGACGGCCTGTTCGGCACGTTCGATGAGCGACATGATGTCGCCCATGCCGAGAACGCGCGATACGATGCGTTCCGGATAAAAGCCTTCGAGAGCGTCGTATTTTTCGCCGAGGCCGACGAACTTTACCGGCGCGCCCGTGACTTTTCCGATGCTCAAGGCTGCGCCCCCACGCGCGTCGCCGTCCAGCTTGGTGAGAATGACGCCGGTCAGTCCGAGGCGTTTATGAAATTCTCCCGCGGAGCGAACCGCGTCCTGACCGATCATGGAATCGGCGATAAAAAGAATTTCGCTGGGCTGCAACTCTTTTTTCAGCGTGCTCAGCTCGTTCATCAATTCATCGTCGATGTGCAGGCGGCCGGCGGTGTCCACGAGGATCACGTCGCTGGCAGAAAGTTTTGCTTCCTTGATGGCGCCTTTGACGATTTCGAGCGGCTTGTTCGTGCCGGTGCCAGGCCAGATCGCTGTGCCGACAGCTTTCGCGACCTGGGCGAGCTGCTCGCGTGCAGCCGGGCGGTAAACGTCTGTGGAAACAACGAGCGGACGGTGACCATGCTGCGAAAGCCATTTGGCGAGTTTTCCGGTGGTGGTTGTTTTACCGGAACCTTGCAGGCCAACGATCATCCAAACCGAAGGCGGGCGCGAAGCAAAGAGCGGCTTAGCGTGCTTGCCCAGCATGGCGGCGAGCTCGTCGCGAACGACCTTGACAACTTGCTGGTCCGGCGAGAGCTGCAGCATGACTTCGCTGCCGATGGCTTTCGCGCGAATGTTGGCGAGGAGCTCATCGGCCACGCCGACGTTGACATCGCCTTCGAGCAGCGCTTCGCGAATTTCCGCAAGCGCCGTGTCCAGGTGCTCATCGGTGAGCTTGCCCTGTCCGCGCAGGTTCTTGAACGTGCGTTGCAGCTTCTCTGTCAGGTTCTCAAACATGGTTCGTGACGTGTGTCCTGCGATTGCTGCCTGCTGAAAACCTATATTAGGCTCCCGTTTCGTGCCTGGTCAAACTCGCGCGAAGCGCGAAACATCTGCAAAATTCGATGCCCATACCACTCCGCACTACCGGCGCGGTAGAATTGGATTGCTATGGCGAAGCACCCCGAAATGACGCGATCGGCGGCCATGGATCCGCCTGAGTTTCCACCTGAGGAAGAAGCGCTGGACATTGTTGAAGAAGCGTCGCTGGAGTCTTTTCCTGCCAGTGATCCGCCCGCTTGGAATGCAGGAAGTACAAAGCTGCAATTGCTGAAACGCGCGAAGACCGCTTGATCCGCCCCGCAAATGAATGCGATCGGTCTTGCCAAGGTGGGGCGCAGCATGCTGCGCCCCTACAAAAGTAAAAACCGACTAGAACGATAGCTTAAGGCCAGCTTGGGCGGCGAATGGGATGCCGACCGTGGTGCCCGGGCCGAAGAAGTCCCCCAGGGCCCCAGCAGGGACAAGCAGTTGCCTGCCACTCGTGACCGGCACAGCGCATCGTGGGTCAGGGCAAAGCGCGGTGACGTTCGCGAGATTGTTCACCGGTACAGGCAGAGCGCTGATATTGCCGACGTAGTTGTTCCCCGGATTGTTGCGATTGAAGAGGTTGAAAAACTCCATGAAGGGAGTGAGCGACCAGCGCTCCTGGAATTTGATAGGACGGCTGACGCGCAAATCGGTTTGCAGATAAGGCGTGCCACGGAATTCGTCGAGCGTTGTTTTCACTCCATTGATCACCACGCGATTGCCAACCGGAGTGGTCAGCGTGACGGGCCGCGCGCTTTCGTTCTGCGAAAGGAAAGTGACATCGAAGCTCGCAGGAGCGTGAAACGTTCCGGCAAGAACGAAGCGCTGGCGGACGTCTTCTCCGGAAGGACCATAATCGCCCGGCGCGAAGGCATTGAACGGATCACAAACTCCGTTCACATAATCGAACAGCTCACCGATTTGGCAGCCCCACGTTTTTGCGCCCGAAAGTGTGTAATTGGCTACGAGATTCATGCGGTGGGAAACATTGCCTTGAAGATGCAGGGCTAGAGCCTTGTAACTGGAACGATTGTCGGTGCGAAAGACGGAAACCTTGGCAAAATCGTAGCGGCGGTAGCCGTGCATGCCGGTCTCGAGAGTGTAGTCCGCGCTCAGAATCCAATTAGCGTTGAAGGCGTGTTGAACGCCAGCGGTGGCGTGCAGCGCATACGGCGTGTGGTAATGCGGGTCGATTAGCGCAGACGCGCCCGAAGTATTCCCGATGTTGAAATTGTTTACGGCGTTGAAGGCCTGAACCCAGCCGTTTTGCGCGAGATCGTTGAAATACAAACCAACGCCGGCACGCAGAACCGTATTCCCGGATGAGCCGGGAGCGTAGGCCAGGCCCAAGCGCGGTGCGAAGGCCTTGCGGTAGTCGTGCGGGATGCCGGAGACAACTCCATTGCCGGCGAGGGCGGGATTCAGGCTTTGGTCGTGTCCGGAAGCGAGGAAGAGGCCGAACGTCGTGTCGTAGCGCAGACCGTAGTTGATGGTGAGATGCGTAGTGATGCGCCAGGAGTCCTCGGCGTAAATTCCCAGATGCTGAACGTTCTGCGAAAAGCTGCCATCTCCGGCGGGCGTGGCGGTGCAACTGACACCTGATGGGACGGGCGGAGCGCACGTCGAGCTGAAATAAAAGAGGGAGGGATTGGCAACGTAGAAACTGGGATCGTTCGAATAAGCCAGAACAGTCTCGGCAGTGGCGGTGAGCGCGCCGCTTAGAACCGGCTCATGAATGAAATTAATGCCAAAGTGCAGGGCGTGAGGGCCGGCGAGATGGCTGACGTCATAGCGGAACTGATATTTTTCCTGGTTGCGCAAGACGGGAAATGCGGTGATGGAAGTGACGAACTGGTTGTCGCCAAAGGTCTCCAGGCCAGAAATGGTGCTGCGCGTGGAAGTGAACGGGAAATCCAGCGCAAACCCAAGATGCGAATTGCGCGTGGCGGTCAGGTGCAGCCCGCTGGCGTTGAACACAAAGGAGCCAAGCCAGTACCGATTAAACGAATTCTGGTTGCCAATAACTAGGTTGAGGTAATTGCTGTGCGAAGTCGCTCCGGTGGAGGGGAGCGCGGCTTGCTGCACCATGGCGTTGCGCGTGAGGTAAGTGTCCGTGGAAGCCCGGAGAAACCAGCGTGATTTATCGGATTGGGCCCAATCCAGGCGCGCGTTCGCGAGATAGTCGCGGAAGGGGACTGGAACACTCGATGGGACGCCGATGGAATTGACTCCCAGAATTCCATCATTGATTTTGCCTGCCGCAGCAAGTTGCGCGAGGGCATCGAACTCGGTCTGACTGCGCTGGCTGTAGGCAATGCTGGCGTTTTCGTGGACGTATTCGAGGGAAGAAAAAAGCCACAACTTATCTTTGACGATGGGACCGCCGAGCGTGCCGACGTAGTTTTGCCGGGAGAAGGGCTGTTTCGGATTGGGCGCGGGATTGTCAATCGGGAAGCGCGCATTTAGATCTGCTGATCGGCCGTAGAAACCAGTGGAGCCGTGCCAGAAATTCGTGCCAGCTTTGGTGGTGATCACGACAGAAGCGGCCGTGGTGCGGCCCGTATCTGCATCTTCCTGTGCCGTGCTGACGGCGAATTCCTCAATGGCTTCAGGAGAGAAATTTTGCAAGAAACCGCCAATCCAGTCGTCCGTATTATCGGCGCCGTCCACGGTCAGGTCATTGTTCAAACCCGAGCTTCCACCGGTGGAAACGGCAGTGATGCGCGCTTTCGTAGGGTCGGAAGGTTCGAGCGGCTCGCTTCCAGGAGCTAAGTAAGCGATGTTGGCAAAGCTGCGAGCTGCAAGCGGAATGGTCTCAAGATCCCGTGAAGTGATGATCGTATGGTGCACCGCAGTGGACGTATCGATGGGCTGAGTGGTAATGGAACTTGGTCTCCAATCTTCATCCAGCTTTATGGTCTGCTGCACCGGCTGCGGTTTCAAAGTAACAGTGATCTCTTGCACCGAACTGACGGTGATTTTCACGTTTGAAGCGGCTTCCGCAAAGCCGCTGGCCTGGACCTTCACGCGATAAATGCCCGGCAGCAAATCGTCGATGCGAAATTCACCGCGCGAGTCGCTGGCGATTTCGCGCTGGAGCGAGGATTCGACGGCACGGACGAAGATTTTTGCGGCAGGCACCCTGGCGCCGCTGGCGTCCTGGACGACGCCGCGGAGTGCGCCACGAAATTCCTGGGCAGAAGCCACGAATGCTCCCGCGCAGCACAGGAGAAAACAGAGGCATACGATTGTTTGTACCTGACGAACGAGCCAAATCATAAAGAGGAGGCCAACACCCGATTGAAGCTTAAGACGCCCGGAAGGCATCTTCCGTTGCGGGGTCGAGCCAGTGGATAGTGTACGTTGGAAAGGTATCGGTGCGCACCAGGAGTGCGGCTGGTAGAGATACAAAAACAATCAATGGCTGGCGCTGCTTGGCATTCTCGCTGGTTGGGGGTGGACCGCCCAAATTCGTCTTACGATTTATCGTCCGGGCCACACCCCAAACTAGACCACGTGACAGGGCGATCTTGGAATTTCACTCCGATGCAATAGCGGTTGTCCCGCAGCTTCTGGCAGTAAACCACCTTCCCGCATGCCACATCTTCGTTCAGCCGAGTAACACGTACCACGTCGTCAGGTTGCCAGGTCTGTTTAGAGAATATGCGAGCGCCGTGTGGACTGATGTTATCGGTGAACGTCCTCTCTTCTCCACTGATGGCTGCACTCCCTTCCTGTGCGAGGCGCAGCACCACGATAATCGGGAGCCGCCTTTCCATTCTTCCAATGAGGCCGGGGTCCAAAGGGATCTCACTCAGACATTGATTGTGTAAACCAGAGGTGTGGCGGCGCGCTGATTCGGCTTGAAAACCTTCATCTAGGTCTTCGGCGGAAAGGGTCTTAAGTTGGCGCGGCGATGGTTTCGTGCGCGTGGTCCTGTGCTTGGTCACTTGATCAGGCTCTTGGAAACCCCGCCAGCTACCTCACGTCCCTATTGGGTAGCATTTGTTCCCGCCGGTCGCAAGCGAGTGAAGACCTTAGTACCCTAAGTACCCTAGTCCCAGATTGCCGCAGGTACTGAATACAAATTCGATCGCCGCCGAATCTCATGGTTTTCCTTTCCGATGGCAATCAACCACGAGACTGAAGCGTCGGCGGCGAAACGCGGTGCGGCGATAGTTGGTCATTCCTTGGCAGCCGACGATGGATCCAGAGCCCCTCGGAGCAGAATGACGATGGGTTTTCCACTGCGGCCGAGGAAGGAAATCTCCAAATCTCCGGAATTCTTAACTTCACCGCGAAACTCGCCAAACTGATTTGTCACTGTGTTGACAATATATTCGCGGCCGTCGGAGAGCATGACCTGCACGTCGCGGCCAACCATCTCCGGATGGCTAAGGTCCACCAACTGTCCAGTGATGACGAAACGCGCCTGCTCGGGATGCAATTCAATCTGGATGTCGATCTGGTAAGGATCGGCCCGGTAAAGCATCTGCCGGATGCGCATGGCAGCCGAGCGAATTCCTACCGGCGGCGGCTGCGAAGAGCTGTCATATAGCAACTGGATCAGGCCGCCTGTCTCCTGCCGCTTGGCCGCCAAGCCAGCCACCGCGAATGCTGCCCTGACAACGCGAACTTTTTCCGCGGCGGGTTGGTAACTAGCCTCGACCCCCGCCACCTCAGCTACTTTCCGCCAAAGCGCTGCTGTCTGCAAGCAGCGTTTGCGGCCCGTTCGCCGGTGTTTCTGCGTCGCCACTCGTCGATCCCCAGAACCTGCGCGGTTTACAAAATCAGAGTGTTTCATCTCCGTTTCCCCATTCTTTACTTTCTGGCGCTTTTTCCGCCCCTCAGCGGACTGGGTGAATTCAACGTTACACATGGAAGAAGGAGAGCACGGTTGGAGAGAAATATAGTTCAGCGGGAATAGACCCTAGTTGCTTTTCAGGTGAATACCGCAGTTTGCAGCCAAAACGCAGCAAGTATTAGTGCATGGAATGCCCGTTGTGATGAACAAGCTTCCCGCGTAGAATCCGCGCAACTCGACTTATGGAGGGAACCATGATCGATCGCCGAGGGTTTTTGTCTTCGTTCGCGGGCATTGCTGGCGCTGCCGGTGCGTTTGGTTCTCCTCCTAAGCGGAACGCACTCCTCGAACAGGAACCGCCGAAGCTGCCGGACAGCGCGCTTTATAGTTCGAACGAAGAGGCTTACTGGGCCGAGCTACGCAAACAATTCCTGATTCCTGCCGACGAGGTTTATCTCAACAACGGAACCGTGGGATCTTCGCCAATGCCGGTGCTGCGCGCGGTTTTCGACGGCTACAACGAGACGGAGAAAATGGCGCAGAGCGACCCGGAAGATTATCCAATCTGGGGTTACGGCGCGTGGAACGAGTTTCGCGATCCCCTGGCGGAATTTATCGGCTGCACGCGCGATGAACTTGCGCTGGTGCGCAACGCAACGGAGGGGAACAGCTACATCGCCAACGGTCTGGACATGAAGCCGGGCGACGAAGTGCTAATGACCGACCAGGAACACCCGGGAGGCGAGCAGCCCTGGAATCTGCGCGCGAAGCGGTATGGAATTGTGGTGAAGAAAATTACGCTGTCGAAGCCGGTGCCGAACGCAGCCGCAGTTCTGAACCTTGTCAATGATGCGATCACTCCCCGGACGCGCGTGCTGTTCTTCAGCCACATCTCAACGGTCACGGGCGTGGTGTTGCCAGCAAAGGAATTGTGCTCGCTAGCGCGTACGAAAGGCATTCTCTCAGCGGTAGATGGCGCGCACGTTACAGGAATGATGCGGCTGAACGTGCACGACATTGGGTGCGACATGTATTCGTCAAGCCCGCACAAATGGCTGCAAGCGCCGAAAGGCAGCGGATTTCTCTACATGCGGGATGAAGTAATCGACCGCTTGTGGAACACGATCGTCACCGCCGGATGGGATGAGCCAAAGCTGCGCGCGGAGCGCTTTCAGCGCATCGGCAGCTCAAATGTGCCCGCGCTCTGGGGCCTGCGCGCGGCCGTGCAGCTTGCGAATCAGATCGGGACGGAGAGGATCGAGCGGCGTCACCGGCAAACGGCGGACTATATTTTGAAAGAGATGGTGCAGCGCGGTGCGGAGTCCTGGACTTCGCCCGATCCGGCGCTGCGATGCGGGATCGCTTCGGTAAATGTGGCGCCGATTCAAATCAGCGAGATTGAAAACTGGATGTGGAAGGAGAAAAAGATTCGCATCCGCGGCGGTGCGCCCTCGAAGATCCGGCTTTCGACGCCGTACTACCTGCTGCGGAAGGATGTAGACCGCTACCTGGCGGCATACGACGACTATCGCCGAACAAAGAATGGCGCCTGACGGCGGATAGGCAGGAATGCCTGGCGGGTGGTGGGTCAGTTTCCGATTACCCAGCTTGCCAGATGGGATGAGAAGGCCGGTCTCCACGGGATGCGTTACGCTCCCAATAATCGACGTGCTCGAAGCACAAGAGAAAGGAGACCGGCTATGAAGAAGATTAGCACTGTGGCGAAGCATGGCAACGAGATTTTCAAGGAGCCCAAGCTGACCATCGGTTTGGATCTGGGAGACCGAACAAGCTGTTACTGCATTTTGGATGAGGCAGGTAACGTGATTCTGGAACACAGCCTGCCGACGACACCGAAGGGAATCCAGCAAGTCTTCAGCAGGATCACGCGCTGTCGAATCGCACTCGAAACCGGAACTCACTCACCCTGGCGCTGAGAAGGTCCCCGATGGCGCTACTGCGGAAATGGATCCGGCAGTCTTGGAACGGGCAATATGGCTGGCGCTGGATGTTCACGATGGTGGCCATTCCCGCAGTTATCTTTTTTGTCATCCTCTGGAAAGGAAAGTGGGCGAGAAGTGGACTTCTGTACGCCTCCTGTGACTCGCGCCAGCCGCCCGCAGTCGACGGCAAGCGCTAACGGAGCTTCCAAATGGCAGACTGGACTAGTTTGGGATTCGAGCTGGCTTTAAGCGCTAATTTGATTAGGTTTGACACGCTTCCAGAATATCTGGTTAACTGCCACGTTCGGTGATCAGAAACGGAACTCTGCCGTGCATTCGCGTCGAAAATTTCTGACTCAGGCCGGAGCCCTGGCTGTAAGCACAATGGGCACGTCTACCCTCGCGGCAGGCGCGAAAAGGACGGCACCCTCCGCGCAGGAGACGGTGAGTCTGTGCGGCCAATGGTGGTTTCGGACTGATTCTGGAAACGTTGGTGAGAAGCAGCGTTGGTATGGAGCCGATGGCTCCATCAGTGCCTGGCGCCAAGTGCGCGTGCCTCACACCTGGCAAGTTGACCCTGCTTTCATTGACTATCGAGGTGTCGCTTGGTATCGGCGAACCTTCGATGCTTTGAGTGAATGGCAAAACTCCGCGGTACGGATCGAATTTGAGGCCGTCTTCCATACAGCCACAATCTGGGTAAATGGGGAACTAGCTGGAGAGCATGTGCGCAAGGGTTACACGGCGTTCGTGCTTGATATCACTCATCTGCTCCGGTGGGGGAGTTCCAACGCGATCGCCGTGCGCGTTGATAACGCATTCAATGAGCACATGCTGCCCAGGGGACGTTCCAGTGATTGGGCGCACGACGGGGGCATCTACCGGCCGGTGCAACTGCTCCTTACCCCGAAAGCTTTTGCGGAGCGCGTTGACATCGAAGCTCTTCCCGATCTTGCTAGCGGAGACGGAAAGCTCGCAATCACCGCTTATATCTGGAATATCGGTTCGAAATCGTGGACAGGACGAGCCTCTTTTCGAATTATTGACGATGAGACCGGACTGACAGTGCTGACCAGTTCAGATACTCCGAGTCTGACCGTTAAGAGCGGTGCAACCCGGACAGCACGATTTGAAGCTACGCTGCCCAAGGCGAAGTTGTGGCATTTCGATCATCCGAATCTATACCGGCTTATTTTTTCAATCGCAGGCGAACAATTGACTCACCACCTCACAGTCACATTCGGGGTCCGGAAACTCGAGGCTAAGGGCAGCGGGTTTTATTTGAACGGCGAGCGCGTGCGGCTGATGGGTGTCGAGCGCATGGCCGGGAGCAATCCGGAATTTGGAATGGCGGAGCCCGGCCAATGGATCACGCACGACCACGACGACTTGAAACATCTGAATTGCGTCTTCACGCGCGTTCATTGGCCTCAAGACAAAAGAGTTCTCGACTACTGCGACAGGCACGGCATTCTGATGCAAAGCGAAATTCCGGCGTGGGGCTACGACACGTTTGCTGGCATGGGAACAGAACCCGATGCCGATATCCTGCAAAACGCCCTCGAGCAATTAAAAGACATGATCGCACGCGACCGGAACCACCCCTCGGTCGTGGTCTGGGGGCTGTGCAATGAGATTGGGGGGCAAAATCCTCCCGCGTATCAATTCGCGAAACATATATTGGAGGAGGCGAAGCGGCTGGATCCTAATCGGCTTTGTTCTTATGCTTCGAACTCCTTGGACGAAACTCCGGAGCGAGACGCAGCTGGACTGATGGACTTCATTGAAACAAATGAGTATTTCGGAAGCTGGGCTCCAGGATCTCCGGTGGAGGTGGCCAAGCATCTGGACAAACTTCACACCGCATTTCCCGGCAAGCCGGTTGTTATTTCAGAGTATGGATACTGCGCTTGTACGGAAGACCGTCCGGAAGGCGACGAGCACAGGATCGAAATTCTGCGAACGCACGATACGGCAATCCGCTCAAAGGATTTCGTCGCGGGCGCCATTTTCTTCTGCTACAACGACTATCGCACGCACGTCGGTGATCGCGGTGTGGGCGCGTTCCTGCATCGCGTTCATGGCGTTGTGGATATT